>ERZ825324.4902-NODE-4902-length-10595-cov-9.481973_pt1 | contig 10595 bp, 9 predicted proteins | sample MGYA00519859_ERZ825324 | MGnify/ENA primary metagenome ERZ825324 (study PRJEB31778, sample SAMEA3449198) | human gut metagenome | biome: human gut; feature: human-associated habitat; material: faeces | place: United Kingdom | collected 2010/2012 ... | reverse complement strand
AGGTCTCTGACGCACTGAAGGTCGGCGATATGGTCGATGTGAAGCTGCTGGATGTCGACTTCGACAAGAAGCGCATCAGCCTGTCCATGAAGGCTCTGCTGAACAACGACGCTGAGTGATCAGCCGCCTGCTTGAAGCATAGCTTCTGACACATGCGATCAACAGCCCCGTTGCCGGGAAAACGGCGGCGGGGCTGTTTTTGTTAAGGGAGAAACCCTCTCAGTCACGGCCTGCGCCGCGACAGCTCTCCCGAAGGGCGAGCTTTTGACAGTGAACGAAAAAGTTTGAGGAAAACCGGCAAAACCTCTCCCTTTCGGGAGAGGTGGACGCGAACAGCGTGAGCGGACGGAGAGGGTTATTTTTTATGGTTAAATTTTTCAAAAAGCACTGGGAAGTGCTCAGTTACCTGATCTTTGGCGTGCTGACCACCCTGCTCAACATCGTGCTGTATGCCCTGTTCAACAAGCTGTTCGGCTACACCGCCGCCAACAGCTGGGGCAACGTGCTGGACAACATCCTGTGCATCCTGTTTGCCTACGCCACCAACCGGGCGTTCGTGTTCCGCAGCAGGACCCAGGGCCGGGAGATGGCGAAGGAGTTCGGTGCATTCGTCACCTGCCGCCTGGGCACACTGGTGCTGGATGCCGTCATTATGATGGTGGGCGGCAACCTGCTGGCAGCCCAGGGCACAGCTCTGATGGAAGGCCTGCTGGGGAGCTTTTACACGGTCATGGTCGTCGGTACCGGCGCAGCGGCCTCCTCGGCTGCATCTGTGGGGATCATTGGCGGCGCAGATGGCCCGACGGCGATCTTCGTCAGCAGTTACAGCGCACAGACTTTGTGGGGCTTATGCGTCAAGGTCTTTTCCAACGTGATCGTGGTGGTGCTGAACTATGTGTTCAGCAAACTCATCATCTTTAAAAAGAAAAAATAATTTTTTAGGAGGTACGGTCTTATGAAACGTGGTCTGAAAGGTTTTGCATTCCTGGTCTCCGGTCTGGTGCTGGGCATCATCGGTGCAACGGTGTCGGCAACGGCCATTGCCCTGAGCGCTGTCGGCATGGCAAAGGTGCGCCGTGCCAACAAGAATTAAGGAGGACGACAACATGACCCGCGAAGAAATTCTCTCCCATGTCGATCACACCCTGCTGAAGCCGGAGGCCACCTGGCCCCAGATCCAGACCCTGTGTGACGAAGCCATTGCAAACCACACCGCATCCGTCTGCATCAACACCTGCTACGTCAAGCAGGCTGTGGAGTACATGGCAGGCCGCATCCCGGTGTGCTGCGTGGTGGGCTTCCCTCTGGGTGCCATGGATACCGCCAGCAAGGCCTTTGAAGCCAAGACTGCCATCGAAAACGGCGCAGCCGAGGTGGATATGGTCATCAACATCGGCCGCCTGAAGAACAAGGAGTACGATGCTGTCCGCGAGGACATCCGTGCCGTGAAGCAGGCTGTGGGCGACAAGATCCTGAAGGTCATCATCGAGACCTGCCTGCTGACCGATGAGGAAAAGGAAACGATGTGCGACATCGTCTGCGAGGCAGGCGCGGACTACATCAAGACCAGCACCGGCTTCTCCACCGCAGGCGCAAACTTCCACGATGTGGAGCTGATGGTCAAGGGCGTGCATGGCCGCTGCAAGGTCAAGGCTGCCGGCGGCATTTCTACCGTGGAGGACATGGAGACCTTCCTTGCGCTGGGTGCTGACCGTCTGGGCACCTCCCGCGCTGTCAAAATTCTGAACGGCGAGCAGGCAAAGGGCTATTGATCTTTCTGCGAAAAAAGCAATTATAAATAATATTTCCGCAGAACAGAACCAGAGCGCACGCGAAGGCTGTTCTGGATCGTCTGGTTTTCCCAAGGGCCGCTGCACAAATTGCTGTGCAGCGGCCCTTTTTGATGCCAAGCCTTGCAAGCGGGGCGCGGCAGGGTATATAATACAAACAGATACTGTATAAAACAGGGGCTGTCTGCCTTGTGGGATAAGGCGGGCAGGGGAGGAAATGCAATGAATATACCCGAGATCCTTGTGGCCAATGGCACAGGGGCGGTGCTGGTAAGCTTTCTGCTTTTATTGCGGGTGCGCGGCGAGAGTAAAAACAGCGTGGGAACAGAGCTGTTTTGCCGGATTCTGGTGGTGACGCTGCTGGCACAGGCCACAGAGACGATCAGCTTTCTGCTGGACGGCGTGCCCGGCGCGGCAAGCCGGTTCTGGCTGTACCTCATGAACACCGTCTGCACCGGCGCTGCCGTGAGCGTGGGCTTTGCGTGGTGTTTGTATGTGGACTTCCGGGTCTACCGCAGCACCGGACGCCTGCGCAGAAGGCATCTGTTTCTGGGCGCGCCGCTGCTGGCTGTTCTGGCGCTGCTGGCGGCGAACCTTTTCGGCACAGGATGGATCTTTACCATCTCCGCGGACAACGTTTACCATCGCGGTCCGCTGAACAGTTTGCTTTACCTGCTGCTGTTCGGCTATTATGCCGAGAGCGTGTGGCAGGTGCATAAGGCCAAGCGCGATGGCGTTACGGTGGAGTTTTTCTCGGTGTACTACTTTGTGATCACCTGTGCGGTGGGCACGGTGCTGCAGGGTGCGTTCTACGGTATGGCCTTCGGCTGGCTGTCGGTGGCCATCGCCTTTGTGTTTGTGGACAGTCAGCTCCGCAGTCTGCGCAGCTATATCGACGAGCTGTCCGGCCTGTTTGGCCGCAAGTACATGAACTACTGTCTGGAGCGCATCCACGCCACGCAGGAAAAGGATATTTACGGCATCATGATGGACGTGAACTGCTTCAAGGAGATCAACGACACCTACGGTCATGGTGCGGGCGACCGCGCCATTCAGGAGATCGGTCACATCCTGTCCGGGGCCCTGGTGGCAAACTCGGTAGCTATCCGCATAAGCGGCGATGAGTTCATGGTGCTGATCCGGCACGGCTCGGAGGAGATCCTGAATAAGATCTGTGCCGCCATCGAGCAGCGGGTGCAGCGCTATAACGCCGCCGCCCCGGCGGGCAGTTTTCAGCTGTCTTTCTCCACCGGTGTGGCAAAGTATGAGGGCGGCAGCGTGGAGAAATTTCTGGTGGAACTGGACGAGCGGATGTATGCGGAAAAGCGCGCTTTCCACGCCGCCCGGAACGGCCATGCCGTACCGGAGCAGGGAAACGCTCCATCAATTTCAGAATAATGTCTAAAAAGAGTGATACTCTTCTTGACAATCTGACGAAGCAATGATAGAATACTGAACGTACCAACTGAATACCGACTTATCAAGAGCGGCTGAGGGGACAGGCCCTGTGAAGCCCGACAACCTGCGCGTGAGCGCAAGGTGCCAAATCCTGCGGGAAACCGAGAGATAAGAGTGCAACGCTCAGAGCTTTCGGGCTCTGGGCGCTTTTATTTTTCGCGCAAAAAAGCTTGAACGGAATGTTGGAGCAAGAAATACACACCCTGCTGTAAAAACTTTAGGAGGCAAAACAAATGGCAAGACACCTGTTTACTTCTGAGTCCGTCACCGAAGGACATCCCGACAAGATCTGCGACCAGATCTCGGATGCGATCCTGGACGAGATCCTGACCCACGACCCCAACGCCCGCGTGGCCTGCGAGACCTGTGCATCCACCGGTCTGGTGCACATCATGGGCGAGATCACCACCAGCTGCTATGTGGACTTCCAGAAGGTGGTCCGTGAGGTGGTGGCAGATATTGGCTACACCCGTGCAAAGTTCGGCTTTGACGCCGACACCTGCGCCGTCATCTCCAACATCGACGGCCAGAGCCCCGACATCGCCCTGGGCACCAACGACCAGGTGGGCGGCGCCGGCGACCAGGGCATGATGTTCGGTTATGCCTGCGACGAGACCCCGGAGCTGATGCCCATGCCCATCAGCCTGGCCCACAAGCTGGCCAAGCGTCTGACCGAGGTGCGCAAGAGCGGCGAGATGAGCTATCTGCGCCCGGACGGCAAGAGCCAGGTCACCGTGGAGTACGACGAGAACAACAAGCCCGTGCGTGTGGACGCCGTGGTCATCTCCAGCCAGCACAGCGAGAGCGTGAGCATGGACCAGCTCCGTGCCGACGTGATGGAAAAGGTCATCAAGGCCACCATCCCCGCCGAGCTGTTGGACGAGAACACCAAGTACTATATCAACCCCACCGGCCGCTTTGTGGTGGGCGGCCCCCAGGGCGACACCGGCCTGACCGGTCGTAAGATCATCGTGGACACCTACGGCGGCTACGCACGTCACGGCGGCGGCGCCTTCTCCGGCAAGGATCCCAGCAAGGTGGACCGCAGCGCTGCCTATGCGACCCGCTGGGTGGCCAAGAACATCGTGGCTGCCGGCCTGGCCAAGCAGTGCGAGGTGCAGGTGGCTTACGCCATCGGCGTGGCAAAGCCCGTGTCCATCATGGTGGACACCTTCGGCACCGGCACGGTCTCCGATGAGAAGATCGAGCAGGCTGTGGAGAAGGTCTTTGACCTGACCCCCGCTGCCATCATCCGTGACCTCGACCTGCGCAAGCCCATCTACCGCAAGCTGGCTGCCTACGGTCACATGGGCCGCGAGGACCTGGGCGTGAAGTGGGAGAACACCGACCGCGTGGATGCCCTGAAGGCTGCCGTGGCTGCCCTGTAAAAAGCGTTTTACCCTGATAGAAGGTAAGTGAAGAGAGACCGCTGCACCCGACCGTGCAGCGGCTCTTTTGCGTCACAGGGAAAAGAAAATGGTACGGTGAAAAAGTATTACTTTTCCTCAAAAATCAGATAAACTTTGCGAAACGGTAAAGATTTGGTCGCGTTTTTGTAAGAAACTCACATTCTCTTGAAGGAAAAGGAAAAACAGCTGTGCAAGGCGCAGAAAATCGATACATGAAACAAATTGATATGGAACAATCGACAAAATGTGATAAAATAAAACTAGATATGCGCACTTGTGTGCATGGTACGGATGGTAAACAGCAATAAGGAGTTATGTGACTATGTCTATTGAAATTTCCCCTAAGTCCTTCTTTGAGCAGCCCAGTGTGGCGGATATGCGGCTGATCGCCTGCCCCGGTGCCGAGGAGCTGACCGGCCTGATCGACAAGCACCTTGTCCGTTGGGCAAAGGCTGCCGGAATTGAAAAAGACACCTTCATTATTTCCTGCGACTGCCCCCGCTTCCAGAGCGGCGACGCCAAGGGTCTGGTCAAGGAGTCTGTCCGCGGCGACGATATCTTTATCGTGGTGGACCCGGGCAATTACAGCGTCACCTACAAGCTGTTCAACTACGAGAACCACATGTCCCCGGACGACCACTTTGCAAACCTGAAGCGTCTGATCCAGGCTGTGGCCGGTAAGGCACACCGCGTTTCCGTCATCATGCCCAGCCTGTACGGCGGCCGTCAGCACCGCCGCGTGGTGCGCGAGAGTTTGGACTGCGCTGTGGCCCTGCAGGAGCTGCAGACCATGGGCGTGCGCAACATCATCACCTTTGACGCACACGACCCCCGCGTGCAGAACGCAGTGCCCCTGATGAGCTTTGATAACGCCATGCCCACCTATCAGGTGCTCAAGAGCCTGCTGAAGAAGGATCCCACCCTGTCCTTCGACAAGGAGAAGTTCACCGTGGTCAGCCCGGACGAGGGCGCTATGAACCGCAATATGTACTTCTCCAGCGTGCTGGGCTGCAACCTGGGTATGTTCTACAAGCGCCGCGACTACACCCGCGTGGTGAACGGCCGCAACCCCATCGTTGCCCATGAGTATCTGGGCGAGAGCGTGGAGGGCAAGACCGTCTTTATCGCGGACGATATCATTGCTTCCGGCGAGAGCATGCTGGAGGTTGCCAGCAACCTGAAGGAGCGCGGCGCTGCCAACATCATCGCCAACGCCACCTTCCCCCTGTTCACCAGCGGTCTGGAGAAGTTCGACAAGGCTGTGGCCGAGGGCAAGCTGACCTATGTTGTGGGCACCAACCTGACCTACCGGATGCCTGAGCTGCTCACCCGCGACTGGTATGTGGATGTGGATGTTTCCAAGTACGCTGCCTACTTTGTGGTGGCTCTGAACCACGACATGTCTGTTTCCAGCATCATCGATCCGCTGAAGAAGATCGAGAATCTGCTGGCAAGCCGCAAGTAAGTTTAATACGAAAAAGGCTCTGCATCCTTGCGATGCAGAGCCTTTTTCGTATCACAAATCAAATAAAACGATTATAATTCCTCTCCATGGCTGCGCAGATACCGAACCAGCATGGGCAGCTCGTAGAGCAGCATGACGACCCAGCCCACCGCATAGCTGTAAGGCAGAGCTTCGATCTCCATTTTCCACACCAGCACGAACACCGCAGCTGCCGCCACACGGAACACCATGTTGAAGGTGCTGGACACCAGCGTGACCTTCAGATCGCCAATGCCGCGGAAGAAGCCCTGAATGCCGTTGGTGAAAGCGGGCATCAGGTAGAACAGGGAAACCGTGCGCAGGAAGCGCACGCCCAGATGGACGACCTCCGGGTCGGTGACGAACAGCTTCATGATAAAGGGCGCACCGGCAAAGCATACAACGGCGATCAGCACGCCGTAAGCGGCCTCGATGCGCATACCGCAGTGGAAGCCCTGCTTCACACGGTCGTGCTTGCCGGCACCCCGGTTCTGCGCCATGAGGGTGGTCATGGCGTGGCCGATGTTCTGCTGCGGGGTATAGGCAAAGTCGTCAATGCGGGAAGCAGCGGTAAAGGCAGCCATAGCGTTGACACCCATGGTGTTCACGATGGCCTGCACCGCGATCTTGCCAAGCTGCACGGTGGCTTGCTGCATGGCGCTGGCCCAGCCGTAGCTGACCGTTTTGCGCAGCAGCTTGCCGTCAAACACCAGCCAGCGCCTGCCCAGCTGCAGGATGGGCACCTTCCAGCGGATGTACAGTACGCACAGCACGCAGCACAGTGCTTCGCTGACCACGGTGGAAAGGGCGCAGCCGTTGCTGCCCCAGTTCAGCACCTGCACAAAGAACAGGTCGCCGCCGATGTTCAGCACAGAGCTGATCATCAGGAAATACAGGGCACTCTTGCTGTCGCCCAGTGCACGCATGGTGGCGGCAAGGAAGTTATAGAAGAAGGTGAAGATCAGGCCTGCAAACACGATGCGCAGGTAGCTGACCGCAATGGGCAGGATATCGGCGGGCACCTGCATCAGCTGCAGCAGGGGCGTGGCCAGAATGACGCACAGGGCCGAGAATGCCAGCGAGAACACGGTGCCTGCAATGGCGGTGGTGGACACCTGACGCTCCATCAGCTGGGTATTACCGGCACCGAATGCGGTACTGACAAGAATGCCGGCACCCAGACACATGCCGTTGATAAACAGGATGGCCAGAGTCATGAGCGGGTTGGAGGTGCCGACGGCGGCAAGAGCTTCCTCGCCCACGAACTTGCCCACGATGATGCTGTCGGCGGCGTTGTAGGTGAGCTGGAACAGGTTGCCAAGTACCAGCGGAATAGTAAAACGGATCAGGAGCGGTGTAATGGCTCCCTTTGTCATGTCGTTTGTCATGGGAACTCTATGATTTCTCCTTATAACGTATTTACGATCTGCCGTCCGGGCAGGATGGCAAGGGCAGAGCGGCTGGCACCTACATGGATGAGCTGTGCGGCCGCCTGCAAAACGGCACCGGATGCCACCGAAGCCGGGATGGCATCGGTGCGCAGCACCTTTTGCGCGGCCCGCTGCGCATCGGTGGTGTTCACCGCCACCACGTTGTCCACCACATAGGCGTTGAAGTTTTCCGGCACAAAGCCGTAGCCCAAATCACTGATGCCGTGGGGGCCGGTCAGGCCGCCGCCCAGCGCCTGCGATTCGTAAGGCTCCACGGCGGCGATGCGCACATCGTTCGTCCATGCCTTGATGGTCTCGCCTACGCCGGTCACGGTGCCGCCACTGCCCACGCCGATCACGATAGCGTCCACAGCGCTTTTGCCCTCCCGCGCGATGCTCTGCACAATGGCAGGGCCGGTAACGCGGCGGTGGTACTCCGGGTTATCATCGTTGGCAAGCCAGTCCATGTAGTACCAGCCGTTGGCGGCGGCGGTCTGTGCCGCCAGACGGCGGGCACCGTTCACACCGCTGCGGGCCGGGCTGTGGCGGATCTGCGCACCCAGCCGCAGCAGGGTCTCCTGCCGCAGGGCGGGGGCATCCTCCGGCATCACCAGAACCACCGGGTGACCGGCGGTCAGGCCCGCCAGCGTGAGCGCAGCGGCAAACGGGCCGGAGGCCGCTTCAATGATGGGCTGACCGGAGATCAGCTTCTTTTTTTCAATGGCAAGGGCCAGCATCCCTTCGGCAAGGCCGTCCCGGGCCGTGCCGGTGGGGCCTGCAAAGTCCAGATAGGCATACAGCCGTCCCTTCAGCCCGCAGGCGGCAGCATAGCCGCGCAGCTCCACGATGGGGCAGGCGCTGAGCGTCTGGTAAAAATTGGGGTAGATCGGCACGAAGACCCTCCTTTCATGGGATACAACAATCTTATCCTAACGCAAAAGGACTGCGCGCGTCAAGATGCGTTTTAGCAAAAACGGCGAATTTTTGGCGGATTTTCTGGAAAAATCTCCGAAAGGCTCTTGACAGGATGCGGTGCATCTGCTATACTTCATCCGTAAAGCAAATGAACTTTACATCACTTCTCGAAAGTACAGGCACAAAACCGGGGGATCAGAGGATGGCAAAAGATCTGGAAATGGGCTATCTGCTGGACTTTTACGGCGAGGTGCTCACCGAGAAACAGCGCGAAATGCTGCGCCAGTATTACAACGACGACCTTTCGCTGAGCGAGATCGGCGAGAACTTCGGCATCACCCGTCAGGGTGCGCGGGATGCCATCAAGCATGGCGAGAACGCGCTGAAGGAGCTGGAGGAAAAGGTCGGCTTTGCGGCGCGTTACCGCCGCGTGCAGCAGAAGCTGGAAGAGCTGGAGCAAATGGTGATCGATGCACGGTTCGAGTGCACCGGCCCGCAGGGCCTGACCACCACCGAGTACGAACACCAGCTGACCAAAATGTTAAAGCTCATCCGCTCCATCGACGAAGCAAACGAGAGCTGAAACCTGTGAAAGGAGCACCGTACAATGGCATTTGAATCCCTTACCGACCGCCTTGCCGGTGTGTTCAAAAAGCTGCGCGGTCACGGCAAGCTGACCGAGGCAGATATCAAGGCCGCGATGCGTGAGGTGCGCATGGCCCTGCTGGAAGCCGATGTCAACTACAAGGTTGCCAAGGACTTCTGTGCAAAGGTGTCCGAGCGCGCCATGGGTCAGGAGGTCATGGAAAGCCTGACCCCGGCACAGCAGGTGGTCAAGATCGTCAACGAAGAGCTGGTTGCCCTGATGGGCGGCAGCGAGGCGGCCCGCCTGAACATCAAGAACAAGGGCCAGACGATCATCATGCTCTGCGGCCTGCAGGGCAACGGTAAAACCACCCACGCCGCAAAGCTGGCAAAGTACTTTATCAAACAGGGCCGCCGCCCTATGCTGGTGGCCTGCGATATTTACCGCCCTGCGGCCATCGATCAGCTGCAGGTGGTGGGCAAACAGGCGGGCGCACCGGTGTTCACGCTGCCGGGCGCAAAGCCGCCGGAAATTGCAAAGAAGGCGCTGGCACACGCCAAGGATTACGGCAATGACATCGTGATCCTGGATACCGCCGGTCGTCTGCAGATCGACGATGTGCTCATGCAGGAGCTGGTGGACATCAAGGAAGCCGTTCCTGTGGACGAGACCCTGCTGGTGGTGGACGCCATGGCCGGTCAGGACGCTGTGAACGTTGCCAAGACCTTCAACGAGAAGGTGAGCATCGACGGCATCATCCTCACCAAGACCGACGGCGATACCCGCGGCGGTGCGGCACTTTCGGTGCTGGCCGTTACCGGCAAGCCCATCAAGTTCCAGGGCACCGGCGAAAAGCTGGACGATCTGGATGTGTTCCATCCCGACCGCATGGCAAGCCGCATTCTGGGCATGGGCGATGTGCTGAGCCTGATCGAGCGTGCGCAGGAGACGGCCGACGAAAAGGCAGCCGAAGAGACCGCCAAGCGGATGATGGAGAACAAGTTCGACATGAACGACATGCTGGACCAGTTCGCACAGATCCGCAAGATGGGCGGTGCAGGCGCGATGCTGAGCATGCTGCCCGGCGGCAGCGGCATCGATCCCAGTCAGGTCGATGAAAAGGCGTTCGACCGCATCGAGGCCATGATCTATTCCATGACCAAGGAAGAACGCGAGAAGCCCTCCATCATCAACCCAAAGCGCAAGCGCCGCATTGCAGCAGGCAGCGGTACCACCGTGGCCGACGTGAACAAGCTGCTCAAGCAGTTTGAAATGATGCAGAAGATGATGAAGCAGTTCAAGAAAAGCCCCAAGGGCTTTGCCCGCCGCCTGGGCGGCATGATGGGCAACCCCAATGCCTTCCGCGGACTGAAATAATTTTTGTGATACAACCCCCTTGCGGGTTTGTACAATATAATCAACATGCGCCCGCAAGGGCCGCACAAAACAATTTTTGGAGGATATTTACCATGGCAGTTAAGATTCGTCTGCGCCGCGTTGGCGCCAAGAAGGCTCCCTTCTATC
>ERZ825324.4895-NODE-4895-length-10607-cov-4.788571_pt1 | contig 10607 bp, 8 predicted proteins | sample MGYA00519859_ERZ825324 | MGnify/ENA primary metagenome ERZ825324 (study PRJEB31778, sample SAMEA3449198) | human gut metagenome | biome: human gut; feature: human-associated habitat; material: faeces | place: United Kingdom | collected 2010/2012 ... | reverse complement strand
GAACAAAAAATCTGATGCGCTCTGTTAAGCATTTTAACTGCGAATTAGTATAAGCATTTAATTCCCGTAATTCTCAATGCCCCTGAGCATCTCCAGCTCGCGCACGTCGCGCACATCGGTGAACGTCTCGCGGGAGAGCAGCACCGCCGAGCGCCAATACAGGCAGATATACGGCTGATCCTGCTCGAATTGATCCTGAATGAGGCTCATCGCGTTTTTATAGCTGTCGGCGGTGTAGCTCTTGCGCAGCTGGGTGATGAGGTCGTTCATGTCGTTGGAGCGATAGCGCGTGTAGTTACAGCTCGCGGTGGAGGTCAGCGTGAAGCCGGGGTCGGGGGACACGTCGAAATTGAAGCCGCACATGGCGATGGAATAGTCGCCGCTGACGAGCTTGGTCTGCACGCTTTCGCGCGACCACGTGGCGACGTAAGCCGGGATGCCGACGGCGGCAAGCTGATCGACGATCTTGTTGGCGGCGTTGGTGCGCGCGGTGGAACCGGGCTCGTCGTAGACGAGCAGGCGCAGGGATTCCATCTTCTTGCCGTCCTTGTAGCGGTTGCCGTCGTCGGCGAGCTTGTAGCCCGCGCTGTCCAGCAGGGACGCGGCCATCAGCGGGTCGTAAATGTCGCGGATGGTTGATTCGTTGGAGAGCCATGTGCCGGAAGGAATCGGGGTATAGGCGACGGTCGCCATGTTTTGATACGCGGAGGAGATCAGCTCGCTGCGGTTGATGGCGTAGGAAATCGCCTGCCGCAGGAGATTCTGTCCGTTGTCGTCGCTCTTGAAATCCTTATACGCGCGGTTGACGAGCAGCACCTCGAGCTGCCGGGTGCGCGCGGTGATGGAGAAGGTATTGAGCGAACCGCTGTAACGCGAGGCGTTGATGGAGCGCGTCATGGCGATATCGACGCTCTGCGTATCAAAGGCGTTGAGCGCCTGCTCGGCGGTATCGTAGATGCTGGCGCGGACATAGCGCACCTGCGGCGGGCGGTTCCACCATCCGTCGTTGGCGGTCAGCCAGATGGCGCTGCCCTGCTCATAGCCGTCGTATTTATACGGCCCGGTACCGGCGGGCATGTCGGCGGCGACCTGCGAGGCCGGGAGAATCGGGAAGGTCAGCGCGTAGAGCGAGCCGTAGCTGGCGCGGCGCAGGGTGAAGACGATGGTTTGCTCGTCCGTCGCCTCCCACGACTTGATGGAATAGAAGGTCGAGTAATACAGGCCGCGGTCGGCAACGGGCACCTCGGAATCGAGATTCTCGTCGAAACCGGCCAGCTCGAGCATGTAATCCAGCGTCGCCACCACATCCGCGCTGGTGAGCGTCTGGCCGTTGTGGAAGGAGATGTCGTCGCGGAGCGTGACCTGCACCTTGCGGCCGTCGTTGGAAAAGCTGTACGCATAGGCCAGCTTGGGCTGGGGCTGATAATTGTCGTCGATCTCAAACAGCCCCTCGTAGACCAGATTCAGCAGGCTCACCACGTCGCGATGGTTCAATTCCAGCGGGCGAAGGGCGAGGTGATCGTCCGCCACGATGGCGACGGAGAGGGACGTGGACGCGGCCAGACCGGCGGCGGGAAGAACCAGCAGCGCGCAGGCCAGCAGCAGCGCGGCAAAACGGGAAATGCGCATGAACAAAGCTCCTTATGATTCGGTCGGTTCGGGGGTTTCCACGGGGAAATAGTATTTGCGGTAAACGTCGCGGGCACGCAGCACGCGGGAGGCATACGTCGCCGTATCCTGCGTGGGGATGACGTCCAGCGTCACGCCGTCGGCGCTGTATTGCGGGTTTTTCAGCCAGCTGTCCACGTTGCCCTGACCGGCGTGATAGGCGCAGACGATCTTGGTCGCGTCGCCGTCAAACCGGCGGGAGAGATACCCCAGATACCACGTGCCGTAGCGGATGTTGGTTTCCGGGTCGTAGAGCTTGTCGAACGAGTAGCCCGCGCCGTCCTCCTTGTACTTGTGGGCGACCCATTCGGCGGTATCGGGCATGAGCTGCATCAGCCCGCGCGCGCCCAGCCGGCTTTCGGCCCGCGGATCGAAGCTCGATTCGCAGAGGATGACGGCGGAGACGAGCGCCGGGTCGAGGCTCTGCTCGGCGGCGTACAGCGTGATGAGATCGCCGTAATAGAGCGGATGCTGCGCGCGCTCGGCGGCCTCGGCTTCGAGCCTGCGGCGTTCCTCCTGCTTGGCGAGATAGGTCTTCGTGACGGAAACCGCGCCCGTGACGAGCAGAATCACCGCCAGCGCCAGCGCGAAAAAGCGAACCGGCGACGGCAGGCCGTCAAACGGGGAGCGCGCGCGGCCATGGCGGCGGAGCGCTTCCTCCTCCGTTTCAATCGTCAGGGTGCGGACGGCGCGCCGCGGGACGGGCGGCTTTTCCGGCAAAGCGTTGTCGGAGAGACGAAGGAACTGCGGCGGCCTTCTGCGCCGAACCGGCGCGCCGGAAACGGCGGCTTCCAGCAGCGCGTCCACCTGTCGGTGCGTCTGCTCGATGGAACCGTCGGTATCGATGACGGCGTTTGCGCGGCGGATCTTTTCATCTGGCGGCATCTGCGAGTCAATGCGGCGCTCGGCCTGCTCGCGGCTCAGCCCGTCGCGCTCGAAAAGGCGCTGAATCTGCGTTTCCCGCGCCGCGCGGACGACCCAGACGGTATCGAACATGGATTCCATTCCGCACTCGAACAGCAGCGGAACGTCGCCGACGACGATCTGCCCCGGCGCGTCGAGGCGGTCGAGCTGACGCCTGATTTCCGAAAGGATCATCGGGTGGAGAATGGCGTTGAGCGTTTCGCGCTTCTGCGCGTCGGCAAAGACGAGCTGGCCGAGCTTTGCGCGGTCGAGCGACGCGCCGGAAAACACGTCGTCGCCGAACGCCCGGCGGATTTCGGGCAGCGCCGCGCCGCCGTCGGCGGTCAGCGCGCGGGAAATCGCATCCGCATCGACGATGAAACAACCCTTTTGCCTGAGATACTGGCTGACGGTGCTTTTTCCGCAGGCGATGGAACCGGTCAAACCGATTTTCATAGATGTCCTCCGAGAGGCGGGGTACGTTGGGAACGTTGGGGCTTTGCCCCAAGCCCCACCGGAAACCCGAGGTTTCCGGACTTCCCGCATAAATGAATGTAAGATAATGAATAGACGAAGAAAGAGAGGCAATTCATGCACAACTTGCTTATCAAATTTACGTGTAATCAATCATAGGCGCGAAGCGAAGAAGGGAGTTTGAGGGATGAAATCCCTCAAGCGGGGTTTGGGGCGGCAGCCCCATCGTTCTTACTTCGTATCATACCACGAGCGCCCGGAATGAACGTCCGCAATCAGCGGCACACGCAGGGAAGCAGCGTTTTCCATGCAGCGGCGCAGCAGCGCCTCAACCTGCTCGCGTTCCGCTTCCGGCGCTTCGACGATCAATTCGTCGTGCACCTGCAAAATCAGCTTCGCGGCCAGCCCGGCGGCTTTCAGCTCATCGTGGACGGCGTTCATCGCGATTTTGATGATATCTGCCGCGGCGCCCTGCACCGGCGTGTTCATCGCGGCGCGCTCGCCGAACTGGCGGCGGTTGTAATTCGGGCTGCTCAATTCCGGCAGCGGACGGCGTCGGCCATACATCGTGACGGAATAGCCCTCCGCCTTTCCCTGACTGACGCACGCTTCCATAAACCGATGGATCGCCGGATAGCGGGCGAAGTAGCGCGCGATGAATTCGGCGGCCTCCTTGCGGGAAATATGCAGATTGGCGGCCAGACCGAAATCGCTGATGCCGTAGACGATGCCGAAATTGACGGCCTTCGCGCTGGAGCGCATCTGCGGCGTGACCTCGGCGAGCGGCACACCGTAGACCTCCGCCGCCGTTCGGGCGTGGATGTCCTGGCCGAGGGTGAAGGCCTCGCACATGGCCTCGTCGCCGGAAAGGTGGGCGAGAAGCCGAAGCTCGATCTGCGAATAATCCGCATCGACGAGCACGCTGCCCGCCGGGGCGATGAACGCGCGGCGGATTTCGCGCCCCATCGGTGTGCGCACGGGGATATTCTGCAAATTCGGTTCGCTGGAGGAGATGCGCCCCGTCGCGGCGATGGTCTGGTCGAACCACGTGTGGATGCGCCCGTCGCGCCCCGTCAGCCGGAGCAGGCCGTCGATATAGGTGCTCTTGAGCTTGGCGACCTGCCGATAGAGCAGAATCTTTTCCACGGCCGGGTGCAGCTCCGCCAGCTCGCCGAGGGTGTCCGCGTCGGTGGAATAGCCGCGCGCGGTCTTCTTTTTGGCGGGCAGGCCGAGCGTATCGAAGAGAACGCCGCCCAGCTGCTGCGGGCTGTTCAGGTTGAACGGCGCAACGCCGCAGAGCGAAAAGATCTCGTTTTTCAGCTCGGCGATCTGCGCGTCGTATTGCTCGCCCAGCCGGTTCAGCTCGTCGCGATCGACGAGGAAACCGTCGCGCTCCATGTCGTAAAGCGTGGCGAGCAGCGGCAGCTCGATATCGCGGTAGAGCCGGGTCATCTCCTGCTCGTCGAGCGCGCGCTCATCGGCAAGCGTCTGCTGCATGAGCGCGGCGGCGCTTGCAGGCGCTTCGTATTTGCCGTTTTGCGGCGCGAGCAGATACTGCATGAGCTGGTCGTCGTCAAACGGCGCAGAGACGGCGATGTTCCACGGCGCAAGCTCGGTTTTCAGCCGCTTTGCGCCGAAGAGCACGAGCGGGCGCGCGCCCGTCAGCAGGGGGGAGAGCGCCTTGGCCGCGCACAGCGGATCAAGCCCGCCGCCCAGAAGCCCCTGCGCATAGGGCACGACGGCCTGCGCGCCGTTTTCGGCCGCGAGGGAAACGCCGTCCTCCCGCATGAGCAGCGCGACGCGCGCGGCTTCCGGCAGCGCGGCGATAAAGGCGGCGACGGCGGCTTCATCGGCCAGCGTCAGCTCGTCCTGCCAGACGATCTGCGGCACGTCGGGCGCGTGATTCGCCGCGTGCGAACCGGAAAGCTGTGAAAGGCGGCTGGCCAGCGTCTTGAGGCCGAGCTGCTCGAACAGAGGCAGCACGCCCGTCATATCGCCGAGACGGCAATCCTCCAGCGTCACGTCGTCCAGCGGTACGTAGCGCGTGATGGTTGCGATTTTCTTGCTCATCAGGCCGGACATGCGCCCGTCGAGCAGCTTTTCGCGCTGCTTGCCCTTGAGATCGGCGTCGGCATGATCGAGCGCGTTTTCCAGCGTGCCGTAGGCGGTCAGCAGCCTGACCGCCGTTTTTTCGCCGATGCCGGGAACGCCGGGGATGTTGTCGCTCGCGTCGCCCATCAGCCCCTTGAGATCGGGAATCTGCGCCGGGGTCACGCCGAAATCCTCGAGCACCTTTTCCGGCGTGTAGCGCACCACGTCGCTCACGCCGCGCCGGGTGTAGAGCACGCTGCTCGTTTCGGTGACGAGCTGCATGGAATCGCGGTCGCCCGTGACGAGCAGGGCGGGAATCCCCGCCTCCTCGCAGCGGCGGGCAAACGTGCCGAGGATGTCGTCGGCCTCGAAGGTCGGGCAGGTCAGGATTTTGACCCCCATTTTCGTCAGACACTCGCGCACGAGGTCGAACTGCGGCTTCAATTCCGGCGCGGTCGGCTTGCGCCCCGCCTTGTACTCGCTGTAGTCCTTGTGGCGGAAGGTCGGCCCGTGAAGATCGAACGCCACCGCCAGATAGCGCGGCTGCTCGTCGCCGATGACCTTGAAGAGCATGGAAAGAAAGCCGAAAACGGCGTTGGTGAACACGCCGTCCTCGTTGGAAAGCGGAGGCAGGGCGTGGAAGGCGCGGTGCATGAGGCTGTTGCCATCCACGATGACAAAGGTATCCGGCTGAGACATGGCGTTCTCCTCTTTCAGATGATATTCAGTCACGATTATGATACCACAAAGGGGGCAAAAATACAAACGGATTGACATCGCGCGGCGGCAGGGCGCGTTTCCCGCGCCCAGATACGGAAATATAACGGGAATATAAACAAAAGAAGGGCGAAACCAACCCTTCTTTCGTAAAAGGCAAAAAACACTCCGATTCGGCGCTTGGCATGTTCTGCGCAGAGGGCGAAGGACGGACGTCAATACAGCTCGATCTCCGAACGCGCTTCCTCAAGCCCGGCGACCAGCGCAAAGAACGCCTCCCGCGCCTGCGGCAGACGGTCTGCGCTGCCGTCGCGCAGAAGATCGCAGAGCACGGCGGCGGGGCGATAGACGCAGGTGACGGCCAACTGCGCGGAAAGCCCCTTGAGCGTGTGCGCAAGCAAAAACGCCTGATGAACGTCGCCCTGCGCCAGCGCGTCGCTCAGCGGCAGGAGCGAGGTATCCTGCGCAAAGCGGCGGAGATGGGCGAGGTAGAACGACGGATCGTTCCCGTTCAGCGCGAGGCCGCCGGAAAAATCAATGGAGGAAGCGTAAGCCATACGTAAACCCCCCTTACATTCAGGAATATAGGGAAAGTATACCATAGAAGGAAACAAGATACAAGCGATGTAATACTAATTCTTGTTAAAATGGCTTAATCCGCGCACCATCTTTTTCGCTCTGACTTTGCCTCGTTCCGTTCAACGTACCTCCAGTACGCCTCACTTCACTTGGCTTCGTCAGAACAAAAAATCTGATGCGCTCTGTTAAGCATTTTAACTGCGAATTAGTATAAAGGGCGGTTAATGGATAGCAAATGGTTTTTGAAACGGCGCGGCGAGAAAAATTATCCTTTTTCGGCGGAAAAGCAGGAAAAACGGAAAGCTGCGCGAAAAAGAAAAGTTGTATGTGTATGCCTATATGGCATTTTGACCCAAGGAAAGGAACATCCCCGATGATGAAGAAAAAAACGATTTGGGCGCTGGCGACGGCGCTTTTGGCGCTGCTTGCCACGGGCTGCGCGGCGCAGACGAACGGGCAGACCACGATCGTCACGAGCTTTTACCCGATGTATGTGCTGACGCTCAACGTGACGGACGGAATCGACGGCGTGACGGTGCAGAACATGGCGGAGCAGAACGTCGGCTGTCTGCACGATTATCAGCTCCAAACCCGCGACATGGTGACGCTGGAGGGCGCGGACGCGCTGGTCATCAACGGCGGCGGGATGGAGCAGTTCATGGATAAGGTGCTCACCCTGCGCGCGGATCTGCCGGTCATCGACGCGAGCGAGGGCATTGCCATGTTCCCCAGCGACGAGACGCACGACCACGATGCGCACGCGCACGACGAGCATGACGAGCATGACGAGCTTTATAATGCGCACGTCTGGCTGGATCCGAGCCGCGCGGTAAAGCAGGTGCAGAACATCGCGGACGGGCTGGCCGAGGCCGACCCGGCGCACGCGGCGGCATATCGCGAGAACGCGGCGGGCTATATCGAGCGTCTGACGGCGCTTGACGGCGAGCTGAAGACGCAGCTTGCGCCGTTTGCGGGCGCGGACATCATCACGTTCCACGAGGCGTTCACGTATTTTGCCGATGCGTATGGCCTGCATGTGGCCGGCGTGATCGCCAACGAGCCGGGCGAAGAGCCGAGCACGCGCGACATCGCCGATACCTGCGATTTGGTGACGACGCTGGGGATTCGAACGCTGTTCGTCGAGCCGCAGTACCCGCAGAAGGCCGCCGAAACCATCGCGCGGGAGACGGGCGCTTCCATTTATACGCTCGACCCGTGCGTATCCGGCGACGGCACGAAAGAAAGCTACGAAACCATCATGCGCGAAAACGCAAGGGTACTCACGGAGGCGCTTTCCAAATGACGCAGAAAAAAACGGTTCAGCCTCAGATTACGCATGACCACGCCGGTCACGCGCATGTGAACTGCCCCGGCCATGCGCCGTGCAGGCTCTGCCGCATCGAGGTCGATCACCTGAGCGTATCGGCGGGCAATCAGCAGCTTCTGCACGACGTCAACCTGCACATCCATTGCGGCGAGCTGACCGCGCTCATCGGCGCGAACGGCGCGGGCAAGACGACGCTCATCCGCGCGCTGCTGGGACAGGTGGAATACAAGGGCGTCATCCGCCATCTGACCACGGACGGCCGGCCGGCTGCGGACGTGCGCACGGGCTACGTGCCCCAGCAGCTCGAATTCGACCGTTCCTCCCCGGTGACGGTCACGGATTTCATGGCCGCGTCGCTTTCCAGAAGGCCGGTCTTCCTCGGCGTGAGCCAAAAGACGCGCGAAAAGGTGATGGCCGCGCTGGCGAGAACGCACAGCGAGAGGCTCTGCAAGCGCCCGCTGGGCGCGCTTTCCGGCGGCGAATTGCAGCGTGTGCTGCTGGCGCTGGCGCTGACCCCGCAGCCCGATCTGCTGATTCTGGATGAGCCGGTCTCCGGCGTGGATCAAAACGGGCTGGAGTCGTTTTATCAGACGGTGGACGAGCTGAAGCGCACCAACCACATGGCGATTCTGCTGGTGTCGCACGATTTGGACGTGGTGCGCCGCTACGCCGACCGCGTGGCGCTGATGCAGGGCACGATCGTGCGGCAGGGCGACCCGGAAACCGTCTTTGACAGCGAAGAATTCGCGCAGGTGTTTTATACGAGAGGAGGGCACGTATGAGCGGCGTATATGCCCTGATGGACACGCTTCTGCCCTTTGAGTGGCTGCATTATACCTTTATGAAGAACGCGCTGATTGCGATTGTTCTGCTCACCCCGCTGTTCGGCATGCTGGGCACGATGGCGGTGGATAACAAGATGGCGTTCTTTTCGGACGCGCTGGGGCACAGCGCGCTGACGGGCATCGCCATCGGCGTGGTGCTCGGCTGGCAGAGTCAGATGAGCGCGATGCTGCTGTTCGGCCTGATCTGGGCGGTGCTCATCACGTTTGTGAAGCACCATTCCAAAATGAGCGCGGACACGATCATCAGCGTGTTTTCCTCCACCTCGATTGCGCTGGGGCTTGTCGTGCTCTCGCGCGGCGGCGCGTTTGCCAAATATTCCTCCGTGCTGGTGGGCGACGTGCTCTCCGTGGCGCAGGGCGATTTGCTGGCGCTGCTGCTGGCGCTGGTCGGCACAATCGTCTGTTGGTTTTTCCTGTTTAACCCGTTGCTGATTACCAGCGTCAACGCGCCGCTGGCGCAAAGCCGCGGGATTCGCTCCCGGATGACGGAATATGCGTTCACGATGCTGGTCGCCGTCGCGGTGATGGTGTCCATTCGCTGGGTCGGCGTGATGCTGATTAACTCGCTGCTGATTCTTCCGGCGGCGGCCTCCCGCAACGTTGCGCGCAGCGCGGCGGGGTATATGCGCACGAGCGTGATCATCGCGCTTTGCTGCGGCGTGATCGGGCTGGCGCTGTCGTATTACCTCAACACGAGCGCGGGCGCGGCGATTGTGCTCTGCTGCGCGGCGGTGTATTTCGTGACGCTGCCGATGCGCAGAAAATAACCCTTAAAACCGACATTTCAGCCCACAACGCTTGTCTGCGTCGGGCTGTTATGTTATAATCCAGCGAGTATGAAAGCAGATACAGAAGCGAACGCATAAAAGCGGGAAAGGAAAGGGGGCGCGGCCGTGCTCGGCGTGATGACCGTCCGCAAGGAGGAACTCAAGTTCCGCGAATTTGACCGATATCGCGGGTTTTACTGCGGATTGTGCCGCGCCATCGGCCGGCGCTGCGGCAAAGCCTGCCGAATGGCGCTCAGTTTCGAGATGACGTTTTTATCCATGCTGCTGACCTCGCTGTATGAGCCGCAGACGAGCGGCGAAATGCGCCGGTGCGCGTTTCATCCCATCGAAAAGCGGCTGATGCTGGGCAACGATGCCATTGATTACTGCGCGGATTTGAGCGCGCTGATCTCCTACTACGATCTGCGCGACGGCTGGGAAGACGAACGGCGCGTGGACAGGCTCGCCGAAAGCGCGCTGCTCAAGGCGGCGGCAGGGCGCGCGGGAGGCGCGCTCCCCCGGCAGAAGGAAGCGGTGGAGCGATACGTCGCCCGGCTGCACGAGGTGGAGCGCAGGAACGACATGAACCTCGACGCGGCGGCGAACCTTTCGGGCGAAATGCTCGGCGAATTGTACGTCTGGAAAAAAGACGTTTACGAGCGGGATTTGCGCGAACTGGGCTTTTACCTCGGCAAATTCATCTATCTGTGCGACAGCTTTGAGGACGTCGAGCAGGATATCAAAAAGAAGAATTACAATCCCCTCGTCGAGCGGTTTGAAAGGCCGGAATTTGAGGCTGAGAGCCGCATGATGCTGGAGGATATGATGGCTCGCGCGTGCAGGGCGTTTGAGTGCCTGCCGCTGCTTGAGGACGCGCCGATCATGCGCAACATCCTCTATTCGGGCATATGGCTGCGCTTTGAGGGCGCATGTGAGCGAAGAAAGGCGAAAAGCAAGCAATGACAGATCCGTATCAGGTTTTAGGCGTATCCCCGACGGCCAGCGACGACGAGGTGAAGAAGGCCTATCGAACGCTCTGCAAGCGGTATCACCCCGATGCGAACGTGGGCAAGCCGGACGCCGCGCAGGCCGAAAAGAAATTCATGGAAGTTCAGCAGGCGTATGAGGAGATCATGCACCGTCGGCAGGGCGGCGGCCAGCGCGCGGGCAGCGGCTATAACGGCGGCGCACAGCAGCAGCGCAAGGGAGCGGATATATTTCGATGTCATAAGAAAA
>ERZ825324.4894-NODE-4894-length-10608-cov-5.397043_pt1 | contig 10608 bp, 9 predicted proteins | sample MGYA00519859_ERZ825324 | MGnify/ENA primary metagenome ERZ825324 (study PRJEB31778, sample SAMEA3449198) | human gut metagenome | biome: human gut; feature: human-associated habitat; material: faeces | place: United Kingdom | collected 2010/2012 ... | reverse complement strand
AATTGAGTGCAGAAATATCAAAACTTATGAAAAAAGATGCTGACCTTTCAGAAAAGCATCTCAATGAATTGATTAAGTTAGGTGTGTTCATCTCAATGACCTGTCAAGAGTTGTTGGATGAAGAATAATTTTAGAAAAGGAGAACGTGGTAGACAGTATTTTATGTAAAAGAAGTAATAAATGCTTATTTTACAATACTTTCATACATACGATACAGTCTGCTACTAAAAATAATTTATGTTTGACAACAGGATAAGAAAACATTTGTCATCATTCCGGGTTATAACAATTGGATTTGGTGGATTAATTATATTAGGAGCATTGCTTCTTATGCTGCCGGTTTCATCAGCCAGTGGTTGTGTAACACCGTTTGGTGATGCATTATTTACATCTACATCAGCGGTATGCGTTACCGGATTAGTAGTATTGGATACAGGAAGCTACTGGTCTTTATTTGGACAGCTTGTAATAATTACGCTTATACAGATAGGAGGGCTTGGCGTAATTACTGTTGCTGTTGCGTTTTCTTTATTGTCAGGAAAGAAAGTGTCTTTAATGCAGAGAAGCTTTATGCAGGAATCTGTATCAGCACCGGTGGTTGGCGGAATAGTCAGGCTTACCGGATTTATATTAAAAGGAACATTCATTATAGAATTATCAGGAGCATTGCTTATGATGCCGGTATTCTGCAAGGATTATGGATTGAAAGGAATCTGGTTTGCAATATTTCATTCAATATCAGCATTTTGTAATGCAGGATTTGATGTGCTAGGAACAGCGGATAATCAATTTGCTTCAATGACGACATATGCCTGTAATCCTGTTATTAATATTACATTGATGCTTCTTATTGTGATAGGTGGAATTGGATTTGTTACGTGGGAAGATATTGAGAATAATAAGTATCATTTTAAAAGATATAAGATGCAGAGCAAATTAATAATTGTTACAACAGCCGTTCTTATAACAGTACCTGCAATTATATTTATGATAAATGATATGATGACTGGAAGCGAGAGAATGCCTGTATTTAAGGCACTTTTTCAATCAGTGACATTAAGGACTGCTGGATTTAATACGGTTGACCTTAATGCAATGAAACAGGCATCTGTAATGATTATGATAATTCTTATGCTTATAGGTGGTTCACCAGGTTCAACAGCAGGTGGTATGAAAACAACTACATTTGCAGTTCTTATGGGAAACATGGTTGCAACATTTAAGAGAAATAAGAATATTCATTTTTTTGAAAGAAGAATAGATAACGATACAGTTAAAAATGCAGCTACGATAGCTATGATGTATATTACATTATTTGTTACGGGCGCATTTATTATAAATGTCACAGATGGAATTTCATTAGGAAAATGTCTTTTTGAAACAGCATCAGCAGTAGGTACGGTCGGATTGACATTAGGTATTACTCCACAGCTTGGAATATTATCAAGAATTGTTCTTATTATTCTTATGTTTATGGGCAGAGTTGGCGGTCTTACTTTAATATATGCTGCTTTTTCTGGAAATGGAAACAGCTATTCAAAATTTCCTGAAGAAAAGATTAATATAGGATAGGAGCACAATATGAAAAAGAATGTATTACTTATAGGAGCCGGAAGATTTGGAAAACATATGGCTATGCAGCTTAATCAGCTTGGACATCAGGTGATGGCAGTTGATACTGATGAGAACAGAATTAACGATGTTATGAATATAGTCACAAATGCACAGATTGGAGACAGCACGAATGCTGAATTTTTAAAATCATTAGGTGTTGGAAATTTTGATGTGTGTATGGTGACAATTGGTGACAGTTTTCAGAATTCGCTGGAAACAACATCACTGTTAAAGGAACTTGGAGCCAGATATGTGGTATCAAGAGCTGAGCGGGATGTACAGGAAAAATTCCTGCTGCGTAATGGTGCAGATGCGGTTGTATATCCTGAAAAACACGAAGCAAAGTGGGCTGCAGTACGCTACACTGCGGACCATATTCTTGATTTAATACAACTGGATAATACTCATGCAATTCTTGAAGTGGAAGTTCCTGAGTCGTGGTTAGGAAAAAGTATTATTGAACTTGATATAAGAAAAAAATATGGAGTAAACATAATGGCTATAAAGCATAATGACTCAATAAATGTAAATGTTGAACCAGATATTGTACTTACAGAAGATATTACATTACTTGTGTTAGGAGATTATAAAAATCTGAAAAAATGCTTTAAGGTTTAAGATTAGGGGGCATGAGCATGAAGACGGGATTGATTATAATAATACTGATAGTTGTGATATTATTATTTATGGCAGCAGGATGGTATGTTATGAATAAGATAGACGGATTTATGAACAGAACAAGAAGAACCAATGACAAAGATACAATGAATGCTGTATTGAATGAAAGTGATGATAACGAAAAAAAGAGATATTAAATTGAAAATGTGTTATTATATACAAAATAAAATAAGGTGGTAATTATAACGGAAAAGACATTGAAAAAACTTGTAAAAGAATTCTTAATAACAATAGGCTTTTTAAGTATTGCAACAGTAATTGGAATGCTGCTTATATATATTGGATTTACAGAATCAAATGTTACTATGGTATATCTTCTATGCGTGCTTTTGATTTCGATATTCACTAATGGATATATCTGGAGTGTGGCGGGTTCGCTTGTAAGTGTTGTTCTGATGAATTTCTTCCTGACAGAACCAAGATTTACTTTACATACATATGACACAGGATATCCGCTCACATGTGTTATTATGCTTGCTGCGTCAATGCTTACAGGAACTCTGGCATCTAAACTGAAAAAACATGTTCGTATGTCAGAACAGGCTGCTTACAGGGAAAAGACACTACAGTTAAGGGCTAATCTTTTAAGGACGATTTCACACGATTTAAGAACACCACTCACATCAATATCAGGTAATGCCAATAATCTTATGTACAATTATGATAAGCTTGATAATGATACGAGAGAGCAGATATTTACAGATATATATGATGATTCAGAATGGTTAATCAGTCTTGTAGAGAATATATTGTTTGTAACAAGATTTGAGGATGGAACAGTAACTCTTAATATGTCTGATCAGCTTATAGATGAAGTTATTGCTGAAGCGTTAAAACATATTAACAGAAAAAGCTGTGAACATAAAATACATGTGGATTGCGGCAAAGAACTGCTTCTTGTGAGAATGGATGCCAGACTGATAATACAGGTTATTATTAATATAGTTGATAATGCCATAAAGTATACACAGGAAGGCTCTGATATATATATTAAAGCAAGAAAAGAAGGCAGATATGTAATTATATCCATTGAAGATAATGGCGCGGGAATACCTGATGACATGAAAGAAAATGTATTTGATACATTTTTCACCTGTAACAATGAAATTGCAGATAACAGAAGAAGTCTCGGACTTGGGTTATCTTTATGTAAAACTATTATAAATGCACATGGAAGTGAACTGGAATTAAGGGATAATACACCACATGGATGCATTTTTGAATTCAAGCTGCAGTTAAGTGAGGTACATTTAAATGAATAAAACACAGATTCTTGTAGTTGAGGATGATTCACCAATAAGAAATCTCATAACAACAACATTAAAAACTAATAATTACAGGTATTTAACTGCTGTGAATGGAGAGAGTGCTATTTCACAGACTGCATCACATAATCCTGATATAATTCTGCTAGACTTAGGACTTCCTGATATAGATGGGGTGGAAGTTATAAAAAAGATAAGGACATGGACTAATACACCAATAATTGTTATAAGTGCAAGAACTGAAGATGCGGATAAGATAGAGGCACTTGATGCAGGGGCAGACGATTATCTTACAAAGCCGTTTTCAGTAGATGAGCTTCTTGCAAGATTACGTGTAACAGTAAGAAGACTGTCGCTTATGCAGACGGATATGACTCAGAATACAAGTGTATTCGAGAACGGAGATTTAAAAATTGACTATGCAGCTGGCTGTGCATATCTGAATGGAGAGGAGCTGCATCTTACACCTATTGAATATAAGCTTCTCATATTATTATCAAGAAATGTAGGAAGAGTGCTGACATACACTTATATTACTAAGAATATATGGGGGAGTTCATGGGAAAATGATCTGGCATCACTTAGAGTATTTATGGCAACATTAAGAAAGAAAATTGAAAAAGATGTCAATTCCCCGCAGTATATACAGACGCATATTGGTATAGGATACAGAATGCTGAGAGTATAATTATGTATCCCCAGCACAAATACAATTATAAAATGTTGTTAAAACAGCATAAAACGCTTGTTACTTTGGAACAAATGCTTGTTGTTTGTTATATTGATTGTTATAGTCAGACCATATTAATCAATGCCATTTGATATTTGAATTCAGTGTTAATATCTTAGGCAGGAAAAGAGGTATAATATGGCTGGAAAGAAATTTATTAACGCAAAGTTAAAAGGATATGATGAATTACAGGAAATACTTGTTGAGGACGGGGTATTTAAGGCAATTGCACCACATATAGATGTAGATAGTGATTGTGAAATTGAGGATTTGGGAGGTAAGCTTACACTGCCACCATATGTTGACCCACATATTCATCTTGATTATGTATTCACCGCAAGAAAGCAGGGTGCAACTAACGGAACAGGAACATTATTTGAAGGAATTCAAAGGTGGAGTGAAACTAAATCAGATTTAACAATTGATGAGATAAAGGCAAGAGCAATAAAGGCAGTTAAAATGGAGGTGTCACACGGTGTCCAGTTCATAAGAACACACGCTGATGTAACTGACCCTAACCTCACAGCCTTAAAGGCACTTCTTGAATTAAAGGAAGAATTAAAAGATATTGTAACAATCCAGATTGTATCATTTCCACAGGAAGGAATGTATTCTTACAAAGATGGCGACAAGCTTGTTGAAGAAGGACTTAAAATGGGTGCTGATTGTGTAGGTGGTATTCCACATTTTGAGTATTGCAGGGAATTTGGTGAGAAATCAATTCATAAGGTTGTTGAATTAGCTGTGAAGTATGACAAGCTTATTGATGTACACTGTGATGAGAGTGATGACCCAATGAGCAGGTTTGTGGAGCTTCTTACTGCACTTTCAATTGTTGAAGGAATCGGACCTAAGACAACAGCAAGCCATACCTGTTCATTAGGTTCAGTAGATAACAGCTACGCATTCAGAATGATGAAGAATTTCAAGAAAGCAGGACTTAACTTCATTTCCTGCCCAACAGAGAATATATATCTTCAGGGCAGACAGGATACATATCCTAAGAGAAGAGGTCTTACAAGAGTTAAGGAATTATATGAAAATGGAATAAATGTATGCTTTGCACAGGATTCAATTCAGGATCCCTGGTATCCGGCAGGCAATGGCAATCTTATGAATGTGCTTGATAATGGTATACATATAGCCCAGATGATGTCGTTTGAGGAAATGGATAACTGCCTTGACCTTATAACTGTTAATGGTGCTAAGACCATGAACATATCAGACACATATGGAATTGAGGCAGGCAAGCCAGCTAACTTTATTGTTGTCGATGCCAGGAGTGAATTCGAGGCAGTATGCGAAAGAGCCGATGTTGTTGCAAGTGTCCGTAATGGTGAATATCTGTTTAAGAAAGCACCAGCTGCTTATGAGGCTTTGAGTGAATTTATGGCGTAGATAAAAAGAAAAAAATATAGGAGCAGCAATATGTTTCAATGTAAAGATCTTCTCACTCTCCCCTCAATGGCGAAAGCCAGAATAATAGCAGGAAAGAGTGGTTTGTCTAATAGAATAAGGTGGGTATATAAGCCTGAGAATATGAATTTTGCGAAGTGGGTAAAGGGACAGGAGCTTTTGATTATAAGCACGCCTGTTATACAGAGTAAGGATTTTGATCTGCAAGCAGTTATTAAGAAAGCTAAGAAGCTTGATATGGCAGGTGCATTGCTTCTTGTTGGTGATAAGTACATTGCCAGTATAGACAGTACAATAATATCCTATGCCAATCTTAACGATTTTCCGATATTTGTCATATCAGGTGAAATTCCTCTTGTTGACATTTTTGAAGAAATCGGACACGCTATTGCGTATAATAAAGACTCAGATGTATTAAGTTATGATATTCTTTCAGGAATTATATTCGGAAAGGACATCAATATAGAAGCATTTTCTATTAAATTTGAAGAAGCTGGCTATGACATCAATGGTAATAACCGTATGTTTATGATTAATATTCATTCAGATAATAAGATAGAGAATTTTGATTATGATTTCATTATGAATAAACTGAGGGACAGTTTTGCACAGAACAATGGAAGTCTCATTTTATCAAGATATGCTAATAACATAGTTGGCTGTTTTAATTGTTTGGAAAATGCTGATGATACACACGGTCTTATTAATCAATCTTACGAAGCATTATCTGGATACGTGCAGGGCAGGTATACGGATATAAAGCTTGTTATGGGAATTGGACGTGAATATAATGGAATATCACATTTGCAGAAAAGTTTTACGGAGGCTTCAAGGTGTGTAATCCTTTCGGAGAAGATACAGCTTAATGGAAGTGTGTTCTGGTATGAAGAAATGGGAATATATAACCTGTTCTCTGAATTTGGAGATAAAAAGCTTATACAGGACTTTGTTGACAGTACATTAGGAATAATTATTGACTATGATAAGGAGAATAATACGAATCTTTTACAGACATTAAAAGCGTACCTTTGGAACAATAACAGCCTGCTTCACGCTTCCGAACAGTTATTTACGCATCGTAATACAGTAAAGTACAGAATACAGAGAATAACTGAGCTTACGGGCAGGAATTTTGATGATGCGATGACACGTCTGGAGTTTATGAATGCTTTGATATGTCTCGAGGTAAGATAGACATTTGTGCTGTGAGAACAAATGAAGTAATACAAGATTGTTATTAGAAGTCATAACAATAAAATATTTATAAAAGAATGTTCAAGTATATATGTTTTAGTGATATATTCTTGAACATAGACAAGAAGCAAAGGGGCTTCTGCTAATGGTAATATTAGCGGAAGTCCCTTTTTGTGTATTAGTAAAAATTTATATAACAGGAGGAAATGATTATGAGCTACGGTCTTATAGCAGTAATAATTGTAATCGGTATTGTCATAGGTGCTATAGCTACTAAGAAATGTGAGCCATTTCTTATAGGCGGTTCAATTATAGGAGCAATATTTTTATATAAGCAGGATTTTATAACCGAATGGGTTAATACACTTGAAGGTGTTATGAGTGATGAAGCATACTTAATACTTGTATGTGGTTTGTTTGGAAGTATAATAGCACTTCTTACAGCCTCTAAGGGACATTTTGGATTTGCAAAGATTGTTTCAAAGATATGTAACAGCGAAAGAAAGACTTTATTCACAACATTTATATTAGGTGTAATTATATTTATTGATGATTATCTTAATGTATTATCAATAGGTACAGCAATGAAGAAGGTATATGATAAAGTAAAAGTACCAAGAGAAGCACTTGCATATCTTCTTGATAGTACAGGTTCACCAGTCTGTGTTATGTTCCCATTCTCATCCTGGGCAGCATATTTTGGAGCTATCTTCTTCGCACAGGAGAGTGTTCAGGCACTTGGTGCAAAGACCTGGATGGGAGCTTATATTAAAGCAATTCCATTTTGTATATATCCAATAGTTGCATTACTTATTGTAATTCTTTTCTCAGCAGGTGTATTTCCTAAGCTTGGCGGAATGAAGAAGGCTTATGAAAGAGTTGCAACAACAGGTAAGGTTTACAGTGATGCAAGTAAGAAGTACAATATGGACGATGGCGAATGCGAACAGGACGGCAACATATTCAATTTCCTTGTTCCAATGCTTGTACTTGTAGTTGTAGCCTGTGTTACAGGTAACCTTGTAGTAGCACAGATTATATGTCTTGCAGTAACACTTGTTATGTATCTTGCAGAAAAGCTGATGACATTTACAGAATACTGGGATAATTTCGTAAAAGGATTTGCAGATATGCTTCCTATTATAATTCTCCTTATAGCAGCACTTACATTCCAGACAATTGCAAGCCAGATGCAGATGACGGAGTTCTTCATAGATATTACACAGCCAATATTATCAGCAAAGATTTTCCCAATGCTTGCATTTATCATTACTGGTATATTAGCATTTATGATAGCCAATGCGTGGGGCGTATGTACACTTGTTGCACCAGTTCTTCTTCCACTTGGTGCAAGTGTAGGAGCCAATGCAATACTTATAATGGCAGCAATTCTTTCAGGTTGTGCATTTGGTAATCACGCCTGCTTCTACTGTGACACAACAGTTCTTGCTTCACAGGGTTCAGGTATTGATAACTTTGACCACGCGGTATCACAGCTTCCATATGTACTTATAGGAGCTGGAATAAGTATAATTGGTTTCATTGTATTAGGATTTGTTATGTAAAATGTGTTAGTTTTATAAAATGTATATAGGAATTATAAGAATAATTTCAGAATGGAGGCAGTTATGAGTGATAAGAAATATGTTGTTACAATAGCAAGGCAGTTTGGCAGCCTTGGACGTCCAATAGCCAAGCTTATGAGTAACAAGCTTGGAGTTGAATATTATGACAGGGATATAGTGGAGCAGGCAGCTAAGAAGCTTAATCTTCCAGTATCACAGATAGATGAACTTGAAGAAAAGGTTAAGAAGATATCAACTAATTCATATAAGAGAATGATGTATCCTCTTGGAACACAGTCAAGCACAGAGCAGGACAGAATATTTGAAGCCCAGCAGAATATTATGAAATTCTTAGTTGAGAGAGAAAGCTGTATAATAGTTGGACGTTGTTCAGATTTTGTCCTTTCTGATGAAGAAAATGCGGTGCATATATACATTTATGCTCCATATGAACAGAGAGTTAAGAACTGTGTCAATGATTTGCATTTAAGCGAAGAAGAAGCCAAGAAGATGATAAGGTCAGTAGATGAGGCAAGAGATAATTACCATATGCACTATGCAGGATTTCTTCCATCAGACCCTAAGCACAAGACTATAATGATAGACAGCAGCTCTCTGGGCGTTGAGGGTACAGCTGAGTATCTTGTGGATTTTATTCAGAAGAAATTTGATTTAATGAGTTAATAAATGTAATCAATAGAAAATATCAGGATAACCCTACGAAGATGAGTGTAGAACAGGCATATAAAATATTAGCAGTACCCCAGTCTGCTGATATAAAAGCGATTAAGAAAAAATATAGAAAACTGATGTTAAAGGTGCATCCCGATTCATTAAAGTCAGGGAAGAATACATATCAATATAGTGCGCAGGAGATTAATGAGGCATATTCAATTATTATTAAGAATTTATCTGATAATAAAATGTCCGGTTATTTCAATAATTCCAGCGATGATAATTATTCATCAGAGTACACATATTATGAAGAATATTATCAGGACTATAATACATATGCTTCCGATGGCAGTAATTGGGATGCACCTGTTAATGATAATGCGTATACAAGCCGTAATATATATCATTATGCAGAAGGTGCAAGAGTAAATATTACTGGAAGCTTTGTTATAGCAAAAGGCAAATATATCTGGACGATAGAAGAAGATTTTTCATTATTCATAAGGAGTATATCAGAAAGCAGTGATAAGCTGTTATCAGGTATAGATAACAGAAGGAAAGGAAGCATATCGGATACAAGCAGGGCAGTTATAAAAGCACAGCTTGCATACCTTTTAGCCCAGCAGTATATAGATGCAACCTACACACTTAATGAACTTATCACACCAGTAAAGCAGAATAATGCACAGATATTTTATATAGACTCAATGCTTGAAATGCTAGCCAATGCCCCATTTTTGCGGGCAGGTATGACTCTATACCCACAGTCACTTAAAAATCACCGTCTATATTTAAAGACCAAATCGGGAAATGCCGCAGGCTATATATCATTCAGGGACGACAGGCTCTATTACATAATAATTCCACTCCTTGAACAAAAAAGAGCACAGGTGAAAGTCCAGATTGCCGCCAGACAGGATAAGAACAACACAAGACACAATGTGAAATACAAGAATCTTGACTTTTGGATAAGAATTTCTGATGATAATTCAGGAACATTTCCTGAAAGCATAAATATGCAGATTGAGGAAATACTTACCAAATATTCTAAAATGTAATTGGATGACAATCAATGAATAGACATATAGATAAAGCAATGCAGTTAAGAAATGAAACACCGATGGTAAGCAACTGCGCCCAGACAATAATGAGAGCCTAAGCCGATGAATTAGTAATGACCGAACAGCAATGATAACAGTAAAATTCAACGGCAAACCCACCCAAATCCCTAAATCAACCCCAATCACCACCTTCCTCACCACCCATAACTACAACCTAATCCATGTAGTAGTCGAACTCAACGAGGTCATAATCCCGAAAGACTCCCACCCCACCCAACACCCCCTACTAATAAATGAAAGTTAACAGAGACAAATATGCTGATGCCTCTGGATGATTATAAGAGTTTTATAGCAATTGATGACATGTCAGAGCTTGCAGACAATTTGTTGCAGCTTGGAAGGACACTTGG
>ERZ825324.4890-NODE-4890-length-10612-cov-6.233684_pt1 | contig 10612 bp, 9 predicted proteins | sample MGYA00519859_ERZ825324 | MGnify/ENA primary metagenome ERZ825324 (study PRJEB31778, sample SAMEA3449198) | human gut metagenome | biome: human gut; feature: human-associated habitat; material: faeces | place: United Kingdom | collected 2010/2012 ... | reverse complement strand
AGCCGCCTCGGCGGCCATGATGCCGGCGGGGCCGCCGCCCACGACCAGAACGTCCACCTCGGCGCGGACGGGGATGTCGCGTGCCGGACAATGTATTGAATGTTTTTCGCTCATAATTAGGATGGGTTGTTTATCGGTTCATGATTTATCCGTTTTGACCCGCGGCCGAAACGTTTCGTTTTCGGTTGTAAATATATGTTTTTTATGTCGAAAAAGCAAATAAAAAGAAAACGTCCGGAGAGAAAACCGGACGTTTTTCGTATAAAGGGTCTCGTGTACGAGACTAAGCCTTGCCTGCCGAACCCAGCACGTTCTCGCATTTGTGCATGTAGAGCTTCTTCAACTCGTCGCGGGCCGGACCCAGGTATTTGCGGGGGTCGAACTCGGCGGGGTTGTCGATGAAGACCTTGCGTACGGCGGCGGTCATCGCCAGACGGCCGTCGGAGTCGATGTTGATCTTGCATACGGCGCTCTTGGCTGCCTTGCGGAGCTGCTCCTCGGGAATGCCGACGGCATCTTTGAGCTTGCCTCCGTGCGTGTTGATGATCTTCACGTACTCCTGCGGAACCGACGAAGCACCATGCAGCACGATGGGGAATCCGGGGAGTTTCTTCTCGATCTCGGCCAGAATGTCGAAGCGCAGTTCGGGCGGAACGAGGATGCCCTCGGCGTTGCGGGTGCACTGTTCGGGCTTGAACTTGTTGGCGCCGTGCGACGTGCCGATCGAGATGGCCAGCGAGTCGACGCCGGTCTTCGTCACGAAATCGATCACCTCTTCGGGCTTGGTGTAGTGCGCGACCTCCGAAGCTACCTCGTCTTCGACGCCGGCCAGTACGCCCAGCTCGCCTTCGACCGTCACGTCGTGCTGGTGAGCATACTCGACGACCTTTTTCGTGAGGGCTACGTTCTCATCGTAGGGGAGCGACGAACCGTCGATCATCACCGACGAGAAGCCCATGTCGATGCAGCTCTTGCACAGTTCGAACGAATTGCCGTGGTCGAGGTGCAGCGTAATCGGAATACCCTTGCCGCCGTTGAGCTCCTTGGCATACTCCACGGCGCCCTGTGCCATGTAGCGCAGCAACGTCTGGTTGGCGTATTTGCGGGCGCCGGCCGACACTTGCAGGATAACGGGCGAATTGGCCTCGACGCACGCCGAAATGATCGCCTGCAACTGCTCCATGTTGTTGAAGTTGAATGCAGGAATGGCATAACCGCCCTTGATGGCCTTGGCGAACATCTCGCGCGTATTCACCAGTCCGAGTTCTTTGTAAGATACCATAACCGTTAAATTTTAGTTATTTGATACGAAATGAATCTCTATGGGAGTTCATGCAAAGATACAACAAAATTCAGAAACCGCCGCGCGGGAATTCGGAATATTTTTTAATAAATTGAAAAGCGTGCGGCGCGGGCGGATATTTCGCAAGAATTTCGTATCTTCGACGGCGTCTTAGATACTTCGTCTCGGCATAATCGAACATAAATGTTTGCTTCTGCGCTCGACTTTTCGTATCTTTGGCCTCTGTAAATCGCAGACCGGCGGAGGGCGTTTTGCGCCGTCGTGCCGTGCATCGCGGCCGGGAAGCGGAGAGCGGATTTCCTTCGGGAAGAATGCCGGTGCGATTGTAATGTTAAGGAACGTTTTCGTTAAGCCGAGTGCAGAGCCGAACGCAGTTCGAGCTATGCCGAGGCGAGAAAACGAGAAAAGGAATTCAACATTTAACGATCTAAAAAATAACGCGAATTATGCCAGAATTCATCTATCAGGAGCCGTTCCCCGTGGGCGAGGACACCACGGAGTACCGTCTGTTGACCAAGGATTACGTGAAAGTCGTGGAGTGCGACGGCCGCAAGATTTTGAAAGTCGACCCCAAGGGGTTGGAGGAGTTGTCGAAGGCCGCCTATTCCGACGTGTCGTTCTACCTGCGTGCTTCGCACTTGCAGAAACTGCGCAACATCCTCGAAGATTCCGAAGCCTCCGACAACGACCGCTTCGTGGCCTACACCATGCTGCTGAACCAGTGCGTCGCAGCCGAAGGCGAACTGCCCACCTGTCAGGACACGGGTACGGCGATCTGTATCGGCCACAAGGGCGAGGACGTCTATACGGGCGCCGACGACGCCGAGCATATCGCGCGCGGCGTCTACGAGACCTACAAGGAGCGCAACCTGCGCTATTCGCAGGTGGTTCCCTTCACGATGACCGACGAGAAGAATTCGGGCACGAACCTTCCGGCGCAGATCGACATCTACGGAGGCCACCCCGGCATGGAGTACGAGTTCCTCTTCATCACCAAGGGCGGCGGTTCGGCCAACAAGACCTTCCTCTACCAGCAGACCAAGGCGCTGCTCAACGAGAAGACGCTCACCGAGTTCATCCGTACCCACATCAAGGATCTGGGCACTTCGGCCTGCCCGCCCTACCATCTGGCGATCTGCATCGGCGGAACGTCGGCCGAAATGTGCCTCTCGACCGTGAAGAAGGCCTCGGCGGGTTATCTCGACGCGCTGCCCACGTCGGGCAACGAGGGCGGCCGCTGCTTCCGCGATCTGGAATGGGAGGAGAAGGTGCTCAAAATCTGCCAGGAGAGCGGCGTGGGCGCTCAGTTCGGCGGCAAGTACCTCGTGCATGACGTGCGGGTGATCCGTGCGCCGCGTCATGCCGCTTCGTGCCCCGTGGCCATCGGCGTGAGCTGCTCGGCCGACCGCAACATCAAGGCGAAGATCACCCCCGAAGGCATCTTCCTGGAGCAGTTGGAGAAGAATCCCGCCCGGTTCCTTCCGAAGCAGGCGCCCGCCATGTCGCCGGCCGTCGACATCGATCTGGACGAGGGGATGGACAAGGTGCGCGAGATTCTGACGAAGTATCCGATCAAGACGCGCCTGAACCTGCGCGGAACGCTCATCGTGGCGCGCGACATCGCCCACGCCCGCATCAAGCAGATGCTCGACGAAGGCAAGCCGATGCCCGACTATTTCAAGAAGCATCCGGTCTACTACGCCGGTCCCGCGAAGACTCCCGAGGGGATGGCTTCGGGTTCGTTCGGCCCCACGACGGCCGGCCGTATGGATCCCTACGTCGACCTGTTCCAGTCGCACGGCGGTTCGATGGTGATGGTGGCCAAGGGCAACCGCTCGCAAGCCGTCACCGACGCCTGCCGGAAGCACGGCGGGTTCTATCTGGGGTCGATCGGCGGGCCGGCGGCGATTCTGGCCAAGAACTCGATCAAGTCGGTCGAGGTGGTCGACTTCCCCGAGCTGGGTATGGAGGCCGTCCGCAAGATCTACGTCGAGGATTTCCCCGCCTTCGTCATCGTGGACGACAAGGGCAACGACTTCTTCGCCGACTTCAAGCACTGATGCCTGAAAAGGTCTGATACGCACCACAATCGGCTCTTCGGAGCCGGCTGTGGTGTGTTTTGTGCCGCAGGCAATAAAACGGCCTGTTTTTCGTTACGTCCAAGATAGTACAACAGTCAATCGATATTACGGAATGAAACGAACCGTTTATACGTGGATGCTGACCTTGCTGACGGTATTCGGCGCAACGGTCGCGTCGGCCGACGAAAAGGTCTCCTTCGAGGTGAAGGCGCCGATGGTGGTGGCCAAAGGCGAAGCCGTGCGCGTCGAATTCTCGCTCAACGCCTCTCCCGACGAAGGTTCCTTCACGGCCCCGTCGTTCGAGGGGTTCGACGTGATCGCAGGACCGGCCTTTTCGCAGGGCAGTTCGATTCAGATCGTTAACGGGCAGATGACCCGCAGCAGCAACTACACGATCACCTACGTGCTTTTGCCGCAGCAGGAGGGCAACTTCACCATCGGTGCGGCCTCCGTGCGGGTCGGCAAGAGCCAGTACAAGACCAAGGCGCTGCCGATCGAGGTGGTGGAGGAGACGCCGGAGAGCAGCGGCGGCCAGCAGGCGGTGCAGGGCGGCCAGTCGGCCGACGACGTGCAGCAGGTCTCGAAGGACGACATCCTGCTGCGCATGATCCTGTCGCGCACGACCGCTTTCAAGGGCGAGCCGATCCGTGCGACGCTCAAACTCTACTACCGCGTCAACCTGCGGGGCGACAACGGCAGCAAGTTCCCGTCGTTCAACGGCTTCTGGGCACAGGAGATCGAGCAGGACGCACAGCCCCAGCGCGAACGCTACAACGGCAAGGTCTACGAGACGCAGGTCATCAAGGAGTATCTGCTCTACCCGCAGCAGTCGGGCGAACTGACCGTCGAACCCGCCGAGCTGAACGTCGTGGCGCAGGTGTTGGTGCAGAGCGCCAATCCCGATCCCTTCTTCGGCGGCGGCCACGAGGTCTACGACGTGCGCCGTTCGCTGCGCACGGCACCGGTCAAGGTGACGGTGCGCGACCTGCCCGCGGGCGCTCCGGCAAGTTTCAGCGGTGCCGTCGGCAAGTTCACGATGGCCTCCGACGTTCCTTCGACGGAGCTGGCGGCCAACTCGGCGGCGACCTATACGATCAAGATTTCGGGTACGGGCAACCTGTCGTTCGTACAGGCGCCCAAACTGACGCTCCCCAGTTCGTTCGAGCAGTACAACGTCAAGACGACCGAGTCGATGAAGACCACGGCGGCCGGTACGACCGGCTACCGTCAGTTCGAATACCCGTTCATCGCCCGCGCCGAAGGCGAGTACGAGATCGCACCGGTGGAGTTCACCTATTTCGATCCTGCGAAGAAGCAGTATATCACGCTTTCGACGGCGCGTCTGCCGATCAACGTCGCGCCCGATGCGGGCGGCGGCGCAGCGGCGCAGGTGGTCACGGGTCTTTCGAAGGAGGATGTGAAGCTGCTGGGGCAGGACATCCGTTTCATCAAACTCGGACGCGGAAACCTGCATTTGCAGGGGCGGCCGTTCATGGGCGGGACGCTCTATTTCGTGCTGCTGGCGGCGATCGTGGGACTCTTCGCGGCGGCATACGTCGCGCTGCGCAAACGGATCCGCGACCGTCAGAATGCGGTGCTCATGCGCGGCAAGCGAGCCAACAAGGTGGCCGTACAGCGGTTCCGTGCTGCGGCGAAATTCATGCAGGAGGAGAACCGCCATGCCTTTTACGAGGAGATGCTGCGGGCGTTGTGGGGCTACATGAGCGACAAGTTCAACATTCCGGTGGCCAATCTGACGAAGGAGAACGTGCGCGAGGAGCTCAATAAACGGGGCGTTTCGCAGGAGTTGTCGCAGAGCTTCTCGGAGATCATCTCGCAGTGCGACGAGGCGCAGTACTCGCCGTTGGCCGGGGCGCGCATGAGCGACGTCTACAACGCAGGGGTGGATTTTATTTCGAAACTCGAATCGGTGATTAAAAAATAGGAGGCTATGAGAACCAGCCGGATATTTTGGAGCCTGCTGCTCCTGTTCCTGAGTCTTACCGCTGCTGCGCGGGCGCAGGGCGACCGCGATTCGCTCGCTGCCGCGACGACCGATCCGCTGACTGTGCAGACGGCCGGCGGCAACTCGCTGGCTGCCGTCGAGCAGGTGTGGGACGCCGCCAATACGGCCTATATCAATTCGGACTATCATCGGGCGATCGATGCCTACCGGCAGTTGATCCTGCGGGGCTATGCGTCCGACAAACTCTACTACAATCTGGCCAACGCCTACTTCAAGGTGGGGCGTTACGGCAAGGCGATTCTCTACTACAACCGCGCGCTGCGGCTCGCTCCGGGCGATGCGGACATCCGCTACAATCTCGACGTGGCCAATACCTTCACCAAGGACAAGATCGCCGTCGTGCCGGAGTTTTTCCTCAAAGGCTGGGTGCGCTCGGTGCGCATGTCGCTCGGGTGCACTGCGTGGAGCGTCGTCTCGCTGGCGGCGCTGGCGCTGCTCTTCGCGCTCGTGCTGCTTTACCTGCTGGCCGGAAGGCTGGCGTGGCGCAAGGCGGGTTTCTACGGTACGCTGGCGATGCTGCTGGTCTTCGTCGCCTCCACCTCGTTCGCCGTGACCGAGCGGCGCGAGCTGCTCGACAGTACGGAGGCCGTCGTGATGAGTTCGTCGGTCTCGGTCAAGAGTTCGCCCGACAAGGCGTCGACCGATCTGTTCGTGTTGCACGAGGGGACGAAGGTCCGCACGGTGAGCGAGCTGGGCGACTGGCGCGAGATCGTCATCGCCGACGGCAAGAAGGGGTGGGTCGAGGCCCGCACGATCGAAACGATTTAACGAAAACGCATCGCGGCGGCGACCGGTTCAGGTCGCCGCCGCGGATATTCATTCTCGAATGTCTCAATTACTGACCGACGTGGTGGAGGAGTTGTCCAAACTCCCCGGAATCGGCCGCCGCACGGCGTTGCGGCTGGCCATGCACCTGTTGCGCATGGAGCCGTCGATCGTGGCGGGCATGACGCGGAGCATCGACCGGTTCCGCCGCGAAATCCGTTATTGCAGGGAGTGCAACAATCTGTCGGACACCGATGTCTGCCCGATCTGCGAAGATCCGAAACGCGACCGTTCGACGATCTGCGTCGTGGAGCAGGTGGCCGACGTCCTCTCGATCGAACATACGCAGCAGTACCGGGGGCTTTATCATGTGCTGGGCGGCGTCATCTCGCCCATGCAGGGAATCGCGCCCTCCGACCTGAAAATCGACCTGCTGGTCGAGCGCATTCGCCGGGGCGGTGTGGGCGAGGTGATTCTGGCGATCTCCACCTCGGTCGAGGGCGAGACGACGCTCTTCTACCTGATGAACCGTTTGCGGGAGTTCCCCGACCTGAAAATCACCTCCATCGCACGCGGCATCGGGTTCGGCGACGAGCTGGAATACGTCGACGAACTGACGCTGACCCATGCGTTGCTCAACCGGCGTGCCGTGGAGTAGCGTACATGCCGGTCGAAAAGAGCGCCTGCCGTTCCGTTTTCAACGCATTCACCCCTGCCGCGTGCTGCGGCAGGGGTGAATTTCATTTCCGGAGATTTTTCGGCTCGTCTCCGGTTGCCTGTGTCCGTTTAGAAACGGAAACTGAAATAGACGCGGAACGATTTGGTTTTGAGCTTCAAATCCTGCAAGTCGGTCAGCACGTCGTCCGCCGAGGGGATGTCGCCGCTGAAATCGCCGTCGGAGTAATCGCCTTCCAGATCGTCGAGGTTGAGACCCAGGCCGTCGTACGACGCTTTGCCCCAACGCCATTCGCAGCCGACCGAGAGTACCTTCCAGGCTACGGCGAAACCCGTGTTGCAGAAGGTCGCATAGTGGTGGTAGAACTCGTCGTTGAGGTACATCATCGAGTAGGAGGGTGTTACGCGGAAGTAGGCGCTCACTTTGAGGTGGTGCACCGGATTGATCGTCACCGACGGGCCGATCTGCATACCGTATTCGAGCTGGTGGGCCTTTTCGGAGTAAAGCTCGTCCGTGTCGTAGTCGTAGGTTTCGAGTTTGTATTGTGCGTAGTTGAGGTCCATCCACGACCAGTCGATGCCGAACTTGATCATGCCGGCCAGCGGCTTCTTGTGCAGGTAGTAGGTTTTACCCCAGACGATCGCCGCACCGAAGTCGCTTTTCAATTCGCCGCCGCCGAGTTTGTCCCACCCGTCGATGTCGGGAGAGAGTTTCTGGTTGACGTAATTCAGGTTGAAATACTTGGAACGGTCTTTCCAGATCGCGCGGTTGCTTTCCGCTGCTTCGGTCTCCTTTACGCGGGCCGAAATGTCACTGAGCGCCTGATTCAGCGAGTCCAGTTTCTGCTGCGAGACTTCCTGCGCCGATGCGGCGATTCCCCCCCCCATGCAGACGGTGAAAATGAGCAGTACGAGTTTCTTCATAAAATCGATTTAGATTAGAAATTGGAATTATGTAAAGCAGTAAATGTCTTTTTTCATTTTCAACTTCCGTTTTTCCTGCCCGGCTTTCGTCTTCATCGGGCGATAGCCGTTTCGCGCGGAGACGTGTTTCGGCATTCGTCGCCGTTTCGGGGGGGCGGAACCGCTTCCCGAACGCAAATCGTTGATATGCGGACGCATGGGAAAACCGCTCCGGTTGCAAATATAGGAAAAAATACGAAAAGGTCGACTTTTCTGAATAAAAAGTCGACTTTCCGAGGGACGAATTTAAAGTGTATGACCGCTGTCACGAATCAGAGCACTCCCAGGTTATCCAGGAAGATCAGCAGGATCACCACCGGACAAACCCAGCGCAGCAACACGCCGAGCAGCGGCCAGAGGTGCAGGCGCAGTGCGCCGTGGTTGGTCAGTTCCGCCGGCATGAACCGCCGGTCGAGTACCCAACCCGTGAAGATGCAGATGAAGAAACCGCCTGCGGGCAGCATGATGTTGGCCGTCACGAAGTCCAGCAGGTCGAAGAACGATTTCCCGCCGAGCTGCAACCATTGCCATGCGCCGAGCGACAACGAAGCGGCCGCACCCAGTACGATGCAGGCGCCGGTGACGATCCATGCCGCCGCACGGCGGCTCAAATGCCACTCCTCCTGCACGTAGACGGTCAGCACCTCGTGCAGCGAGATCGTGGAGGTGAGGGCTGCGATGACCAGCAGCAGGAAGAAGATCGTCGACCATACCATGCTCAGCGGAAGCGTGTTGAAGATCGCGGGCAGGGTGACGAAGACCAGCGAGGGGCCGGCCGTGGGTTCGATGCCGACGCTGAAAACGGCCGGAAAGATCACCAGTCCCGCCAACACCGCCACGAGCGTATCGATGAAGGCGACTTGCAGGGCGGTGTGCGTGATGTTGGTGTCGTTCTTGAAATAGGAGGCGTAGGTCACCAGGCAGCCCAGGCCGATCGACAGCGAGAAGAAGGCCTGTCCGAGCGCGGTGAGCACCGTCGAGGGCGTCACCTTCGAGAAGTCGGGAGCGAAGAGGAATTTCACGCCTTCGGTGCCGCCAGGCAGCAGGATGGAGTGGACGGCCAGCACCACGAGGATCAACAGCAGCAGCGGCATCATGATGCGAGCCGAGCGTTCGATCCCTTTCTGGACGCCCAGCGCGATGACGCCGTGCGTCAGCAGGGTGAAGACGACGGTGTAGAGCAACGGTTTCCACGGGTTCTGCGTGAAGGCGTTGAAGAGCGATTCGTAGGCTTCGGGGGTACTGATGCGTGTGAATTCGCCCGTGAGCGAGTGGATCATGTATTCCAGCGTCCAGCCCGAGACTACCAGATAGAAGCCCATGATGAGCAGCGGAGCCAGAATACTGTTGTAGCCCAGGATCGACCAGCGGCTCGAAAGGGTGCGGTAGGCACCCACGGCGTTGCGGTGGGTATTGCGTCCGATGGCGAATTCCGAAAGCATGATCGGCACGCCGAGCAGCAGGACGCTGAGGATGTAGATCAGCAGGAACGCGCCGCCGCCGTTCTCCCCTGCGACATAGGGGAAACGCCAGATGTTGCCCAATCCGACGGCGCTGCCCGCCGTGACGAGCACGGCGCTCAGCCGGCCGCCGAATGTGGCCCGATGAGTTGTCTTCATAGCTTGACGTTTTCGTTAAGCCGCGCACAGCGCAGAACTTGTTCCGTCTATGCCGCAGCGGGAAAAGGTGCACCTATCTTCGTCGGGAGAGGGCGGCGTTCGGGCCGGTCTCCCGTCTGTTCGCAGTATGCGCCCTGTTTCGGGCGGGCGTGTCCCGTGCATGTGGGCCGGCAACGCCGCGACGGCGATCGCCCGCGTCGTTTCGGGGCTATCCTTCCAGCGTCACCGAGACGCGGGCGATCTTGCCGCCCAGCGGGGGGGCGAGTTTGGCTACCGTGCAACGCACGTGCCGCACTGCGGGAAAGCGCGCGTGCAACGCTTCGATGATATTCGTGGCCACGCGCTCGATCGTGCGCTGCGTGACGGCCATGCGTTCGCGGACGATTTCGTAGACGGTCAGGTAGTTGACGGCCTCCTCCACGGCGTCGTGCGCGGCGATACCGCCCAGTTCGGTCGTAATCGAGAGCGTCACCTCGAAACGGTTTCCGACGCGCTGTTCGAGGTCGTAACAGCCGTGAAAGGCGTGGAACTCCATGCCTTGAAGATCGATCGTGTAGAGCATAGGCGTATGCAGTATGCGCAATCGGGAAGATTCCTTTACGGAGCCTTCCCGATTGCGATGAAACTTATTCGACGGTCACGAGATAGTAGTTCTTCTTGCCGCGCTGCACGAGCAGGTATTTGCCGGCGATCAGATCGGCTTCGGTGACGGGGCGCATCGCATCGGCGACCTTCTCCTTGTTGAGTGCCACGCCGCCGCCCTGCACCATCTTGCGGCATTCGCCCTTCGAGGGGAAGATCTGCGTCGCCGCAGCGCAGAGGTCGACGAACGGCAACCCCAATTCGGCGCGTGCCACGGTGAACTGCGGCACCCCTTCGAAGACCTGCAACAACGTCTGTTCGTCGAGCCGGCGCAACGCCTCGGAGGTCGCGCCGCCGAAGAGGATCTGCGACGCTTCGACCGCCTTCTCGTACTCCTCGCGCGAGTGGATCATCACGGTGATCTCCTCGGCCAGCCGCTTCTGCAACGTGCGCAGGTGGGGTGCGGCGTCGTGTTCGGCGACGAGTGCGTCGATCGTCGCACGGTCGAGCAGGGTGAAGATCTTGATGTAGCGTTTGGCGTCGTCGTCGCTCACGTTGAGCCAGAACTGGTAGAACTTGTAGGGCGACGTATAGCGCG
>ERZ825324.4888-NODE-4888-length-10613-cov-4.994317_pt1 | contig 10613 bp, 10 predicted proteins | sample MGYA00519859_ERZ825324 | MGnify/ENA primary metagenome ERZ825324 (study PRJEB31778, sample SAMEA3449198) | human gut metagenome | biome: human gut; feature: human-associated habitat; material: faeces | place: United Kingdom | collected 2010/2012 ... | reverse complement strand
AGCAGAGGTTTACAAATACTCCCGCGCATCGCTACTGTTGGATCTGCATGCAATTTGCTGAAAATTACAAAGAAAAAAAATGCTCATTGTCACATAAAAGAAAAATACATATATTTAAATCACTATTTACAACTCAATAACCCATATTATGACTTATGCAATTTATTTCGGATTGGCTTTCATACTTTTTTTAATTCAAAACTGGATTGGTAGTCGCTCATATTCAAAAGGATATGTGCGATTTTCATTACTTGACGAACAAGATGAAGCCATATCATTCAATTATGCAGTTAAAGTCTTTGGGCCTTTAGTCTATTTGATTTTATGTGTAGCAATACTACAATATTTTCAATTAAACGAATATGTAAGTAATATCATATACGTAATATATTTTTATATAATACTACGTCTACTAATCATAATCTTATATGGTAGAGGACGCATCGTAAATTGGTGGATAATATCTATTTACTACTTATCAATTATTCTAATAGCATACATATTTTGCCAAACATTTATTGATAAAGTAAATGATATTTTACCAGACTTTTCAGAATTAAAAAATGAGATATGGTTACTCATAATCATTTTTATATATCAAATTGGCAATAGCACCCAAGAATCTACACCTGCTAATCAAATATATGAACCAACATTAGCTTATCTCCCTGAATTGAAAAATCGAAAGAAAAAATACATACTAAGGAATTATACAAAATTTAGTAAAAAATATTCTTCTTTATTACCAGACAATCCCAGCCTCCAAATTGTAATAATATCCATATTAATATTTGAAAACTTTAATAAGCCTCAATTTATAAGATTATTAGAAAGAATATGGGTTAGAGTTAGCAATAAACCAGCAACGCAAGGAATTATGCAAATTGCGCATAGCAAGCCGTTATCAGATATCGAAAGTGTACGCATTGGATGTTCCAGTTTAAACCAGAAATATCTTGACAATAAAGACTCATATAAACCATTTCGCCGCACAATAAAATATCATTGCCCTGATAGAAAATATATTCGTCAAATATTATTCATTTCAAAAGCTATTATTGATAATACCACAACTCAAAGGTCATTTAATGATTTATATTCAGAAATAACTGACGAGTTCTCTTTATATGATTGATTTGGAGTTAAATTGCGTCGTATCTTAAAGAATAGGGAAAGAGGGCCGAAAAAATGCGGCGTTTTCTTTTGACACCAGCAATACTGTACTAATTCACTTAATTATTAACCTGCATTGGGATTTCACAAATGTGTCAACCAATGTGTTAACCGAGAAATAACGGTAAAAGCGAAAAGAAGTCAATATGTGCGTTAGAATGTGTTTGAAAGGCGTTTTTATACAACACAAGCCATTTAGCGTACCTGCTTTGGGTGCAGGGGGGCAGGTTCGAATCCTGGTACCCGACAACGGAGAAAAGCCTTTCAGACTACTCTGAAAGGTTTTTTTGTATCTTGTCGCAGCCGTTTCGATTTTGCCGATTTTTGCTCGGTTAACACGTTTTTCAGCCATTTATGTTAACCAATGTGTCAACCAAACGACACCATGAAAGCAAGCACCGAGGTTGTTTGTTACAAGTACAAACCATTAAAAGACGGCACACTTCCTTTAATGCTCCGAGTTACGAAAGACCGCAAACGCAAATACGTTTCGCTCGGCCTTTCCCTGCACGAAAAGTTTTGGGATTTCGAGAAAGGCAAGCCCAAACGGAATTGTCCCAACAAGGAGCAAATCGAACGGCTGATAGCCGCAAAAACAGCGGAATACAACGATTTGATTGTCGAAATGACCACCCAGCAACGTGAATACACGGTGGAAACGCTCGTGTCCCATTTTCACAATCAAGTCCGTTGCGCGACGGTGGTTGAATTGTACGATAAACTGATTGACGACATGAAACGCGGCGGTAAACTCGGCAATGCAGGCGTTTACAAATACTCCCGTACATCGTTGCTGAAATTCACGGGGCAGCGGTTGCAAATTCCGTTCAGCGATATTGACGCCGTGTGGTTGCGTCGTTACGAGAATTGGTTACGGACGAGCGGTTGCGGTGATACGACCATTAGCCAACTCTTTCGAACGTTGCGTAGCGTGTTCAACAAGGCGGTAGAATTGCAGTTGGTGAAACGGGACTATTACCCATTCGATGCCTATAAAGTCAGCAAATTCGATACGCGGACGAAGAAACGGGCCATTACGAAAGAGGACGTGCGCAAGGTTATTGCACTCGATTTGTCGCAAGGCTATCCCTCCGAACGATTGGCACGTGATATTTTCGTGTTCAGCTATTTCGGAGCAGGGATTAACTTTGCAGACATCGCCCTGCTGAAATACGGGAATGTACGGGACGGACGGGTGCAATATGTTCGCAAGAAAACGGGCAAGCCTATCAATTTTCTGCTGACGGAAGAAATGCGGAATATCATTGCCAAATACCAGCAACAAGGACAGACGGATGAAGATTATATTTTTCCGATACTCGACCGTCGTGTGCATAGAACGGAACAGCAGAGATATGACCGAACGCATAAGGTGCTGACGAACACGAATCGTTGGTTACGCAAAATCGGGCAGCGGGTTGGCATCGAACATCTGACTACCTATGTCGCTCGGCATACGTTCGCCACGGTTTTGAAACGGTCGGGAGTGAATATTGCCATCATTTCCGAATCGCTGGGACATTCCGATTTATCCACCACTCAAATCTATTTGGATTCTTTCGAGAACAGCCAAATCGACGCGGCAATGCAGAACCTTTTGTAAATAAATTAGCCGGCCTATAATTTGAATAGAATAGGTTGGCTAATTTATTTTTTTTATCTTTGTAAAAACTATATGTAATTACGATTGCTATGATAATTCAAAAACTAATATTGCACAACTGGAAAAACTTTCAGAATGTAGAAGTTTCTCTTTCAGAAAGATGTTTTATCATTGGCGCAAATGCCGCAGGCAAATCAAATTTAATTGATGCGTTGCGTTTTTTGAGGGATATTGCTAAGCAATCGGGAGGTTTACAAACAGCAGTAGAAGATAGAGGAGGAGTAACCAAAATACGCTGTTTGGCGGCTCGTACAAGTACAAATATTGTAATAGATGTAGAGTTAGGAGAACCAGATTCTAATATTCCTACTTGGAGATACAAGCTCGATTTTGCACATGTAGGAGGTGGAATTATAAAAAAGCAAGCTACAATTCTATCTGAAACTGTCTGGCATAATAAAAAAGTAGTACTTGAAAGAAAGAAAAGTTCAAAGGACGAGGATTCTGAAACTTTAAAATATACTCATTTAGAGCAAATAACAGCAAACAGACAATTTCGAGAAATACAAATATTTTTTCAGAATATTGAATATCTGAATGTTGTTCCTCAATTAATTAGAGAGTCTGGCTCTTATTTGCAAACACAGAGTAAAGAAGATTTTTATGGACGAAATTTTCTTGAAAAGTTAGCAAAAATTAATGATCGTACACGAACTGCTTATTTCAATAGAGTAAATGAAATATTGAAATATGCTGTTCCTCAATTAGACAAATTACAATTCATAAAAGATGACAATGGTATCCCTCATTTAGAAGCAAGATATGTTCATTGGCGAGCGCAAGGAAGCAAACAACAGGAAATGCAATTTTCTGATGGTACGTTACGTTTAATTGGTTTTTTGTTTGCTTTGTTATACAGTTCGGGCATTGTTTTATTAGAAGAACCTGAGATTAATTTACATGCTGGAATTGTAAAACAGTTACCTGAATTTATTTCAAAATTACAACGATATAAATCAAAGCAAATAATTATAACAACCCACAGCTACGATATATTAAGTAACGAGGGCATAAGTACAAAAGAGGTTTTAGTTTTAGAACCGAGTAAGGAAGGAACTATTGTGAAGACAGTTTCGGAAATACCTGAAATTCAAAGAATTGTTGATGCTGGATTTTCCATCGCAGATGCAACCATATCTGCAACAACACCTCAGGGAATTGGTAAATTTACTCAGCTAACACTAAATTTCTAACTCTAATGAATGCAGCCATAGTTGGGGAAGACCAAGTAACAAGAGAAATAATAAAAAAATTAATCTCTATATATGCCCCACATTTAACTCAACTTAATGAAATACCAGCACGAGGAAGCCAAGCATTAAACGCTGTTAATGTTGAAAGATATAATAAATTAGCTTTAAGCATCCCTGTTATATTATTAACGGATTTAGATGATACTCTATGTGCACCAATGAAAAAGCAAGAGATTTTACATGGCATAGAGCAAAATCCATTATTTATTATAAATGTCGCAGTAGAAGAAGCTGAAGCATGGTTAATGGCAGATAAAAATAATTTCATATCTTATTTTTGTGTTGAAGATAAAATTCCTAATGCACAAATGTGTAGGATGCATGGAAGAAATGAAAGAATAGAAACTATATATGAATATAAGCCAAGTTTATATATGATGAGAGAAATTATTTCTACATCAACAAAACTTGAAGTACAAAAACAACTCACACCAAAAGAGGGAGCAAAAAAAGGACCTGAATATAATACTGCAATGACACCATTTATTCAGGAAGTGTGGAATCCAGAAAATGCTCGTTTAAATTCTTATAGTTTAGATAAAATGATTTACCATCTTCAATCTATTCATTAACTCGGACCGACTTTTCCGAGGGGTCTTAAAATAACCCCTCGGTCAAAGTTGGTCCTACTCTTTGAGGGATTATCCGCTTGCATCGGGTAGTCCCTTTTCTTTTTTCTGCGGTCGTCGGTTGCGTCAGAATGCGAAATTTTGTAAATTCGTCTTTATAAAGATACTCCTATGCAAGAAGAACAAACCTTTTACCCCGTAACGACCGAATATTTCACCGCTTGCCTGCCCTTACTGGAAAAATATTTCGGCATCACGGCAGGCTATTTCAACAAAGAACTTTCAAATGCCAAATGTCTGATACCTCACCGAGAGGGTAATATCTTAAAGTACAGCATTAAAGAGGATTGCAATCTGGTTTTGCCGTTTCGACACCTCGAATGCCATGATTTGTTGTCGCTTATCAACTCTTACGGGACAATTACCCCGATAATAGAGGAAGCCCTATTGCTGGTGGCCTACTGCATCCGTGAACGGCAAATCGACGAAAACGAATACAATGACCTTATTCAGTTTCATACTTGGGACATATACCAAAGCGAATGGGCGCACCTATTGCTTTTTATGGAGCAAATGGAGGCACGGACACTTCAAGGCAACGAACAGACCGCCATCACAATTCGCACCAATAATGGGGAAGCGGAAAAGATTTCTATTCCGAACAGCGATAACTGGTTATTCCGTCTGATTAAAAAGGAACTTGCAAGCTATTTTCCCGAAGTACAGACAGCCGAGAAAGCACGGCAAGATATTCAACGGCGCAAACCGTCTGCGGGACGAAAAAAGGATAATGCCATCTATTCGGCAGTTGCATACGGCATTTACCGAATGCTCCATGAAGAAAACGCAATACCCAGCCAGCCCGATACGCCGAACGAATTATGCCAACTCATTCACGACTATACACGTTTCACGGGTTGCTATCCCGATAGTAAAGGATGGAGCGGCGAATACGACCCGAAAGTAATCCGCGCCGACCTTGCCGCCTATCTGAAACGAGCGGCTATGAATCAAGCACCACGATTCAGACCGATACCATTGCAGAGGCAGGTTATCATGCAGGATTTTGATTTTCCGCTATTGGACTGATCAGACTATATAACCATACCATTTAAGGGAGCCGTTTATCGCGGTTCCCTTTCTTTTTTCTGCCAAAAATCTGCCAGTGTCATGACATCTGTCATTTTGTCATAACAGACAGATTTACAATATTTTCCATGACGTATTTCGCAATATTTTCGACAGCAAAGGTAATGAATAGGTCGATTTTTAAGGGCTATTATTTATGTTTTTGCAAAGGCACTAAAGGTCGGATTTATGCAGGTTCAAAAGCCAGAATCCGCGAATAAAGCGTACGGTTATTCGAGAGATTCGGGGAGTAGCCGACAGCCCGAAAGAGGCGGCAACAAACCTTAATAAAAAAGATAACGATTATGAAAACGCTTGTAAACACAATCACTAACACGAATACTAATTTTAATAATTCTAAAAACATGGATAATTTAATTATTTCTGCGACTGAGCCGAAGAAAGTAAGCTCGCTCGCCACCACCGCTCAGACGGTGAATAAAATTGAAGAGAAACCCGTAATGCGTTTCGTACAGATGAAGTACGAGAACAACGCCCAAATGGTAGGCGTTATGCAGAAAGCCATTGGGCTGGGTTTGGACACCATCATCATTACGCCTCGCGTGGATGTCGCAGGTTGCGGTTACGTTTGGGTCGGCCTGCGTAAAGGTCAGACCGAGTTGCAGGGCAAACTCTTGTTGAATGCTCAGATTTGGGCCTATTTGCTGGCGGCTCTGCTGGGCGAGGAACTCCCCGAAATTAACAACTGCGACGCTGATAGCGAAATTTGCTGTCAGGGTGAATGGCTGGAAAAGTTGGAGGCGGAAATCCGCCAATACACTACCAAGCGTCGAGAAGAATACACCCAAGACGCGGAAAGCGGGACGGGTTATCTGACCCATTCGTGGATTTTCCCAAATGGTAAAATCAAGATGCCCGCCGAAGCAATAGAAGATGTAACGGCACTTTTCGCCTAACATAAGTCAAACAGGGGAGCGGGTTTCGCCGCTCGCTCCCCATAATTTTTTATCTATGGTCGAAAAAACGATCGAAATCAAGCGGGGGCAGGTTCTTTCCGATATACTCCCCAATAAAGAAATCCCGACGAATACGATCCTTAACAAAACGCTGACGGGTTGCGGTGCTACCTATGGAGAGATCGTACATGCGAAACGGCACTCGATCATCATTGAACCGAATGTGCCCGTTATCCTCGGCAAAAAAGCGGAACACCCATCTTTATTTGCTGTCTACGAGGGGATAACCAAAGAGGATGTCAAGGCGTTTCTTGCAGGCGAAGAAGATGGATTCAGAAAGATCATCACCACGCCCGAAGGCTTCGATAAAAAGGTCCTGCCTGCCATGTACGAAACCCATACTCCGATGTACGACGATTATTTCCTCTTGCTCGACGAGTGCGAAAAGACCATACAGGATGTGGGCTACCGCGGGGATATTTACCTGCCCGTCGAGGACTTTTTCAGATTCAAGAATAAGGCGATGGTTTCGGCAACTCCGATCCTGCCCTCCGACCCGCGTTTCGAGGAACAGAATTTTGAAATGGTGCGGATTGCTCCCACTTACGACTACCGCCGACCGCTGACACTTTGCGTCACGAACAATACGGTGCGGATACTCCGAAAATTACTCGTACGGTTGAAAGATGAAACGGTCTGCATCTTTATAAATTCGACCGATACGATTTTGGGACTGATTCAGACGCTCAAATTAGAGGGCTGTTGTAAAGTGTTTTGCGCCGATAAGAGCGTCCGCAAACTCAAACAGCAAAATTTCACCGATGTAAGCGACCGCTTGTCCGAACTTGCAGGAGTAAATTTTTTCACCAGTCGCTTCTACTCGGCGGTAGACATTAAACTGGACTACAAGCCGCATGTAATCGTGCTTACGGATGTGTTCCATGCTCCCTATTCGATGATAGACCCGCAGACCGAGGTCGTGCAGGCCATCGGGCGATTTCGTAACGGCATAGAGCAGGCGTACCATATAACGAATACCTGCGACAGATTGCAGAGCGTTTCGCGCGACAAGTTGTTCCATAACCTCGAATGTCAAGAACGGATTTACAACCGAATACGGGAGTTGCCTATTGAGGGCGAAATCGAACACCAAACCCTTACGCAAGCCTTACAAGGGATGGACTATAAACGCTTCGTAACGCGCACGGGCAATCGAAACTGGTTCATGTGGGACAACGCATGGACGGATGCCCGACTGGAAGCCCTCTACCGATCCTCCGCAACGATTGAGGAGGAGTACAAAGACGCCCCGTTCCAGTTGGCCGTTCATAAGGTAGATTACGACCTAACCGACGAAGACCGTCTGCGGCGGACACAGGCCCAAATAAAAGGAACGACGGAATTATGGCGCGAGGTGGTAGAACAAATCGACCGAATCCAACGGCAGAATCCCGACGCAGAACAAACATTTCTCTGCGGACAATTAGGCGATACGTTCTCAGAAATCATTGAAGCGGCAACGATTCTCGGTAAAGAGCGCATCGGGCAACTGGGCTATGACAGGCGCAGAATCAAGGCAGCGTTGGAGAACGTGGAGGAGAACCGATTGATGACCTCCGAAAAGATGCAACGAGCCGTCTATGCGAAATACAATACGGGCGATTTGGTGCTCTGTTCTGAAATACTCGGTTTTCTGCGGGGACTGATAACCGATAACGGAATACCATTCAAGGGGCGTGTAGACAGGCAGATTGTCAAGCTGTTTTTCGAGATTGCCGATGACAAGCCACGAATTAAGGGCAACAAAGCCTATCTGCTCGGTAAAAAGATGTTTGAGTTTTAAAGAGGAAAAACGGACCGACTTTCGCAAAGGGGGTAAATTAAGACCCCCTTGCAAAGTTGGTCCTATTCTTTGCTTGTGAAGATACTATCTCTTTTTCACCCCTCCCCCTTTTCAGATGGAAAAACGAATTTTTATCCATTACATATAATAGGATTCCACATAAAACAGACCACCCCCTATTTATGCCCGAAACCATCTAACAGCATAAAATTATCGGAATTATATAGAATCGGAAAGCTATTCTTACATGGAGATATGCCGCCCTTTTTAGTTGGTTATGAATGGAGTTATCTTTTTACAAGTAATGGGGAATAACTCTAAACTTTACAGACCATGAAAACATTAAATGAAAGGGCGACAGAGATTCTGCAAACCTTGTTGGCCGTGCGGGCTAAAAAACTGAAAATCAAAAATGCAAGCCAGACAGTCCATGTGAAACTGACTGACTGCATCGGAAAATACAACCTTATTTCGCTGACACAGCACATCGAAATAAATGGTGTTCTTTTCCGTGACCCCGAAGTGATTTTTGCTTTCGACACTATTAAACAGCAGTTTATTCCGTACCACTACATCAACGATTTTTTTGAAATCGAGAAATGTTGTGCCACACCGACGGTAGAGGGATTAATACCTCGCAACGAAATAGACCAACACAATTTAGCATGTTTCGTAAACCGTTGGCTGTTGCAACTAACCTCAAAACTGGAAATCCAATGGATGCGCAACGAATAGTACAGAATTGTGTTTTGAAGAATCAAAGCACGGTTATCGAGGAAATGATACGGGCAAACCTTATTTCCGAAGAATATCTTTATCCGTTCGCGGATGATGTCATGGAATGGTGGCTGATTGATTCTTGGCTGGCCGAACGACTGAAAGAGCAAGGCGAGGTTATCATCGAGGAATACGGTTGCTACTGGTGGGGCAGACAATCCAGCGGGCAGGCGATTTACATGGACGGCGTAATACAAGAAATCTGTGGGAACGATTAACCCAACTTACAACTAACAAAGTTTCGATTCCAGAGCGCAAACTATTGGATAGAAACTTTGTTTTCAAGAACTTTGCAACAAAATTTAACGGCAACACCCCAACGGAGAGCATTGTAATTCAAAAACATTTTCTAACTTTGCATTGTCACCGAATAGGTGGCAGACATATTGATTAGTGAAAGTGTTTCGCTATATTCCTCGTCAGAAATCTGGAAAATTTCACGTAAACAGGAATAAGCATTACAAACGCTCTTCACCTTGTGTAGATTATATCCTTTCGATATATCTGCCCAAGTGTGGGGTGTTGCTTATTTGTTTACGGGCATTCCAGAGCCTCTGACGAAATAGGTGAACAACTCCACACTTTCTTTTTGCATATACCCCACCGCAGTAGGAGTTGATACGGATGTAATACTCATTTTATGGGTAAAACAATAAATATCAACAATCTATCCAAAGAGGAAATAAATTCCTTTTATGATTTTGTTTGCGATTATGAATTGAATATCAAAAATAAATACGGGAATTATAACCTCGATGATACTAAATTAATCGCCTTTTGTGCAACGAATCATATTGCCCTTAAAAATAAGAGGTCAAAACTACCTTATCTCTTTTGGTTCTCAACACATCAAGATAAAAGAACAAAAATTAATGATAAGGCCCATCATTTAATGCGACATATTAGAAATGCTTTTGCGCATGGGCTTATTAAGAAAGAGGGCAAGAATTTCACGTTCCAAGACTATTCCACAATAGGAACTCAAACAATGGGAGGGCATATTCGTTGCGACTTATTTTGGGCAATGTTGGATTTATTGAAGCACACTAAATTATAAATATCATCTACTTATGAAAAAACTATTATCCTTACTCATGTGTGGCTTATTGCTATTTGGTTGTGGCGATAAGTACGACGACAGCGCATTGCGCAATGATTTGAATGACCTCGAAAATCGCGTGACAAAATTAGAGGAACTATGCAAGCAGATGAATACCAATATTTCATCGTTGCAGAAGATTGTAGACGCATTACAGGATAATCTGTCTATTTCCAAAGTTGAACAAATTT
>ERZ825324.4886-NODE-4886-length-10625-cov-2.848534_pt1 | contig 10625 bp, 10 predicted proteins | sample MGYA00519859_ERZ825324 | MGnify/ENA primary metagenome ERZ825324 (study PRJEB31778, sample SAMEA3449198) | human gut metagenome | biome: human gut; feature: human-associated habitat; material: faeces | place: United Kingdom | collected 2010/2012 ... | reverse complement strand
CCGTGGTCACCGGCAACGGCCTGAAGGATGTGGCCAACGCCATCAAGTCCGCCGGCGAGCCCATCCACATCGCGCCCGATCTGGACCTGATGGTGGAGGAGTTCAAAAAGCGCGGCGTCACCGTGGAGTAAAATGCGGTTTTTCATTGAAAACACCGATGAACCCGAAAAAGAGACGGCACAGCCGTCTCTTTTTTCTGAAAAATTTTCAGCCGCCGCCACATTTCGCCTTGACTTTTATGCCGCTATCGTGTAAGATATTCACTGTTGTAAAGGGTTATAACTTTACAGAAGGGGGAGATTCCCGTGAAAAACCAGACCTACCGCATGACCATGCTGTTCGATTTTTACGGCGACATCCTCACGGAGCGGCAGCGCGAGCTGTTCGATCTCTACTACAATGAGGATCTGTCGCTGGCGGAGATCGCCGAGAATTGCGGCATATCCCGTCAGGGCGTGCGAGATGTGATCGTCCGCGCCGAGGCCGCCATGAACGAGCTGGAGGACAAGACGGGCCTGCTCAAGCGCTTTATGCGCATGCAGGACAGCGTGGACGCCATCGTGGCCGCCGCCAATGAGATCAAGACCATCAACTACCGGCAGTATGAGAACCACCGGCTGGAGGAACTGGCCGACAGCATCATCGCCGGAGCCGGCGTATTGAAGGAGTAATACATGGCATTTGAGGGACTGAGTGAAAAACTGAATGCGACCTTCAAACGGCTGCGGGGTAAGGGCCGCCTGACGGAGGCGGATGTCCGCGAGGGCATGCGCGAGGTGCGCATGGCGCTGCTGGAGGCCGATGTCAGCTACAAGGTCGTCAAAGACTTTGTGGCGTCCGTCACCGAGAAGTGCGTGGGCGCGGACGTGCTGGACAGCCTGACCCCCGCTCAGCAGATCATCAAGATCGTCAACGAGGAGCTGACGGCGCTGATGGGCGGCACCAACGCCCGTCTCACCATGGCCTCCAAGGGCCCCACCGTGGTGATGATGGTGGGTCTTCAGGGCGCCGGTAAGACCACCAACGGCGCCAAGCTGGCGGGCCTGATGCGCCGCCAGTTCGGACGGCGTCCGCTGCTGGCAGCCTGCGATGTGTACCGTCCCGCCGCCATCACCCAGCTGCAGGTGGTGGGCAAGCAGCTGGATATTCCCGTGTTCGAGATGGGGCAGATCGACCCCGTGACCATCGCCAGGGAGGCCATCAAGTACGCGGCCGACCACGGCAACGATATGGTGTTTCTGGATACCGCCGGCCGTCTCCACATCGATGAGGCGCTGATGGACGAGCTGAAGGCTGTCAAGGCCGAGGTAAAGCCCAGCGAGATATTGCTGGTGGTGGACGCCATGACCGGCCAGGACGCGGTCAACGCCGCCAAGGCGTTTGACGAAGCTCTGGGCATCGACGGCGTGCTGCTGACCAAGCTGGACGGCGATGCCCGCGGCGGCGCGGCCCTCTCTATCCGGGCGGCCACCGGTAAGCCCATCAAGTTCGTGGGCACCGGCGAAAAGCTGGACATGATCGAGCCGTTCCACCCCGACCGCATGGCCTCCCGCATTCTGGGCATGGGCGACATGCTCACCTTCATCGAGAAGGCGGAGCAGCAGTACGATGAGAAGCAGGCCAGAAAGCTGGAGGAGAAGCTGCGGAAGAACCGCCTGACCCTCAGCGACTATCTGGATCAGCTGGAGCAGCTGCAGAATATGGGCGACCTGAGCCAGATCGCCGACATGCTGCCCGCCGGTATGGCCAAGGGCTTTGATGCCAGCCAGATCGACGAGAAGCAGATGGCCCACAACAAGGCCATCATTCGATCCATGACCCCGCAGGAGCGGGAGAATCCCCAGATCCTCAACGCCAGCCGCAAAAAGCGCATCGCTGCCGGCTGCGGCTTGGAGGTGGTGGATGTCAACCGTCTGCTGAAGTCCTTCGAGATGCTGCAGCAGATGACCAAGGCCATGACCAAGGGCAAGCTCCGGGGCTTGGGCGGCATGATGGGCGGTATGCCCAACATGAACCGGATGCACGGCTTCGGCCGGAAGAAGCGGCTCAAATAAGTGTGTAAGTGCAGAAGCATTTAACAAATAAACCGTACAAAAAATACATGGAGGAAAAAAACTATGGTCAAGATTCGTCTGAGAAGAATGGGCGCCAAGAAGGCACCTTATTACCGCGTGGTCGTCGCTGATTCCCGTTATCCCCGTGACGGCCGTTTCATTGAGGAGATCGGCACCTACAATCCCTGTGTCTCTCCCGCCCAGATCACCATCGATGCTGACCGCGCCCGCGAGTGGATCAAGACTGGCGCTCAGCCCACTGAGACCGTTCGTGCTCTGCTGAAGAAAGTCGACGTTCTGTAAGCCGGGGGCAAAACCATGAAGGATTTGCTGCTGTATATCGCCAGAAGCCTTGTGGAGCATCCCGAGCAGTTGTCCGTCACCGAGGTCGAGGAGGGCGATGAGCTGACGCTGCAGCTGCGTGTGGCCCCTGAGGACATGGGTAAGGTCATCGGCCGTCAGGGCCGCATCGCCAAGGAGATCCGCACTGTGGTGCGTTCCTATGCCCAGCGCACCGGCGCCAAGGTTTCGGTGGATATCGTTGATTGACGAAAAGGAGCTCCCGCCGCAGGCGGGAGTTCCTTTTTTCCTCCACAGGCGGGCGCTCCGTTTTGCCGCTTTTCTTTTGGCTGGCGTTGGTGTATAATACCATACTGTATACGCAGAAGAAACACTTAGGAGGTCCCATCATGTATGAAAATCGTCGGGAGATCATGCAGGACGTGTTCCTGACCTATCTGCCCGCCCGGAAATTCAAGACCAGCCGCCTGACAGTGAACCTGATCGCCGGACTGGACCGCGCGTCCGCATCGGCCAACGCACTGCTGCCGGCGGTGCTGAGCCGCGGGACGGCCCGCTATCCGGACATGGAGCAGCTGTCCGCAGCCATGGACACGCTGTACGGCGCCACGGTGGACAGCATTGTCCGCAAGAAGGGAGAGCGCCAGTGCATCGGCTTTGCCGCCTCCTTCATCGACGATGCCTTCACGCCTCACGGCGAAAAGCTGCTGGAGCCGGTGGCGGCGCTGACGGGGGAGATGCTGCTGGACCCTGTCACCACGGAGGGCCATTTTCTGCCGGACTACGTGGCCGGTGAGAAGGCCAACCTCATTGACGCCATCCGCTCTCTGCGCAACGACAAGCGTGACTGGGCGGACATCCGGCTCATGCAGGAGATGTGCGCCGGCGAGCCGTACAGCATCCTGCGTCTGGGCGACGAGGAGACGGCGGAGCGCATCGATGCCCGGAGCCTGTATCTTCACAGCCGGACGCTGCTGGCCTCCAGCCGCGTGGAGGTGCTCTACTGCGGCAGCGCGGAGCGGCAGCGCGTGGAGGACGCGGTACTGGCGGCCCTGCGGCATCTGCCCCGGGGACAGGTGCCGCCGCTGCCGCCCATCCGGCGCTTCGACCCGCGGCCCCAGCCCCGCGTCCTCTCCGAGGAGATGGACGTGAACCAGGGCAAGCTGGGCTTGGGCTATCGCTGCGCCACGGAGGACACCCCCGCCATGATCCTGGCCAATCTGATCTTCGGCGGCACCAGCAATTCCAAGCTGTTCATGAACGTGCGGGAGCGCCTGTCCCTGTGCTACTACGCCTCCAGCAGCTACGCCCGCAGCAAGGGCATCATGACCGTCTCCAGCGGCGTGGAGCAGAAGGACTATGACCGCGCCGTGGAGGAGATCACCCGCCAGCTCACCGCCGTGCAGAACGGCGACTGGGAGGACTGGGAACAGCAGGGGGCCCTGCAGGCCATGCTCAGCTCTCTCACGTCCCTGCCCGACTCCCAGAGCGCGCTGGAGAACTACTATCTGGGCCAGATCGCCACGGACTGTGACGAGACGCCGGAGCAGCTGGCCCGGGCGCTGCGGGAGGTCACAAAGGAACGCATCATGGCGGCGGCACAGTCCGCCCGGCTGGATACCGTATACTTCCTGCACGGAAAGGAGGAGGCGTGACATGGCACATTCCGAAAAGACGGTCTACCCCCGCATTGGCGAGGAGGTCATCTGGACTACGCTGGACAACGGTCTGCCGGTGTGCGTCGTCCCCAAGAAGGACTATCTCCGCAAGTACGCACTGTTTGCCACCCGCTACGGCGGCATGGACATGCGCTTTCAGCTGAACGGCCAATGGCTGGATACCCCCGCCGGTATCGCCCACTATCTGGAGCACAAGATGTTCGACACCCGGGAGGGCAACGCCCTCCAGGAGCTGGCGAAAAACGGCGCGGAGCCCAATGCCTTCACCTCCAACGCCATCACCTGTTACTATTTTGACTCCACGGAGAAGTTCTACGAGAATCTGGAGATTTTGCTGTCCTTTGTATCCGTGCCTTACTTCACCGACGAGAGTGTGGAGAAGGAGCAGGGCATTATCGCCCAGGAGATCAACATGATCGAGGACAATCCGGAGTGGCAGGTCTATAAGCGCCTGATGCAGGCGCTGTACCACACCAGCCCCGCCCGCACCTCAGTGGCCGGCTCGGTGGAGAGCATTCGCCAGATCACGGCCCAGACCCTGTACGACTGCCACAGAGCGTTCTACACGCCGGCCAACATGTGCCTGGTGGTAGTGGGCGACGTGGATGCCGATAAGGTGCTGGCGGCGGCGGAGCGCATCCTGCCCAAAACCAGCGGCCCCGACATCCCCCGGGATCACGGTCCTGCGGAGGATCTGACGGCGGCGCAGCCGGAGACCGCGTGCGCCATGGAGGTAGCTATGCCCACGTTCCTGCTGGGCTTCAAGTGCGCACCCCAGCCGGAGGGGCCGGAGCAGATGCGGGCCACCGCCGTGGGCGAGTTGGCCTGCGACCTGATGATGGGCGAGTCCAGCCCACTGTATGTGCGGCTTTACAGCCAGGGCCTTATCAACGGCTCCTTCGGCGCCAGCTACGACATCCTGCCCGGCGCGGCCTACGTCTACGCCGGCGGCGACAGCAAGGACCCTCGCGCCGTGGCCCGGGCCATCCTGTCGGAGGCGAAGCGTCTGACGGAGGAGGGACTGGACGAGGCGTACTACCGCCGTATCGTCAACGCCAACTTCGGCGCGGCCCTGAAGGCCCTGAACTCCTTCGAGTCCATCGCCGTGTCCATGGCGGAGGGCTGTTTTCACCATTACGATCCCTACCGCTTCCCCGAGGTCTACGACAGCATCACCCAGCAGGACGTGCTGGATTTCATCCGTGAAAACTTTGTGGAGAGCCATATGGCCCTCTCCGTGATTCACCCGAAGGAGGGATAATTCTTGCGCATTATGACTGACAGTCCCATTCGTTTCCCGGGACTTTTCGGTGACTGGGAGTTCACCGCCTCCAGCACCGCCTTCCACGTCGGCGGCAAAGCCATCTACTGGTACGGCATCCTCATTGCCCTGGGCGTGGTGCTGGCCCTGTGGTTCTGCATGACCCAGAAGGAGAAGTATGGCATCACCGAGGATGACCTGCTGGACGCAGTGCTGTGGGGCGTGCCGCTGTCCGTAGTGGGCGCGCGGGTGTACTACGTCATCTTCTATCTGGATCTGTTCAAAAAATCCGACGGCTCCTTTGACTGGGGCAGCGCCGTAGCTATCTGGGACGGCGGTCTGGCCATTTACGGCGCGGTGATCGCCGCCATTCTGGTGGGCGTGGTGCTGTGCAGGAAGAAGGGGATGAAGCTGGGTGCCCTGACGGATCTGGTGGTCATGGGCTTCCTGATCGGACAGACCGTGGGCCGCTGGGGCAACTTCATGAACCGCGAGGCATTCGGTACTGAGACCACCCTGCCCTGGCGCATGGAGCTGACCACGGTGCTGGGCAAGACCGTCGACGTACACCCCACTTTCCTCTATGAGAGCCTGTGGAACGTGGTGGGTCTGCTGCTGATCGTGTTCGTCGTATCCAAGGCCCGCCGCTTTGACGGCGAGAACACCTGGTTCTACTTCCTGTGGTACGGCATTGGCCGCTTCTGGATCGAGGGCCTGCGCACCGACAGCCTGTACCTGTTTGACTGGACCATCGGCGATCAGCCCATCCGCGTCAGCCAGGCCCTGAGTCTGGTGATGGTGCTGGTGTCGGCGTTCATGCTGTTCTACAACATCAAGCTCCGTCCCCACAAGCGGGAGGAGCTGTATGTCAACATTGTGGCCGCCCGCAAAGCGGCGGCTGCCGCCGATTCTGAAGCGGATACCGTTGAAGCGCCTGCCCCGGCGGCTGCTGAGCCGCCTGTCGCCCCCATAACAGATGCCGGGCGGACAGAGACTGTTTCGGAGCCGACCACCGCTGCTTCTGACGCTCCCAAAGCACCTGCCGCTCCCGAGACGCCTGCGGAGCCGCAGGACCCCGCCGAGTAAACACGCGAATAAAGAAGGCCCCCGACACACGGTCGGGGGCCTTCTTTGTCATTTTGTTATGTACCCGATGCTCAGAACCGGCGTGCACCGGCGTAGTGGCTGTCGTAGTAACCGCTGGTCAGGGACGACACGCACACGCAGTAACCGTTGCTGCTGGAGGAGGACGCGTGGATAAACTGCCCATCTCCCACATAGATACCCACGTGGGACGCGGCGTAGCCGTAGTCGGAGAAGAACACCAGATCGCCCGGCTGCAGGTCGCTGCGGCTCACGGAGGTGCCGTAGTTCAGCTGCGGCGTAGCGCCGTGGGGCAGGGAGATGCCCAGCTGACTGTACACATACATGGTAAAGCCGGAGCAGTCGAAGCCGCTGGGGGACGCGCCGCCGTACACATAGGGCACGCCCAGATACTGATAGGCGATGCTGACAGCGGAGCTGCCGGAGCCGCTGGACGGTACACTGCTGGAATCGTCAGCCGTGCTGTCGTTGGCACTGTTGTCATCAGCTGCGGCATCGTCCGTGGTGGTATCCGCGGGCAGGGAATCGCCCATCGTCACATACTGCTGTGCCACATAGCCGGTGGTGTCGTTGCAGGACACGGCGTACCAGCCATCGCTCTGGGCCAGCACCGTGACAGCGGTGCCCTTGGACAGGGTGGCCAGAATAGAGCTGGACGTGCTGCTCTCACTGCGCAGCCGCACATCCGCAGCGTTGATGACGCCGCTGCCCAGCGTCTTGCCGGAGGTTTTCAGCGCCGTCAGCTGGGCGGCCTTGGCCTTGGCGGCTGCCTCTGCTTTGGCCTTGGCTTCTGCCTCCGCCTTGGCCTGCTCCTCGGCGGCCTTGCGCTCGGTGGTGGCGATGGCGGCCTCCACAGCGTCAGGCGTGGCCGGCGTCACGGCGGCGCACAGCGCCGCACCGGAGGTCAGAGCCGGACCCTGCGCACTCTCCAGCTTGGCGGAGGCGGAGGGCAGGGAGATGGTGGTGCTCATGGGGATGGCGTGGGCCACAGGCACCACGGAATTCTTGAAACGTCCGGTGAGGACGGCGGCGCCGGTGAAGGCCGACACCGTCAGTACAGCGGCCAGTGCCGCGATCAGGACCCGCTTCATAGGCTCACAGCTTTCCGGACAGCGCCCGCTCCAGCCAGATGCTGCCCACATCCATGGCGGCGTAGAGACTGTCCTTCTCGGACTTCTTCACCACGCGATCGCGGGAGCGCAGGTCGGGGTCGGTGAGCTGCAGCTGCACGGACACGCGGGTAGCCACGTTCATATCCTGTTCCTTCTTGGTATCCAGGATCTGGAGCATCACGACATACTTGTCGGCCATGCTGCCGTAGTAGATGAGATTGTCCACGCGGCGCAGGGGATGATTTTTATAAACAAGGCCTTCGCCTTTTTTCACTTCTGCCATGGGAATACCTCCGTTGCAATCTTTGTAACCAAATTGTAACACATCTGACTCCTGCTGTCAACGCGCACAGGCAGGAAAAATTCGGAAAGCTGCGCCGAAATCGGGAGAAAACGCGAAAAAAATGCCGCGCGGCCTGAGCGCGCGGCATTTTTCCGGTTGTTTTACAGCTCCAGATAGCTCTTGACCAGCACCTGCAGCAGCTCGTCCCGATCGATCTTGCAGATCAGCGTGCGGGCGGAGTTGTGGTTGGTGATGTAGGTGGGGTCCTCAGACAGCAGATAGCCTACGATCTGGTTAATGGGATTGTACCCCTTTTCCCGCAGGGCGTCAAACACCTGGGTTAAGGTATCCTTCATAACATCCTCTTTTTCATCACCGATTCTAAATGTCATGGTCTTATCTGTCACGGTAAAGTCACCTCCGTACACATCATTATATACATTTTTTGAAATAATTACAATATTAAAATGCAAAAATTCCAATATTCCGGTCAAATTACCGGGCAGTTGTCCGTTTTTTCGGTCAACTCCGCAGGCTGATGCCCATTTTGTCCAGGGCTTTGACCACCCGCTTCATGGCAGCGTCGGCTTCATCATCGGTAAGGGTGCGGTCATGGGCGCGCATACGAATGTTAAACGCCACGCTCTTTTTGCCCTTTTCAATCTGCTCACCCTGGTACACATCAAAGAGCTTGACGCTCTCCAGGGTTTTGCCTACGGCCTCGCCGATGGCACGCTGCAACTTCAGCACCGGGATCTCCTTGTCGCATACAAAGGCCAGGTCCCGGTTGCTGACCGGGTACTTGGGCAGGGGCTTGTGGGTGCGGGTGCCGCTTTCGTTCTCATAAGCGGTGTTCACATCCAGCTCCGCCAGATAAACCCGGGTGCCAATGGCGTAGTTCTCTGCCACGGTGGGGTGCACCTCGCCCAGGGTAGCCAGCACCTTGCCGTCCATGGTGAAGGCGGCGGTACGGCCCGGGTGGAAGGTGGGGTTATCTTTTACCGGCTCCACATCGTAGTGATCCACATGCAGGCAGTCCAGCAACTTCTCCACAATGCCTTTCAGCGCAAAGAAGTCTGCGCCGTTGCCGTACATACCGATGGTGACCTTTTGGCTCTCGATGGGCAGTTTGTCCGGGGTTGTGGGGGTGTAAACGGTGCCCATCTCGTACATACAAGCGGCCTCCGTCTTGTGGTTGTAGTTAAAGGACAGCACATCCAGCATAGAGGGCAGGATGGTGGTGCGCATAATGCTGGTGTCCTCGCCCAGGGGATTTAGGATTACAATGGAGTTGCGCAGCTCGCTGTCCGGGGGCAGGCAGATCTTGTCATAAGCTTTGGGGCTGATAAAACTAAAGGTGGATACTTCGGTGCAGCCGCAGGCCAGCAAAGTGTTGCCCAGCTTGCGTTCAAAGGACTGGCGGTGGGTCAGCTTGCCGTTGGCAGCGCCTTGCAGCATGTGGTTGGGAATGTTGTGGAAGCCGTAGAACCGGGCCACTTCCTCCGCCAGGTCTGCCAGGTGCTCAATATCATTGCGGAAGGTGGGGGCATAGACCTTGCCGTCGCGCACATCAAAGTCGATCTTCTTCAAAATATCAATCATCTGCTGCTCGCTGAGATCAAAGCCGATGAACCGATTGATCCACTGGTAGTCCCAGTCTACAGTGACCTGCTCTTTGACTTTCTTGCAGCAGTCCACCACGCCGTCTACCACATCGCCGGCGTCCAGCAGCTGTACCAGTTGAAGGGCACGCTTTAAGGCGCGCATGGTTTGGTTGGGATCCAGCTCTTTCTCGTACCGGGCAGAGGCCTCAGTGCGCATACCCAACGCCTTGGCGGTGCGGCGCACGCAGGTGCCGTTAAAGCAGGCGGACTCAAATACGATGGTGGTGGTGTCGTCCATAATACCGCTGTATTCGCCGCCCATTACGCCGGCAACGGCCACAGGCTTCTCCGTATCGGCAATCACCAGCATATTCTCCGTCAGCTCCCGGGTCTCGCCGTCCAGGGTGGTGATGGTTTCGCCGGCCTTGGCGTTGCGCACATTCACTGTGTTGCCCACCAGGTAACGCAGGTCAAAGGCGTGCATGGGCTGGCCGTACTCCAGCATCACATAGTTGGTAATATCTACAATGTTGCTGATGGGGCGCACGCCGCAGGCTCGCAGTCGCTCCCGCAGCCAGCGGGGTGACTCCTTAACCCGCACATTCTCTACTACAGCGCCGGTGTAACGGTAGCACTTTTCGCCGTCTTCAATATGCACTTGCAGCAGGTCGTTTACATTGCCGTGGCCGGGCTTTACTTCCGGCTCCGGCAAGGTGAAAGGCCGGTCAAAGGTGGCCGCTGCCTCACGGGCCAAACCGGTTACGGACAGGCAGTCGCACCGGTTGGAGGTGATCTCAAACTCAACGCAGGTGTCGTCATAGCCGATGGCTTTGTGAATATCCATGCCCAGGGTCTTGTCGCAGTCGTCCCCCAGTACAAAAATACCGTCGGCGCAGGCGTAAGGGAAGTCGTTTTGGGTCAGACCCAGTTCGTCAAAAGAGCACAGCATACCGGCAGAAGCAACCCCCCGCAGTTTGCCCTTTTTGATTTTTTCTAACTTATGGTCTTTGCGGTTGATCACCGTAGCGCCCACCAGTGCCACCGGCACAATGTCCATGGGCTTTAAGTTCTGGGCGCCGGTGACGATTTGCAGCGGCTGATCGTCGCCTACGGACACCTGACACACCCACAGATGGTCGGAGTCCGGGTGTTTCTCCATAGAAAGCACCTGGCCCACAACTACATTCTCGATGTCGCTGCCTTCCACTTCATACCCCTCCACCTTGGA
>ERZ825324.4884-NODE-4884-length-10631-cov-3.180030_pt1 | contig 10631 bp, 10 predicted proteins | sample MGYA00519859_ERZ825324 | MGnify/ENA primary metagenome ERZ825324 (study PRJEB31778, sample SAMEA3449198) | human gut metagenome | biome: human gut; feature: human-associated habitat; material: faeces | place: United Kingdom | collected 2010/2012 ... | reverse complement strand
CCACCTGTGACGCTGTCGGTGAACGCGAATGCATTAGCCTCCTTGCCAGGTAGTTTTGCCATAGGCACCTCAAAAGGCTCATGGCTGCTCGATGTCTGTATGACTGTCAGGCGCGGGGAGGCGTCCGGGCGTGGCGATGCCAGATCGGTCTCCACGCGTCGGAAAAGCACGTCGTCGTGGGTGCCCCATTTCCCGAGCCGCTGAGACAGGGGGAAGTCAGTATCAGCCACGATATTTTCGAACCCTCCGGCTGCGAGCAATGCCCGCATGTTGGTGAAATTGACGTCACCGCCGTAATAATATGTCAGTTCATACCCGGCCTCTTTCAGCGCCAGAGGCAGGGATGGGAGCGACTCGATCTTGCCGACCGACTTCATGACGCTCACCGTAGGAATGCCCGGATAGGCCGATAGCACTGATGCGAGAGCACGGTCGGTGCGGAAGCTGCTGGCATAGAATTCGGTGAAGTTGAGTCCGGTGGCTGCTATGCTGTCGAGGCGCACGGCTATGGCCTCCCCGCCGGCTGACGGCATAAGGTGGGTGGAAAAGCTTTCGAGAAGTATCAGGCAGATGTCGGGCCGGTCGATCGACAGCAGGGTGGTGTCGCGGTCGCGGAGCGACGTCCGGATCAGGCTTGGCCTTAGCTTTTCGATTTCGGCGTCGCTCAGTGAGTTGAGGCTTTTCACCTCCGTGTCCTGATGCGTGGCCGAGTAGAGGAGGTTGAAGGCCGGATTGGTAGCAGCGTGGTTGAGCCGCATCTCCGGGCTGAAGTATGCTCTCCCTGGGTTCATCGTCGACACGGTGAAGCCGCCCCGGATAGGGATAAAGAGGAGTCCCGTGATCAAAGCCAGGACTATAGTGGCCTTCACTCTCGTTCCCTTGCGGGGGTGCGGAAGCTGCAGCCTGACAATCAGCCGGTCATAGAGGAGGAATATCGCTATGGAGGTGATGATGATGCAGGCAGTTCCTCCGGCCTTCTGCATGAGGGTCAGGCCTCCGGTGACGGCCGACGGAGATGTCAGGAAGTAGAAGATCGGTGTCATGTCGAGCTTGAAACCCCAGTGGGAATAGAGGGCGGCGTCGAGCACGAGCACAGTGGCTGCAAGCAGGCTTATGATGATGAAATATATCTTCTCGGCGATCTCCTGCAGCCGGCTGCGGATCCATAGACGGGCTATGGCAAGGAGCGCCGGGATGACGCTGATGTAACCTGCCATAGTACAATCCATCGGAAGTCCGTGGCCTATCGCAGCGATGGCCTGACTGAGGCCGAAGGGCCGGTAGACCGTCAGATGGCAGAGCATGAAAGCTATTTTCCCGACTGCAAACAGAGCTACTGTCAGCAGGAATGTAAAAGCGATCTTGCAGATATATCTCAACATTTTTTTAGCGGTTTTGTTTCCCCTTGATGATTTTGCGGTCGCGGGCGGCGAGTCTGTCGGTGAGATTTTCCGGGACGAAACGCCAGTTTCGGTCGGTTTCCGGCTTGATTACTCCGCGTTTTTCGATCTCTTTCATCATATAGTAGCGCAGGTCAGCGTCGGTGCTTGAGAGCGTGCGGCATTTCAGCTCATCTTTGGTCAGTCCGGCTCCGCTTGTCATCAGGTCGCCCCCTCCGTTGCCACGGTAAGAGTTGACGGCTACGGTGTAGGTCTTCTTCGGATCGAACGGCGTGCCGTCGGCCATCGAAAGTATATTGACTCTTTCGCCTTTCGGACGCGTGATGTCGACGGTATATCTTATTCCGGCGGCCGAGTCGAAGTTGTATGCCGGGTTGCGGAGGCGGTTGTCATGAACCGACGGGCGTTTCGACCGGAAGAGCAGCAGATGTCCGTCGGGACGTGTTGCAGCGGTGTCAACCCATATCGAATATGATTCTTCGAGATAATTCTTGATCTCTTCGCCGGTGAGACTCATGGTCAGAAACATGTTCTCATACTTGTAAAGTCCGAACATATCGCTGACTCTTATATCACCCGGGTTAATGACCGCATCTATCGACAGTGGCGCGGCAAAAGATATGTCGGCGCCTGTCAGTTCCATCTGCAGCCGGTGGATCAGCGTCATGAATGCTGACGGGCCGAACAATGCTTCCGATGAGTCAAACGTCCCCTCGCTGCGGCCGATGATCCTGCCGGTAAAATCTTCCACAGCCTGTCTGTCGGCGTCGAAGCGTTCAAGGAAACGCTTGGATGGCGCCAGGCTGTCGACATCGGCAAGCGTGCCGCTTACATTTTTGTCGGTCATTTTGCCCTCTTTGTCGATATTGACGGTGATGCTGACCACTCCAACAGTTTTCGCATCATTGGCCGGATTAAGGATTACCACCGGTTTGCCGTCGGGGTTCATTACCACACGATTGTCCCGCTGGTGGTCATGGCCTCCGAGTATTATATCGAATCCGGCCACATTGCGTGCCACATCGAGGCATGCGTTCTCTGTAATTCCCGGTCGCGGATTGGTGTCGGAGTGACCTGAATGGAACAGACCGACGATAATGTCGGGATTCTCGCGCTCCCTTACGATGTTGATCCATTTGCGTGCCGAGGTCGTGATGTCTTCAAAACGGAGTCCGCTCCACAGCGGCTCGGGGAGCCACATCGGTATGCCGGGGGTGAGCATGCCTATCACGGCGATTTTTACACCCTGGCGTTCTATGACGGTATATGGTTTCAGATACGGTCTGCCTGAAGATATTTCGATGACGTTGGCGCCGAGAACAGGCACGTTTGTACCGCGGATCCACCGGTCATATACGTTGTGACCGGTCTCAACGTCGTGGTTGCCTATCGTGGCCGCGTCGTAACCCATGTAATCGTAGATCTCCGAGGCAATGTGGCGCGATGTCGTGTCGACATAATTATAGTAGTAGACTGTCGGCTGCCCTTGCAATATGTCGCCATTGTCGAGCAAAATTATGGATTCATCGCCATACGACGCACGCAGCGAGTCCACAAGTGTCGCGATCCTCGCCATGCTCCCATCCCACGGCGTCCTGGTGATGAAATTGTACGGGAAGAAGTTGCCGTGGACATCTGATGTCTCCACGATCTTCAGATTCACCTCTATAGGCGAACTGTGCGCACTGTCTGCGGCTGTTGCCGCCAATGTTATGCCCATGGCTGTAAGGAGAGCGGTTGGTTTTATGAGTTTCATCGTCGTGGCGTTCTGTTAAGTGTTTGTTGAGTCCAGGCAGACGTTGCGGCAGTTTATGTCAGGTAGTTAAATTGCTGCCGGTGTAGAGGCAGCGGATTTTGCCTACTTTCAGTTTCCCTTCGAGTTTCAGCGGTATGTGGTCGGATGCTGTACTGATCCAGGTATCGATATCGTCGGAGGTTTTCGATGATTTTTCGTCGGTGAATGTGAAGCTTATGCGGTAGGTGGGATATGTACGGCCGTCGAGTTTCAGATTCTCTTTGCCGACATATCTGATGGTGAGCAGTTCTTTCCGTTTGCCTGAAAAAATGTTGAGTGTCTTGGTATATCCCGGTTGCATCGCCGCGAAATCGAGCATGCGCAGATAATAGAATACGCTGACGAGATCCACCGTCGGCCCCTCGGCTTTCAGTGTGATCTCCGAATGGCTTATTTCGCCTTTTTTCTTGCGGCGCATGCGGTGTGATGTGCCGGTGAACAGGTCGCCGCTGCGGCTGATATGGATTATGTCGTGGTCAAAACGTCCGTCCTCGTGGGCTATGCGCTCGTAGCGCCGGGGCAGCATATCGTGGCGGTCCATGACGGAGATCAGGGTGTCGCGCAGCCTGTAGAAGTGGTCGGCCCATGGCTCTGAACGGGCATAGAGTGTCGCCTGAAAGTGATCGGGAGCTGCTGTGAGCCGCAGTGTGGCTCTGCCGGCCTGTTTCTGTACGATGCCCCACTTGAACATCACTTTGTAGTGGAGTGTCTCGTCGGCGAAGCCTACGGCCTTAGCAGGCATTATTGCCGAGAAAATGATCAGAAAGGATATTAGGAGTGTTTTCATAGTCGCGAATTGATGTCGGGGAAGGGGAGTGCCGACCTTGAGGCCTGTTCGATACGCTTGTTGCGCCAGCATTTGCGGCATACGGAAATATAGCGGTCGTTGCCGCCTATCTCCACCTGCTGGCCCGAGTCGACGAAGTCGCCGTTGGCATCGATGCGCGCGTTGACTATCGTCTTGCGGCCGCATGTGCAGGTCGACTTTATCTCGTCGATCGAGTCGGCTATCTCGAAGAGACGCCGCGATCCTTCGAACAGACGGGTGCGGAAGTCGGTTCGCAGTCCGTAGCATATTACGTTGCTGCCGAAGTCGTCGACTACACGCGAAAGTTGGTCGACCTGTGCTTCGGTGAGAAACTGTGCCTCGTCGATCAGAAACCAGTCGATGACGGCCATGTTTTCTTCAAACAGCTTTTCGGCAAGCTGATACAGGTCGGTGTCGCCGTAGATCCACATGCACGGGCGTTCTATGCCGATGCGCGAGCGGATGACGTTGTTGTTTTCGCGTGTGTCGACTATCGGTTTGAGACACACGTGTTTCATGCCCCTTTCCTCAAGATTGTAGGCCGTCGTCAGCAGGAGAGCGGTTTTCGCCGATCCCATCGTGCCGTAACGGAAATATAGCTTGCCTCTTCGGTTCATGCTCCTGGAATGATTCGTTGGCGCACATGTCAGCGCGGCAGTGCTTCATGTACGTTCCGCAAAGTTACAAAATTATTCTTCATCCCCCGCTTTTACCGAATCATTTATGGGCAAACGGTACGTTGAAAGATGTCGTCAGAGGTTGAAAATTAGGAAGGTGTCGTCGGTGAGGTCGGGATTGATGGCTACGATGCGGTCGGGTGAGGGGAGGACTACGAATGATTCCACAGGCTTCGACAGGCGGTAGCGGACTTCGGGCTTGCCGTCAAGACTGTAGCGTTCGATGATATCCGAATGATGATCGGGCAGAGCGCCCCATTCCACTCCCGCACGGGAGGCCCAGAAACTGTCGAGACCGGAGGCGATCCATTCGTAATATACCGTGTTGAAGTCGGAATTGTATTTATACTTGTCGGATGTCGGTTCCACGTCAAACCAATAGAGATCATGGCTGTCGGTCGATCCTCGCGATGCGGTGATCTTCATGTGATCTGCTTCGATGCTGCCGAATTCCAGACAGTTCTGAAAGAAATATGCGCACATGAATCGTTTGCCGTCGGTGGTGATGCGGTAGTCATCGTATTCGGGGTGGAAATCCCGGCCGAGACGTCGCTCGTAGTCAAATGTCGAGGGTAGAGTGTCGATAGGCGTCATCCTCTCGATATCCCAAAGCTGGCGTCGTACGGAATGGAAGCCGGCATTCCTTAACAGAAGCCGGTCGGGCGACACCATGTTGATCTCGAATGGAAAGGTAGTACCTGCGGCAGGAGGCATGACGCTCTTCCTGAATATGGCACATGAGTCGGTGAGTTCAAACCATGAGAACCGGTCATTGCCATGGTCGCGTATTATGCAGATGTCGGACTGCAAGTTTCTGACCGGCGACGGCATCAGACACTCTTCCGGGCCATTCCCTCGCTTGCAGAAAGAGTAAAGGTATTCAAGATTGCGGTTAAAAACGGCGAAGTGACAGTCGGAGTTTTAGTAGTTGTCCTGCAGTAAAAGATATTTTCCGCAGGTGAAAAGGCCTCCGGGCTTCAGGATGGCTCCCATAGGCTTCTCATGGCAGGTGAGATCGACGCTGGCGGGGAAATCCGGGGCGGAAGGCTGACTGGCCCCGTTGCATCCGGTCAGCAACAGGGCGCCCCCGCATATTGCCGCGAGGCGCTTGACGAACGGGGTGATTCTTAACGAAATCATGGCTGGAGGGTATTAGAAAATGTGACAGACTGATGCCGGAGGCTCAGGTGATGTCCGACGTCGCAAAGTTAAAAAAAAATCGCTGAGATCCTAATATATTTTTTAACCATTTGTCAGCGCCTGAAAATAGAGGGTATGCTTTATAGAGCGAGGCGTCGCCGAATGGGGCCGGTATGCTCTGGACGGAGATATTCTTATTGAAATTTTTTGTAATTTTGCCGTGCTATATCATCACTTATGAAAGTCTACACTTTCTCACCCGGAGGAATCCATCCACCTCAGCAAAAAAATACAGCCGGAACTCCTGTCATACCGGTGTCTACGCCTGATACAATTGTTTTGCCGCTCTACCAGCATATAGGTCGGATGGCGGAGCCTGTCGTGTCGAAGGGCGAAAGGGTCGGAGCGGGCCAGCTGATAGCGAGGGAAGCCGACGGCGTATCGGCCGCGATACATACTCCATTGGCAGGAACGGTTGCGGAAATCGGAATGAAGCGCAATTACAGCGGCATCCCGGTCAGATCCGTGACGATTCGCGTCGAGGAGGGACAGCCGGTGGAAGATGCCAGTATGCCCCTGGCGGATATAGAGCAGGCGACTCCGGCGCAGATCGTTGCGGCCGCATCTGCCGCAGGCCTCGTTGGACTTGGAGGTGCGGCGTTTCCCACTGCTTTCAAGATTCACGTGCCGGAGGATAGTGCGATAGATACTGTGGTGATCAACGGAGCCGAATGCGAACCCGTGCTTACGTGCGATGACGCGCTTATGTGCGGCCATCCCGGCGAGGTAGTGGCAGGTGCGCGGCTCGTAGTGAAGGCGACCGGTGCGAAAAGGGCCATTATCGGAGTGGAGGACAATAAGCTGGAGGCAATAGCGCGTCTGCGCGAGGCTGCCGCGCCATATGCCGGAATTGTGAGTGTCGCTGCGCTCAAGGCCAAGTATCCGCAGGGCGGAGAGCGGCAGCTCGTACAGGCTCTGACCGGCCGCATCATTGCTCCCGGCAAACTGCCTCTGAGCGTCGGTGTGGTGGTGCAGAATGTGGCCACGGCGCGCGCACTTTATCGGGCGGTGGCTTTCGGCGAACCGCTGACAAAGCGTATAGTGACGGTGGCCGGAGCGGGCATAGCGCGTCCGGCCGACTATCTGGTGCCTGTCGGAATGTCTATTTCCGCCCTGTTGCAGCAGGCAGGAGCCGATATGGAACGCATCGACAAGCTCGTTGCGGGCGGCCCTATGATGGGGCATGCCGTAGAGACGGTCGACGCTCCGGTGACCAAAGCCTTGTCGGCAGTAGTGGCGTTCTCGGGTCGGGAGGCCTACAGACGGCCGATGGATCCGTGCGTGAGGTGCGGGCGGTGTGTGGATGTGTGTCCGAATGCTCTCGAGCCGTATCTGATAGCGACATGTGGCAAGCTCGGAATGGTGGATGATGCCGCTCAGGCCGGAGCGATGATGTGCATGGAGTGCGGATCGTGCAGCTATGTGTGTCCTTCGTCGCGCCCTATTACCGATATGATACGTGTGGCCAAATATCTGATAAGAAAATCACGCAAATGAAGACTCTTGTAATATCCCAGGCGCCTCATATACATTCGCTGAATACCACGGCGGGAGCCATGCGTCATGTGGTGATCGCGTTGTCGCCGGCTTTGGCAGTCGGGCTCTGGTGGTTCGGCGTGTCGGCTGCTGTTGTTGTAGCGAGTGCCGCATTGTCGTGCCTGGCGTTCGAGTGGGCGATATCACGGTTCATGATGGGCCGAAAGGTGAGATTCTTTGCCTGGGCGCCCCTTGTCACCGGACTGCTTCTCGGTATGAATCTACCGGCCGGATTACCGGTCTGGACAGTGGTGATAGGTTCGCTGATAGCCATAGGCATCGGAAAGATGGCGTTCGGCGGTCTCGGATGCAATATATTTAATCCGGCGCTTGTAGGGCGTGTGTTTCTGTTGCTGTCGTTCCCGGCGCTGATGACCTCGTGGCCTCTGGCTGACGAGGGGCGTCTGTCGCTTGCCGATGCCGCTACCGGAGCCACGCCGCTCATGCTTGCAAAGCAGGGGATGGTGCCGGACCGGACAATGATACTCGATGAGCTTGCCGGCAGTGTGGGAGGTTCGCTCGGCGAGGTAGGAGCCATAGCCATCATGATCGGGCTGGCCTATCTATTGGTTGTAAGGGTTGTTACGTGGCATATTCCTGTTGCGGTCATTCTCTCCGTAGGTGTCATGTCATGGCTGACCGGAGGCAATCCGCTGTTCGACGTCGTGTCGGGCGGCGTGCTGCTCGGGGCTGTGTTTATGGCCACAGACTATGTCACTTCGCCGATGACGCGTCGAGGGCAGCTGATATATGGCCTGATGATAGGTGTCATCACTATAATTATACGCCGGTGGGGAGTATATCCCGAAGGGGTGTCGTTCGCCATACTTGTAATGAACGGTGTTACTCCGCTGATAAACCGCTATGTAAAGCCTCGCCGACAGGTGGAAAGGAGGTGCGCATGACCCGCAAGGATTCACTGTGGCGCATGATCGCCGTGCTTGGACTGACGGCGCTTCTGTCGGGTGCGCTACTTGGATTTTTCTACGATCTTACTGCCGATCCGATAGCTAAGGCATCGGCCCGCCAGCTGTCGGAATCGCTCGCCGAGCTTATGCCTCCGTTTTCAAACGATCCGCTTGCCGACGCGAAACGCATTGCGGTAGAAGGTGATACTCTTACGCTTTATCCATGCATCGGGGAGGGGAGTCTTGTCGGAGCGGCGATAGAGAGCGTGAGTCACAACGGTTTCGGTGGCGACATCCGTCTGCTCGTGTGTTTCTCGGCCGACGGTGGTGTTACCGGATTCCGTGTGATGAGCCATGCGGAGACCCCGGGCCTCGGGGCAAAGATGGGCGACTGGTTCGGCGCCGAACCACGACGCGCAGCGATCCTCGGCCGTCATGAGGAGCCACTGAGTGTCAAGGCCGACGGAGGTCAGGTCGATGCCATTACTGGCGCCACGATCACATCGCGGGCATTTCTTGAGGCTGTCAGTCGTGCTTCGGAAGCATTTAATACGTATTACAATGAGCAAGCTGAAGATCGTCATTAACGGCCTGATCACCGAGAACCCGACATTCGTGTTGCTTCTCGGCATGTGTCCTACGCTCGGCACTACAGCCACGGCTATTACCGGTATGAGCATGGGACTGGCCACAATGTGCGTGCTGATATGTTCCAACTGTGCGGTCTCGGCCATAAAGAGCGTCGTGCCGTCGAAAGTGCGCATTCCGGTATATATTGTGGTCATCGCGACTTTCGTCACCATCCTGCAGATGCTGATGAAGGCTTATCTGCCTGCGCTTGATGCCGCTTTGGGCATATTCATACCGCTGATAGTGGTCAATTGCATCCTGCTCGGGCGCGCCGAGGCGTTCGCGTCACGCCATTCGGTCGTCGACTCCATGCTCGACGGACTCGGCATAGGTCTCGGTTTCACTGCGGCGCTGACGCTTCTCGGTGTCATCCGCGAATTTCTCGGGGCCGGCACGGTGTTCGGCCTCCGGCTCTATTCCGATGAGTTTGCATCGCTTGTGTTTATTCTCGCGCCAGGGGCGTTTATCGTTCTCGGGCTCATGATAGCATTGTTCAACCGTATCCGTAAGAAATGCTGACATACATATCCATAATAATTACGGCGATATTTGTCAACAATATCGTTTTCGCGCAGTTTCTCGGAATCTGTCCTTTTATCGGCGTTTCGCGCAAGATCTCTTCAGCCGCAGGAATGGGCCTTGCGGTGACTTTCGTGATGGCTATATCCACCAGCGCTACGTGGCTCCTCCAGACATATGTACTCCATCCCCTGGGGTTGGATTATATGCAGACGATCGCGTTCATCCTTGTGATAGCTGCGCTTGTGCAGATGCTTGAGATAATATTGCGCAAGATCCATCCTGTGCTTTACGCAGCGCTCGGAGTGTATCTTCCGCTTATCACCACCAACTGCGCGGTGCTCGGAGTGGCTCTTATGACGGTGCAGAAGGGGATGCCGTTCATGCAGAGTCTTGTCTATGCCATAGCCACTGCGCTCGGATTCCTGCTGGCACTGGTGCTTTTTGCCGGGATACGTCAGCAGCTCGAACTGGTGGATGTCCCGCGTCCGATGAAGGGCGTCCCGATAGCTCTGATATGTGCCGGGCTTCTCGCTATGGCATTTATGGGATTTTCGGGCATAAAAATCTGATGAATATAATTGGCAGTTGTATAGGCGTTTATGGACAGATCGGTAATTTTCGGGGATTTTTTTTGATAAAATAATCATGAAATTATTTGGTGGGTAAGCAAAAAGTGTCTACCTTTGCACTCGCTTTTGAGAAGCAAGCCATGCGGCGGAGGCCGCGGGTCTCGGAAGCGGGAAAGAGGCGATGCTGAAAGGCGCGCCGAAAACCAAAAAGAATGTTAAAGATTTGCAGGTTTCAAAAATTGGTTGTAACTTTGCAAAACATTTCCGCCGAGTTTCGGACGGACATTCAGAATAGAGCACATTGAAATAATTGCAATAGACGAAGTAGTACAAGAGAACAAGGGCCGCGGACCAGGCGCGAGCCGGTCCACGGATGAAGTCTCTGTCAAATTCGACCAGCGTTTAGATTCAAGATTGTCGGCCGGGAAGCAATGACGCTCCGAGGCTGTCGGTATCCGGAAAGATCTTTTTAAGTGACGGTCCATGCGGCTTTGGCACAAGAAAAAAAGAGAACAAAGATAACAACAGCGGAGAGTTTGATCCTGGCTCAGGATGAACGCTAGCGACAGGCTTAACACATGCAAGT
>ERZ825324.4876-NODE-4876-length-10650-cov-7.052572_pt1 | contig 10650 bp, 10 predicted proteins | sample MGYA00519859_ERZ825324 | MGnify/ENA primary metagenome ERZ825324 (study PRJEB31778, sample SAMEA3449198) | human gut metagenome | biome: human gut; feature: human-associated habitat; material: faeces | place: United Kingdom | collected 2010/2012 ... | reverse complement strand
AGGGCAAGGACCGTGTGGAAAAGGCCATCGTGGCCGAGATCGGCCCCGACCGCAAACCCATTCCCGGCACTGAGATGGAGTTTGATGTGGACACCATTCTGCTGAGCGTGGGGCTGATTCCCGAGAACGAGCTGACCAAGCAGGCCGGTATCGAGATGGACCCCCGCACCAAGGGCGCCATTGTGTACGAAAACATGGAGACCAGCATTCCCGGCGTGTTTGCCTGCGGCAACGTGGTGCAGGTGCATGATCTGGTGGACTTTGTTTCCGGCGAGAGTGAGCTGGCCGGCGCAGCCGCTGCCAACTATGTCCAGAACGGCCCTGTGGCCGCAGGGCGTGTGCTGACCGTGAAGCCCGGCGCAGACCTTGGCTACACCCTGCCGCAGCGCATCCGTCTGGAAGGCGTGGAAAAGAGCACCAACGTGTCCTTCCGCGTCCGCCGCATCTGCGGCAAGAGCACCATCCTTGTCAAGAGCGGTGATACGGTGATCGCACGCTTCAAGCGTGACCGCCTTGCCCCCGGCGAGATGGAACACATTGCCCTGCCCAGAGTGCTGCTGGACAGAGCCCCCATGGACGAAGTGACCATTGAGATCGAGGAGGCATGAGCGAGATGAAAGAAGTAATTTGCACCTGCTGCCCGCAGGGCTGTCATTTGCAGGTGGATGAGGCCAACGACTACAAGGTGACCGGCAACGGCTGCCCCAACGGCATCGCCTACGGCAAGGAAGAGCTGACCCACCCCACCCGCATCATCACCAGCACCGTGCGCGCCGAGGGCTGCCTGCACTCCCGCTGCCCGGTCAAGACCTCCAAGCCCGTGCCCAAGGGACAGATGGCCGAGGTGGTCGCCGCGCTGGACAGCGTGGTGCTGCACGCGCCCATCCATGTGGGTGATGTGGTGCTGCAAAATGTCTGCGGCACCGGGGCTGACATTGTGACCTGCCGCGATATGGCATAAGCACTCCCCTTTTTACACAAATAAGCAAAGCAGCCGCTGCATCTTACCGTGCAGCGGCTGCTTTGCGTGTGGGGAAATCCCCTATTTTCAAATGATTCTTTCCGCTGAATATGGCCGGAACGCAGTACAGGCCATTCGTTTTCTCAACCTTTCAGCGGCATGATGCTCTCCGGAGCGGCACACAGATACTGAGGCGGCTCCGGGGCGGCGGCAGAAAGGCTGGTTTTGCCCGCTTTCCACCACAGCTGCGCCGTACCCTCCGGCGAGGTACAGATGAGGTTCCAGTCAAAGGGGTTTTCACTGGTGGAGACCGCCTTTACCGGGATGGCGTTGGGTGCATCGGCGGCGCAGGGCGTAAAGTCGTGGGCGCGGATGCCCACAGCGGTACAGCCTGTCGGAACGGGCAGCGCCAGCCGCAGGGGGACGCCCCAGCCGTCCAGCCGGACGGTGTGGCTGTCCAGCGGGGTGCAGGGCAGAATGTTCTTGCAGCCGGTCAGCCGTGCGGCGGCGATGCTCTGCGGGTCGGCAAAAACGGCCTTGGTGATACCGGTGCGCAGCACCTGCCCCTCGTTCAGCACGATCATTTCTTTGCACAGACGGTAGGCCTCGTCCCGGTTGTGGGTCACCAGCAGGGCGGTGCCCGCAAAGTTTGCCAGCAGGCTGCCCACCTCGCCCTCGACCTCTTCCCGCAGATAGCTGTCCAACGCGCTGAAGGGCTCGTCCAGCATCAGGATGCGGGGCTTGCCCACCAGAATGCGTGCCAGCGCGGCGCGCTGCTGCTGCCCGCCGGAAAGCTGGGCGGGGTAGCGCTTGGCAAGCGTCTCCAGCCGCATGGCACGCAGCATTTCGGCGCAGGCGGCGCGGCGGGCGGCGGGGTCTTTTTCTGCCTTCAGACCGCAGAGGATATTCTGTTCTACGGTCATATTGGGGAACAACGCGTAGTTCTGGAACAGCAGCCCCACGCCCCGCTGCTGCGGCGGCAGGTCGATGTGCTGCGCACTGTCGAACAGCACCCGCCCGTCCAGCACGATGCGTCCGCGATCCGGCTTTACAATGCCTGCAATGCACCGCAATGTCATGCTTTTGCCGCAGCCGGAAGCGCCCAGCAGGGCGGTGGAGGTGTTGCCGGCGGTAAAGGCAGCACGGAGGGTGAAGCCGTCCAGCTTTTTTTCAATGTTGACTTCAAGGCTCATTTCCGGCCACCCGCTTTCTGTTTTTTCTCCAGCAGGTTCACCGCCAGCAGCACCACCGCCGAGATAGCGATATCCACCAGCACCCACCGCATGGCACCCAGTTCATCGTTGGTGCGCCACAGCTGGTACACCGTGGTGGCAATGGTGGCGGTCTTGCCGGGGGTGTAGCCCGCGATCATGCTGGTAGCGCCGTATTCGCCCAGTGCCCGGGCAAAAGCCAGCACTGTGCCCGCCAGAATGCCCTGACGGCAGGCGGGCATCCGCACCCGCCAGAAGATCCATGGATCGGACTGTCCCAGCGTCTGCGCCGACCACGCCAGCGTTTCGTCAAAGCTTTCAAATGCGCCGCGCGCGGTGCGGTACATCAGCGGAAATGCCACCACGATGGAGGCAAAGATGGCGCTGTACCAGTTCATGACCAGCTTTACCCCGAAATGCTGCATGAAAAAGATGCCCAGCGGCCGCTTTGCGCCGAAGAGCAGCAGCAGAAAGTAGCCCACCACCGTGGGCGGCAGCACCATGGGCAGGGTGAGCAGCACATCCAGCACACCCTTGACCACCCGGGGCAGCCGGGCAATATAATAGGCCGCAAAAATGCCAAGAAAGAACACCGCCGCGCAGCTGATCAAAGCAATGCGCAGGCTGTTCCACAACGGATACCAGTCCATGTCTGCTCCTTTATACGGCGCTGAAGCCCACGCCCTCGAACACGGTCATGGCCTTGTCGGTCTGTAAGTAAGCCAAGAACTCCTTGGCAGCCTCGGCGTTGGGGGCGGCCTTCAGTACGGCGGCGGGGTAGATGACCTGACCGCACATTTCCTTGGTGGCCTCGTCCACGGGGGTCAGACCGGCGCTGTATGCATCGGTGCAGTAAACGACACCTGCATCCACACTGCCTTCGGTGACCTGCGTGGTCACCTCCTTGACGTTGGAGCCGTAGGTGATCACGCCCGCAGCGGCCAGTGCAGCTTCGTCCAGCTGGTAGTAGGCAAGGATCTTCTGGGTGTACTGGCCTACGGGCACATCGCTGTTGCCCATGCAGAACAGGATATCCTGTGCCTTCAGGTGCTCGGCCAGTGCGTCAAAGCTGTCAATGCCCTTGTCGCTGCCCTCCGGCACGCAGAGCACTACCTTGTTTTCCAGCAGGTTCACACGGCTGTCGGCATCCACAAAGTCAAAGCCGTCCTTGTTCACATCGGCAGAAGCGGTGATGTCCAGCTGGTTCATCTGCTTCTGACCGGCAGAGATGAACAGATCGCAATCCGCGCCCTCCTGGATCTGGGTCTTGAGGGTGCCGGAAGAGTCGAAGTTGAACCGGAAGGTCACCTCCGGGTGCTCTGCCGTGTAGCTCTCACCGATAGCGTTCAACGTCTCGGTGAGAGAGGCGGCGGCAAACACGATCAGCTCCACGCTCTGGGCTGCTTCCGAGGAAGCGGCGGCAGAGGAAGCCACGGACGATGCTGCGCTGGAAGCGCCGCCGCAGGCGGTGAGGGCAGCAGCTGCACCGGCCATACCGGCTGCGGCCAGAAAGCTCCGTCGGGAAATGCGATGGTCGTTCATCTCTGTTTCTCCTTACTTTAAGTGAAAAAATAGTATATTTCTACGCTCCGTAAAGGAAAACGGGGCAGGGAAACCTTACTTACGGGCGCACTCGCCGTCCAGACCCGCGGCGATGCGTACCCCGTGCTCCAAGCTGGGCAGAATGTACTCGAGGTTCTCTTGCACTGCCTTAGGGCTGCCCGGCAGGTTGACAATCAGGGTCTTGCCGCGCAACACGCTGACGCCGCGGCTCAGCATCCCGCGCGGGGTGATGCTCAGGCTGTGGTAGCGCATAGCTTCGGCAATGCCGGGGGCGTTGCGGTCGGCCACAGCGCAGGTGGCTTCCGGGGTGATGTCACGGGGGGAGAAGCCGGTGCCGCCGGTGGTAAGCACAAGGTTCACCTGACGTCCGTCTGCCATGCGGATGAGCTGCGCCTTCAGCGCCTTGGCCTCGTCCGGCAAAATCATGGTCTCCTCCACCACATAGCCTGCGGCGGTGAGCATTTCCACAATCAGCGGGCCGCTTTTATCCTCCCGCTCACCACGGCTGCCCTTATCGGAAAGGGTGATGACGGCAGCGCGCAGGGGCGGGTTTTCCAGTGCAGGCAACAGGGTCACCTCGTCCCCTACATGGATCTCGCCGCCGGTGAGTACCCGAGCAAACACGCCCTCGTGGGGCATGATGCACTCGCCGGTCTGCTGCTTGATGACGCAGTCGTTGTGGCACTCCTTGCCGATCTGGGTCATTTCCAGCACCACATCCCCAATGGCAAACCGGCTGGTCACCGGCAGATTGCGGAAGTCGAAGCCCTCGATGACCAGATTTTCGCCGAAGGCACCGTAGTCCACCCAGATCTTCTTACGGAACGCCTCGATTTTTTCGGCGCTGAGCATACTGACCTGACGGTGCCAGTTGCCGCCGTGGGCGTCCTCCACGATGCCCCATTCCGGGGTCAGGACGGCGCTGGGCACCTCGGTTTTTACGGTGCCCCGCTTGGGGCTGGTGCAGATTGCCAGAAGCTTACCCATAGTTCTTTATCCTCCAATGCGATACATCCCGCGGGTAGCGGGCATGGAACTATCGTTAAAATGGTGTTCCCGGGGCTTTGCCCAGATGGTCTCCCGGATGGCGGTCAGCAGCTGCGCATCGTCCGCGTCGCCGCGCAGCAGTGCGCGCAGGTCGCACCCGGTCTCGCTGGCAAGGCAGGGGCGCAGAAAGCCCTGACTGGTCAGCCGCACCCGGTTGCAGGAAGCACAGAACTTGCCGTGCACCGCTGCAATAAAGCCGATGCTGCCCTGCCAGCCCGGCACGGTGTAGTACACCGCCGGGCCGTCACCCAAGGCGTGCTCCTGCGCAGCAGAAAGGGGCGCAAGCTCCGGCCAGCGCCGGGCAAACCGCGCCCGCAGCTCCGGGCCGGAGATGCAGGGCATGGCAGCGCCGTAGCCGATGGGCATCATCTCAATGAACCGCACCTGCAGGGCGTTGTCCTTTGCCAGTGCAGCGAGCTGTTCCAGTTCGCCCTCGTTGACGCCCGCCTGCGGCACACAGTTCAGCTTGACCGGCAGGCCGCTTTCCAGCGCCGCCTGCAAGCCCGCCTGCACGGCGGCAAAATCGTCCCGGGCGGTGATCTGCCGGAACACCTCCGGGCGTAGGGTGTCCAGACTGATGTTCACACTGTCCAGCCCGGCGTCCAGCAGGGCGGGCAGCTGCTCTGCCAGCAGCACAGCGTTAGTGGTCAGGGTGACCCGGCGGATGCCCGGGGTCGCTTTAAGTCCTGCCACCAGCTGCGCCACGTTCTTGCGCACCAGCGGCTCGCCGCCGGTCACCCGCACGGTGTCGATGCCGCACTGGGCAAACAGCGCAGCCAAGCGCAGAAATTCTTCGTAGGTCAGCACGGCTTCCCGCTCCAGCTTTTCCACGCCGTCCGGCATGCAGTAGCGGCAGCGCAGGTTGCACAGGTCGGTCACCGACAAGCGCAGGTAATGGATCTCGCGCTGGTAACGATCAAACATAGCCGCCCTCCGCCCGGATATAGTGGCCGCTCTTGCCGCCGGTCTTTTCCACCAGATGGATCTCGCCCAGCTCCATGCCCTTATCCACGGCCTTGCACATATCGTAGATGGTCAGCAGCGCGGTGGAAACGCCGGTCAGGGCTTCCATCTCCACGCCGGTCACACCACTGGTTTTTACGGTGCACAGGGCTTCCACCGCCTGCCGCTCGGGCAGCAGACGGAACTCAATGCCCACCTTGGTCAGGGGCAGCGGATGGCACAGAGGGATCAGCTCGCTGGTGCGCTTAGTAGCCATGATACCCGCAATGCGCGCCACGCCCAGTACATCGCCTTTTTTCACGGTGCCGCTCTGCACGGCGGCAAAGGCTTCGGCGTTCATGGTAATGATGCCGTGTGCAGTAGCTTCCCGGGCGGTGACGGGCTTTGCGCTCACATCCACCATCACGGCGTTGCCGGCGGCATCAAAATGTGTCAGATTATTATCATTCATATTTTTTCACCTTAGTAAAGCTCCCCCTTCGGGGGAGCTGGCAAAGCCGAAAGGCTTTGACTGAGAGGGTTTCAGCAGTGCCCAAAGCCGCAGTTCGGCCAGTGGCACACTTCGCAGTTCAGGCACAGGCCGCCCTCACCCAAGCGGGCGATATCCTCAGCGGTGATGGGGTCATCGGCCAGCAGGCGGGGCAGCAGCAGGTCAAAGATGGTGCGCTTGGCGTACATCACACAGCCGGGCAGTCCGCACACCGGCACACCGTCCAGATAGCTGACAAGGAACATGGCTCCCGGCAGCACCGGGGCGCCGTAGGTGATGATATCCGCCCCGGTGTTCTTGATGGCCAGCGGGGTGCGGTCGTCGGGGTCCACGCTCATGCCGCCGGTGGTAAAGATCAGCTCGCACCCTGCGGCCTTGGCCTCCAAAATGGCGGCAGTGATCCCGGCGGGGTCGTCATCGCAGACCTTATGGAAAACCATCTCGCAGCCGTAGACCGCCAGCTTGCTTTGCAGGATGGGAGTAAATTTATCTTCGATGCGTCCCTTGAACACCTCACTGCCGGTGGTGATGATGCCCACCTTCTTGGCCTGCATGGGCAGCACGTTCAGGATAGGCTCTGCCCCGGCAGCGGTCTGCATGGCGTCCATCTTCTCCTGCTCGATGACCAGCGGGATGATGCGGGTACCGGCCAGCTTCTGCCCCTTTTTCACCGGCAGGTCGCCGTGGATGGTGGCGATCATCATCTGCGGGGTGCTGTTCACAGCCATCAGCGCCTTGCGGTTGATCTTCAAAAGACCGTCACAGTCCGCGATCAGCTCGATCTTGCCTTCTTTCGGCGCAGTTCCGTGGATATTTTTGCCCGCAGCAGCCTTGTACAGCAGGGCGGCTGCCTCGTCCTCGTGGAGGATGCCGGGGTGCTTTTCCCAAACGTAGAGGTTTTCCTTGCCGATGGAAAGCAGCACAGGGATGTCCTCGGGCTGGATGACGTGCCCCTTGCGGAAGCGGGCATCCTTGTACTCGCCCGGGATGATCTGGGTGATATCATGGCAGAGCACCTGCCCTGCAGCGTCAACAGTACGGATCAGTTTCATGATGGCATTCTCCTTACAGCGCGGGCATCTGGGCTTCGATCCAGTCTGCCAGTGCCGGAATATCGTTCAGGTCAAAATCTGCGCCGGGGATATCCCCCACCACCGCCAGCGGCTGGAAGGAGACGGGTGCATCCGAAATGGCGCTGCGCACCACCTCGATCTTCGGCCAGCCGCTGGACTTGAACCCTTCCAGCAGCACAAGGTCGTAACCGTGACGCTCGAACAGGGCAAGCAGATCCTGCTCAGTCAGGCGGAATTCCTCGGTCAGCAGGTAGCGCGTGCCGGAGTAGACCGCCACGCCCTCGGCACCGGCTTCCCGCAGGCGGTAGCTGTCGGTGCCGGGCACGTCCGGGGTAAAATCGTGGCCGTCGTGCTTGATGACGCCCACCTTCAGCCCACGGCTGCACAGCACGGGCAGCAGCTTTTCCAGCAGGGTGGTCTTACCGCTGTTGTGCACCCCGCTGACCGCCAGCACCGCCGGGCGTTTGAGCGCCTGCGTTTCGGCCAGTGCCTGTTTTTGTTCACTGTACAAAGCAAAGCACCTCCACTTCTGTACCGGGTTCTACCGGCCCGCTGCCGGCGGGGATCTCCACCAGACAGTTGCAGCCCATCATGGCGGACAGCGCACCGGAGGAGTGCGCCTCGGTGTTGCCCGCGCCGGGCAGGGTCACCTTGCCGCCGCAGGCGGTGGCACGCAGGTAGCGGTTGCCCTTGCTGGCTTTGGAAAAGCCATTGGTCAGGGTGCAGACGGTGCGGGCGGGGATGCAGCTCTCCTCCCGGCGTCCGGCGGCGCGCAGCAGCGCAGGGATGGCGTACTGCTCCAGCGTAGCGGCGGCGGCAAAGGGGTTGCCGGACAGGCAAAACACCAGCTTGCCGCCCAGTGTTGCCGCCAGCATGGGGCTGCCGGGCTTCTGGGCTACGCCCTCCACCAGCAGCTGTGCACCCAGCTTTTCCAGCACAAGGGGCAGATAATCCTTCTGCCCTACGGAGACGCCGCCGCTGGTGATGACGGCATCGCAGCGGGTCAGCAGCTCCTGCATTTTACCGGTGATGACCTCCGGGTCATCGGAGCACTGCTGCCGTTCCACGGCAAAGCCCAGCTGACGCAGCCGGGCGGCGTTCTGGATGCCGTTGGCATCGTAAATTTTACCGGGTGCCCACGGTGCGCCGGGTTCCAGCAGCTCGCTGCCGGTGGAAAGGATACCCACGGTCAGCGGGCGGCAGACGGCTACTTCGGCGTAGCCCTGCCCTGCCAGCACGCCCAGATGGGCGGGGGAGAGCACCGTCCCGGCGGGCGCGATGACCGCACCGGCGGCTACATCTTCCCCCCGGAACACTACATTTTGCAGCGGTTTTACGGCAGCATAGAGCTGTACGGTCTCTTCGCCGCTGTCGGTCAGTTCCTGCATCAAAACGCAGTCCGCGCCCTCTGGCAGGGGAGCTCCGGTCATGATGCGGGCAGCGCAGCCTGCAGGCAGCGCCGCAGCCGGGGCATCGCCCGCGTAAAGCTTCATCACCACCGGCAGGGTGACCGGGGTCTCCCGGCTTGCACCGGCAGTATCCGCGCTGTGCAGGGCGTAGCCGTCCAGCGGGCTGCGGTCAAAGGGGGGCTGGTCCATCCGGGCGCAGAGGTCCCCGGCAGCAATGCGCCCGCAGGCGGCTTCCAGCGGGATGGTCTCCGGGGACGGAGAAGGCAGAAGCGCTGCCGCGTCCAGCACGCTGCGCAGCGCCTTGACGGGGGAGCAGAAAGGCTGGTTCATTATAACTTCCTCCATAGACCCGCCGCTCTCCCCTTCTGCTATGGCTCAGACAGGGACACCGGCCGGGGTATTCTTTTTTCAAAAAGGCAGGTGAAAAAGAAGCGGAGACGTCTTGACCGGAAAATCAAAACGCCTCCGCAGAATATCCCCACAAAACCGGCGGCAGCAGTTTGCAGTCTGCTACGCCGGTGGCAGCCTTTGGCTATGCGCCGCCCTTGCAGCGGCAGCACACAGCTAAAAGCACCTGTGAAGATGGGAGGAGTTCTTTTTTTCAAATTGCAGCGTTTCTTCTGCGGGAAGGCGGTGGGGTTTCCCCCGCCACCCTTGAATGCCCGCCCTTGCGGGTGCAGCATTACGGCGCGGTGTCCTGCTCTTTGTGAGAGTTTAGACACCTTTGCTCAAAGAAGCTCTTATACCCTGATTCAATTGTAGGTTGGTTTAATCGCAGAAATCGTCCACGTCGCTGATAGCCTTGGCGTAGCGGCGGGTGAGGTGCTTGGTGGAAAAGAGGAACCGCTCGTTCTGGTTGTTGGTCAGTTCCTCGATATCGGCATAGGCGGGGTTCTCCTGCATGGCCTTCCAAGTCTGCTCGATGACCTCCGGCGCAAGGCCGTAGGGAGAGCGCTGGAAGTACTTGAGCGGGGTGGCGCTGGGGTAGATGCGGGCGTTGAACCGCACCATCTCGGCGAACATCACACACAGATCCTTGTCCTCGATGAGCTGCGCGATCATGGCGTAGTTATCGCTCATGTTGGCGTTGGAGTAGTAGTAGGTGTCCTTTGCACCCGCGCGGGTGACGATATCGGTGCACTGGGGGTCTGCGGGCATCTGCGCCAGCAGCTCATCGGCGTTTTCCACTTCCTCCAGCAGCAAAGCGTGGGGGGTAATCAGCGCAGCCGCAGAGCGGGCACGGATGTAACCGGCCAGCTCCTGTGCAGGGGTAAGCTCCGGCAGCTCCGGGGCGGTCTTGGTGGGCTGATCCGCAAAGGGATCGTTTTCTGCCTCCGGTTCACCGGCCAGAAAATCCAGCAGTTCCGGCTTTGCAGCATCGGGCTGCGCAGCTTCGGCGGCTTCGGGTGCGGCCTCAGCGGCCTGCTTTGCGGCAAGCTCGGCGGTCTCCCGTTCCACTGCGGCGATCACATCTTCACCGGTCTTGGCGGCGCTGCCGTCAAAGGTGCTGCCGGTCTCCTTCAGGCGGCGGGCAGTCTCGCTTGCGGCGTCGATGTCGAACACCTCTGCCTTGGGCTTTTTCTTGGCGGCCAGCTCTGCCTTTTGCAGTTCCAGAACGGCCTGCTCCGGGTCTACGCTGCCATCCACCGTGGTGGTGTAGCCGGGTTTACGTCTGCCAAACAACATGACGGTCTTTCCTCTTTCTATGGGATTTATTCAGCTGCTGCGGTGTTCTGGGCGTAGATGCCGCGCTTTTCCAGATCATCGGCCATGTCAGCCAGATCATACTTCTCCAGCGTCTCGCGGGTGGGCACACCGGTGGTGCGGTCCCAACCGAAGATGTCGTAGAACAGATCCTTTGCCTTCTCCATGTCGGCGCGGTCCAGCTTGGTGGTGCCTTCCTCGAATGCCTTGAAGTCGGGGTCCTTATCGA
>ERZ825324.4869-NODE-4869-length-10672-cov-2.351794_pt1 | contig 10672 bp, 10 predicted proteins | sample MGYA00519859_ERZ825324 | MGnify/ENA primary metagenome ERZ825324 (study PRJEB31778, sample SAMEA3449198) | human gut metagenome | biome: human gut; feature: human-associated habitat; material: faeces | place: United Kingdom | collected 2010/2012 ... | reverse complement strand
TGGAGCAGTCATTTTGAATAGAGTAAAGGACTCAAGATTTCCAAATAGTATATCAGGGGTAATATATCAACCAGGAGCATTTACCGCTGTATCAGACGGGCAGATCAATGCTGCCATAAGTGAAGGCTCAACAGTATATAAAGCAGCACAAGACGCAATTAATGGATGGGATCCAACAAGTGGATGTGTGTATTATTTTAATCCTAATACTGCAACTAACAAATGGATTTGGTCAAGACCGTTGGTAAAAACAATCGGAAAACACAGATTTTGCAAATAAAAAATCGGGATTGGGGGACGGGTCTTCAAATCCCTAAAAATAAATAAAAAATCGGGATTAGGGGACGGGGCTTCAAATCCCTAAAAAATAAATAAAAAAATTAGGGATTCGAAGACCCGTCCCCCAATCCCTAAAACTTATAATATGAAAGGAAGATATTTTTATGAAAAAAGAAAAAAGGATAAATGGTAGTAAAGTATATAGCGTTCTTGCAACAACAGTATTTGTAGCAATAATTGCAGTTCTTGGGTATATGCTTGTAAAAAACAATAAAAAAACAAAAACTGCATCAGAAAACACCTATAATATGGCATTTTACGAAGTCGTAGACTATGTCCAAAATGTAGAAACATATTTAGCAAAATCATTAATATCAAGTACACCAGAACATGGGGCAGAAACATTAACAAATGTATGGAGAGAAGCAAATTTAGCACAAGCATATTTGTCTCAATTGCCAATTGAAAGCCAAGAATTAGAAAATACAGAGAAATTTTTAAATCAGGTTAGTGACTACAGTTATTCATTATCAAGAAAAAATATTTATAATGAAAGTTTAACAGATGAAGATTTAAAAAATTTAAAAGATTTACATTCATATAGTTTAGAATTAGAAAACACTTTGAATCAACTTTCTGAAGATATAAATTCAGGAAGAATAAAATGGGGGGAACTTTCAAAAAAAGGAGCAAATGCATTTGCCCAACAAGTCAGCACAAGTTCAATGGATGGATTTAACAATATGGAAGAAAATTTTCATCAATATTCAGGCTTAATTTATGACGGAGCATTTTCAGAGCACGTTACAAATGGTGAAAAAAGAGGACTTACAGGTGATGATATAGATGAAGAAACAGCAAAACAAAAAGCAATTGAGTTTATAGGAAAAGATAATGTTAAAAGTGTAGAGAACTTAGGATTTTCAGAAAATGCAACAATTCCAGAATATAACTTTTCAATAAAAACAAACTCAGAAGATAGTATAAACATTTCAATTTCAAAAAAGGGTGGACACATTGTTTATATGAATTCAAACCGAACAGTTAATACAGAGATAATATCTCAAGAAGAGGCAAATGCTAAAGGTAAGGAGTTTTTGGATTCACGTGGTGTATCTAATATGAAAGCAACTTATTATTTAAAACAGGATGGAATTGTAACTATAAATTATGCTTATGTTCAAAATGATGTTGTGGTATACTCAGATTTAATTAAGGTAAAGGTAGCGTTAGATAATGGAGAAATTCTAGGTATTGAAACGTCCGGATATTTGAATAATCATACTCAAAGGGATATATCAAAGATTAAAATTAGTAAGAAAGAGGCTAAGAAAACTTTGAATAAAAATTTGCAAATTTCTTCGGAAGGGCTTGCTATAATACCAACTGAGTTTAAAACTGAAATTTTGTGTTATGAGTTTAAGGGCAATGTGGATGGAAAGGATTTTCTTGTTTATATTAATGCAGAGAATGGAAGAGAGGAAGATATTTTAATTATTACAAATACTCCTAATGGAACTTTAACTATGTAAAAAAAATCGGGATTGGGGGACGGGTCTCCCAATCCCTAAAAATAAATAAAAAAAACGGGATTTAGAGACCCGTCCCCCAATCCCTAAAAATAAATAAAAAAATAGGGATTTGAAGACCCGTCCCCCAATCCCTATTTTTTTAATGTCTTTTATAAGTATCTTTTGAAAGTAATGTAGTGCTCACAACATTACCATTTTTCTTTAAGATTTTATATGCTTCTGAGTATATTGCAGTTGAAGTTTTACCAGTAGTTCTAGAAGATATTTGAACCTCATAATCATTGTCAGATTTTAAACCCCAAATTTTGAAATTGGCAATACCTCCAGAAACCGAACAAGCAATTTTTATAGGGTAATCCCTATTATTTTTAAACTTAAAATCAATTGCACCATAAACAACTGTTGCGTCACGACTAGGTCCTGCATAAGAAGGAACAAATTGATGATTACTTCTTTCCACAATATCTAAATTTGCATAAACAACTGCATTATATAAAGTTGTTGTAATTTGGCAAATTCCACCGCCGATGCCATCTTCTACCCTACCTGAAACGTATATTGGAGCCTCTTTATAGCCGGCCTGAATTGTTCTTGCACCAACTACTTTATTGTAAGAGAAAGTTTCACCAGGCATTAAAACAGTTCCATTTATTTTTTTTGCTGCAAGTATTAAATTAGTTGTACGATTTTTGTTACTTGCGGCATATTTTGTTGAAAATTCGGATAATAAATCCGGAAAAGCCTCTGTACCAATCATGTTTGTTGTAACACTTGGATACAATACTTTTAAAGGAACTATATATTCGTCTTTTTCTTCTTTTAACATATTTTTTGCTTCATCAAGTGTAATACTAAAATCCATACCATTTTCACTTGGATGCACTACATATGGATTTTGTGAATAGTAGGCATTTACTGGTTCTTTATGTATTTCATTGTAAACGGCATCTAAATCAATTTCCTTTGGAGTGCTATCTTCAGTTAGTAATTCTAAAGAATTGTTTTCGATTTTTAAATCATTTATTGCTTGTTTAATATATTTTGCAGAATCGTCAACTTTTACGGTTTTGCCTGCTTTCCCCTTTGTTATAATTAAATTGTTGCCATCAATATAGCAACTGCTTTCTATTATTTTGTCAGGCAATTTAGAAGAAATATCCTCCAAATCTTTTTTCAACTGATCCATGTCAATTGAAAATCCTGGGTCGATTGTTGTTTTTGAAAGTCTAGTTTGTAATATTGTTAAATTCTTTTGAAAAATGTTTCCCGTTTTTCCAATATTGTAAGCCATATCAACTGCTTCATCTGTATTAAAGTATATTGAAAGTTGTGATGTTGAAAGAGATGTTTCAAAGCCATTATGTGTTAATTTTATTTCTTCTGGTATAACTGAACTTATGTAGTTGTTTATTTTTTCTTTTGCTTGTTCTCTTGTTAATCCGGAAACGTCAATGTTTTTGATGTATACTCCTTTTGCTATTGTTGTGCTTTTTTCTGTCATTATTGAGAATGTTCCATAGACTACAGTTACTAATAGTATTACAATTGCTAATAATATTCCAAAAATTACTAATACATCTGATTTGTTTGTTTTTGCTTCTTCTGTGTTTTCTATTGGTTTAAATTCTGTTGTATTTTCTTTTTCTATTTTTTCTTGCTCTTTTTTGGCATCTTTTTTTAGTTCTTTCTGTTTTTTTTCTGTTTCGACATTTTTTTCAGGATCTTTCTGTTTTTTTTCTATTTTAGCATCTTTTTTAATTTCTTTTTGTTTTGTTTCTGTTTCGACATCTTTTTCAAGTCCTTTTTGCTTTTTTTCTATTTTGACATCTTTTTTTATTTCTTCTTTAGACTCCGCCAAATTATCAGTGTTTTCATGCTTTGTTTTGACAATTTTATTTTGAGTCTCAACTTTTTTTATGTTTTTTTCTTCATCTTTTACTTTCATAAATTTCTCCTTTAAATGGTCTATTATAGTATATCATGAGTTTAAAAAATTTACTACAAAAAACAAAAAAATAATTTAAAATATTTTATAAAAAGTAAAAACCGTTTATAATCAATACTTCTAACAATTTAACCTATATGTTGTTTTATTGTTTCATAAAAAAGTAGATTTGTATTTACAAATTCTAAAATTGTGAACATAATTGCAACAAATTCACAAATTAAGAATTAAATTAAAGGCTTTCTTAAGTACATAGTTTTATTTTGAAACAACATCAAATATATATAATTACCCACTGGTGGGAAGGAAGACACACAAACAATAAATGTATGTACTGTGAATTGGAACAGGAAATGACGACTTTTGTCGAAAAATTCTTCTTGACAATTGACATAAAATTATGGCAATATATGGTCATTTTTTTTGAAGCTGGAAAAGAAGAACGGAAAAGAAGAAGGAAAAAAGGAACGGAGTAATAGAAATTGCAAAAGAAATGTTAAAGAAAAAATTGCCAATTGATTTAATATGTGAAATTACCAAATTAACAAAAGAAGAAGTCGAAAAGATAAAAGAATCAATATAAAACGAAAAAGAAGCACTTATTTTAAAGCCGCTTCTTTTTATTATTTTCTATTTAAAAAATTAACTCTTTAATCTAATCAAAATAGCAATAGCCAAAAGAATCAAAAGAATACCAACACTAATCAAAATAATATTCAAAATATTAGTAATTCCCAAACCTGACTCAGTAGAATTAGTAGTTTTAACTGTAGCAGAAGAACTTAGACTAGAAGAATTCGTACTAGAAGAACTTCTAGAAGAATTTGATGCAGAAGAAGTTGAATTATCATCATCTTCATCATCAGAAGAATTTGTGCTACTAGAAGTATTTTCAGTCAAATTTAAATCAACCGCCTTAACATATAAAAAATTAAAACTAACTAATAATATAGTAACAAACATTAAAACCATTGCCAAAATTTTTTCCATTTTTGTCATAACTTTACCTCCTAAAAATTTTCATTTGTTCACCTACATAATAATAGCACAAAATATAAAAACAGTCTAGATTTTTTTCAAAAAATTCACAAAAGATTCAATATTAAAGTTACAATTCACACACCAATTATTTCAAAAATCTATAAATCATAGAATCTCAAACTGACCGTTCGGACTAATGAAAAAATAAAAAAATTGATATAAAATCACATAAGAAAAATCAAAAGGAACAGAAAAATGAAAATAAAAAAATTTAAAACAATAAGTTCAACACACACATATTTAAAAAAAAACAATAGTAAATACACAGAAAACACAGCAATTTTAGCAGAAGAACAAACAGGAGGAATAGGAACAAAAGGACGAAATTGGCACACTGGCTCAAACAAAAACATAGCAATGAGTATGCTATTTAGACCACAAAAAAATGTAAAAAACTTAGAAGGACTAACAATAGAAATAGCAAAAAGAATCCAGAAAATAACGGAACAAAAATACAATATAAAATTAACAATAAAAGAGCCAAATGACCTAATGCTAAATGGAAAGAAAATATGTGGAATATTAACAGAAAGCAACACAATAGGAAATAAAATCAACTATGTAATAATAAGTATAGGCTTTAATGTAAATGAAGACAAATTTCCAAATGAACTAGAAAACATAGCAACATCATTATATAAAGAAACTGGAAAAGAATTCAATAAACAAAAAATTATAGAAGATTTTATAAAAACATTGGAGGATATAATTTAGAAAAAAATTAGAGTCTAAAAATTAAAAAATATAATTAGAGGTGAAAATGAAAAATATAGAAATTATAGCAACAGGAAAGTATTTACCAACAACTAAGATAGATAACACATATTTAGCAAAACAATTAAATATAACAGAAGATTTTATATACAAAAGAACAGGAATACAAACAAGACACTATTCAAAAGACGAAAACATAGAACAATTAGCAATAAAATGTATAGAAAATTTAATAGAAAAAAACTCACAAATAAATCCGCAAAATATTGATATGATTATAGTGGCAACAACATCAACAAATATGCTAATGCCAGGGATATCATATAAAATACAAGAACATTTTAATAATGAAAATTGTATGTGTATAGATGTCTTAGCAGGATGTGCAGGATTTGTAAATGCATTAGACATAGCACAATGTTATCTTGAAACAGACAAAGCAAAAATGCCATTAGTAGTTGGAGTAGATTTATTATCAAAATGTATAGACCAAAAGGATGTATCAACATCAATTTTATTATCAGATGGTGCAGGAGCAGTTATATTGCAAAAAGCAAAAGAAGAAAACAGGCTTTATAGCAGTAATATAACAAGTCATGGTCAAAATGGTAAAATACTAACATATAACGCAAATGAAAAGTTACAAATGGATGGTAAAGAAGTTTATAAGTATGCAGTTACAGAGACAGTAAAAAACGTAAAGGAATTGCTTAAAAAAAACCAAATAAATATTGATGATATTAAATATATAATACCACATCAATCAAATTTGAAAATAATGAAATCAATTGCAAATAAATTGAAAATTGATAGCAAAAAAGTATATACAAATATAGAAAATGTAGGAAATACATTTTGTGCAAGTATACCAATAGCATTAGACGAAATGTTTGAAAAACATTTGCTAAAAAAAGGAGATAAAGTTATTCTTTTAGGCTATGGTGGAGGCTTGAATACAGGAAGCATTTTAATGGAGGTTTAGGATGAAATTAGCATTTTTATTTCCCGGCCAAGGAAGTCAAAAGGTAGGAATGGGAAAAGATTTATATGATAAATATGAAGAAGTAAGAGAAGTATTTAAAAAAGCGTCTGAAATCACAGAAATAGATGTTGCAAAATTATGCTTTGAAGGTACAAGAAAAGAATATAATGGAACAGAATATTGTAAAGAAGAAAACACTACTAACAAAGAAAATGTGCAAGATGATTTAAATAAAACAGAAAATACTCAAATTGCAATTGCTACAATGAGTTTGGCAATATTAGCAATTCTAGAAAAAAATGGAATACATGCAGGCATATCAGTTGGATTAAGTTTAGGAGAATATCCTGCATTAATATATAGTGGAAAACTAAAATTTGAAGATGGAATAAGACTGTTAAAACAAAGAGGATATTTGATGCAACATAAATTACCAGAAGGCGAATACTCAATGCTTGCAATAATTGGATTAGATTCAAAAAAAATAGAAGAAATATGCAAGGACTTGCAAAATAAAGGAATGTTTATAGTACCTGCAAATTACAATTATTCAAATCAAACTGTAGTTTCTGGGAGTAAAGATGCAATTGAATTAGCAAGTAATTTATTTAAAGAAAATGGAGCAAAAAAAGTTGTCACATTAAAAACAAGTGGTCCATTTCATACAAAAGCATTAGAAGATGCAAAAAATGAATATATACAAGATTTAGAAAAAGTTCATTTTCAAAAAGGCACAACAAATGTTATAAAAAATATTGACGGAACTTTTTATAAAGACACAGATGACATGGTAGAGATACTATCAAAGCATATTGTTAGCCCAGTTAGATTTGATAAAGCAATCAAATTAATGAAAGATGAAAATGTAAATACATTTGTAGAAATTGGACCAGGAAAAGCATTAACAGGTTTTATTAGAAAAGAACTAAGTGATGTAAATACAATAAATATATATGATGTAGAAACTTTAGAAAAAGCAATACAAGAATTAAGTCCAAACATAGGAGGAAGAGAAAATGGAATATAAGAAAGTGGCTTTAATAACAGGCGGAACAAGAGGAATAGGAAAAGCAATAGCGATTAAATTTGCAAAAAACGGATATAATCTAGTTTTAAATTATGTATCAGATAGGACAAATTTAGAAGAATTAGAAAATGAATTTAAAGAATATAATATTGAGGTTTTATTCATAAAAACAGATGTATCAAATTTTGAGGATTGTGAAAACATGGCTAAACAGGCTATAGCAAGATTTGAAAAAATAGATGTTTTGGTAAATAATGCTGGAATTACAAAAGATAGTTTATTACTTAGAATGACTCCAGAGGATTTTGAAAAAGTTATAAATATCAATTTAAAAGGCACATTTAATGTTACAAAAAGCATCGTACCTTATATGATGAAAAAAAGAACAGGTAAAATAGTAAATATCAGTTCAGTAGTTGGAGTATCTGGAAATGCAGGTCAATGCAATTATGCCGCTTCTAAAGCAGGTATTATAGGATTTACAAAAAGTATTGCTAAAGAATTAGCAAGTAGAAATATATTAGCAAATTGTGTAGCACCTGGTTTTATTGATACAGATATGACATCTGTTTTAAGTGATAGTGTTAAGGAGAATATAAATGCTCAAATACCATTAAAAAGAATGGGAAGTAGTGAAGAAATTGCAAATTCAGTTTATTTCTTGGCAGGTGACGAAAATACATATATAACAGGGCAAGTTTTAAATGTTGATGGTGGTATGTTGATGTAAAATAAAAAAGGAGAGATATATCTCTCCCGTGAGTGAAACTTATTTTAGTACAATTGTTAAAATCATTATAGAAGAATCCATGCATTTTAACTCCTGATAGTTAACAAATTCAGGTTTATACTTCAATACTTCTTCCAATATATTTTTTACCAATGTTTTATTTACACTAGTAACTTTTGGAAGAGAAATCGTTACTTCCTGATTAGATTTTCCGTTTAGTTTGAAAATCTTTAACTGATTTTTTATTAAAGCAGTAATATACTGCTTCTGGGTGTGGATGTCTTTTTCACTCATACAAATTACCTCCTAGGTGTTAAATATTTACAAAATTAATTATACTATAAAAATTAAAAAAAAGCAAATTTTACATAAACTTAAAAGATTATATTTTGATAGAAAGGAAAATTAAAAATGGAAAGAAGAGTTGTAGTAACAGGATTAGGAGCCATAACTCCTATAGGAAACAATGTAGAAGAATTCTGGAAAGGAATAAAAGAAAACAAATGTGGTATAGCACAAATAACAGAATTTGACACAGAAAAATTCAAAGTAAAATTAGCAGGAGAAGTAAAAGAATACAATCCTGAAGAACACTTTGACAAAAGAAGTTGCAAAAGACTAGACAAATTTTCACAATTTGCAATAATTGCATCAAGAGAAGCAATGAAAGACAGTGGAATTACACCAGAAAATACAGACATGAACAGAGTTGGAGTTGTAATCAGTTCAGGTATAGGTGGACTTTCTACAATAGAAAAAGAAAATGAACATTATATAGAAAAAGGTCCAGACAGAGTATCACCAATGTACATACCTATGAGTATATGCAATATGGCTGCAGGAAATGTAGCAATCGAATTAGGAACAAAAGGTGAATCTATATCTGTTGTAACAGCATGTGCAGGTGGAACTCATTCAATAGGTGAAGCGTACAGAATGATAAAAAACGGATATGAAGATGCAATTTTAGCAGGAGGAACAGAAGCATCAATTACACCTACAGGTATAGCAGGATTTACAAATATAAAAGCTTTAACCCAAGCAACAGACGCAAATAGAGCAAGTATTCCATTTGACAAAGAAAGAAGCGGATTTGTAATGGGAGAAGGAGCGGGTGTTATTGTTCTAGAAGAATTAGAACATGCTAAAGCAAGAAATGCAAAAATATATGCAGAAATAGTAGGATATGGAGCAACATCAGATGCATATCATATAACATCACCTGCACCAGACGGAGAAGGTGCTGCCAGAGCCATGAAAAGAGCCCTAGAAGAGAATAATACAAAACCCGAAGATATTACATATATAAATGCTCATGGAACATCTACACACCTAAATGATGCAGGAGAAACATCTGCAATAAAACTAGCATTTGGAGAAGCAAGTAGAAAAGTAATGGTAAGTTCAACAAAAGGAAATACAGGACATTTATTAGGTGCCGCAGGTGGAGTAGAAGCAGTTGTTTGTATAAAAGCAATAGAAGACAACTTTGTACCACCTACAATAAATTACAAAGTACCAGATGAAGAATGTGATTTAGATATAGTACCAAATGAAGGTAGAAATATAGAAGTGAAATATGCAATGTCAAATTCATTAGGATTTGGAGGACATAATAGTTCTATAATATTCAAAAAAATTTAGGAGGAAAATATGGATTACGAAGAAATCAAAAAATTAATTGATGACATGGGAAATGCTAAAATAGACGAACTAGAAATAGAATTTCCTGAAGGTATGAAAATAAGCATGAAGAAAAATACGGAAAAAGAAATTGTAGTAACAAATGGTGCACAAATGCAAGCAAATGCAATATCAACAACACCTACAACAAATGTTGCTTTAAATAATCAAAATAATGCAGAAGTACCAATAAACGAAACAACAGGTAATAAAAATGCACAAGAAGAAAATTACAAAATTATAAAATCACCTATGGTAGGAACATTTTATTCAAGACCTGCACCAAATAAAGAGGCATTTGCAAAAGCAGGTGATACAGTAAAAAAAGGTCAAGTTATATGCATAGTAGAAGCAATGAAACTAATGAATGAAATTGAGTCAAAGTTCGATGGGGTGGTTAAAGAAGTGTTAGTTGACAATGAATCACCTGTGGAATTTGGTCAGGAAATGTTCGTTATAGAATAGAAGAAAAGTTGTAAAAAATTAGAAAGTAGGAAATAAATGCTAAACATAAAACAAATACAGGAAATTATACCTCACAGACATCCTTTTTTATTGATTGATTATATTGAAGATTATGAGCCTGGAGTTTATGCTGTTGGCTACAAATGCGTAACTTACAGGGAAGATTTTTTTAAGGGACATTTTCCGGGGATGCCTGTAATGCCTGGAGTTTTAACAGTAGAGGCATTGGCACAGGTTGGAGCAGTTGCAATTTTAAGTCAGGAAGAAAACAAAG
>ERZ825324.4867-NODE-4867-length-10676-cov-3.805103_pt1 | contig 10676 bp, 6 predicted proteins | sample MGYA00519859_ERZ825324 | MGnify/ENA primary metagenome ERZ825324 (study PRJEB31778, sample SAMEA3449198) | human gut metagenome | biome: human gut; feature: human-associated habitat; material: faeces | place: United Kingdom | collected 2010/2012 ... | reverse complement strand
TCGGTGATCTTCTTCATGCGGGCCTCGGTGTAACGCATGGCCGCAGGCGAGTCGCCGTCCATAGAACCGAAGTTACCCTGACCGTCGACCAGCGGATAACGCATCGACCAGTCCTGAGCCAGACGCACCATGGCGTCGTAGACCGACGTATCGCCGTGGGGGTGGAACTTACCGAGCACGTCGCCGACGATACGGGCCGACTTACGGGTGGGCTTATCGGAGTAGAGGTTGAGCTCCGCACTCATATCGTAGAGGATGCGACGGTGTACGGGCTTCATGCCGTCGCGCACATCGGGAAGCGCGCGCGACACGATGACCGACATCGAATAGTCGATGTACGCCGACTTCATCTGCTCTTCGATATTGATAGGAATGATACGTCCTACCAAACCGGCATTCTTTTCTTCTTCAGTTAGCATCTTGTCTCTTGAAATTACGGTCTTTTAACGAACAAAAATACGATTTATTTCCGATCTGAGCAACTTTAGGGCGATAAATCTGACGCCGGCGCACAAGATTTCCGGACCGACACCCCGTTTTTGCCCCTTTTCCGCCGATCTGACGGCCTGAAAAAAATCTCCCGACGAGGTGTCGGGAGAAAACGAGCCTGTTTGCAGCCGGGCGAGAGCCGGCGGCCGCGGCCGGGTGGGGGGGGGCAGATGCGTTTTCAGACGCAGGGGAAAAGTCGGGAAAAACGATTTCCGGGAAGCACGCCTCGCTTTTTTGCCGTTTCGGGAGGATTTTTTACCTTTGCGGCTTCGACCCGAATTTTATGACCCGAATCAATACCCCCAAAGAGGTCCTCGCGCTGGCCGGAAGCTCCGCGGCGGACAAACTGCAAAATACGGCCGGCAAGACCCTCATACTCGCTTTTCTGGCCGGCGCATACATCGCCATAGGCGGCCTGTTCTCGCTGATGGCGGGATTCGGATTTCCCGGAGCGGCCGAAGCGCCCGGATTCCAGCGTCTGCTGTCGGGCGCGGTATTCCCGCTGGGGCTTATACTGGTGGTATTCACCGGAGCCGAGCTGTTCACGGGCAACAACGCCGTGCTGATGCCGGGGGCGCTCGGCCGCCGGTACGGCTGGGGCAAAGTAGCGCGCAACTGGACGCTCGTGTGGCTGGGAAATTTCGCAGGGGCGCTCTTCTTCACCTATTTTTTGGTGGTTCTGCCCGGCGTGCTGTCGTCGGAAATGTGGCGGGAAGCGGCCTGCAATATTGCGCAGGCGAAGGTATCGCTGCCGTGGGGCACGGTTTTCCTGCGCGGCGTGGGCGCCAACTGGCTGGTATGTCTGGCCGTATGGCTCGGAATGAGCGCCAACGACGTGCCGGGACGTATGATAGGGCTGTTTTTTCCGATCATGTGCTTCGTGGTGATCGGCTACGAACACTGCATCGCCAATATGTTCTTCATCCCGCTGGGCATGCTGCTCGGCGCACCGGTATCGGCGGCGGAGCTGTTCGCCGGCAATCTGGTTCCGGCCACGCTCGGCAACATCGTGGGCGGCGGTCTCTTCGTGGGCGGGCTGTACTGGTACCTCAACCGAAAATAAGCGGCAGGAAATTCCCGCGGCAGCAGGGACGCGGCAGCCCGGCGCGCAATCCGGGGCATGAGCCGTCACATACGCACGCCGTTCGTATCCACGAAGTGTATCCGCCGGAGTATATCCGCGCAGGCGTATCAGCGGAAGTCGATAAATTCGTAACCTTTGTAGTCCCCTTTGGAGAAGGCTTTGAGCGGTGTGTCGAGCGGCGCGACGCCGAGAACGGCGATGCCGACCTGCTCGCCGTCGTAATCGTAGCGGAGCGACACGGGACGCATCGCGGCGGTATCGACCGTAACGAGAATCTCCCCGGCGGGCGAGGCGTCCGCCGAAGTCGGGGTCAGCCGCACGACGGCCCGGCCGTTCGCGTCGCTCACCAGCGAGGGGGCATACTGGGTGCCGATGAAGTCGAAGGCATGGGCGGGGTTGCTGAGCAGATTACGGCTTGAAGTATCCACGTCGTCGATGGTCACTTCGCGGCGGCGGTTGTCGATCTCGTAGCGGATTTTGCCGTCGCAGTAGACCTCCGCCTCCCCCACCGCGATATAGTAGTTTTCACCCTCGACGGCATAACGGCCGCGGGTGGTGTATTCGTCCGAGCTGACCTCGAACGTCACTCCGTAAGCGCCCAGCGCACGGAATCCCGCAGCCAGATTTTCGAGAATCTCAGCGGCCCGTCCGTCGGCAGAAGGCGCAAGGGCGGCAACCGCCGCGGAGGATGCGGGAGACGCAGCAGCAGCCGGAACGCCGGACCGGAAGAAATCACCTGCGGCCACAGGAACAGCGGATACGGTGGTTTCCGGGAAAACCGCACGAAGACCCGACACGGCAGTTTCGGCAGACACCGAGGAAACAGCGGATGCGGCGGTTTCGGCTGACGACGAGACAACAGCAGATGCAGTGGTTTCGGCTGACGCTGTGGAAACAGCCGACACGGCGGCGGCTTCGGTTACGGCGAAGGTTTCGGAAAACATCCCGCGGGCGGCGGCCGTCCGGGCCGCTGACAGCAGCACTATTGCGAACAAAAGTCGTTTCATGGGCGTAAGCATCAGAATAAACCGAGGTCCTGCAGTTTGGCTTCGAGCGACGGCAGGTCGTGGAACAGAATGTCGCGCGGCTTGGCCCCCTGCTGGCGGCCGACGATACCGGCGCGTTCGAGCTGCGTCATGATGCGACCGGCGCGGTTGAAGCCGACTTCGTAGTTGCGCTGGATCATCGAGGTAGAGATATTGCCGCCCGAAACTGCGTCGCGGGCGATCTCGGCGAAGAGCGAGTCGTATTTCACCGGAGCGGACTCCTCGCTGCCCTGACTGCTGCCGCCGCCGTCCGCATCGGGCGTATAGTCGGGCAGCGGATAGGCTTCGGTATAGCCCTGCTGGCGGGAGATGTAATCGACGACGCGCTCCACCTCCTTGGTCTCGACCAGCGCACACTGGATACGGGTCAGCTCGCCGTCCTTCGAGAAGAGCATGTCGCCGCGCCCGATCAGCTGGTTGGCGCCCGGCTGGTCGATGATCGTGCGCGAGTCGATCATCTGCATCACGCGGAAGGCGATACGGGCCGGGAAGTTGGCCTTGATACCGCCCGTGATGACCTTCACGTCGGGACGCTGCGTGGCGATGATCAGGTGGATGCCGATGGCGCGGGCTTTCTGCGCCAGACGCATCACGGGGCCTTCGACCTCGCGGGCGGTCATGATCAGGTCGGCGAACTCATCGACGACGACGACGATATAAGGCAGGTAACGGTGGCCGTTATGCGGATTGAGCCGCCGGGAAGTGAACTTCTCGTTGTATTCGGCAATATTGCGCGCCCCGGCCTTCTTACAGAGTTCCAGACGGTTGTCCATCTCCGTACAGAGCGAGTTGAGCGCATAGACCGCCTTGCGGGGATCGGTGATGATCGCATCGTCCTCCGATTCCATCTTGGCAAGGAAATGCCGTTCGATCTTGGCGTAGAGCGAGAATTCGACCATCTTGGGGTCGATCATCACGAACTTCAGCTGCGCGGGGTGTTTGCGGTAGAGCAGCGAGGTGATGATCGCATTGAGTCCCACCGACTTACCCTGCCCCGTAGCGCCCGCGACCAGCAGGTGCGGCATCTTGGCCAGATCGAAGACGTAGTTTTCGTTCTGGATCGTGCGGCCGATCACCACCGGAAGCTCGGCCTTCGACTCCTGAAAACGCAGCGAACGCACGGCGGAGTACATCGACACCACCTGCTTGTCGCGGTTGGGGACCTCGATGCCGATGGTGCCCTTGCCGGGAATGGGCGCGATGATGCGGATACCCAGCGCCTTAAGGCTCTGGGCTATGTCGTTTTCGAGACTCTGGATCTTCGAAATCTTGACGCCCTGCGCCTGCACGATCTCATAGAGCGTGACCGTGGGACCGACGGTGGCCTTGATACGCTGGATCGGAATGCCGAAATTCTTGAGCGTCTCCTCGATGCGGGTCTTGTTGTCGAAAATCTCCTCGTCGCTAACCTCCGAATCGGACTGGTAGTCCTCCAGAAGCGTCACGGGCGGCTTGCTGTAGTTCACGAGGTCCTTCAGCGGATCGTAGCTCTCGGTCGTGATCGCCCGTTCGTCGACCATGCGGGCCTCGTTGGCTTCGACCGTAACGACGACGCCTTCGGCACCGGCCGAACCCGCGGAAACAGATGCGTCGGCGGGTGCGGATTCATATTCGGGCGCGGAGCCGGCTCCATGCGCAGGCGCATCTCCGGATGCGGAAGCAGCCGCGGCGAGAGATGCGGGGCCGGAAAGGGATTCGGAACCGGAAAGGGATTCGGGAGCGGCTCCGGCGAGGGCAGCCGGGGAAGATGCGCCGGCATCTCCGCCTACGGTAAGTTCGGTGAACGGGCCGTCGGAAACGGGCATATTGCGGACCGGAGTTCCGGCGGAGGGTGCGGCCGAGGGTGTCGAGGGACGCTCCAGCTCGACGAGTCCGCCGGGGCCGAGCACCAGCCGCCCTTCGGGACGCGAGAGGTCCACTTCGATAAATTCGCCGTCCTCGTCGGTCCTTACCGCGGATTCCGCTTCGCGGGCGGGTTCCGAGCCGACGGGGGTGCCGTCGGACGAGATTTCGACGAAGGGATCGTCCTCTTCGCCGCGGACGATCTGCGTCGCGGCTGCTTCCGGCTCACGGGCGGGACGTACGATTTCGGGGTCCGGCGTACGTGCGGCGCGCGGCGTTTCAGGCTCCGGCACGCGCACGGCGCGCGGCGTTTCGGGTTCGGCGGCACGCTCCGTCCCGGCTGCCCCGGCAGCATCCGGCGCGGCCGGCGTCGCGGCAGCAGAAACGGCCCCGTCGGCCTCCTCGGCATGGAGGTGTCCCGGAACGACCTTATGCTTGACGATCTCGACGATCCGGCCGCTCTTGTCCACCATGACGTTGCCCGCGCGATTGACCTTGTTGATGAAATTGCGGTTGATGAAGACGCCCGTCAGTATCCAGCAGCCCACGAGCAGGATAAGCGTGCCGAAGACGCCGATATGCGTGTGCAGCAGGGCGCCGGTCTCGATGCCGAAAGCGCCGCCCCACCCCGTCGAGCTGCAAAGGCTCCACTTGTCGCCGAAGGCGAAGCCCAGCGTCAGCGAGCCGAGGATCATGATCAGGAAGAGCGAGAGAATCGAATGGTTGAACAGCAGCGGACGCTGGCGGATGATCCGCACGCCGACGAGAATGATCATCGTCGGAATCAGGATGCCGAAGACGCCGAACGAATTATCGACCAGCAGGCGTCCCAGCTTCGCGCCCGCCCAGCCGCAGAGGTTCTCCGGCTCGACGCCCAGCGTCAGCCGCTCCTCAGGCGAGAGTTGCAGGCCGCTCTGGTCGGCGGCCCAGCTGAAGAACGAAAACAGCACGGACGACGCGGCGAACACGCCGACGAACAGCAGCAAAAGGCCCGCGATCCAGCGGGCGCTGTCGCTATTGGAGCGTTCGATGCGCTGACGTCCGTTTTTAGAAGCAGTTGTATTTGTCGTATTTTTAGATGCCATCTCGTGTTGCGCTTGATTTTATCAAGCGAAGTTACGCATTTTTTTCGACATTCGGGGTATCAGGGGGAACTTTATTGAATCCCGCGCCCGCTCAGAGCGACTCCGCGGCCTTATGTTCCAGACGCAGGCGGTAGCTTTCGCCGGCGAAGGTGCGGAACGTATAGGAGGGGACGTGGTCCGGGGCGGCGTGCAGGCCGTACTGGTCAAGCAGCTGGACGACGCGGCGGGCGACGGCGGGCGACGGATCGACGATTTCGACGCCGCGGCCCGCGACGACGCGTTCCAGCACGGGAAGCAGGAAAGGATAGTGCGTGCATCCCAGCACGATCTGGTCGGCACCGTGTTCCAGCATCACCGCGACGGCATCGCGGACGGCCTGCTCGGCTTCGGGCGTCGATTCGCGGTCGCTCTCGACCAGTTCGACGAAACCGCGGCCGGGGGCGGTGATGAGTTCGACGCCGCTGCCGTATTTGGCCGCCGTGCGGCGGAAAAGTTCGCCGTCGAGACTCCGCTCGGTGGCCAGCACCCCGACCACCCCGCTGCGGGTATTCAGGCAGGCGGGTTTCACGGCCGGCTCCATGCCCACGATCGGCATCGGGGCGTATTTCTCCCGCAGGAAGTCGATTGCGGCGGCCGTGGCGGTATTGCAGGCCACGACGACCATCTTGCACCCCTGCGCGACGAGGCTGGCGACGGCCTCGTCGGCGAGCCGCCGCACCTCCTCGCGGGGGCGCGATCCGTAGGGGCAGTTTTTGCCGTCGCCCAGATAGACGAGCGATTCGGAGGGCAGCATGCGCCGCACCTCGCGCCAGACGGTCAGTCCGCCCAGCCCCGAATCGTAAACACCTATGGGAGCATCGTTCATTCGCTTCTGTGTATTTGTCACTCCGTCCGCTTCGGGGAAAGCAACCGCCGCGGAGGGAGGTTATTCGTTCTGCATCGTGTGTCGGAGGATCATTTCGACCACCTCGTCGTCGGACAGCTCGCCGCAATCGACGATCAGCTGCGCCTGCGCGTAAAACGGTTCGCGCGCAGCCATGTCGCGGCTCATGAATTCGACCAGTTCGGCGTCGCCCAGCCCCCGCAGGCGGGGGCGCTTCTGCCGTCCGTAAGGGCTTAGCCGCCGGGCGATCTGCTCCGCCTCGCGGCGCAGGTAGACCGTAAATCCCGCGGCGTTCATGCGGGCCATGTTGTCGCGCCAGACGGGAAGACCTCCGCCCGTGGAGACCACGGCGGCGGTTCCGGCGAGCGTCTGTTCCAGCACTTCGCGCTCCACCTCGCGGAAACGCTCCTCCCCTTCGTAACGGAAAACATCGGCCACGGAAGCCCCCTCGCGCCGTTCGATCAGCGCGTCGGTGTCGGCGAACTCCGCACCCAGACGGCGTGCGAGCCTGCGTCCGAGGGTGCTCTTGCCGCACCCCATGTAACCGATCAGAAAAAGAGGTTTCATCGTCGGAGGTTAAAACAGATTCAGCTGTTCGGGGTCGATCACCTCGTCGGCATCGCCTTTGGCGCGTTCGATTTCGAACTCCACGCCGCCCGAAGTCGTGCCCGTACGGGGCAGGCCGGCGGGCGACGCGGGCGTTTTCTTCGGAGCGGAAGCCTTCGCGGCGGGGTTGTCTTTCACGGCCGAGTCGTCTTTCGCGGCAGGATTATCCTTTGCGGCAGGAACGCCGTCCGCCGCAGGCTTGTTCCGAGCAGGGGCGGATCCGGCCGGGACGCCCGGCGCGGAAGGAGTTTCCGCAGCGGAAGAGGCCGGCGCAAAGGCCGGGCCGGCCGTGGCGGAATTCGCACCGGAAGAGACGGCAGAACCAATTCCACCGGAAAGTGCTGCGGCGTCGATCGCGCCGCGATCAGCCGCATCACCGTTCGAACCGCCCACCGCACGGTTGTCCGCACCGTCGGCCGCACCGTTGCCGGAACCGCCTTGCGCTCCGCCGGAAGCACCGCCGCCGGAGGGCGTATCGTCGGGAGCGTCGTCACCGTCGTCGTCCGAAGGTTCGGGTTCGGGCGGCAGTTCGGGTTCGATGAAGCGCAGCGCGGCGACGTCGTAGGTCGTCAGGCGCTTGCCCTTGGCGCGGTGGCTCTTGACGCCCACGAATTCGTCCACGTCGATCTCGTCCGCAGGGCGCGACGCATGCGCGCCCTTGTAGGTGATTTCGAGCTTGGCGCCCGTGCGTTCCGTCACGGCGACCAGATCGGCCTGCCCCTCCTCGTCGAGGAAGAACTGCATCTTGTCGCTCATCTCGGCCGTGAAACGCTTCATATAGTAGTACTGCTGCGAGCGGTCGTAATAGCAGACGCTGTAGATGCGGTCGGCTTCGTAACGGCTCACGCGCACGGTCTCGTCGGGAAAGTGCTGGCCGAGATCGTAACCCGTGATGTAGTACTGGTTCTTGGAGGTCCAGACGATGATCTTGTCGTCGCCCTTGAACTCGCCCAGCAGCGTGCCGCGGCCGTCGGCGTTCAGGCGGCGGACATCCTCGTCGAACCAGACGTTCTGGCCGCCGAGCGTCGAAGTGCCGCGCTCCTTGAGGACGATCTTGTGGATGCCGTAGCGCGAGAAGAGATTGCCCTGACTCTGGCGCCCCTTGATGGCGAGGGTCGAGAAGTCGAGGTCCACGATCACCTTCTTGAGACGCGGACGGGGCTTGAAGTAAATCTTGAGCACCTCGGCCTCACCGTTCGGATTGACAGACATATAGAGTATCTCGCTCTTGGGCGTGCCCTTGGTGATGTCGTACTCCTTGTCGCGCGTGATGGCCTTGATGGCGCAGCGCTTCATCATGATCGGGCCGTTCTTGCCGTCGCGGTACAGCACGTTGTAGATCGTGCGCTCGTCGTTGCGCTTAAAGACGCCGATATAATAGATGCCCTTCTCGAAGAAGGCCTTGTCGCTGACCTTGGTGATGACGTAACGGCCGTCCTTGGTGAAGACGATCACGTCGTCGATGTCCGAGCAGTCGCAGACCAGCTCGGCGTCCTTCATCGACTTGCCGATGCCGAAGAAGCCTTCGGCGCGGTCCACGTAGAGCTTGGCGTTGGTCACGGCGACCTTCGTGGCTTCGATATTGTCGAATTCGCGCAGTTCGGTCCTGCGCTCCCGGCCCTTGCCGTACTTGTCGCGGATACGCTCGTAATAGGCTACGGCGTATTCGGTAAGATGGTTCAGATCGTACTGCGTGGACTTGATGTCCTCCTCGATCTGACGGATTTCATTGTCGGCCTTGTCGCTGTCGTAACGCGAAATACGGATGAACTTCAGCTCCGTAAGCCGCTGCACGTCGGAGAGCGTCACCTCGCGGCGGAGCAGTTTCTTGAACGGCTCCAGCCCCTTGTCCACGGCGGCGTAGGCCTCCTCGCGGCTCTTGCTGCCCTCGATGAGCTGGTAGAGCTTGTTCTCGATGAAGATGCGTTCGAGCGACGCGGCGTGCCACGCTTCGTTCAGCTCGCCGAGCCGGATCTCCAGCTCGCGGCCCAGCAGCCATTTGGTATGCTCGGCCGAGCGGCGCAGGATTTCGCTCACGCCCAGAAAATGGGGCTTGTCCTCCCAGATCAGGCAGGCGTTCGGGGCGATCGAGACTTCGCAGTCCGTGAAGGCGTAGAGCGCGTCGATGGTCTTGTCGCTCGACTCGTCGGGCGAGACCTGAATGACGATCTCGACCCGGTCGGCCGTATTGTCATCGACCTTCTTGATCTTGATCTTGCCCTTGTCGTTGGCCTTGATGATCGAATCCTTGATCGACTCGGTGGTCGTGGTATAGGGAATTTCGGTGATGGCCAGCGTACGTTTGTCGATCTTCGAAATCTTGGCGCGGACCTTCACCGCACCGCCGCGAAGACCGTCGTTGTAACGGCTCACGTCGGCCATGCCGCCCGTCGGGAAGTCGGGGTAAAGCTGGAATTCGCGGCCCTGAAGATGGGCGATGCAGGCGTTGATAAGCTCCACGAAGTTGTGGGGCAGGATTTTCGACGCCAGACCTACGGCGATGCCGTCCGAGCCCTGCGCCAGCAGCAGCGGGAACTTGATCGGCAGCGTGACGGGTTCCTCCTTGCGGCCGTCGTAGGTGAGCATCCATTCGGTGGTCTTCTTGTTGAAGACCACTTCGTTGGCGAATTTCGAAAGGCGGGCTTCGATATAACGGCCCGCGGCGGCTTCGTCGCCCGTGAGGATGTTGCCCCAGTTACCCTGACAGTCGATCAGCAGGTCCTTCTGGCCCAGCTGGACCAGCGCATCCTTGATCGACGCGTCGCCGTGCGGGTGGTACTGCATGGTCTGGCCCACGATGTTGGCCACCTTGTTGTAGCGGCCGTCGTCCACGACCTTCATGGCGTGGAGGATGCGCCGCTGAACGGGTTTCAGACCGTCTTCGACATGGGGCACGGCGCGTTCGAGGATCACGTACGAAGCGTAATCCAAGAACCAGTTCTTATACATGCCCGTCAGTTTGCGCACGCCCCCCTCGTCCTGCGTCAGCCGGTCGAACTTGCCCGCCTTGCCCTGAGGCCCGGCGGCAGGGGCTTCGCCGGCCGCGTCGCCGGCCGTTTCCGGGGTCGATGCGTCCTCGTTGAGCGGCTCTTCCCGCCCGATGATATCTTTTTCTTCTGCCATATTCCTTTAACTGATTGCAAGGTCCTGCTCGACGATATCCTCCTCGATGCGCAGGTTGTCGATGATGAAGCCCTGCCGCTCGTAGGTGTTCTTGCCCATGTAGAACTCCAGCAGGTCGTGGATCGGGTCGTCCTTGGTGATGCGGACCTTGTCCAGCCGCATCCCCTCGCCGATGAATTCGCGGAACTCGTCGGGCGAAATCTCGCCCAGACCTTTGAATCGCGTGATTTCGGCGTTGGCGCCGCAGCGGGAAACGGCCTTCAGGCGTTCGTCCTCCGAATAGCAGTAGTGCGTCTCCTTCTTGTTGCGCACGCGGAAAAGCGGCGTTTGCAGCACGAACAGATGGCCCTGACGGATCACGTCGGGGAAGAACTGCAGGAAGAAGGTCATCATCAGCAGGCGGATGTGCATGCCGTCGACATCGGCATCGGTGGCGATGATCACCTTGTTGTAGCGGAGGTTGTCCATATCCTCCTCGATGTTGAGCGCCGCCTGCAGGAGGTTGAACTCCTCGTTCT
>ERZ825324.4863-NODE-4863-length-10684-cov-3.524603_pt1 | contig 10684 bp, 8 predicted proteins | sample MGYA00519859_ERZ825324 | MGnify/ENA primary metagenome ERZ825324 (study PRJEB31778, sample SAMEA3449198) | human gut metagenome | biome: human gut; feature: human-associated habitat; material: faeces | place: United Kingdom | collected 2010/2012 ... | reverse complement strand
TTATTGGATTTGCTCCTGTAGATGACCCGGCTGTGGTAATTTATGTAGTTGTAGATGAACCGAATGCAGAGGATCAGGCAAACAGTACTTATCCGCAGTATATTGCACAGGGAATCCTTTCGGAGCTTCTTCCGTATCTGAATGTAGTGCCGGATGAATCTGAAGATGGAACAGTGCCGGAGACAGAATTGTGGGAAGGGTTTAAGGGACATTTAAAGAGTACTTCCATATCGGACAGTGAACTTGACAGTGACGGTAATCTGGTGGATGCAGATGGCAATCTGATAGACTGGGATGGAAACCGGATTGATGAAAACGGATATCTGCTGGATGCCAATGGAGATCACATATTGGATGAGGAAGGCAATTATAAGATGTCTACAAATCTTGTCAGTGCTTCGGGAAGTACGGATGCAGATTCTTCAGGAGATGCAGTATCCAATCCTGATGCACCTGCACCTCTGGAGGATGATGAAGCTGAGACGACTGAGGATAATGACGAAGAGACAGACGGTATTACCAATGAAGAAGCAGGTCTGGAATAAAAACGTATAGTTATAGCTCCGCAGAGAATGGTCATATATTGTTATGACAATCTCTGCGGAGCTTTTTTTATGAAAAAAAATATGACGTTTCACAAGAGAAAAATATGGGTGGTATTACTCTGCTGTATTTTAATGATGACAGGCCTTATCGGAAGACTGGTATATCTTATGTGTTTCAGATCAGACTATTATTATAAGAAAGCAAAAGAACTTCACGAAAGAGAGAGAGAGATCAAAGCGGCCAGAGGGGAGATTCTGGATGCAAGGGGAAAAGTTCTGGCATCAAACAGGACGGTATGTACAATCTCTGTGATCCACAGTCAGATTAAAGAACCTGAAAAAGTAATCGCCCTGCTGTCTGAAAAACTGAAAATAGATGAGGCAGAAGTGAGAAAAAGAGTGGAGAAAATCTCTTCCATAGAAATAGTAAAGACAAATGTGGAAAAAAGTACAGGTGATGAGATAAGAGAGTGCAGTCTGGCAGGGGTGAAAGTTGATGAGGATTATAAGCGTTACTATCCATGTGGAAGTCTGGCTTCAAAAGTCATTGGCTTTACGGGAGGTGATAATCAGGGAATTATCGGTCTGGAAGTGAAATATGAAGAAATCCTGAGGGGACAGCCGGGTAAAATCCTGACAACAACAGATGCCAGGGGTGTGGAAATTGATAAATTGGGTGAGACAAGGGAAAAACCGATAGAGGGGAAAAGCCTGATAATCAGCCTTGATGTAAATATTCAGGAATTTGCGCAGCAGTCAGCTTTGAAAGTAATGGAGGAAAAGCAGGCAGAACGTGTATCTATCCTGCTGATGAATCCACAGAACGGCGAAATATATGCATGTGTCAATGTGCCGGAATTTGACCTGAATGATCCTTTTACCCTGACAGATGATCTGAATATGCAGTTAAATGAATCCGGGATAACAATACCGTCGGAAGATCACAATGAACAAAGTGAACTGGCAGTGCAGACAGCATCAGGAAAAACAAATACAGAAAGAAAGCAGGAATTACTGAATCAGATGTGGAGAAATCCCTGCCTGAATGATACTTATGAACCGGGCTCTACATTTAAAATCATCACCATGGCAGCCGGACTGGAGGCTGGTGTTGTTTCACCTGGGGACCGTTTTTATTGTCCCGGATATAAAGTGGTGGAGGATCGCAGAATCCACTGTGCAAAAAGAACAGGACATGGATCCCAGAATTTTGTGGAAGGTGCACAGAATTCCTGTAACCCTGTGTTTATAGAGGTGGGGCTTCGCCTTGGGGTAGAACGTTATTATAAGTATTTCAGACAGTTTGGACTTCTGGATAAAACCGGGACAGATCTTCCGGGAGAGGCAGGAACTATTATGCATCAGAAGAAAAATATGGGAGAAGTGGAACTGGCAACGGTTTCTTTTGGACAGTCTTTTCAGATTACGCCTGTTCAGCTGGCTGCAACAGTAAGTTCACTTATAAACGGAGGCAGACGGGTGACACCGCATTTTGGAGTCGCAGTGTTAAATCCTGACAGAACAGAGGGTGAGAAACTGATTTTTCCGGTAAAGGAAGGAATTGTCTCTGAAGAGACTTCGAAGGAAATAAGAGAAATCCTGGAAACAGTAGTATCTCAGGGCTCCGGAAAAAATGCAAAAATTGAAGGATATGCCATCGGTGGGAAAACTGCCACTTCTCAGACACTGCCAAGAAGTGCAAATCGTTATATTTCCTCTTTTTTGGGATTTGCACCTGCAGAAGATCCGCAGATACTGGGACTGTGTATTATTCATGATCCGAAAGGAATCTATTATGGAGGGACAGTAGCTGCACCTGTGATACGTGGTATTTTTGAGAATATCCTGCCATATCTTGGAATTGAAAAAAGTGATGTTTCTGATTTTTCTGCAGAAGGCAATTAGGGAAATTCCGCAGGCAGGGTTGATAAATAAGCAAAAAAGCCTTATACTAAAAGAAATCTGAAAGTAAAAAACTTTCAGGAAAAAACGAAAGAATGAATGAGGTGTAAGATGGAATTTCAAGTTGTAATCCCTGTGCTGATTTCTTTTGCAATCAGCGTTGTATTAGGACCGGTCATCATTCCTTTTCTCCGGAGACTGAAGATGGGCCAGACAGAAAGAACAGAGGGCGTACAGTCCCATTTAAAGAAAGCAGGAACACCTACAATGGGTGGAGTGATCTTTCTGATCGCCACAGCGATAACTGCATTATTTTATGTAGGGGATTATCCGAAGATCATTCCGGTACTGTTCCTGACTCTTGGATTTGGAATTATCGGATTTCTGGATGATTATCTGAAGGTTGTGCTGAAACGCTCAGATGGACTGCTGCCATGGCAGAAATTTTTACTTCAGGTAGTTCTGACTGCGATTTTTGTATTTTATATTGTTAAGTATACAGATATCTCACTGACTATGAGAATCCCATTCTGGAGCGGACATTTCCTGAATCTTGGATGGCTGGCAGTTCCGGTTCTTTTCTTTGCTGTGATCGGTACTGTGAATGGAGTTAATTTTACGGATGGTCTGGATGGTCTTGCTTCCAGTGTGACTCTGATCGTTGCAGTATTTTTTACAGTAGTTTCTATTGGAATGAAATCGGGGATCGAGCCGATCACAGGTGCAGTTGTGGGAGGACTGATGGGATTTCTGCTGTTTAATGTATATCCGGCAAAAGCGTTTATGGGAGACACAGGTTCTCTGGCACTGGGTGGTTTTGTTGCAGGTACGGCTTATGTGATGCAGATGCCGTTATTTATCCTGATCGTGGGTCTGATCTATCTGATAGAAGTACTTTCCGTTATCATTCAGGTAACTTATTTCAAGGCAACACATGGAAAGCGTATTTTTAAGATGGCACCGATCCATCATCATTTTGAGTTATGCGGATGGTCTGAAACACGTGTAGTTGCGGTATTCTCAGTTATTACAGCGGTTATGTGTATGGTCGCACTGCTGGCACTGTAAGATTTTGGCTAAGCAGATTTCAGCGTTATGCTGATAAAAGGGAGGAAAATTATTATGGAATTACAGGGAAAAAAGGTACTTGTATTCGGTTCCGGAAAAAGCGGAATCGGAGCATCTGACCTTCTGGCAAAGGTAGGAGCATTTCCGGTTATCTATGACGGAAATGCCGAAACAGATAAAGACGCAGTTGTACATAAAACAGATGGGACATATCCGGTCACTGTATATGCAGGAGAACTTCCGAAAGAAGTACAGGACAGTCTTGATCTGGTAGTTTTAAGCCCCGGAGTGCCGACAGATCTTCCACTTGTAAAGAGTTTTTATGAGCAGGGGCTTCCGGTATGGGGAGAGGTGGAACTGGCATACAGAGTAGGTGACGGTGAAGTGCTTGCCATCACAGGAACAAACGGAAAAACTACTACAACAGCACTTCTTGGAAAAATTATGCAGGATGCACGTGAGTCTGTTTTTGTAGTCGGCAATATCGGAACCCCATATACTTCCAAAGCACTGGAGATGAAGCCAAATTCTATAACTGTTGCAGAAATCAGCAGTTTTCAGCTGGAAACGATTGATGAGTTTGCACCAAAGGTATCTGCAATCCTGAATATTACAGAGGACCATCTGAACCGTCATCATACAATGGAAGAGTATATACGTGTGAAAGAACTGATCACTGAGAATCAGGGTACAGAAGATGTATGCGTGCTGAATTATGAAGATGAGGTTCTGCGTGAGTTTGGAAAACATCTGACTCCACGAGTGGTATATTTCTCCAGCGGACGTAAACTGGATGAGGGAATTTATCTGGATGGAAATAAAATCATCCTGAAGGACGGAGAAAAAGAAATCGAAGTAGTTAAGACAGAAGATCTGAAGCTTCTTGGAAAACACAATTTTGAGAATGTTATGGCCGCAGTTGCAATGGCTTACTACGATGGAGTATCCTTGGACAGCATCCGTAAGAGCATCTGTGAATTTACAGCTGTTGCACACAGAATCGAATATGTGACAGAGAAAAAAGGCGTTGTATATTATAATGATTCCAAAGGAACTAACCCGGATGCGGCAATTAAAGGAATCCAGGCAATGAACCGTCCGACACTTCTGATCGGCGGCGGTTATGATAAACAGTCCGGTTATGATGAATGGATTGAGGCATTTGACGGAAAGGTACGTTATCTGGTGCTGATCGGTCAGACAAAGGAGAAAATCAAAGAAGCTGCTGAGAAACATGGTTTCCATGACATCATCCTCTGCGAAAATCTGAAAGAGGCAGTAAAGGTATGTGAGGAGAAAGCACAGCCTGGAGATGCTGTTTTGCTTTCTCCCGCATGTGCAAGCTGGGGACAGTTTGATAACTATGAACAGCGTGGAGATATGTTCAAGGAATATGTAAGAAATCTGTAGAATATCTATAAGTAAGAATTATAGCTGTCCGGCAGAGAAAGACGAAGCTGCAGTGACCGGCTATAGATAATTTTGCGGAGAAACAGATGGCGCGAAAAAGAGCGACAGATTTATCAAAAACAGATATGACGATGCTGGTACTGATAGTACTGCTTGTGATTTTTGGTCTGGCAGTATTATTCAGCTCCAGTGAATATAATGGCAGAGTACGTTTCGGCGACTCTGCCTGTTATTTTAAGAAACAGTTATTTGCCACAGCATTGGGTATGGGAGTAATGTATATGGTTTCTTCCATTGATTATCATTTTTTTCTGAGGCTGGGACCAGTGGCATATCTGATTTCAATGTTTTTGTCCGGCGCAGTACTTTTTGTAGGTCAGGAGATCAACGGCTCAAAAAGATGGCTGAATCTTGGACCTTTATCTTTTCAGCCTTCAGAGTTTGCGAAAGTTGCTGTAATCCTTTTTCTTGCATGGCAGATCGAGCGTACAAAAAAAGCAACCAGGGGCTTTGGATTTATGTGCAGGACAATATTGACCCTGCTGCCGATCATTGGTCTTGTAGGTTCAAATAATCTGAGTACAGCGATCATTATTCTGGGTATCGGTGGAATCCTGATTTTTGTATCCAATCCGGGATATCTGGAATTTATCGGGCTTGGCAGCGCAGGTGCAGGTTTTATAGCTGTTTTTCTTGCTGCAGAGAGTTATCGTCTGGAACGTCTTGCAATCTGGAGAAATCCGGAGAAATATGAAAAAGGATTTCAGACGATCCAGGGACTGTATGCCATCGGCAGCGGCGGAATATTCGGCAGAGGATTTGGAAACAGTCTGCAGAAACTTGGATTTGTTCCGGAAGCGCAGAATGATATGATTTTTTCGATTATATGTGAGGAAATGGGAGCAGCCGGAGCTATCTTTCTGATTTTTCTGTTTGCAATGCTTCTGTGGCGGCTGGGTGTGGCTGCCATGCATGCAAAAGATCTGGCCGGAGCTCTTATCTGTTGCGGGATTATGGGGCATCTGGCTCTTCAGGTTATTTTGAATATTGCAGTGGTGACCAATACAATCCCCAATACAGGCATTACGCTGCCTTTTATCAGCTATGGAGGAACTTCGGCAGTGTTTCTTCTTGGGGAAATGGGACTTGCGATGAATGTTGGGAAATGTGACAGGATAAATTGAATTACAGGTTTCAGAATGACGTAACATATAATAGAAAAAGCCATAAACTGTAAAGTAAGAGACTCTTTGGGAGCAAAAGGTTGGATGAAATCCATGTAACAGGTAAAGCATCTCTCAGCGGGGAGATTTTTATACAGGGATCTAAAAATGCAGCACTTCCAATGATAGCCGCATCTCTGATGCACAGAGGACTAAGCATTCTGAGGGGATGCCCCAGAATTTCAGATGTTTTTTGTATGGAAGAGATTTTGAAAAGTCTTGGTGCAGTGACCTGGTGGGACGATCACGATCTTTATCTGGATTGTTCCTGCGCAGACGGAACAGAAATTCCTGCAGTCTATACAGGCAGAATGCGTTCTTCGATCATTCTGGCAGGTGCGGTGCTTGCAAGAAACAGAAAATGCAGGATAGGGTATCCGGGCGGATGTACGATCGGGAAAAGACCAATAGATTTCCATCTTATGGCACTGAGAGCACTTGGCGCGGATGTCCGGGAAAATGCATCAGGCCTGGATGGAGAATGTGTCAGATTTGAAGGGCAGGATATTGTGTTTCCGAAATCGAGTGTGGGAGCTGCTCAACAGGCAATACTGGCAGCAGTTCTTGCAAAAGGTGTAACACATCTTTATAATTGTGCGAAAGAACCGGAGGTTTTCTGGCTCTGCAGATATCTGAAAACAATGGGAGCACTGATAGAAGGAGAAGAAACCGGTGAAATTACGATCAGAGGAGTGGATGAACTGAAAGGCGGAGACTACCGTATTCCTCCGGATCGTATTGTTGCAGGCACCTATCTGTGTGCGGCTGCGGCAGCAAGAAGTAAGATTATTCTTCATAATGTACCTGTGGAGGAATTGCAGTCGTTTATGGAAGTATATCGGAAAATAGGTGGACAATATCAAGTAAATGGTGGTACACTAGAGGTCAATGGAAAGAATGCTGTCAGACCGGCTGTTTTAGTAGAAACAGAAATTTATCCGGGTTTTCCCACAGATCTGCAGGCTCCGTTGATGGCGGTGCTGACAGGTGCGCAGGGACAGAGTACCATACGGGAAAATATTTTTGACCGGAGATTTGGCAGTGCTTTTCAGATGAAAAAAATGGGCGCAGATATTTCCGTAAGCGGAAACCAGGCAATCATAAGAGGGGGAAAAACTCTTAAGGGAACACAGGTACAGGCAGGAGATCTCAGAGGTGGTGCAGCCCTGCTCATTGCCGCACTTATGGCAGAGGGAGAAACCTGTGTTACAGGAGCCGGGTTTATCAGCAGGGGCTATGAGCATATCTGTGAAGATTTACGGACTTTGGGCTGCAGAATATGGCAGCCGGGGACAGAGGATTTGAGGATTTATGAGAGAAAGTAATTATGGGAAAAGACCTCCTATGAGTAAAAGGACGAAGAAGATGCTGGCAGGTATGATAGGCGCCGGAGTTATGGTCGCTGTGATAGTATTTTTTTCCTATTATAAAGTAGATACTGTTGAGGTGAGGGGAACTTCCCATTATACAGACGAAGAAGTAAAGAATATGGTGCTTCGGGGACCGATGGCTTCCAATTCGGTCCTTGCACCACTGCTCTACAGCACTACAAATACAGAGGACATTGCATATGTAGATGCATTTAAAGTTACCCAGCTGAACCGAAATACCATCTGTATCAGCGTAAAAGAGAAAAAAACAGTCGGATGCATCCGATATCTTGACAGTTACATTTATTTTGACAGAAATGGCATTTTTGTGGAGGGTTCTCAGAACAGAGATGAGACGGTTCCGTATTTTGACGGAATTCAGGTGAACAGCATCGTGATGGATGAGAAACTGGATATTAAAGGAGATACTGTACTGAATACAGCTGTAGCATTGTCTACAATCTTTCAGAAAAATGATATGATCCCCGATCATATCCAGTTTGACAGCAGCTATTCTATCAGCCTCATCTATGGGGATATAACTGTTCAGCTTGGAAAAGATGCTGATCTGGAAGAGAAGATGAACCGAGTGATAGCGATTCTGCCCAAAATTCAGGGAAAAAAAGGTATTCTTCATATGGAGAGTGTGGCTACGGAGTCCAATACCTTTGAAGAAGAACTGGAACAGGAAGAAGTTACTGCTGAGAATTGGAATGGCGGTTATGATGAAGATGGCAATTATACCGGAGACGGCGAGTATGACGAGGATGGTAATTATGTAGGTGCAAAACCGAAGACTGCTCTTGAGGAAGCAATTGAGAACTGGAATGGCGGTTATGATGAGGAAGGGGATTATACCGGAGCAGGTGAGTATGACGAATCCGGTAATTATGTGGGACCGAAGCCTACACAGGAATCTCTGGATGCGGCATCTGATGAGTCGGGAGATGGTTCAGGAGATGAAAGTTCCGCAGATGACCAGAGTTCTGAAACTTCAGAAGATGGAGAAAGTGATTCATCATATGACGACGGAAACTCAGATGATTCAGATGGATATGGTGATTATACAGAAGATAACAGTGATTATCAGGGGGATGATTCTGAGGGATATTGATAGTATATGGAAACTTTGAGATCAGAGAAGGCTCCGTACACTGATACAACATATTTACCGGAATTGCCGAAAAAGAGTGAAAAAAGTATAAAAAAACAAAATTAATGGTTGATTAATTCTCAAAAAAAATATATGATATATCTATATGTAACTTTGATATAAATCACTGAAAAGGATATCAGGTATAAATAAAGGAGGAAGTACGTTGTTAGAGATTATGTCAAACGAGGCTGAATCATCTGCCAAGATCATAGTGATCGGTGTAGGTGGAGCCGGAAATAATGCAGTAAACAGAATGGTGGAAGAGGCCATCGGCGGAGTAGAGTTTGTAGGTGTTAATACTGATAAGCAGGCTTTAACTCTGTGCAAAGCTCCAACTGTACTTCAGATTGGCGAGAAGATTACCAAAGGTCTTGGTGCAGGAGCCCAGCCTGAGGTTGGACAGAAAGCAGCAGAGGAGAGCATTGAAGAAGTAAAACAGTTAATGGAAGGTGCGGATATGGTATTCGTTACCTGTGGTATGGGAGGCGGAACCGGAACCGGAGCTGCACCTGTTATCGCAGCAGCAGCGAAAGAAATGGGTATCCTTACAGTTGGCGTTGTTACAAAACCTTTCCGTTTTGAAGCAAGAACTCGTATGAATAATGCACTTGCAGGCATTGAGAATCTGAAGAAAGCAGTGGATACATTAATCGTTATCCCGAATGATAAATTACTGGAAGTTGTAGATCGCAGAACAACCATGCCGGAAGCTCTGAAGAAGGCTGATGAAGTTCTGCAGCAGGCAGTACAGGGCATTACAGACCTGATCAATCTGCCGGCTCTGATTAACCTTGACTTTGCAGACGTTCAGACTGTAATGACAGACAAGGGAATTGCCCATATCGGTATCGGTGAAGCAAGAGGAGACGACAAAGCTATGGAAGCTGTACAGCAGGCCGTATCTTCTCCACTTCTTGAGACAACCATCAAAGGTGCTACACATGTTATCATTAATATTTCCGGAGATATTTCTCTTATGGATGCCAATGATGCCGCAAGCTATGTACAGGAGCTTACAGGTGAGGAAGCAAACATCATCTTTGGTGCCATGTATGATGATACAGTTGCTGACTACTGCAGAATCACAGTGATTGCAACAGGTCTGAATGATGATAACCTTCAGCAGACCCCTTTCGGAAAAAGAAGCACAGCTTCTTCCTTTGGTGCAAGAAGACCTTCTTCCACAGCAACGACAGGTACAGCAACAGCCGGAACTGCAGCAGGAAGCGGTATGAACATGCCTAGCTTCAGCCTTCCAACTATGAATGCCACACCATTTGGAGCATCTAAGACTCCGTCAAGCACTGTTCAGAAGAAGGATATCCAGATTCCGGATTTTTTAAGAAACAGATAGGATTATGTGTTTTGCAGTGAAATAATTTACAGACAGACAAAAGAGACATATTCCATATAGATGGACATGTCTCTTTTTTTGACCAGATCAGGGAAGTTCACTATCCCTGATATACGGGTGAAAATCCTGTTGCCATGGTGTTGATATTATGCGCCACAATGGCACTGGAAGGTGTCACATCTTGTATCGGAAGATGCATGTGCATTAGAGCCGTCTACCTGAATGGAGGATGCTGTACATTTGCAGTTATCATTATAGGTACAGTTATGGGCTTTGCAGTCGATCTGGATTTTGTCGCAGCCACAGTCATCTGTATAGCTGTCTTTCATGGAACTGCCGGTTCTCTCTCGGAAACTGCCGCAGCTTGTCTCATTTGCAGAAGTAGCATTTTCGCCTGTCACGTCAATATCACCCTTTGAACAGAGCTGTTCTTTGTTGTAAACACAGGTCATTGCTGAACATTTAAGAATTGTCATAGAGTTACCCTCCTGAAAAAATCTGAGATAACTATTCAATACTGCTGTAGTGCAAGAGTACTGAACAGTTACATTGAATAAGTTTCGGAGATAGGATGTGCAGTTTGAGAGAAAATATACATGAGATCGTTACTGTTCACTCCGTTCACAGTAACGTAGCCAAAATTCATTCCAGATTGC
>ERZ825324.4861-NODE-4861-length-10686-cov-12.977048_pt1 | contig 10686 bp, 10 predicted proteins | sample MGYA00519859_ERZ825324 | MGnify/ENA primary metagenome ERZ825324 (study PRJEB31778, sample SAMEA3449198) | human gut metagenome | biome: human gut; feature: human-associated habitat; material: faeces | place: United Kingdom | collected 2010/2012 ... | reverse complement strand
GGCCGGAGTCTTAGCAATAAGATTCCGGCCCTTTTTTCATTTCAGAGAGGAGTTCACTTATGCCGTACTATTTCATGCGGGACACGCCGCTGCAGGCGTTGGAGCAGTTGATGATACCCTGGAGGATATGGGCTACGATGTGGAGCGTCTGCGCCCGGAGGGGAAGGACTGGAACGATGACCTGCGGGCAAAGCGGGGCAAAGCGAAAACCCCGACAGCATAAGGCTGTCGGGGTAAATTCATTCATCCAACATCAATTGCCCATCCAGCGCCTGCTGTTTTAGTCGCTGGAGCTGTTCTTTTTCTAGCTGGGCAATGCTCTTTTCGGGTGTAGGCAGATCTTCCGGCATTGTGCCGCCGATTTTTTCGATAGCCTCGCGGACCTCACTGCCGACTTTGTAATGCACGGCAGTGGCGGTATCAGCGCTATCCACGCCATCCTTCCGAAGCTTTTCCTCTGTTTGGGAAATACGGAACAGATTTGCGATCAGTTCCGTGCTGCCCATATAGTCAAGGATCTTCTGCCCTACTTCCAAATTTTTCTTCCGATGTATGTCGTCCACGGTCATGCCGCCGTACAATCCCATGTACCCGGCGTTTTGGAATACGGCAAACTCATCCGCTGTGATCACGCCGGCATTCCGTGCGGCCTCGGCCAACAGCTGATTCCACTGTTTTATATCGCCGCGAACGACCAACCGACGGCTGTCTTCGTCCAACTGATTAAATCGGTCCGCAACCTCCTGCCGATAAGTTTGGATAGCAAAGTAGGTTTGCCCCAAAGCAATGACCTCTTTGCGCGGATCGCCGTTCTGCACGATCAGATAACAGGCATAGCGGGACAATTCATAGTCGACAATGCTTTTTGTCGTTGCGCCGGCTTTAACGATTTTCCTAACCTCAGGAAAATCGGCAGCTGTGTCGTGGCCGCTGTTTTCACAGGCGATCATAGCGCGTTTGATGACCTTGGCAAAATTTTCCCATTTTGCATAATCCAAAACCGGGGCCAATTCTCTGGCACACCAGTATTCAGACCCGTCGGGACGGGTCCTGCGTATATCCTCAAAACATTTATATTCAGAGGCAACGAGATGACTCATGTACTGTCCCTCCCTTAGTTTTACACGATAATAGTAACATAGATCCATAAAAAAGGAAAGGAGAAAACTCGTGACAGATGCTCTATGGATCCTCCTTGCAGCGGGCGGCGTCATGGCGGCGGTCATAGGCTGCCTGACGCTGCTGAACAATCGCTACACCCTCAACAACATTAAATCCAAAACCGTAGGCGACGGCCAGCATGGCACGGCCCGCTGGGCCACTGACGCAGAGATCCGCAAGACCTATGCCCTCGTGCCGTTCCAAGCGGCAAGTTGGCGCAAAGGGCTGCACCGCCCGGAAGTGCAGGGGCTGGTGCTGGGCAGCATCAGCCATAAGCACGGCATCACCGCACTGGTGGATAAGGACGATGTGCATTGCCTTATGATCGGCGCATCCGGCGTGGGCAAAACGGCCTACTTTCTATATCCCAATTTGGAATACGCCTGTGCCAGCGGCATGAGCTTTCTGGCATTGGATACCAAGGGTGACTTAGCTCGCAACTACGGCGCCATTGCGGAAAAATACTACGGCTACCATGTATCCGTGGTGGATCTGCGAAATCCTACCCGCTCAGATGGCTACAACCTCATGACGCTCATCAACCACTACATGGATGCGGCGCAGGCCACCGGCAGTCTTGCCGCCCGTGCCAAGGCGGAGAAGTACGCCAAGATCCTGGCCAAGACCATCGTGTCACCGAATGGGGATGCAGACTACGGCCAGAACGCCTATTTCTACGATGCCGCAGAGGGACTATTGACTTCCGTGGTGCTCTTGCTGGCAGAATTTCTGCCGCCGGAAAGAAAACAGGAGCGGCGGCACATCGTGTCCGTGTTCAAGCTGGTGCAGGAACTGCTGGCTCCCTCGGGGGTACGGGGCAAAAACTGGTTTACCATCCTCATGGAAAAGCTGCCCCCGGAGCACAAGGCACGGTGGTTTGCCGGGGCGGCGCTGAACACATCCGACCAGGCTATGGCCTCGGTCATGAGCACGGTACTGTCTCGCCTCAACGCCTTTCTGGACTCCGAGCTGGAGCAGGTGCTGTGTTTTGACAGCACCATGAACGCCGAGCGGTTTGCGTCGGAGAAGTCCGCTATCTTCCTGATCTTGCCGGAGGAGGATCAGACCAAAAATTTCATGGCAGGCTTGATGATCCAGACGCTGGCACGGGAGCTGTTTGCCGTGGCGGATGAAAACGGCGGGCGGCTGCCTGGTCGTGTTGTGTTCTTCTGCGACGAGCTGGGGACCATGCCCGCCTTTGACATCCTGCCGCTGTTCAGCGCAGGACGCTCCCGTGGGCTGACCATGGTGCCTATCATCCAGGCGCTGGCGCAGCTGGAGAAAAACTATGGGCGAGAGGGGGCAGAGATATTGACCGATAACTGCCAGGATACCATCTTCGGCGGCTTCGCCCCCAACAGCCAGACGGCGGTGCAGCTCTCCAAGGCACTGGGCAGCCGCACGGTATTGTCCGGCTCGGTCAGCAGAAGCAAGAATGATCCAAGCCAGAGCTTGCAGATGATGGAGCGGCCCCTCATGACGCCGGACGAACTGAAATCCATCCCCAAGGGCAGCTTTGTGGTCATGAAAACGGGGACGCATCCTATGCAGACAAAGCTGCGCCTGTTTCTGGACTGGGGCATTACCTTCGGTGCGCCATATATTACCCCGGAGCATGCCTCTCGACCTGTAACCTACGCCAGTCGACAGGAGCTATTCCTCCGCATCGACCGGGCCTACGGAAAGAAGGGCACCCAACCTACGCAGGTGCAGCAAGCACCTGTTGCCGAGAGGAGAAGCCCCTATTCGGCAATGGGACTTTACAAGAGGACACAAAGACATGAGTTACTTTGGAAGCATCTATGCGGATCAGGAACTATCCCATCGGGCCAAGACGGTCTATATGTACCTCAAGGACCGCTCCAACGCCGACGGCACCTGCTGGCCCAGCGTCCGCAGGATCGCGGAGGACTTGAAGCTGTCCCGCCGCACTGTGCAGCGGGCATTAAGTGACTTGGAACATCATGGTTTTCTGGAACGCACCCACCGCCGTCGTCCCAATGGCAGCCTGACCAGCAGCCTGTATCGCATCAAATGAACGCAGACAGAGCGCACCTCCCACCAAGGGAAAGGTGCGCTCTCGAGTTGTCACGAGGGTAGCGTCACCATGGCGCATCCAGAAGGACTCACTCTATCGGAGGGTATTAAGACAGAGAAAGAACAAACAATAGCTCCTATGATCAGAATCTTCCGCCCTGGAGAAGCATGATGAGCACCCCGAAAAGCACAAATGCAAGTATCGGGAAAAGAGCTCGGAGGGTATTGCCTATCCTCACTTTTCTCTCGTATGCCGCATCCTCGGCGGACATGCCGTCTTTCGCTTCCTTCTCGTCGGAACGATACTTTAGCCTTTATTAGCTACTGTAATTTGTAACTGTCATCCAGTACCAGTTACTGACTCCTGAGCAATGTGTCAATCTCAGCAATGCGATTCTTCGCCTTGCTCAGCTCCCGGTGCCTGTCAGCAAGCTGCTTAACCTTGTATTCTACATCGTGTGATGATATAATTAACGACATATAATGACATCATTATTGTAGGAGGGAATTTCGTTGATTATCTACTTACAGATGATAGAAAGCGACGAAGATAAATCCAAGTTTGAACAGCTTTACATAATGTACAAGGGCTTGATGTTCCATGTTGCCATGAAAATTCTGAAGAATGAATTTGATGCCGAGGATGCAGTACATCAGGCGTTTCTATCCCTTATTGAGAATCTGAAAAAAATATCGGATGTCAAATGTCCAAAAACTAGAGCTTATATCGTTATTATTACAGAACGGAAAGCAATAGATATCATTCGCAGCCGATCAAAACTGGTAGATATGGAATTTTGGGAGAGTACCTATGGCATCGAAATCCCATTGCCTGGTGATCATGGTTTGGCCGATGCTATGGCACGATTACCGGCTGCCTATCGTGATATCCTATTGCTGCGCTATTATAATGGATACTCTGTACGAGAAATATCATCTATGCTGCATATAAAAAAGGATACCGCACAAAAGCAGCTTTGGAGAGCCAAGGCCGCTTTGCAAAAACATTTGAAAGGAGATGCGTAAAATGTCAAACATTGCATGGTCAGAACAGGAACTGGCCAACGCGGCAAAGCGTGTAGCAGAGTCCATGCTTACTTCATTCCCGTCTCCCAGTGAATGCGAACATGTATTTTCCGATGATTTTGAACATAGCATGGAGATATTACGAAAAAAAAGCAAGCGTAGGGTTGTTGCGCATAAAATATGGCAGCGGGCTGCGGTAATATTAATTGTGACGATTCTGTCTGTCAGCACATGGCTGACAGTTGATATACAGGCAAGAGAGCGCGCCTTCCAATGGATAAAAGAAATCTACGAGAGCATAACGATCTATCTTTTCAATAGCGAAGATAATGAAATAGATCACATCTGTTATGAGCCGTCGTGGATACCGGACGGATTTTCGCTGGTAGATAACTATCAAGATAGCGATTATTGTCTTCGCGTATATGCCAACGATACCGGAGAAAAAATGTTTTCTGTTGAATATACCTTGATGCAGCATACCAGCATGAGCACAACAGCACAGGAGTATAGCGAAGTAGTCAAAGTCGATATCAACGGAATTCCAGCGGATTTATACATTGGCAATGAAACTTCACCAGAAAAAGCTTTAATATGGGTGGACGAAGCGAATCAGGTTGTGTTTAATATACAGGGAAATATCAGCAACGAGGACATAGTGCACATAGCGCAATCCCTTATTTTGTCGATTCCTACAAAATAATAAAATCATGTAATTATGGTGTCCAAAAAGCACCCCCTTTCTCCGTTCTAATGCTTAGAAGAATAGAGAAAGGGGGTGTATTTATGAAAAAAAAGACGATTTCTCTCATCCTTGCATTGATCCTGTTGTTATCCTGCTCCGCGACAGCGCAAGCTACATCCGTACAAGCAGCTACGCCGTCGGCTTCAATCACCATCAATGGAACAACAGCTACATGCAGAGTGTCTATCGCCAAGCCTGGAAAAACCATCCATGCAACACTTCAATTATGGCAAGGCCGTACGATGATCGACTCCTGGAGCGGTAACGGGACATCGTATCTGCTTATCACAGGCTCTCATGAGGTAACAAAAGGGAAAACATATACAGTAAAAGTAGTATGCACAGTTGATGGGCAAAGCTTTTATGTGAATCCAGCTACTGCAAAAGGATGCAACACCCTGACAGTAAATCAAATACAAAGCATTCAAAACAAGCCGAGATGGAGCAGTAAACATTAGCGGAGGAATAACATAATGGGGAACTGTATTAGAACCGAAATGTGGAAAGCATTTCACAACAAAATGATGCGCAGTGCATTGCTGATCGGTTTTATTCTTGTCATAGCTGATTTGGTTCAAACTGCAATTACCGTCAGTGACTTAGGCGCATCCTATGCACATTCCCCGGGCGGATATGATGGGTGCAGCTTATTTGTCAATTGGATCGGCGTCAACGGAGTCACCGTCGGGGCTGTAGTCTTCTATGCCGTTTGGCCATTTTTGGCTGCTATGCCTTATGGGTGGTCATTGTATGAGGACAACAGGTCTCATATGACAAATAATATTCTTACCAGAGTTCCGTATTCTCAATACCTAACAGCCAAAATGGCGGCTGTATTTGTTAGTGGCGGCATTGCTATTGCATTGCCGGTAACTACGGATCTGTTTGCATCCGCGATGGTATGTCCCGCCTGTATTCCTCGGGTTGCACTGCCTATTACAGGATTCTGTTCAGGCACAGCCTTTTTGGCGAAGCTATACTATACCCACCCTTGGCTGCATGCAATCATCTGGTGCGTTATTGAGTTTTTCTGGGGCGGCGTTGCGGCCAGTCTGTGCATTATCGTCGGGCATAAGGTAAAACACCGATTCTTTGTGACAGCAACTCCACTTCTGCTGTTCCTATTACTTGATTTCATTACCCCCATGCTTGCCGACGCAATGAACTGGTATATAGAGCTCTCGCCTTTAAGGCTGTGCAATTTGGCAAGTACAAATCCCAGTCCCACATGGATCATACTTGCGGAACTTATTCTTTTGACATTCGTATCTGTTCTTACGGGGATATATAGGAAATACAGACATGAGGTTTTATAGGCTGTTGCGCTATGATCTGCGGCAGGGATTGCAAAGGAGAAACTATCTGATTGCCACTCTCCTCTTTTCCATGCGCTTATTCGCAGTATATCGCTCTGTGCAATTCTATTGCAATGTGGAATCCATTTCAAGCCGGGGTTCAATTGGCGACTATATGCTGTGTCTATTTCGCGGCATGGCAATCATACAACACGGCTCTATGGAAGAAAAGGTGTCGGTCCCCATCGAATGGCTGATTGTGTGCGGCTTTTGCCTGTATATAACAGCAGCATATCCTGCGCAAGGTATCAGTGTACAAGGTCAGCAAGTTTTCCTACGCACATCGCGTGGGAAATGGTGGCTGTCTAAGTGTATATGGTGCATAGCAAGCTGTACTTTATACTTTGCCTGTGAAATGATTGCCATAATAGGCACAGCGATTCTGACACCCGTTACCTTCGGCCTAAACAACACGCCCGAAATCACCGCATTCTTGTTTTCGGAGGTCTTGTGTGGAGAGACAATTTCACTCACGCCGGCAAGTGTTATCCTATACGCTTTGCTCCTTCCGTTTGTGACGCTTACGGCCGTATGTATGCTGCAAACACTCTTAAACCTTGTGGCCCGTCCGGCCATCAGCTTTCTAATATGCTTTGTCACATATATTGCTGCCGCATATTTCCCCATTGAATGGTTGGTCGGCAACGGAGCGATGGTGATGCGATACCAGCTTTTTGATGCAAATGGACTGAGTTATCGTAAAGAACTGGTGTTTACACTGCTACTGTTGCTCTTATCAATAGGCGCAGGATATTTACTGATACAAAGAAAAGACCTCATATCTCTTGAAAAATAGGACGGTGATACGATGAATATTGTGGTGGATCATGTCACAAAAACCATTCACAGAGCGGTCGTGCTGCAAGACATCAGTTTGAATTTTGAAAGCGGAAAAGTCTACGGATTGCAAGGGGAAAATGGATCGGGTAAAACGATGCTTTTACGTCTGATGTGTGGGTTGATCTATGCGACAGAGGGCAGTGTTTCAGTAAATGATCGTCGCCTGGGGAAGGATCTGGATTTCCCTGAATCTGTGGGCGTGATGATCGAGAGTCCCGCATTTATTGACGAGTATACCGGGCAAAAAAACCTGGAGTTGCTTGCCGGTCTAAAACAGCTGATCTCGGTCTCCGACATCCATAACACCCTGCAGGCGGTTGGCCTGGACCCGAATGATAAACGGACTTTCAAAAAATATTCATTAGGCATGAAACAACGTCTGGGTATTGCTGCGGCCTTGATGGAAAAGCCCGATCTGCTGATTTTGGATGAACCCACAAATGCACTGGATGAGCAGGGCGTTGCTATGATCGCACAGTTGATCCGTAAAGAATGTCAGCGCAGTGCATTAGTAGTCGTTGCGTGCCATGATGCTGACTTTGTGCAGAGCGTATCGGATGTTGTTATTCAAATGCAAGCGGGAAGGGTAACATCGGTGATAGGCAAATGAAAGACAAAAAGAAATTCTGGCTGATTTTCTCCGTTGCGGCAGTAGTGCTCTTTGTTTGGATGATCCGCTATAAAGCAATTAATCAGGATTATCGTCAACGATGGTCTGCCAATACAGAGAAGACATACTCCGTTGGAGAAATCGTTCCTATTGCGCCGGATTTTGTCGGGTATAATTTGGCGGCTGAAGGCTATATGCTTCGGGTCAACCGTTTTGAAATTGTAGATTATCGTGCCTATACTTCAGCTTTGCAGTATGACGGGGCCGATCGAAGTCGGATCCCCGATAAGGTCGCATTGGTCAGCGTTACTGTTTCGCAGCAGAATAGTCCCGCAGAAGGATTCCCTTTAACGGAACTATCATTATACACCACGGATATGCTCATGAATATGGATTGGGATCTCTTGGGTGTGGTCAATCCTATATTGGACGGTGCCACCGGGATTCGGTTACAGGATGGCGCCTCATGTGATATTTTGCTGCCATTTGATCTGTATAGATATCGCTTCACATCCGCTGAATGGAATCGTTTAGAGCAAAGCAATATCTGGCTGCAAGTGACAAATTATCCTACCAGAAAAATCGTTCGAGTGAATATAGGTGAGGAGTAACTGTAGTTCCGGATTTTCGTATTACTAAATAGATGTTGCCATCCCTTATCTGTGCATTAGTAGAACATACACCATCCCGCAAGGGTAGTGTAGGTGATGTGCTTGCGCATGCTCTCCCAACGGACGGCGTATCTGTGGGTGTTGTGAGACAGTGTTGCGAAGGAAGCCACAAAGAGGTAAATACTATTGGTGCTGCATGAGACACGATACGAATCGTGAAGAGTGCCCGTTAATGCCAATTTCCGAAACAAACCTATATGAATCATTCTGCCGCCTATACTATAAGCTGAAGCATCAGAGCATCCCCATTCTGGAACAGATGCTCACAAACCTCCAGATGATTCGCAATCGCAGGATGCTCTGGAGTCCTGACATCGTTGCCCTGAATAAAAGAATATCAGACCTATCCAGTCAGAATCAGACATTGGCCTTTCTCAAACAGCAGGGCCTTGTTGATTCTGACATTTTTATAGCCAAAACCAATGAGCTGACCAAGCGGCTCCGGCAGACCAAACTGGAAAAAGAAAAGCTGATGGATGCCGAGAGCGACATGACCGCCCTGCAAACGCGAGACTTGATAGACCTCCTGGGAGGTGGGCCGGAATTCCTCGACAGCTTTGATGCGGAACTGTTTGGTGAACTCGTTGAGAAAATTATCATAGAGAGCAACGACTCCGTCCGCTTCTGCCTGAAAAATGGGCTGGAGCTGCGGGAATCCATAGAGAGGACGGTGCGGTGATGGGAAACCGGAAGCAGCCCTTCGGATACAAGATGTCTCTGGGAGAGATCATCATACAGGAAGCAGAGGCGAAGCTTGTACAGGGGATCTTCCGCCGATATATCGCAGGAGAATCATTGAATGAGTTGACCGAGGCACTTCGCCAGCAAGATATTCCATATGACGAGGGACGGCTCTGGAACAAAAATATGGTCGCCCGTATTCTGGCGGACACACGCTACACCGGAGAAAAAGAATATCCAAAGCTCTTAGATAAGGAGCGGCTCATCGCGGCAAATGAAAAACGCTCAAACAAGCCCCGGCTTCCGAAAAAGACGGAAGCGCAAAAGGTGCTGCGCAGGCTCTGCGGTACACCGCCATCTGAGCGGGTGGAACAAAGTGTTACCGACCTGCTCAACGGCCTCGCAAATTGCCCGGACCGTATACAGCATCAGTGCAGTCCCACACCAGCCACATATTCCAAAACGCAGGAGGCGCTGGATAATGCTCTGGAACAACAGCCAATCGACGAGGACAGCGCCAAGGTGCTGATCCTCCGGCTTGCGGCAGAACAATATGCCGCTCTGGGGAATGAAGAATATGAAACCAATCGCCTCCGGCGCCTCTTCTCCGCATTCGAATGTGTGGCGGAACTGAACGCTGATCTTCTGAAAAGCACCGTATCCGAGGTACTGGTGACCCGCCAAAATGTCAAACTGCGATTAAAAAATGGGCAAGTCATAGAAAGGAGTGACCTGCAATGAAAGAGGATGCCCCAAGAGTAATTAAGATCCCTGCCAAGCCGGAAGCCACCCGTCAGGCAGAAGCCCGCAGACAGCTCCGGGTGGCAGCTTACTGCCGAGTCTCCACCAAAGAGGAGGATCAGGCAAACAGCTATGAGGTGCAGAAAGAATACTATACCGACAAAATCATGTCCAACACTGCATGGACGATGGCCGGTATCTTTGCGGACAAAGGCATCACCGGCACCTCGGCCAAAAAGCGTGAGGACTTCATGAGGATGATCCGGCACTGCCGCCAGAAGAAAATCGATGTCATTCTGACCAAGTCGGTTTCCCGCTTCTCCCGCAATACGGTGGACTGCCTCTACTATATCCGGGCGCTCAAGCAGCTTGGCATCGCAGTCATCTTCGAGAAGGAAAACATCAATTCGCTGGAGGAGGACAGTGAGCTGCGGATCACCCTCTCCGGGGCCTTCGCCCAGTCTGAAAGTGAATCCATCTCCGCCAATGTCACATGGGGCAAGCGCCGCGCCATGGAAGCCGGAAAGGTCAGCATCCAATATAAAAAGCTGTACGGCTACCGCAAAGGTGAGGATGGCCAGCCGGAGATCATTCCGGAACAGGCGGAAATCGTCCGATGGCTCTATGAGCGCTATCTCACCGGAGCCAGCTTGCGGATGATCAAAGACGAACTGGAACAGCAAGGCGTCAAGTGCTTCGAGGATTCACCGGAGTGGACCATCTCCCGCATCCGCAGCATCCTGCAGAATGAAAAATACTGCGGCGATGTGCTGATGCAGAAGACCTTCCGGCAGGACTTTATCAACCGCAAGGCCATCA
>ERZ825324.4857-NODE-4857-length-10697-cov-2.729656_pt1 | contig 10697 bp, 10 predicted proteins | sample MGYA00519859_ERZ825324 | MGnify/ENA primary metagenome ERZ825324 (study PRJEB31778, sample SAMEA3449198) | human gut metagenome | biome: human gut; feature: human-associated habitat; material: faeces | place: United Kingdom | collected 2010/2012 ... | reverse complement strand
GAGATTTAGCAATTCAACTAATGCCTCTGGATGCTCACACTCAGAGCTTACTGCATACCAGCTGCTTGTCATCATGTTGATACCCGGTGTCACCTCTGCACTTTCCTCGCTGGTTACGATCTGATATGGTCTCCAGTCTGCATCTGGATTCTGGTTCAAATTATCCTGCAGTGGCCACAAAGCAGTTGCATGCCATCCATACAATACACCACACTTATCGTTTACCAGATCCTCTGCTGCCTTTGTTCCATCATTTACATGGAACTCTTCATCCAGATAACCATTCTGATACAGATCAGCCAATGCTTCCAGTGTCTGCTTCATCTCTGGTGTCGTGCTGCCGTATACGAGTGTTCCGTCATCCTGCTGTACCCAGTAACGCGGGTATGCACCATATGCATTTGCAAAGCCCTTAATATCCATCAAGTTTCCATACAAATCGTTGCAAAGAGCCATGCCAACTGCACCATCTCCTACCTTTTCCATAAAGGCATTCATGATTCCCTTTAAATCATCAATTGTCTTTGGTGCTTCCAGCCCCAACTCATCCATCCAGTCCTGACGAAGCCAAAGCATCTGTGCGGTCTCAATATCACAATCAACATATGGGATTCCGTACTGTACTCCATCAAAAGTACATGCCTGCACACACTGCTCTCCTGCAGATTCGATCATGGACTTGAGCAGATCACTCGCATACTCCTCAAAATATGATCCCATATCAACAACCAGATCTGCTTCTACCAGATTTTTCAGTGTCAATTTATCGACACAAACGATATCTGGTATCGTTCCTGCTGCAACGGCTGCATTAAACTTCTGTGTCTGCTGCTCTTCATTCGGTGCAATCCACAGATACTTCACATTGATTCCAAGACGATCAGCAATCAGTCTAGTCCAACGGTTATCCTCATAGGACTCATCCTTTAAAATAGAAAAAATATCACTCTCCATTGTGGAGTCCTGTGTTCTACAGAATGTCACAGTGTATTCCTCTGTGTTTTCTGCTGCCTGTGCCATCGTTGGTGCTACACTTGAAAGTGCTGTCAATGTGCCGAGAAGTGCTGCTAACGTTCTTTTTTTCATGTTTTTCCTCCTAATAAAAATGTGCTTTTATACAATAAACCGCTGATTTTCGTTCTTAGTTTTGTTGCTTTTTGTTGTACTCATCATATCTTTTTTACTAGTATTTTTCAACATGCTTAAAATTTGCTTTTTATGACCTTTTTTCTGAATTTTTTCTAATTTTTCTATAACCGTTTCCTTATCCTCGCTGGATTCGGTATGTCTGCGGTGTCACACCATATCGTCTCTTAAAATTCCGGTAAAATGCAGCAGAATCGCCACAGCCGACTTCCTCCATAATCTCTTCCACACTTTTATTTGTCCTACACAGCAAATCTGCCGCCGTCTGAAGGCGAATATCACTAAGAAGCTGCGAAAAAGAATATCCAGTTTCCATCTTCAATTCGTGTCGCAGCGTATCCTCTCTTCGATTCCACCTTAACGCTAGCTCTTTTAACGTAATATCCTGTAAATGCTGCTTCATATCCTGCAAAATTTCTGGTATCTGCCACACGCTTCCATCAAAACCCTCCAGAATCTTCATATTCTGTCTATGTCTGCGTATTCCCTCACCGAGCAGAATACAGACATAGCTTTCCTGTACTAGATTACTCTTTTTTGTCTCTAACTGCGCCTGCTCATACAATCGAAGCACCGTCTGTTTCATCCGATCATCTGGTGTTGCTGAAAAAAATAATACGCGATTGCAATAATTGGTGTACGCCATTTTCCAGAAAAAATCGCCTAAAATTCCCTGCTCATACAAAAGTATGGAAAAGGTTCTGGTAAAAGTCGATGCTCGCATCAAAATATTCACGGCAATTCCGTTTGAATCTGCTGTAAAAAGTGCCTGCTCAACTCCCGGTGCCACAATGCAAAAATTTCCCTCCGACATGTCATACTGCTTATCGCCAAGATAAAAAACAGCGGTTCCTTCCATTATGTAAACAATCTTAATAAATTCCAGTTTATGCAAAAAAGGTGGACAAAATCTTACATTTTTAAAACAGTGTACCTGCACATCCTCATTGGGAAAAATTTCCTTTTCCGACAAAAAACCTTTTATTGGCGTCGGTGCTTCCTTTGCTATTTCAGTTGAAAAACGCTCACGAAATTCCTTCCAGCTTCGAATTGGACTATCATACGCCGCTGGATTTTTCTGGTATAAATTCCTGTATTCTTTCTGACCATGTTCTTCTTGTCTCAATATTTCTTCTAATTGCTTGGATACGGACATAATTCTCCCCTTCCTTTGCGGTATTTCACAGGTGACACACAATACATTGCCTTAAAATTTCGATAGAAACGACTCTTATCGGTATACCCTACTGTCTCCACAATCTTCTCAATCGAAAAATCGGTGTGAAGAAGCATTTTCTCTGCACGTCTCATACGAAATTCACACAAAAGCTGTGCAAACGTTTTTCCAGTCTCTTTTCGAAAATATCGGCTCAAATACCCTTCACTTAAGTTAAATGTACCTGCCAACTCTGGCAAGCTACATGTAAGATGATTTTCCATATAAAATAGCATATCTGCCAACTGATAACCACCTGCACGTCCCTCTCTTCCCAGTACAATCAATTCTTTTTCGTGAAGACGCAGAACATTCCCATAAAAAATCAGCAGCATGCTTTTTCGAATCAAGCTACTTGGATTTTGCGTTTCAAAAAGAATCTCCTCACACAGATTCTTTACATTTTCGGTCACGATTTTTTCCTCTTTTCCATCGTACATCAGACAGCCATTGTCCGTTCTGCTGTACAGCATTCGCCAGAGAAATTCCGACATAATCCCTTGTTCCCGCATCAATCCCAAAAAGGATTCTGCAAATGAAGAAAAGCGCATAATTAAATTCACAACAATATCCTCATCATTGCAGCTATACACAGCCTGCTCTACATTTGGTCCAACAAGACAAAACGATCCTTTTTTCATTAAAATTCTTTCACCGCCAATAAAGAAAAAGCAGCTTCCTCGGAGCACATACACGATTTTAACAAATGCTAGACGGTGCAAAAATGGTGGACAATATCCGCAATTGACAACTAACGCGACCTCATCCTTTGGATTCGGAAAGAAATAGGCACTCTCCTCCAAAAATGGATTCATGTAAGTAGGTGCTTCTTTCGGCATATGAGCGGCAAATTCAGTGCGAAAACGCCCTCGAAATTCCTCCCAACTGCGAATCGGGCTATCATATGCTGCTGGATTTTCAAAATAATAGGGTCGATATGGATTTTTCTCCATATCTCCTGATAGATTTTCCAGCCGTCCCAGCTCGCTGATTCCCTGCCCGTTTACCTCCTGCTCATTCATTCCCTGCTCGTACATATCTTGCTCACATATTCCTAACTCATTCATCCCCTCAGAACACCTCCAAATTATTTTTCTTCTTGCAAACGTCCTCTTTTCTCCCTTATAATAGCAGAAACAGGAAGAAAATAATATAATTTTCAGCAAAAATTTACCAAGGAGGGTATTATGCCAATCGATATGAAAGCGGCGATTTGCCGTTCTGCTTCCGAACTTTTAACAAAAAAGCGTACTAAAAAACTTACAGTTAAGGATATCGTTGAGGAGTGCGGCATCACACGCCAAACATTTTATTATCATTTTCAGGATATTCCAGATCTTATCTGCTACATGATGGAGCAGGGTTCTAAGGAGCTTTTGGAAAATTGTCTTGCTCAGCCAACGCTTGAAGATAAAATTCGTTACCTGTTAAGCGTTGCGCTTAATGCCCATCCACTGATTCAGCGCACCATTTCTACCAGCTATCAAAGTGAGCTTGAGCCACTCTTACTTGAGCAATTTTATTCTTTTTTCGATCAGCTGACTAACGAATCTGCTTCTTCCTCTCTTGTTTCAGACAGCTTAACAGCATCACAAAGAAAGCTTCTCCTTCGCTATCACAGTCTGGCTTTTCTAGGTCTTGTCCGCACCTGGTCTAAAGATGATTCTGCTCACATGGATGAAATCGTGCATGATCTGGCTCAATTCTTTAAAAACAAAACACACTAATAAATCTTTTTACACTTTTTAAATTCTGTCCATACACAATACAAATTGTGACTATTGTTTTGACGTGCCTTTCTTTCTATAATAAAACTAGCAAAGAAAAGGAGGCACGATGCTATGTTTGCTGCAAAAATGATTGAACTTGACGAAAAACTCCGTCATCTCCATGAACGAATTGACGATGGTGAACACGAAGATATCACCGCACTGATGGGCGAATTAAATGCTCTAACAGAAGAATATAATCTGGAGCAGGATGCAATACGCTATCGTCTGAAGGAATGTAAAGTACCCAAAATTCAGGCACTGATTTCCATGTACAATGACGTCCAGGAACGAATGCACAATGCCGCCGAGAGCGACCCCGAAGCTACGTGGAATGAAAATGCTGAAAACACTGCGCTGCTTGCGGAATATGCTCTTGATTTTGCAATTCTCGCTGCTGACCGCGCACTGCTTCTCTCCTTAAAGGCCATTCAGGAGCAGAAAGAAGCTAGCAAAATCGAACTCCAGCAAAATAATCTTGTTTAAAACTAAGAAAGGGGTACTACCATGAAAGAGGTCAAATCACCAAAGAAACCGTTGATTTACTATTACGTGATTGTCCTGCTTGTACTGGCTGCATTCAACTTCTTCGTCTCCCCGCTTTTATTATCGCGTCAGGTGACTGAGGTTGACTACGGAACTTTTATGAGCATGACGGAAAAGAAAAACATCGGACGCGTTGAGGTTGAGGATTCTCAGATCATCTTTACCGATAAAAATAATGACAACATATACAAAACAGGTGTCATGGATGATCCAAATCTTACAGAACGTCTTTATCAGTCTGGTGCTACATTCTCAAAGGATATCGAACAGACGATGTCTCCTATCATGAGCTTTCTATTAACCTTTATTCTTCCGATGGTTATCTTCGTTGTTCTTGGACAATACCTTGGAAGAAAGCTTTTAGAACAGGCTGGTGGAAAAAATTCCATGGCCTTTGGCATGGGAAAGAGCAACGCCAGAGTTTATGTTCAGTCTACTGAAGGCATCCATTTTGATGATGTTGCCGGTGAAGATGAGGCAAAGGAAAATCTTGCTGAGATTGTTGATTATCTTCATAATCCAAAAAAATATACTGATGCCGGTGCCTCTATGCCTAAAGGTCTGTTGCTTGTAGGCCCTCCTGGAACTGGTAAAACAATGCTTGCAAAGGCTGTTGCCGGTGAATCTGGTGTTCCTTTCTTCTCAATTTCAGGTTCGGAATTTGTTGAAATGTTCGTTGGTATGGGTGCTTCTAAAGTCCGCGATCTTTTTAAACAGGCAAAGGAAAAAGCGCCTTGTATTGTCTTTATTGATGAGATTGATGCTATTGGTAAAAAACGTGATGGTCAAGTAGGCGGAAATGATGAGCGCGAGCAGACATTGAATCAGCTGCTGACAGAAATGGATGGTTTTGAAGGAAATAATGGTGTCATAATTCTGGCTGCCACAAACCGCCCTGAATCTCTTGATCCGGCTCTGACACGTCCTGGACGTTTTGACCGCCGTGTTCCTGTAGAACTTCCTGATTTAAAGGGACGTGAAGCAATCCTTAAGGTTCATGCAAAGAAAATCAAGCCGGCAGATGATGTTGACTTTCATACAATTGCAAGAATGGCATCTGGTGCTTCCGGTGCTGAACTTGCAAATATAGTAAATGAAGCTGCTCTTCGCGCTGTACGTCAGGGACGAACTATTGTCCATGAGGCTGACCTTGAGGAAAGTGTTGAGGTTGTTATTGCTGGTTATCAAAAGAAAAATGCCGTTCTCTCTGATCAGGAGAAAAAGGTAGTCGCTTACCATGAAATCGGTCACGCACTTGTCGCTGCACTGCAGTCTCACTCTGCACCAGTTCAAAAAATCACGATCATTCCACGTACCTCTGGTGCTCTTGGATACACTATGCAGGTTGAGCAGGGTGACAAATATTTGATGACAAAAGAAGAAATTGAAAATAAAATCGCAACCTTTACCGGCGGCCGTGCCGCTGAGGAAGTAGTTTTCAATCAGATTACTACTGGCGCTTCTAATGATATTGAGCAGGCAACAAAGCTTGCACGTGCCATGATTACACGCTATGGTATGAGTGATGAATTTGATATGGTTGCCCTTGAGACTGTAACAAATCAGTACCTTGGCGGTGACGCTTCTCTTGCATGCTCTGCTGATACACAAAAGGAAATTGACCGTCAGGTAACTGAACTTGTGAAGAAACAGCATCAAAAGGCAAAGAAGCTTCTTCTTGATAATCGCGACAAGCTGGATGAATTATCAAATTATCTATATGAGAAGGAAACGATTACAGGAGAAGAATTTATGGAAATTTTAAACAGAGATTCAAATACTGCTTCAGGAGGTGAATTAAAATGAGAAATCGTTCCCGTTTCGGCTGGATTGAGCTGATCGAAGGAATACTTTTGATTATTCTTGGAATTTTCTCTTTTCTTCGTCCAGACAGTATGTTATCCGGCTTTGTCATGTTCTTTGGACTTATTGCACTTTGTATCGGAATTCTCGACATTATCTTTTATGTCAGAACAGAGGAACATGTCGGCTTTGCGCCAACTATTGCTCTTATATCCGGATGCTTAAGCGTTCTTGCTGGTCTGATGCTTCTTGTATATCCTGGTGCTGTGAAATGGGCTTTTTCACTTTTCTTCCCGATGTGGTTTATCGCCCATTGCATTTCACGACTGTCACAGCTGCCAATGATACGCATTTGGACAGTAAAATGGCATTATTACTTTATTATGATTGCAAATATCATTGGTCTTTTTCTTGGCATTTTCATGCTGATTCGCCCTGTTGCTGCACTCATATCACTTAGCTATCTAATTGGAATTGATTTAATTTTACTAGGCATTGATTCCATCATCCTCGCATTTAGTAGGATGGGAAGTGACTGGTAATCCCATACTTTTTATAATGGAGTCTGCAATTTGTTCTGCAGACTCTTTTTTTTGATCCTTCTGCCACTTTAAAAAGACATTTAATAATGCACCGCCATAAAAATAAAGCTCATACTCTGGAATTTTATACTTTGGCATAATTCTCTTGCTCATGTAATCATTCATCGCATCCCACAGAATATATTGCAGCTTTGCATCTACCAGCTTTCCAATAAACATCTCATACTGATCGAAATATTTCAATGCATGAACGATGCTGCTTCTATTATGAAAGCGTCCTATCTTTTCTGTTCTGCACTCACGTATATATCCAGCAACTATCTCGTGAAAATAATCAGACAGCGCGTCTTCCTTTGTCTCATAATAATGATAAAATGTCATTCTTGATACGCCAGCCGTCTTTACAATATCTGAGATTTTAATTTTCTCATATTCTTTTTTATCCATCAAAACGAACACGGCTTCCCCGATACACATCCGGGTAAACCGTGTTCGTTTATTATGTTCTCTAGAAAATAAATTGACCACTATACTATACCTCCAAAATAAGTATTCCCTCTATTCACCCTATTTTTATTTCAGTATAGCACATTTTTTTTAATCATGAAAGTAAAGATTCTATTACATCTTCTGCATATTCAAGATGATCACATCTCCACGCATCTGCTCCGCAGAAAACAAGACCATTTTTTGCATCGCCCGTGACTGAGGTAATCAGCGCATCTGTAATACAATATGGAATCTTATCTGGACGGCAATTTTTCAGACAGCCTCTGCAGCGCACTGGCGCTATGCGTCCTCCAGACATAATAGTATCACTAAATTTATTTCTGACAGCTCGTCCCGGAAGACCAACAGGACTGTCAATCAAAATAAGCCTTCTTAAAAGCATCTGATGCATCACATTCATATGTTGTAACGAAACGAGTAGCTGCCTGAATAGCGTCTGCGCCTAACGAAAAAGCATGATCTGCTGCTTCCTTTGTGCTGATGCCTCCTGCCAAAACGACTGGAATTTCTTTGTTAAAACGCGCCGCATACTCACGGCAGACTTTAATAATATTACGCACCTCTTTTTCATAGACATCAAAGGTATAATAGGAGAGCTGATCTTTTGCAAAGCCAAGATGACCACCAGCAAGCGGTCCTTCAATAATCACAAAATCTGGTGCGCAGTGATGCTTTTTCTCCCAATAGCGAAAGATTACACGCGCCGATTTTTCAGTTGAAACGACTGGTGCAAGTGCTGGTGCCTCCACAGATTGATCCATCTCTTCCATGGCATTTGCAACAATTTTAGGAAGATCAACTGGAAGACCTGCTCCGCATACAAGAAAATCTGTTCCTGCCTTAACAGCAGCCCTAACATACTCTTCGTAATGCTGCATGGCAACCATAATATTAAAACCGATTATGCCATCTGGACTGATTTTTCTTGCTTTATCAAATTCACTTTTGATTGCACGAAGATTTGCCTCAAACGGATCTTTGTCAAATTCAGGATCTAAAAATCCAATCTGCGCTGCTGATATCGTGCCGGCTCCTCCTGCCTTTGCGACTGCACCAGCCAGTCCAGAAAGACTTACACCGACACCCATACCGCCCTGAAAGATCGGCTTTTTCAGCTCTTTATTTTTTATTTTTATCATATTTTATTCCCTGCCATAATCAATATTTACGAAATCTCTGATAGCGGTGTTCGCACAGCTCTATACTGTCCATACTGCCATATTTTGATAAAAACTGATCAATCTGGCTGCGAAGTGCCTCTGCTACATCTTCCATCTGATCCTTTGAAAAATGTTCCGGCTCCTTAAATACACGCTCGACAATTCCTGCCTTTTTCAAGTCGGCAGCTGTAAGCTTCATACTGTCAGCAGCCTCCTTTGCACGCTTGCTGTCTTTCCAAAGAATACTTGAAAATCCTTCAGGAGAAAGGATGGAATATACTGCATTTTCCATCATCCATACCTCATCTGCTACTGCAAGCGCGAGCGCACCGCCGCTTCCGCCCTCTCCAATCAAAATGGAAAGAATTGGTGTCTTTAAAGATGACATTTCAAAAAGATTTCTTGCGACTGCCTCTCCCTGGCCATGCTCCTCTGCTTCAATTCCACAGGCAGCGCCTGGCGTATCGACAAAGCAAAGAATTGGACGATGAAACTTTTCAGCCTGCCTCATCAAACGAAGTGCCTTTCTATAACCTTGCGGGGAACACATGCCAAAATTTTCATTTTTCTCCTGTGCAATCACAGTGACAGGCTGACCATCAAAAAAGCCAATTCCCGCCGTAACAGCTTTATCATCTGTCATTATTCGATCACCATGAAATTCATAAAACTGATCAATTAGTGCATTAATATAATCATAACCTATAGGGCGTTTTTTATCACGTGAAAAGCAAACGCGGTCCCATGCCGAATATTTTTTCTGAATATTTTCTTCTGCAGCTTTGACATTTTCAATTTCAGTTTTTTCTGCGAAAGAACTTATCTTCAATTCAGCCGATACACTATGAAGATGCAAAAGATCTGTCAGCACTTTCTTTTGCTCATGACGCTCAACAATGCGATCCACAAAGCCATGCTCAAGCAAAAATTCTGCTCGCTGAAAGCCTGCCGGGAGGCGCTGTCCTGTCGTCTGCTCTATAACACGAGGTCCCGCAAAACCAATAAGTGCCTTTGGCTCTGCCAAAATAATATCAGCCTCCATAGCAAAGCTTGCCGTCACACCACCTGTTGTTGGGTCAGTAAGCACACTTATATATAAAAGTCCTTCATCACTGTGACGCTTAAGCGCAGCTGATGTCTTTGCCATCTGCATAAGAGATATAATTCCCTCCTGCATTCTTGCACCGCCAGAGCATGTAAAAATGATAATAGGCAGCTTCTTTTTTGTTGCCTCTTCTGCTGCACGCGTAATTTTTTCGCCTACTGCCTCTCCCATGCTTGCCATCATAAAGCGGCCATCCATCACGCAAAGCACACACGGCTCACCGCCTATTGTACATTGTCCTGTTACAACGGCTTCTTTTAATCGTGTCTTTAACCTCGCAGCAGCAATTTTTTCCTCGTACCCTTCAAACTCCATGGGATTTTTGCCCACAAGATCCTGATCCCATTCAAGAAAGCTTCCCTCATCTGCAATTCGCGCAATACGCTCCTGTGCACGGACACGAAAATAGCCATTGCAGCTTGGGCAGACATAGAAATTTTTTCTGACATCCTCTGCTACTATCGCCTTTTTGCACATGCTGCATTTGCAAAGAAGACCTTCTGGCACCTCTGGTTTCTTGCGGATTCCGGCAAATGGCCGCACCAATGTCTTTTTAAATACATGATCGAGATTCATAATCTTTATGCCTCCTGCTGAATACGGTCAATAAATTCAATGTCAATATTTCCTGCCAGAAAATCCGGATGATTAAGCAGCGCATACTGATAATTGACATTGGTATCAACGCCCTCTATGATTACCTCACCGAGCGCACTTTGCATTTTTTGAATTGCCTCACGTCTGTTTTTTGCCCACACACTTATCTTTGCTATCATTGAGTCATAATATGGCGGAATCGTATAGCCACTATAAATTGCAGAGTCAATGCGCACTCCCTTGCCTCCTGGCAGATGAAGTCCTGTAATAGTTCCTGGACATGGCAAAAAATTCTCCTCTGGA
>ERZ825324.4854-NODE-4854-length-10704-cov-5.043854_pt1 | contig 10704 bp, 8 predicted proteins | sample MGYA00519859_ERZ825324 | MGnify/ENA primary metagenome ERZ825324 (study PRJEB31778, sample SAMEA3449198) | human gut metagenome | biome: human gut; feature: human-associated habitat; material: faeces | place: United Kingdom | collected 2010/2012 ... | reverse complement strand
TGAACAGGGGGATATTCATGCTGCTTACCGCGATGCAGGACAATCCGAACCAAGGCATACAGGCATACGGGGGAACGCTCCTTATTGGCCTGCTGGGTGACAGGGGGCTTTCCCTGCTTGCCGAGATTGCTTGGGGGGGGGCAAGCCCTGCTTTTCCCGCCTGTTGACGTGGCTTTTACGATCTCTCACCTTACCTGCCGACGCTGCGTCTCCTTATAAATAGGGGGGGGCGCTTGACTGTGTCAGCCGGTTAACGCAGGCGTTCGGTTCACTCTCGCTTCTGCTTTTGCGTATAGATAGGGATTCATACACCGCAAGCGGATAACGAATACGAACGCTGCAGGGAATACGTACTGACAGTATTAAACCCGTATTTTTGTTTTTAGAGTATGAAAAAACGGGAAGATCCGAAGATCCTCCCGCGGGGCGAAAGCCGTTCTAATCCGAAGTACGGGGCGCGTTGTACGGTTCGGGAAGAGCTGCCCTGCCCGTTTTCCCATTTGCAATACGGTCCGTGGCGGCCGTATTCCTATTTATGGCGCAGTCCGTGGTAAAGCGGTATTGCGCCTTTTCGATGATGCTTTTTAATGCCGGCGTTTTATATCTCTGAGGCTGTTGTCTTATTCTTCCGCGACTCCCTGCGCGGCTTATCGCATTGGGACTTAGCCGAGCGGTTATGCGTGCCAATCGGTATAGAGTCCGCAGTGCTTGCAGTGAAGCTTGTAGGTTTTGCGGTGTATGGCGCGGATGCGGAGCGCTACACGGCGGCAGCCGGGGCACCGTAATGTGTAGAGCAGGCGTTCGTAATGGCGGAAGAGGAAGAAATTGATGCTGCTGAGTGCGATGGCCGCGAATCCGATTCCCGAACTTTCGTTCGTGATTACGGGCAGCAGGCAGATTACCAAGGTGAGGAAAAGGAGCGTCAGGCCCAGCGTGTGAATCGTCTGATTACGCAGGTGCCTCTGATACCAGAGCGGCAGCGTGGCGCACATGCCCGTTACGGCAGGGAGGCAACTGATGCCGATCAGCAGGAGATAGTTGTTCATGACAAATATCGGAATGCCTGTCCCCCGGCATATGTAAGTGGGAGTTTGGGATAGGGATACAAAAAACGTGGGACAAAACTCTGATCTGCTTTCTGAGGCTCTGGAATAACCTGTGCAACCAAATACAGAATGAAGCCCACGTTGGAAACGTGAGCGTCAAACTTCATTCCTTGGTTGCTCTTAAAATTTTCCAGATTTTCAGAAAGCAAGGTACAAAGCTAACGCTTTTTATATGTATGTGCCGGCGCTTTTAGTGCGGAACGGCGCGGAAGTGATTCGCAATTAAGTCATAATACGCTTTTAATGCTTCATAGGCAATTGGGATTTAGGATTGCACGCACAAATATAAGAAAAACATCCGAAATTTCCGGATGTTTTTGCAGGGGATGCTATTATAAATTGTAACGCGCGCGCCGATGACGCTACCTGAGTTCTCCCGGATGGAGCTTTCTGTACTCTTCGAGCGTGATGGGACGGCGTCCCTGCGACCGGCGCAGTTTGTCGCCGATGACGTGTGCTGCGGCCCGCAGCGTACGTCCCAGTTCGGTGACGAATCCGCGCGGCGGAAAGAGCGTGCAGACCATTTGGCGGTCCCATTTCTTCAGGAAGAATTTGCTGTAGTATTCGTCCGTCGGGTTTACCAGAAAGTCGATGTCGTCTTTCCATTCGTAACGCACGTGCATCAGCTCTCCCTCGGAGAACGGCAGCAATTTGTAGGGCAGCGACTGATAGGGCAGGTAATTGAGGAACAGTTCGCCGTAGTCGTTGGCATAGTTGCCCGGAACGCGCTGTTTGTCGTACAGCACCAGCTTGTCGCCGATGCAGAGGACGACGTAACGGTGCGACTGCTTCGGGAAGAGCCATTCGCCCAGCAGGCTCGGCGTTTCGATATATCCGGCCTTGCCCACGCGCATCACCTCGCGCAGGAACTGGGCGGGATCGTCGCTGTGTTCGAGCACCTGATTGCAGATGACGTAGTCGAATTCCTTGTCTGCGAACGGCAGCGCTTCGGCCGCGGCGTTTACCAGCTTCTGGTGGGGATAGATGCGGAGTCCTCCGCTGCGGTGGGAGTCGTCGCCGAGAAACTTGTCGGCAAGGACATCGGCCCGGAAAGAGGGATTGTTGCCCGGTCCGATTTCAAGCACTCGGTAGCGCTTTTTTATGTGCAGATCCTGCCTGCTCTTGGGTGTGCTGATTCTCATATAGCACGATTGATCTTCATAGTTCACAAATATAGAAAAATAATTTCTAATTTTCGTTGAACATGCGTTTTATGTCGCGCCACTCCCCGTCGTTGGGGGCCGGTTCGATGCCCAGCAGCCGGCAGAGGATAAGATACATATTCTGGTTCTGGAACGATCGCTGTCGGTAGCCCTTGCGGAAGGCGGGGCCGGAGCCGTAAAATACCATGTGCATATCCCGGTCGCGGTTGTCGAAGCCGTGCGTGCCGCGCTTGCGTACGGGACGCTCCTGCGGGGCGTAGTCGAGCGTCCAGCCTGTTTCGGGAATGACGATGACGTTCGTCAGACGCGTGGGGTGGGTGCCGTAGTGGAACCGGCGGGGCATCCGCTCGCGCCGCCATGCCTTCATATGGCCCGTGCGGCGCAGCGTGCGCACGGCTTGGTCCGCATACTCTTCCTTGACTTCGAGACCGAACGGCGTGCCCGGAACGACGCGCACGACCTGCGCCGTGTCGAGCAGCGGCAGCAGGTTGATGTAGCGGTCGGGCGAAAGCTCGGCCATGCCGTGGTCGGCCGTGACGATGAAGTTGATGCGGTCGAAGACGGGCGAGCGGCGTATCTCGCGGAAGAAGTAGCGGAGCACCGAGTCGATGTGCTCGGCGCGGCCCACGGCTTCGGGCGATTCGGGGCCGTAGGTGTGCATCGCGGCGTCGGGTTCTTCGAAGTACCACATCACCAGCTGCGGGATCTCCGCTTCGGGGCGCGTCATGGCGTCGATCACCCAGTCGGCGCGCTGGTAGTAGTCCGGTTTGGACGAGTAGCGGGTCCAGACGGTCGCCTGACGGCCGCCGATCGGGACTTCGCTGCCCGGCCACATGAAGATGTTGGCCGTAAGCCCCTGCCGTTCCGCCGTATTCCAGATCGGCTCTCCGCCCCAGAATCCCGGTGTGCGGACGTCCAGCGAGTCGAAAACCGAGAGCCGGCGTCCCTGCGTGCGATCGTAGAAGCCGTTGTTCACGACCCCGTGGTGGTCGGGGTGCAGGCCCGTGGCCATGGCGTAATGGCTCGGAAAGGTGTTCGAGGGATAGACTGGGTAGATTTCGGCATAGGTGCCGACGCGGGCGAGCGAATCGAGCGTCGGCGTGTGGCTGCGGCCTGCGAGGTCCCAGCGGAATGCGTCCATCGAAAGAATGACGGCGTATTGTTTCTCCTGCGGAGCGGTTGCGACGGCGCTCCTGCGGGACGCGGCGCATCCGGCGAACAGGAGTGCAAGCAGTATACAGGCGTATCGTTTCATTTCGGGGTGTTTTTGTTTGCGTAAAGATACAAAAAAAGCGCCCGCTGTAACAGGGGCGCTTCTCGATTGCGTAATAATTTATTACTTGCTCATGTAGTTCTTTACGTAGTGGTGGTGCTGGCCGAAACGCTCGAAAGCGGCGCGGTCCAGCTCCTCCTGAGCCGAAGGATCGGCCACCGAGATAATCAGGCGGGCACGCTCCTGCAGCGTCTTGCCGTAGAGGTCTACGGCGCCGTGCTCGGTTACGAACCAGTGGATGTGGTTGCGGGTCGTGACGACGCCTGCGCCCGGCGTGAGCACGGGAGCGATCTTCGAAATGCCCTTGTTGGTGACCGAAGGCATGGCGATGATGGCTTTGCCGCCCTTCGAGAGCGATGCGCCGTATACGAAGTCGATCTGGCCGCCGACGCCCGAATAGAACTTCGTGCCCAGCGAGTCGGCGCATACCTGTCCAGTGATGTCTACCTGCAGGGCCGAGTTGATGGCCGTCACGCGGTCGTTCTTCGAGATGATGTAGGGATCGTTGGTGTAGCCCACGTCCATCATCAATACGGCCGGGTTGTCGTCGATGAAGTCGTAGACGCGCTGCGAACCCATCAGGAACGTCGAGACCATCTTGCCCTTGTCGATATTCTTGGCTTCGCCGTTGATTACGCCGCTCTCCACCAGCGGAAGCACGCCGTCGGCGAACATCTCGGTATGGATGCCGAGGTTCTTGTGGCCGCCCAGCTGCGCCAGCACGGCGTTGGGAATGGCGCCGATGCCCATCTGCAGCGTCGCGCCGTCCTCGATCAGGGCTGCGCAGTGCTTGCCGATGGCCGTCTCGGTCTCGTTCGGCTCGGAGAAGTGCGCCTCCATCAGCGGAGTGTCGTCCTGCACGAAATAGTCGATCTTCGACGAGTGGATCATGGCTTGTCCGAAGGCGCGGGGAACGTGCTTGTTCACCACGGCGAGCACGTAATCGGCGGTCTCCACGGCGGCCAGCGTCGCGTCTACCGAGGTGCCGAGCGATACGAAGCCGTGTTTGTCGGGCGTCGATACCTGAATCATCGCCACGTTGCAGGGAACCGCGCCGCAGCGGTACAGGCGCTGCGTCTCGCTCAGGAAAATCGGAATGTAGTCGGCGTAGCCGCTCTGCGTCACTTTGCGGACGTTGCCGCCCACGAAGAACGAGTCGAGCTGGAACACGCCTTCGAATTTCTCGTCGGCATAGGGCGCAGGGCCTTCGGTGTGCAGGTGGTGGATGTGTACGTCCTTCAGTTCACCGGCCTCGCCGCGCGCGCACATGGCGTTGATAAGGCACTGGGGAGCCGAAGCCACGGAACTCAGGTGTACGTGGTCGCCCGATTTGATAACCTTGACGGCTTCTTCGGCAGTGGTAAATTTGATCTGGGTAGTCATTTTTACTTTAAGTTTGTATTGGTTTTAGTTAGCTGGTACCTTGTTTGTGTTTTCCTGTACGTAGTTTTTGATGGCTTTGTCGGAGTAGGTCCAGAAGATCGGCACGTTACGCATCGAAATGATGTTCAGCGCGTTGAGCGCCAGACCCATGCTGACGTCCACGCGGTCGAGCCGCTCCATGCCCGGCGCGATGTTGTAGAACGTCACCACGATATGTTCGGGCTGGCCGCTGCGCATCGTGTAGATGCGGCCGTAATGGTCCGACGAAGGGTAGGCGACGCCTTTGGCAAAGGCGTAGGTGCCGTTGCGTTCGCCGCCCATGTAGAGCCGGAAGCCGCCGTAAAGCGGCGTGATGTCGAAATGCAGCATGACGGTGCCGGAGATGTTGTCTCCGGCGCAGATGACGTTCGAGATCCGGAAGTCGTTCACGAACGAAGGGGTGCTGATGTCCGAGGGCTGGTGCTCGCGGGCGAACTGCACTACGGCGTCGTTGCGCAGGCTCTCGAAGCGGCGGGCTTCCTGACGGATCTTCTTCTTCTGAGCCTTCTGCAGCGCCTTCTGCTCCTTCTGCGTGAGGTCGGTCCGGGGCTGAACGGCCGATGCCGCTCCGCACAGGGTGCAGAGCGACATCAGCAAAACAATCAGACGTTTCGGCAGCATAGCGTAGCTATTTGCGTTTCACTTCGACCTGTTCGTATCCCTCGACGATGTCGCCGACGCGGATGTCGTTGAACGATTCGATGTTCAGACCGCAGTCCTGACCGTTGGTGACCTCCTTGACGTCGTCCTTGAAACGTTTGAGCGAGCCGAGCTTGCCCGTGTAGATGACGATACCGTCGCGGATGACGCGGATCGGGGTGCTGCGCTGGAGCCTGCCTTCGCGGACGATGCATCCGGCGACGGTGCCGACCTTCGAAATCTTGAAGATCTCCAGCACTTCGACCGAAGCGACGATCTCCTCCTTCATGACCGGTTCGAGCATGCCCTCGATAGCGTCCTTGATGTCGTTGATGGCGTCGTAGATGATCGAGTAGAGACGGATTTCGATCTCCTCCTTCTCGGCCGTCTTGCGCGCCGCGGCCGACGGACGCACCTGGAACCCGACGATGATGGCGTTCGACGCGGCGGCCAGCAGCACGTCGGACTCCGAAATCTGTCCCACGGCGGCATGGATGACGTTGACCTGCACGGTCTCTTTCGAGAGCTTGATGAGCGAGCCGGCCATCGCCTCGACCGAACCGTCCACATCGCCCTTGACGATGATGTTCAGCTCCTTGAACGATCCGATGGCGATACGGCGGCCGATCTCGTCGAGCGTCACGTGCTTCTGCGTCATGATGCCCTGCATGCGCTGCAACTGCTCGCGTTTGCTGGCGATCTCACGCGCCGAACGGTCGTCGTCCATCACGTTGAACGTATCGCCCGCCTGCGGAGCGCCGTTGAGACCCAACACCTGCACCGGCGTCGCGGGCCCCGCTTCGGTCACCTTCTTGCCGTTCTCGTTGAACATCGCCTTCACGCGGCCCGTATGGATACCCGACAGCAGAACGTCGCCCACATGGAGCGTGCCGTTCTCCACGAGCACCGTAGCCACGTAGCCGCGCCCCTTGTCGAGCGTCGACTCGATGACCGTACCGGTCGCCTTGCGGTCGGGGTTGGCTTTCAGATCGAGCATGTCGGCTTCCAGCAGCACCTTTTCGAGCAGTTTGTCGAGATTGAGCCCCTTCTTGGCCGAAATATCCTGGCTCTGGTACTTGCCGCCCCACTCCTCGACCAGATAGTTCATCTGGGCCAGCTGCTCCTTGATATGGTCGGGATTGGCGTTGGGCTTGTCGATCTTGTTGATCGCGAAGACCATCGGCACGCCGGCGGCCTGCGCGTGGTTGATCGCCTCGACCGTCTGCGGCATGACGCTGTCGTCGGCCGCCACGATGATGATCGCCACGTCGGTGACCTTCGCGCCGCGGGCACGCATGGCCGTGAAGGCTTCGTGTCCCGGCGTATCGAGGAAAGTGATCTTGCGGCCGTTGAGCACGACGCTGTACGCGCCGATGTGCTGCGTGATACCGCCCGCCTCGCCTTCGATGACGTTGGTCTTGCGGATATTGTCCAGCAGCGACGTCTTGCCGTGGTCGACGTGTCCCATGACGGTCACGATCGGCGGGCGCGGCACGAGGGATGCCTCGTCGTCGACTTCGTCGTCGGCGATCGCCTCCTGGATGTCGGCCGATACGAACTCGACCTTATATCCGAACTCTTCGGCCACGACCACCATCGCCTCGGCGTCGAGACGCTGGTTGATCGAAACCATCAGGCCCAGGTTCATGCAGGCCGAAATCACCTCGTTGACCGAAACGTCCATCATCGTAGCCAGCTCGCTGACGGTGACGAACTCGGTCACTTTGAGGATCGAACGCTCCTTCTGCTCGCGCTGCATCTCCTCGTTCAGGCGTTCGGCCACCAGCTCGCGTTTCTCCTTGCGGTACTTGGCGCCCTTCGACTTGGCACCCTTCGAGGTCAGGCGTGCCAGCGTATCCTTCACCTGCTTTGCTACCTCCTCGTCGCTCACTTCGGGACGCACGACGGGTTTCACCACACGGGCGCCCTTCTTCTTGTTGCGGCCATCGCCCGGACGCGGCTGACCGCCGCCCCTGCCGGAGGCATTGCCGCCGGCCTGCGAACCGCCGCCGTTACCGCCTCCGCGGCCCGCAGGCTGCGCGCGGTTGACGTCCACCTTCTCCTTCGACAGGCGTTTGCGTCTATGCTTGCCGCCCGGCACCATGGCCGAAACGTCGATCTTGCCGAGCACCTGAGGGCCCGTCAGCGTCTCGGTCGCCGGACGGAAAATATCGTCTTTCTTCTCGGCCTGCCGCTCGTCGTAGGTCTTCTGCTGCGCCTCGGCCGAAGCCATGGGCCGTACCGGTGCGGGCGTCGGCGTCACCGCAGGCGCCGCAGGGGCGGGCTTCCCGACCGCCGGAGGCGTCACGGCCGGCGCTGCCGGCTGCGGCTCGGGAACCTCGACGGGCGTCGGCACGACCGGTTCGGCCGGAGCGGGAACCGCCGCAGGAGCGGGCGCCGGCGTCGGAGCAGGTTTCGCCGCAGGGCGCGGAGCCGGGGCCGGCGTTGCAGCCGGAGCCGCCTTCGGGCCTTTGCCCGAGAGATCGATCTTGCCCAATATCTTGGGACCCATGCTCGCCACCTCGTCCTTCACGCTGATGACGTTGCTCTTGACCAGCAACTCCTCGTCGTTCTTTCCGCCCTTGCCCTTCGCGTCGTCGTCGAGGGTGACGGTCGCCTGCTTCTGCGCGATGCGCTCGCGGATATTGACACGTTCGCTGTTGACGGCACGGCCCGCGCCGAACTCTTTTTCGAGAAGGGCATAAGTCTCCGCATCGACCAGCGCATTGGGCGATCCGTCGCTCTTGACCCCCTTCTTTTGCAGGAAGTCCGTGATGGTGTTGATGCCCACATTGAACTCCTTTGCAACCTGGATGAGTCTTATTCTTCTTTCATTTGCCATATTGTCTGTTCTCCTTTCTTTGTCTCGTTATTCGAATTCGGCTTTGAGAATCTCCACCACCTTCTGGGCCTGCTCCATTTCCAGATCGGCGCGCGAAGCGATCTCCTCGACCGAAAGTTCCAGCACGCTCTTCGCCGTATCGCATCCGACGGCTTTCAGCGCGTCGATGATCCACGCATCGATCTCGTCCTTGAATTCGTTCAGGTCGACGTCCTCCTCCTCGACCTCGCGGTAAACGTCGATGTCGTAGCCGGTGAGCATCTTCGACAGGCGGATGTTCAGACCGCCCTTGCCGATGGCCAGCGACACCTGATCGGGTTTGAGATAGACCGAAGCGGTCTGCTTCTCCTCGTCGATGGTGATCGACGAGATCTTGGCCGGATTGAGCGAGCGCTGGATCATCAGCTGGGTGTTGGTCGTGTAGTTCACCACGTCGATGTTCTCGTTGCGCAGCTCCTTGACGATGCCGTAGATGCGCGATCCCTTCATACCCACGCAGGCGCCCACCGGATCGATCCGCTCGTCGTACGACTCGACGGCCACCTTGGCGCGCTCGCCCGGTATGCGGGCGATCTTCTTGATCGTAATCAGCCCGTCGGCGATTTCAGGCACCTCCTGCTCGAAGAGCCGTTCGAGGAACTGGTTGGCCGTACGCGAGAGGATGATGCGCGGCTGGTTGTTGTTCATCTCCACGGCCTTGACGATCGCCTTGATCGTATCGCCCTTGCGGTAGAAGTCGTTGGGAATCTGCTCCGCCTTGGGCAGGATCAGTTCGTTTTCGTCCTCGTCGAGGATCAGCACCTCCCTTTTCCAGACCTGGTAGACCTCGCCGGTGATGATCTCGCCCACCTGCTGCGAATATTTCTCGTAGAGGCTGGCCTTCTCCAGATCGAGGATGCGCGACGCGAGATTCTGACGCAGCGACAGCACCGTGCGGCGGCCGAACGACGAGAGCTTGATCTCATCGGCATACTCGTCGCCCACCTCGTAGGTCGGATCGATGGCCTTCACCTCCGAGACGGCGATCTGCGCGTTGGGATTCTCCACCTCGCCGTCGGCCACCACCGTGCGGTTGCGCCAGATTTCGAGGTCGCCCTTTTCGGGGTTGATAATCACGTCGAAGTTTTCGTCCGTCTCGTACTGCTTTTGCAGGGCGTGGCGGAAAACGTCCTCCAACACGCCGATCATCGTGCTCTTGTCGATGTTTTTCAGCTCCTTGAATTCAGCGAAGTTGCTGATCAGATTCAGATTATCCATGTTGCGTTATCTTATTTTTATTATTTTGATCCGTCTACTTGAAATCCAGGTACTCCTTCGTATATTTCACCTCGGAGAAGGCGTAGCGTTTGACCACCTTCACCAGCTGCTTGCGCTTTTTGCCCTCGACCGCCTGCTTCTCCTCGTAGGAGAGCGTGATCCCCCCGGCATCCGCCGCATCGAGCAGCGCACGGATCTTCGTGCCGTTCAACAGCAGCACTTCGACCGGACGGCCCACCAGCTTGCGGAACTGCCGTTCGCATTTCAGCTCTTCGCCGATACCGGCCGAAGCCACCGTGAGCGAAAAATCCTCTTCGTCGTCGGCCATCGCTTCGTTGACGGCGCGGTTGACGGCGGCGCAGGTTTCGAGCTGCACGGAGGTGTCGCTGTCCAGCAGCAACTCCACCTCGTTGGAAGGGGAAACCTTACAGCTCACCACAAACACATCGGTACCAACGAGTTGCTGTTCGGCAAGTGCCTTGATTTTCTGACAATCGATCATAATCGTTTCGGATATATTTACGAAATAAGGGGACTCCTGTCCCCTTACTGCTTCTTTTCACGCCACAAATATAGTAAAATTTTCTTCTACCACAAATATTTACGAAGAAAAATCGTTCCGACGCTCCCTTCGGCCGCCGCGAACGGCTCGAAAAGCCTCCGATACGGAGCGGTTTCGGGTCAACGGCGCGTCTCCGGGATCGGAGTCGGAAACCGTCCTCCCGCCGTTTCCTCGGAATTCCGCACCTCCGTTCGCCGGAACGATGCCGATCCGCTCGGCGGATGCACGGCAGGGCCGATCCGCCCCCTGATCGGAACACGAAGGAACCGTACCGCGCGGCAACCGGAAATTCCGCACGGTACGATTCCCCAAGATTTCGGCTGCGCGCTATGCGTGCGAGCGCTTCGACACGCATAGCGCGAGGATGAACGAAAGGGCCGAGGCTGCGATCCAGAAGAGGGCTGCGGCCTCGAAATCGTAGCGAGCGACGCCGTCGACGA
>ERZ825324.4849-NODE-4849-length-10714-cov-3.962285_pt1 | contig 10714 bp, 7 predicted proteins | sample MGYA00519859_ERZ825324 | MGnify/ENA primary metagenome ERZ825324 (study PRJEB31778, sample SAMEA3449198) | human gut metagenome | biome: human gut; feature: human-associated habitat; material: faeces | place: United Kingdom | collected 2010/2012 ... | reverse complement strand
TGGCCTCGGTGACGGACAGGTAGGCGTCCGGCAGGTCGATGTACTTGCCGACGATGGCGATGTTGACCTCGTGCTTGGGGTGGTGCACACGCTCCAGCAGGTCGGCCCATTCGTCCCAATCGACGTCATGGAACGGCAGGCCGAGCTCACGCACCACATAGGCGTCGAGGCCCTCCTCGAACAGGATCTTCGGCACATCGTAGATGCTCGGCGCATCCACGCAGTTGACCACGCCTTCGGCATCGACATCGCACATCAGGGAGATCTTGTCCTTGATGGACTGATTGAGCGGGCGGTCGGAGCGCAGCACAAGGGCGTCCGGGGAAATGCCGAGCTGGCGCAGCATCATCACGGAGTGCTGGGTGGGCTTGGTCTTGAGCTCGTGGGCGGCGGAAATGTACGGCACCAGGGAAACGTGCACGAACATGCAGTTGTCCGGGCCGAGATCGCGGCGCACTTCGCGGGCGGCCTCAAGGAAGGGCTGGGACTCGATGTCGCCGACGGTACCACCGATTTCGGTGATGATCACATCCACGTCATCGGAAGCCTGGGCGCGCATACGAGACTTGATTTCGTTGGTGATGTGCGGGATAACCTGCACGCACTGGCCGAGGTATTCGCCGGCGCGCTCCTTGCGCAGCACTTCCTGATAGATCTGACCGGTGGTGACGTTGGCCTTCTGGCTCAGGAAGACGTCGAGGAAACGCTCGTAGTGGCCGATGTCGAGATCGGTTTCGGCACCGTCTTCGGTCACGTAGACCTCACCATGCTGGAACGGGTTCATGGTGCCCGGGTCGACGTTGATGTACGGATCGAGCTTTTGCTGCAGAACATGGATACCGCGGCTGCGCAGCAAACGACCGAGCGAAGATGCGGTCAGGCCCTTGCCGAGAGAGGAGACAACGCCGCCAGTGACGAAAATATGCTTGGTGACGTGTTCTTGAGAATTACCATGTGTTCTTCTAACCATGGAATTTCACTCTATCATCCGTGTATGACCCGGCGTGTTCACCAGACGCGTCGGCCCCGACATGGCGTACTTGAACAATACGAATAGTAGGCTCGTCAAAAAGCATACGCAAGGTCATAATCACGTCAAACGTCTTATCCGCCAGCTATTGCAGGTATTGGTCGAGACGCACTAGGCCTAACGCATATAGGACAAACGCTGTTTTCAGGTTTTTCAGCGAGGCCCATTCATCGGCACCGTGCGCGTTGCCGGCACCTGGTGCGATGAATGGCGGGGTCTCCGGGTCGATGCCGTCGACCGCCGGCACATGGTCGGCATGGAATTCGGGACCGAAGTTGAGTGCGCGCGGGATAAAGCGGGCGTGGGTGCCGTCGCCGACAGCCACGGGTCGAGCCTCGCAACCGAGCACGTCGTTGTAGGTTGCGGTGAGCAACTGGACACGCGGGTCGTCAGCCTGCACGTAGTATGGGTCATCGTTAAGGATGTCGACAATGCGGCCGCCCGCCGCTTCGGCTTGTGCTTGAATACGCTCGATGATTTGTTCGTGTGCCTGGCCTACCGCATAACGGATGTCGAAGTGCAATACGATGGCATCTTCAGAAGTCTCACCTGATACCGCGCCTAATACCTTGTCTGCTTCAGCGAACTCATTCGCCGGTATAATCAAACCACCATTGGCGGTAGTCGGTCCGCTTTCCGCATTCTCGCAATCGATACCCAAGCCGGTGCCATATGAGTCTTTTGTCCATTGGGCAATCGCCTGCGCTGTAGTGAGGTCACGGCCTTCGAGCAGACCGGACCGGGCAAGCGCCGTAGTGAGCACCGCTATAGCGTTTACGGTACCGGACGGCTGGCAGGCATGACCGGCGACACCGGTGGCCTCAATCGTGACGCCTTGCGCTGTTGCGTTGATATGCAATCGCTCGGCGATATCTGGAGCGATGTTGCCGCTCTGGCAGAATGCTTGCCGCACGGTAGATTCGTCGACGCCGGTGAGGGTGATTGCGGCGGCCCCGGGAACCGTGTTAGTGGCGGTGCCGGCATGCCAACCGCGCAATTGCGGCCCGACCGGCAGTTCGACATCCACATCGAGCAGCCCTTTTTGGATATTGTTCACCGGGAAGGGACCATCGGTGACGATGGCCTGGTACGGCGCGCCGATGTTGGCGACGAACCATTTGATGTCGTTGAGCGCGATCTCTTCGGAGCCGCCGAACAGTATACGTACGCGGTGGCGGAAACGGTGGTCGTGTTCCTTGAAGAAACGGAGTAGGAAATAGCTGGTCAGCGCGACGCCTTTATTGTCCAATGAGCCGCGACCGATAACAATATCGCCAATAACCTGCGGATCGAAGGCATCGTGCGTCCAACCGTCGTCGGCGGGGACTACGTCGAGGTGGTCGACGAAGGCGATGTCACGGTCGGTCTCCACGTTCTCCTGTGGATAAACGACTTCCATGACGTGGCCGGTGTAGTCGCGCGTAGGCAGCCCGTCTCGTCCTGCCTTGGCCAGCATATGGTCGAATACACGGCGTACTTCGGGTCCATAAGGCGCGCCCGGACGAGGATTCGGGTCCGATTCGTCGGAAACCGACGGGTAGCGCAGCAGCTCACACAGCTCATCGACGAACTGTGCGCGGTGGGCGTCAAACCAGCGTGACGCGGCATCGACGAGATCACGTTCCGTGGCGGTGAGAGTCATGGCTTCCTTTACTTGGACGCTTATGGTTTCCTCAGGTAACAGGAATCCCGGGCGCAACGTCGACTGCTACCCGGGATTGGCTGGAGGGCTTGGTTCTATTCGCTCAGCAAGTGCGCCACAGCATCGAGCGCGAGCTTGTAGCCGTAGAAACCCATGCCGGTGATGGTGCCGGTGGCCACAGGGCTGATTACGGAACGCTTGCGGAACTCGTCGCGGGCGGACGGGTTGGAAATATGGACTTCCATAAGCGGCAGGTTCTCGTCAATGACCATGTGCGCGGCGTCGGCGAGAGCATACGAATAGTGCGTGAAGGCGGCGGGGTTCATGACCACCGGGGTTTTCTCGTCGGCGGCTTGGTGCATCCAGTGCACCATTTCGGCTTCGTCGTCGGTCTGGCGCACCTCGACTTCGAGGCCGAGGTCCTTGCCCCATTCGGTGCAGAACTTGCGCAGGGTGTCGAGGTCTTGACGACCGTAGACGTCGGGCTGGCGGACGCCGAGACGTCCGAGGTTAGGGCCATTGACAACGATGACTTTGGTCATTGGGACTCCTTTTGTTTGTGCTTCTCTCCCTCCGCCCCTTCGGGGCACCTCCCTCATCAGAGGGAGGTAGAAGGTAAATCCGACTCCGGGGTACCTCCGTTAGAGGGGAGCCAAGTACTTTTTTCTGAGGGGATGGCGAACGGCACGGCCTACGGCCGTTCAATTACTGCTGGATACGACGGAATGCTTCTTCCACGGCTTCGGCGGGCGGGTTGTCGAGGTGTACGACGTGACCAATCTCGTCGAGGACCACGAAGCGCAGCTCATTGCCGCGGGCCTTCTTGTCGCGATGCATCAATGCGAGCACGTCGTCGAACGAGCCGCCATTCCACGACGTCGGCAGACCCATCGAAGCAAGCAACGAGCGGTGATAGTCAACCAGATCCTGATCGATGTAACCGATCAGATGGGCCAGCTCGGCGGCATACACCATACCGACGGCCACCGCATTGCCATGCCTCCAGCGGAAATGCTCGAGCTTTTCGATGGCATGGCCCATCGTGTGCCCGTAGTTGAGGAATTCACGCAGACCCTTCTCCTTCAAATCGGAGGAGACGTGGTAGGCCTTGACCTTTACCGTGCGCTCAATGAGCTCGGCAACCACGTCTTCGAGCGGCGAGCCGAGGAATGTAGAGCCGTCGAAAGCGCGCAGTTCAGCTGCGTGGCCTTCGAGGATATGCAGGATTTCGGGGTCGCGGATGAAACCGGATTTGGCGACTTCGCCGAGACCCTCGATGAAGATGTCATTGGGCAGCGTAGCCAGCGTCTTGGTGTCGGCCAGCACACCGGCAGGCGTGTAGAACGAGCCGACGAGGTTCTTGCCCTGCGGGGTGTTGATGCCGGTTTTGCCACCGGTGGAGGCATCGACCATGGCCAGCAGCGAGGTCGGGCAGTTTACATAGCGCACGCCGCGCATCCACGTGGCAGCCACGAAACCGGCCAAATCGGTTGCGGCACCGCCGCCAAGCCCCACCACGGCATCGGATCGGGTGAAACCTTCGTTGCCAAGGCGTTCCCAAATGCCGTTGGCCACGGTAATGGTCTTGCCGGGTTCGGCATCCGGAATCACGATGTCGGAAACCTCATAGCCGCCCTGACGCAACAGGGCGCGGGCACGATCGGAGTGTCGCTGCACCGGCTGAGTGTGGATAAGCGCGATTTTGGCGGGTTTGGGTCCCAGCACGTCGACCAGATGGTTCATGGCACCTTCGCCAATGACCACATCATACGGCTCAATTGCCGCTCCGGTAACATGCACTGCTCGCTCAGATACCATATCAATCACTTTCTTCGCTGCGCCCTGAGGCGTAAGCCCCCGGGTATGGACATGAACGTTGGCGACCTCGCGGAATACTGGGTCACGCTGCTTGAACAGTTTTTTCCAACGGGAGTTGGCGTTGCCATTGAGCATGGGCCGGCCTCCCCCACGGTTCGCGCGTTCCATGGCTTCCGCCGGATCGGCATCAAGGTAGACCACACGACCGCCATGGTCGATGTAGGAGGCGAGGGCATGCTGGGTGGATGGCGTCATGGGAGCGCCACCGCCCAGCGAAAAGATACCGTCGAAATCCTCAAGCATATCGGCGATGAGATCGGCCTCGACCTCGCGGAATGCCGGCTCACCGTATTCCTCGAAGTAGGAGGGAATCTTCATGCCCACTTCACGTTCGATCTCCACATCGGCATCGGCGAACGGCAGACGCAACATATGCGCCACTTCCTTACCGACACGTGTTTTGCCGGCTCCCATCATGCCGATGATGACGGCGCGGGGGCGTGCGGTCATAATCTACGAATCCTCTCGACGATTGGTGAGTACAGTTGCTGATGGTTCCGCGGCAGTCGTCACGAAACCATACGCCCTTCGTTCAGCGCATGTGCTCCGGCCACGAGGCGAGATACGACTCAAGGTTGCGCCGTGTTTCGGCAACACTGTCTCCACCGAACTTATCCAGCGCGTACTTCGCCAAAGTCAGACGCACCATGGCCTCGGCCACCACGGATGCCGCAGGCACGGCGGTGCTGTCGGAACGCTGGTTGATGGCTTGTGCGGATTCGCCGGTCAGCACGTCGACCGTACGCAGGGCCTTGGGGATGGACGGAATCGGCTTCATGGCACCGCGTACGCGAATCACCTGGCCATTGGACATACCGCCTTCAATGCCGCCTGCGCGGTTGGACAGACGGTCGATGCGGCCGTCGGCGTTGACCACGATCTCATCGTGCGCCTGCGAACCGGGGCGGGAGGCTTCCAGGAAGCCGTCGCCGATCTCCACACCCTTGAACGCCTGAATGCCCATGATCGCGGAGGCCAGAGCCGCGTCCAGTCGGCGGTCGGACTCCACATACGTGCCGATGCCGGCAGGCACACCGTAAGCCAGCACTTCAATCACGCCGCCCAACGTATCGGAGGCCTTCTTGGCCTCGTTGATGCGTTCGATGATGCGGGCTTCGGCCTCTTTGTCCAGCGTACGGACAGGCGAGGCATCAAGCGCTTCCAGATCGTCGGGGGTGGGCAGAGGCAGGTCGGGGTTGGTCTGCACGCCACCAAGCGCCACCACGTGGGCTACGGTGCGGATGCCGAACGCCTGATCCAAGAACTGCTTGGCCACCTCGCCCAAAGCCACACGGGAGGCGGTCTCACGGGCGCTGGAGCGCTCCAGTACCGGGCGGGCGTCGTCAAAACCATACTTGCGCATGCCGGTCAGATCGGCGTGGCCCGGGCGCGGGCGGCTCAGCGGCGCATTGCGGCCTTCGCGCGGCAGGTCATGGTCGAGTGCATCGGCGCTCATGACCTCGGTCCACTTCGGCCATTCGGTGTTGGCGATTTCGATGGCCACCGGCGAGCCGAGGGTCAGGCCGTGGCGTACACCGGTCAGCAGACGGACCTTGTCTTGCTCGAACTTCATGCGGGCACCGCGACCATATCCAAGTCGACGGCGTGCCAGTGCGGAAACGATATCGTCCGTGCTAATACGCACGCCGGCCGGCAACCCTTCAATCATGGCCACCAATGCTTCTCCGTGAGACTCCCCTGCCGTCTGCCAACGCAGCATAACTTCCCTCGTTTCATGTGTGTACGTCTATGTGTACGTCTAGCTAGGGGTTAATGTTAAGCCATGCCATACCTGTTCACGCTACCCGGTCTGCTATGTGGGCTTGCACTGTCCATTGAGGATGTTCGTCATCGGCGGGTGCCGATCGCGTGGGTGGCTGCGGGCGCGTTGCTTCAGCTGGCCGCCGATTTCGCGTATGGAGTGGTGGTGAACGACCTGTTCGTGCTGTTGCAGGCGCTGTTGTTCACCGTGCTATGTTGCCTGATCCAGTTCGCGTTGGCGTTGCTGGTGCCTCGGTCATTGGGATTCGGCGATGTGACCGCCTTGATACCTATGGGATTGTCTGTCGGACTGTTTGGCCTGTTGCCTGTGGTGGTCTGGTGGCTGGCGATGGGCGTTGCCGGCATCACATGGATTGCCTTGTGGACGCGATTCGACCCACAACGCACATCACCGGCACATGCGGGCAAGGTGCCGTATGTGCCGGTGATATTGGCGGGCGCGATTGTGGCGGTGGCTGTTGGGGTGTTGTCCTAGATTTCTTCCATCCGCTTCGCGGGAGCCCCGGGCTTAAGTTGAGCGTTACATTCCCTGCAGTGCTCCCCTCAGTCCGCTTTTTTGCGGACAGCTCCCCTCGGCGAGGGAGCCAATGAAGAGACCAACGTCCGATCAGCTTCCCCAAGCGAAGGAAGCTAACGGGATGACTACTGGTTTTCGGCTTGCCACTTGCGTAGTTCGGCCACGTTCTGGTCATGTTCATCGGCGGTTGCGGCGAACTTGGTTTCGCCGGTGTCCAGATTGACCGTGCAGAAGTACAGCCAATTGCCGCCTTCGGGGTGCAGTGCCGCTTGAATGGCGTTATCGCCGGGATTGCTGATCGGCGTAGGCGGCAGGCCGGAGATCTTGTACGTGTTGTACGGGTTGGACTCGTCTTGGGTCATCTCGGTGGTCACCTGCGCGGGCTTGACGTTATTGCCATAGGCCACGGTGGAATCCATGCCCAACGACATGCCCTGCTCCAAACGGTTCTCGATGACTCGCGTCACTTTGCCGTAGTAATCGGCTTTGTTGACCTCGGCCTCGGCGATAGAGGCGATGATCATCACCCGTTCGCGGTCACTGCCGGCCGGCACGCCCAATTCATCCAACTTGGCGATACGCTTATCGACCATGGCCTTGAGGATTTCCGAAGCGCTCTTCATGCTCTTGACGTTGTAGGTTCCCGGCTCCAGCCATCCCTCAAAGCTACCGCCCGCTTCATTGGGCAGAATATCCTTACCCTTGTTCTTGATAATCGTGTCGAATTCGCTTTGGGCAATGCCGGAAAGCTTCGCGGCGTTGGCGAACACATCGGTGGCACGTTCACCGGGACGAACCTCGAGGAAGCCCGCCGCCTGGTTGGTGTCGGAGAGAACGTCGATCACTTTGGATGCGGCCATATGCTTCTTCAATGTGAACGTTCCCGGATAGAGTGTCGTGCTATTGGCGTTGACCACGCTGGTGAACGCGGCAGTAGACTTGATGACTTCGGCCTTGAGCAGATTATCGGCGATCTCCGCCGCGCCTTGGCCCTCGCTCACGGTGAATTCGACCTCGCCATAGCCCGGTCCCGGATAGTCCGCGATGGCCGTCGACTGGTTGCTCCGGCTGTCGCGCCATGCGATGAGCTTGGTTACGCCGAAATAGCCGCCGCCGATAAGCAGGGCGACGATGGCGATAGCGATGATAATGCCACTGATACGCTTGCGCCTGCGCTGTGCACGTCGCTTGCGCATCTCCCTGCGGGATTTCGGCGGTTCTGGCGGCTCGGCCCCGCGCATTGGTTCTGACCCCTGTTCGACCCAATGCGTGTTGTCATCAAAGAACTCGTTAAAATCATCGGTCATAACCGATACCTCACTGCTCCCGGGTACGGTCGAGTGCCGTCTGCAAAATCACCACTGCCGACTGCTGGTCAACCACCGGCCTGTGCTTGTTCGAAGCTTTATGGGCCTCGAACAGCTGACGATGCGCACTGACTGTTGTCAATCTCTCATCTATCAATGATACCTGCGGAATCTGATACTCCGTAGAATCACTGTCTTCACTCTCTGCTTGCAGCCTCTTCTCCAGATTGGCCGCCCACCTGCGCGCTTTTTTGGCGCTTTTGCCTTCTGTACCGTCCATCTGCAGGGGCAGTCCGACGATCACATGGTCCACATGTTCGTCTTCGATGACGTTCAGGACCTCGTCAATAGCAAAGAAATAGTCGCCGGCAACATGAATGTTGCCAGCAGGATGTGCAAAGGTAAGCTCCGGGTCGGACAGTGCCAGTCCGACCCGGGCATTACCCAAATCAACGCCTAACCACACCACTGGCGGAATCAGGCTTTCTGCGCCTCGTGCTTGAGCGCTTCGAGGGCCTCGTCGATCTTGGAGGCATCGACACCGCCACCCTGGGCGAAGTCCGGCTTGCCGCCGCCACCGCCGCCGAGGACCTTGGCTGCGCCACGCACCAGATCACCGGCCTTGATGCCGGCCTTGCGGGCGGCCTCGTTGGTGGCCACGGCGACCATCGGCTTGTCATCCTCGTTCACGCCGGCAAGGGCCACCACCACGGGGGCGTCTTCACCGAGCTGGGCGCGCACGTCGAGTACGGTCTTGCGCAGGGCATCGACCGCGCCAAAGTGGCCCACGTTCTTGACGGCCACCTTGACCGGGGCCGCGGAGTTCTTGGTGTCAGCAACCAGCGCCGGAACCGAGGCGGCCAGCTGGGACTCGTACATGGAGGCCAAGCGACGATCGGATTCCTTGAGCTTGGCGAGCAGGGCGTTCACACGCTCGGCGAGCTCGTCCGGACGAGCGTTGAGCTTGTCGGACAGCTGGGAGACCAGCGCGTGCTCACGAGCGTTGAAGTCATAGGCACCCTGGCCCACGACGGCGTCGACACGACGCACGCCGGAGCCGATGGAGGCTTCGGACAGGATGTTGACCATGCCGATCTTGCCAACGTGGTCCACGTGGGTACCACCACACAGCTCGCGGCTCCAGCCGTCTTCGCCGATGGAGACCACGCGTACGATGTCGCCGTACTTCTCGCCGAACAGGTGCATGGCACCGAGGGCGATAGCGTCGTCGAACTTCATTTCCTTGGTGGTCACGGCGAGGTTGTCGCGCAGCTTGTCGTTGACGCGCTCCTCGACTGCGGAGATCACGGACTTGGCCGGGGCCTTGGACCACTGGAAGTCGAAGCGCAGACGGTTCGGGGCGTCTTCGGAGCCGCGCTGGGTGGCCTGCGGGCCCAGCTCCTCACGCAGCGCCTTGTGCACCATGTGCGTGGCGGTGTGCGAGCGGGCGATGGCGCCACGGCGGGCCAGGTCGATGTTGGCGTTGACTTCGGCGCCGACGACCAGCGTGCCTTCGGTCAGACGGCACTGGTGGACGATGAGGTCCTTGATGGGCTTCTGCACATCGTCGACTTCGAGCACGGCGCCGTCGTCGGACAGGATCTCGCCCTGGTCGGCGAGCTGGCCGCCGGCCTCCGCGTAGAACGGGGTGCGGTCGAGGATGACCTCGACGTTGGCCGGGCCGGTCACGGCGGGCACGGAACCCTTGCCTTCCTGCATGATGCCGATCACCTTGGCGCGGGCGGACATGTCGGTGTAGCCGAGGAAGTCGATCGGGCTGACGAGCGTCTTCTTGAAGTCGTCGTAAACGGAAAGATCCACGTTGTGACGCTTCTTGAGGGCGTCGGCGCGGGCGCGGGACTTCTGCTCGGCCATGAGTTCGCGGAACTTGGCCTCGTCCACCTTCACGCCCTGTTCGGCGGCCATCTCGAGGGTCAGCTCAATCGGGAAGCCGTAGGTGTCGTGCAGCTTGAAGGCGTCCTCGCCGGCCACGACGGGCTCGGCGGAATCGCTCTTGGCCTTGTTGACGGCCACGTCGAGAATCGTGGTGCCGGTCTCAAGGGTGCGGCGGAAGGCGTCTTCCTCGCCATACGCGGATTCGGACACCTCATGGAAGGTGTCGTTGAGCTCCGGGTAGCTGGCCTCCATGGCGGCCTTGGAGGTCGGGAAGAGGGTGGGCAGCACCGGATCGGTCACGCCGAGCATGCGCATGGAGCGCACGGTGCGGCGCAGCAGGCGGCGCAGCACGTAGCCACGGCCCACGTTGGACGGGCGCACGCCGTCGGACATGATCATCAGGGCGGAGCGCACGTGGTCAGCGACCACGCGGAAGCGCACGTCGGCGTCCTCGTTCTCGCCGTACTTCAGGCCGGAGAGCTGCTCGGCGGCCTCGATGACCGGGAAGACCTCATCGGTCTCGTAGATGTTGTTCTTGCCCTGCAGCAGGTAGGCCAGACGTTCCAAGCCGGCACCGGTATCGATGTTCTTGTTCTCAAGCTCGCCCACGATGTGCAGGTCGGTCTTGGACTTGACGTTGTCGACCTCGTAGTTCTCGAACA
>ERZ825324.4841-NODE-4841-length-10746-cov-3.219063_pt1 | contig 10746 bp, 9 predicted proteins | sample MGYA00519859_ERZ825324 | MGnify/ENA primary metagenome ERZ825324 (study PRJEB31778, sample SAMEA3449198) | human gut metagenome | biome: human gut; feature: human-associated habitat; material: faeces | place: United Kingdom | collected 2010/2012 ... | reverse complement strand
CAATCTCATCCAGAAGGCCGCCAAAATATCCGGTCACGGCTCCAAGGAGAATTCCCAGGGTTCCGGAAAACAGTACCACCAGATAAAGGATGGTTTTTGCTGTGGATTTCTCGATCATGGACTGGAGGAACACACCGGCAATGGCTCCGATGAGGCTGCCGATACCAAGTTTCAGGGACATCCGTACCTCCAGATTTCCGGCTTTGTAATAATTGAAAGAACCAATGATGCCGGACACCAGAAACGCAAGAAAACTGAGTGCCAGCGCATAGGTCACATCAAAGCCCAGTCCGCCGGTATACAGCATGGGAAGCAGAAAACCGGCAATTCCACAGATTCCGATGCATCCGCCAACTGCCATATTTGCGGCTGCGATGATCACGAGAGTCAGGATCGTTAAAGAATTCATTCAGACACCTCCCCGGAAGTAAAATATTTCTCTGCCTGCCAGAGGATCTTTTCCTCATCCAGGGTCAGGACCTGGCGGTTTCGCATCAGAAGCTTTCCGTTTACAATGCTGTCAGACACATCATTTCCGCAGACACATTCCAGAAGTGTATTTACCGGATTGTTTGTGGCAAGAAGATGAGGCTGGCGCCAGTTGATGGAGATCAGATCTGCTTTGAACCCTTCTTTTAATACACCGGATTTTTCTTCGCCGAGAAGGTGTGTACCGTTTTCGGAGGCCATTTTCAGGATGGTTTTTGCAGGCATTACAGCGGGATCAGCATTTTTTGCTCCCCAGAAAGCATTCATAACAGAGCGGAAGATCTTCATTTCATTCCAGAGACTTAGGCCTCCGTGGGCGGCTCCGTCAGTGCCGAGGCCGGTGCAGACTCCCTGCTCCAGAAGAGAAGGAGTATCCGGTACACCTTTTCCGCAGTTGCTGAAAGGACAATGAACAACTTTTACCTGATTTTCTGCAAGAAGAGAACGCTCGTGGGCGGACAACATGATGCTGTGTGCAGAAAGAAAATTTTCATTCAGGACTCCAAGGGAATCCAGATATTCCACAGGGCGCATCTGGTATTTTTCCAGAGTATAATTCACTTCCCCTGCGTATTCGTTCATATGAGCCTGGAAAAAAGTATTCCGCTCTGTGGCTCGCCCGGCAGTGGCTTTGATAAGTGCAGGGGAACAGTTCATCAGTGCCCGTAAAGAATAGAATACCTTCAGATTACCCTTTCCATGAAATTCATCAAAAAGCCGGTCTTCCGATGCAAGAACTTCCTCTGTGGTCTGGTGGATGGAATCCGGAAAATTTCCCTGATCCATGGAAGAATGGGAAAGTGCGCCACGAAGACCGGAAGTCAGATAAATTCTGGCGGCTTCTTCCATAAAATAGCTTCCGGCGTCCACAAAACCGGTCGTTCCGTTTTTGATCATCTCAAGGGCTGCAAGGCTGGCACTGAGGCGCATTTTTTCCGGAGTCAGAGTGCTCTCAAAAGGCAGCATGATCCTGGTCCAGATCATAGGCAGTTCATCCAGAACCGCACCTTTGAGAAGCTGCTGTCCGGTATGCATATGGCCATCCACAAGACCTGGCATCCACAGGAGATCTTTCCCGTCGATGATTTTTGTGACTGTAAGACCGGAAGGTTCTTTTTCAGTGATGGAAAGAATGATTCCGTTCTGAATGGCGATGAAAATATTGCGCCGGATCTGGAAGTTTTCATCCAGGATGGAAGTGTTGCGGATTAAGATATCACAAGTTGTTTTTTCGTTCATGTTTACCTCTCAGATTAAAGCTGATTTTTGAAATCTTTGTTTTGGGTGACAGGAAAAAACAGCCGGTCAGTGAAAATACACCAGCCGGCTTGAAGACAGTTACAAGAAAGTTCATCACGCTGTTTCGTGTTTTTGTGATCTCACAGGGGACATACCTGATCTGGTCAGATCTGTTAGATCACATGCGTCATGGAAAGAACAATCTGGGCGATGATGGCAGAACAGGTAAAAGTTCCGATCATGACCAGAGCCGCGATGAGAAGCATTTTCCATCCCTGTTTTGCAAATTCTTTCAGCTGGTCGCTGATGGAGATTCCGGCATAAGCGCCAACCATAGTCAGCGGTGCGGTGAAATTGATCTTTCCGGCAGCTTCGATCACAAACTCACGTGCCGGACATAACGGGCTTGCCACAAGAAGTCCGATAAGAGAACAGTAAGCGATCACCGGCAATTTAAAAGGTACCAGCTTACTGATCACTACGGATACAAAAGAGATCGCAAGAAGGATCAGGATGCCTGGGACAGAATCCATAAAGTTTACCTGAAATCCTACAAAGTTGGCAAGGGCGATTCCGATGCCTGCCACAAGAAACATTACAGCCCACTCAATATATCTCATTGTTATTTCTCTCCTTTTCTTCCTTTTCCAGTCAGTTTGTCATGGATGGGGCCAAGCTTGGGTTCCAGTTTTGCATAAAGCCAGTTGCACAGTGGAATACCTACAAACAGAGCCATGTAAATTCCGTCAATACCGGAAATGGTTTCACTGGCACTTGCAAGTGCACTGATCTGATCGGCCATTGCAGGGAACATTTCCGATAAGGTAGCAGTAGCTGTTGCCATCATGATACCGGCACCAACACCGGAAGCCATACCAAGAGAATATGGATGGAAGATACCGGTGGAGGCAATCACAGTTGCCATGAATCCAAAGAAGATAGTTCCAACCATTCCACCGATGATATAAATGGAAAGGCTTCCCCGGGCTTCAGCAGAATCCGGGCCGAAAACATCCTGCATCAGAGCAAGGTTTGTTTCACGGTTGATAGAATGGCAGGCGCCTACAGCCTCACGTTTCAGGCCAAGGAGCAGTGCGATCGGCAGTGATAAAAAGATGGTTCCCAGGTTTCCGAACTCCTGAAGGAGAAGTGCCGGACCTGCGGAGATCACAGTCTCAATGCTTGCACCTGCGTTAATGCCAAGCTTGGCGATAAAAGGACAGATACATACAATAACAAGTTTGGATGCAGCCTTTACCTCAGGCTTTTTGAATATCTTCAGAATCTGAGGCCCTGAAAGGATACCAAGAAAAATAGAATAAAAAATAGGAAACAAGATCAAAGTTCCTGGTCCCAGGGGAATCTTGATCTGTCCTATGGAATCAGCAATTATGATAAAGATCAGTGCGGCGAGATAGATTTTCCATTCTTTTTTCAGGCGCTCGCCAAGGCCTGAATACATAAAGTCCTGTTGCTTCATTTCTTTCCTCCCTGTGTTTAGAGACAGTTTTTCGGGGCTCCCATCTGTGATAAGCAACTGGTTGGATGCAAAAAACTGCCAGTAAAGTGTTTCGGATACCATCTGTGGAAATCCGGTGCAGAGCTTTGGACAAAGCAGATCAATATGTAAATAACGATGCTCATCTGAACTCTTCACGGTGAGGATTGTACGCTTTTGGAAAGGCAAAAAAAAGGACAAAAGGTACTTTTTTAGAAAAATTTGTAAAATTATGAGAATACCATGATATAATATGACCATTCTTATGTCAGGGGATTTAGAAAACAGGCAGAAGGAAAAAAATATCTGTTTTATGAAAAACGGCAGATGATCCCATGTAATCTGCCTGTATCAGGAGACGCGAAATGACACTGGAAGAACTGATCGAAACCTATCCGGAGGCAGAAACCTACTTTAAAAACATGCCGGAAGAATTGAAAACCCGTTACACCATCCGGAAATTTCCGCCTGGGACCATCATCCATCAGAAAGATTATCCCCTGGATTATTTCGGGATCGTATGCAGTGGAGACCACCGGGTGATCAATGAATTTGAGAATGGAAATGTATTTATGATCGAAAAAAATGAAGCAATTGATTTTATCGGCGAAGTTACCATTCTTGCGGAAAAACCGCTCACATCCGTATCCATTGAAACACTGACCGAATGTGTGGTGTTTATGATCTCCAGGGAGGATTTTGAAATGTGGATCGCCCAGGATATCCATCTTCTGCGGCTGGTAGCCCACAAGATTGCATACAAACTCTATCGCTCCTCCTATAACCGGGGTGCCAGATTATTTTATCCTCCTACATTCCTGTTTCTGGACTATATGCTGAAATTTGCTTCCACCCACAATATCGAGAAGAAGGGAGAAGTTATCCTTCGGAAAACGAGAGAAGGAATCCGGGAAGAACTGGGCATGACTGTAAAAACCATCAACCGAACCATCACAAAACTGAAAGAAGACGGCCTTATTGATACCCGAAAAGGAAAGGTTGTCATGTCCCTGGAACAGTACCGGATGGCCAGAGATAAGATTGGATATTATGTATCGTGAGAAAATGATTATGGAAAAAAATATTTTTGAGATCAACGAAATTACATGCATTGCATATGGAAAGAAAAATCCGCAATATCTTCTGCTCCAGCCGGTTAACGAACCACACTCACAGATGCTGGATCAGCAGATCCGGTTTATGACAGAGCACACGGAAAAAAGTTTTCTGCTGGTTTCGTTTCTGGTAAAAGACTGGAATCAGGATCTGTCACCCTGGTGTGCTCCGGCGGTATTTAGAAAAGAAGACTTTGGGAAAGGTGCCGGAGAGACGTTGGCATTTATAGAAAAAATGCTGATACCGGAGATTGGAAGACGATATGGATTAGAAGAAAATATAAAAGATATTCCGGTGATCCTGGGAGGATATTCCCTTGCGGGACTGTTTGCCCTGTGGAGCGCTTACCAGGAAAGCTGCGCTGTCAAATTGCGGCAGCAGCCTGAATGTCTCCGTCGGTCTGGTTTCCAGGATGGCTGGAATATATGAAAACAAAACAGATACAAACGAAAAGGGTATATCTCAGCCTGGGAGACCGTGAAGAGAGAACCCGGAATGCAGCAATGCGCCAGGTCGGGCAGAACATCCGGGAAATGGATAGCTGTTATAAAAACAGCGAGAAGATAGAGTGTGTGCTGGAATGGAATAAGGGGAATCATTTCCAGGATGTGGATGTGCGGTGCGGGAAGGGATTTTTGTGGTGTATGGGAGAAAATATTTGTAAGATCAACAATTGCAAAACAAATAGGGACAGAACAATGGTATAATTATAAAAATCGATATTGGCAATAAACATTCATTAAAAACAGGATTGGAAATAGTACGAATGGGAATGCAGGAAAAACTTCAGGAATTACGTAATGGATTTGAAACCGCATACATAGATAAAACAAGTACATCAAATCTGGCATATAAACCACAGTTTATCTCAAACGATTATAAACAGGGGAAAAAGGTGCTGTCATCAATAGAGGATGAATTGATGACATGCGATCAGTTTCAGATCAGTGTTGCATTTATTACAATGGGCGGAATTACACCCTTATTGCAGATTTTGCAGGAGCTGGAAGAGAAAGGGATAAAAGGTGAAATTCTTACAACCAATTACTTAAGTTTCAGTGAACCGGAAGCTCTGAAAACGCTGAATGCGCTTTCTAATATAACGCTGAAAATGTATGATGTAGACAAATCCGGAGAAGGATTTCATACAAAGGGATATATTTTTCGGAAAGCAGAAATCTACAGGATCATCATAGGAAGCTCCAATATAACAAAAACAGCACTTACTATAAACCGGGAATGGAATACACGAATTGTATCCACCAGCCAGGGTGAAATGTCAAAAAGTGTAGTAGATGAATTTTATGAACTTTGGAATAGTAAGTATGCACTGGATTTTGATGAGTTTTACGAAAACTATAAAAAGAGATACGAACTCATAAAAAAACAGCGAAAACTTGCCCGAAGTGAAGAAATCACATCCATAGAAAAATATCGTCTACAGCCCAATTCCATGCAGATTGGTTTTATTACAAATCTTCAGAAAATCGTGGAAGCTGGTGAAAAGAGGGCATTGTTGATCTCCGCTACAGGAACGGGAAAAACATATGCATCCGCTTTTGCCATGAGAGAACTTGGATATAAACGAGTGCTGTTTCTTGTTCACAGAGGACAGATCGCAAAGCAGGCGTTGGAATCTTATAAGAAAGTATTTGACAAAAGTGTTTCTATGGGAATGGTTACCGGAAAACATCAGGATTATAATGCGGATTATATTTTTGCAACGATCCAGACACTGAGCAAAGAAGATGTTTTGGAGAAATATGACAGGAATGCGTTTGATGCGATCGTGATCGATGAAGCACATCACAGTTCTGCAAACAGCTACAAAAAAGTAATGGAATATTTTACTCCAAAGCTATGGCTAGGTATGACTGCAACACCGGATAAACGGGACGATAATCTGGAAGGCAGAAATATCTATGAAATCTTTAATCATCAGATTGCCTATGAGATTCGTTTACAGGATGCAATGGAAGAGGATCTGTTATGTACATTTCATTATTTTGGGATTACAGATCTGAAGGTTATCTCAGACGCGGGAAAATCAGCAACAGAAAAAATGGAAAGTTTCAGATATCTGACATCGTATGAACGTGTAGAACATGTTATGAAGCAGGCGGAATATTTTGGCCATAGCGGAGAACGTGTAAAAGGTTTGATTTTTTGCAGCCGAATTGATGAAGCTAATGTGTTGTTGTGGTGATTTTGGATTTTATCGGAAATTATCGGAATAACTTTATGATCCCGATTGCATTATATGGAGACAGAAGTTACAATTCTGACACGATCCGAAAATATATGATTAGTGGAAATAATATCATACCAGGATCTTCAACGATTCATTTTGATGAAATTTCTAAAGAAAGAATATTTCATTCTATTGATAAAATCCGAGGAATAAGAGCTATTATTCGCGAGAATTATATGATGCTGAAAAATCGTTTGGGCAGAATTCCATATTTACTGGACTTTTATGAAAATGGTGAAATTGATCCACTGGTACTTATACGAGAATACAAAACATACCAGGATTTTCTTTGTATCGTAGAACCTCAAATTTACAAAGGGGTAATTTCTGAACAGGAGAAGGTAACATTAGAATATCTTTGTAAAACTGTATTAAGTGGTGTAAGACCTTATGAATTGGAAATATTAAAAGATTTATTTGAAAAAGAGAGTATCACCAAAGAAACATTTGTGGAAAAAATGAAACAGGAATATTTGATTGAAAATGAAAATGCTTGGGATAATGCGATTTATGTTCTTGAAGGACATTTTGTAAGCAATAAAGAAGAATATGAGAAATTTGCAAATATTGAAATTGTGAAAGCCAATACAGACGATATGCTGGAAAGAATGTATAGTTATACGCAACGGTTAAGTCATGCAGAATTTCGTAAACAGATGAAAGATATTGTCTTGGTAGGGCTAAAGAGATATAAAAACAAATACAGCTATGCAAAGGATAGTAAATTTGTTTTATATGAAAAATATTCTCGGCGAGATGTAAGTTTTTTGATGAATTGTGAAAAAGACTTATCATCAACGATGTACGGTATGAAACGAATTGGTGAAGATGTTTTCATTTTTGTAACATATCACAAAGTTGGAGCAGAAAATGAAGATAAATTATATGCAGATGGAAAGCCGGATTATGCAGACATTTTTGTTGATAATATGATTTTTAAATGGGATTCTCAGATTGGCAAAGGTCCGGAAAGTGGTTATATGAAAGATGTTGTAGAAGCAAAGAGACGGCATCTTTTTATTAAGAAAAGTGATGCAGAAACCAGTTTTTATTATATGGGGACATTCGACATTATAAATATCATCGGTGATAAGAAAAAAGACAATAACGGAAATTTAAGGGACATTACAAAAGTGACAATGAAAATGCATTATGCGGTTAGAGAAGATTTGCTCAGATATTTAGAAAGCAAAATTATAACAGGAGAAAATAAATAGTATGAAAACAATAAAAGTAGTAGCGGCAGTTATCAAAGCAGTAAATAAAAATGGTGAAGATATTATTTTTGCAACTCAGCGGGGATACGGAGAATTCAAAGACGGCTGGGAATTTCCGGGTGGAAAGATAGAAGAAGGAGAAACACCCCAGGAAGCCCTGAAACGAGAAATCATGGAAGAACTGGATACAGAAATTTCTGTTGGAGAACTGATTGATACAATAGAATATGACTATCCAACCTTTCATCTGTCCATGGACTGCTTCTGGTGTGAGGTGATAAAAGGCAATCTGGTACTGAAAGAAGCTGAAGATGCGAAATGGCTAAAGAAGAACGAGTTGGATAAAGTAGACTGGTTGCCGGCGGATGTGGAGTTGATTGGGAAGATTGGAATGGGACAGTAGATTTAATGTTAAGATGAGATAGCATATAAATTATAAAAAGAAGTTTAGAAAATATTCAGTTTTATATCAAACCCGGGAAAAAAGTTTTTGCATGTTTTGGACCATATATCCTAAGAAGAGGCGGAACAACTGCAGCGCTGGATGGTTTGAATAAATATTTCGGAATTGCACAGATGCCGGTTGCTGGTTCTACATACTGGAACATGGTGCATGGTTTGTATGGAGAGGAAGCACCGCAGGATGAAGAAGGAATGCAGACCATGATGAATCTTGCCAGAAACATGGTGTGGATGTAGAGTGAGGGGAGTTTTGCGATGCGACAAAACTTCCTTTCTTTCATTCGTTCTCTTCGATTATGTGAAGATGGAAAAGTCAAGCGGATATTCGCAATCCGCTTCGCTACTTGCTCATAACCAAATAACTGCTCCGCAGTTTATCAGAAGGAGCTTGCACTCCTCCTGATACAAGCAAGTCCCCACCCACTGCTTATTGCTTTTCGCAATTGAAGCAGGGGACTTACTTGATTTGGTTAAAACTACAGGGAAAAAAATCAGGAGGCAAAAAATGCAGGAAGCGATCAAGAACAGAAGAAGTATCCGAAAATACAAAGACATGCCAGTTTCCAGACAGCAGCCCATATATAACCGGTGCGGAGCATACTCTTCAGATCATGAGACAGGCTCCGGTGGTTATTTTTGTTGTAAATGAAATTGCGGCATCCTTTGATAAGATACTGACTATGGATGAACGTGTATCGGAAATCTGCAATGCACAGTCCATAGGTGCAGCCATTGAAAATATGACACTTACCGCTACAGAACTTGGTCTTGGAAGCCTGTGGATCTGTGATACATTTTTTGCACAGAAAGAGCTGAGCGAATGGCTGAATGGAGAACTTTATGCGGCACTGGCCGTGGGCTATGCAGAGGAAAAAACCTGCGCCAGACCAAGGAAAAAACCGGAAAATACTATAGAATGGCGGTTATAAAAATATTTTCACTGAAACCAGATAAAAATATCCATGTTGAAAAATAAAAATCAAGATAGCTGGTCAGGAAATATGGAGCTGACATCAATACTTCACAGAGCATGGCAGGCGGTGGGAGCCTTTTTACAGAGAAATACTTACTTAATCCTACAACACCTCCCTTGCAGTACAGATAAAATCCCTGGCATACTGAGGAAGATAGGTACCTCTTCGGTATGCAATAGTCAGTGTGCTGAAAACGCCATCTTCACCAACGGAAAAGCAGGCTGGTTTTACAGGGAGGTCCATATTTCGGACATAGGTTTCTGGAGTGAAGCACATACCAAGTCCCTGCATGCAGAGCTTGACACAGGTTTCTGTGTTGCGGCTCTGGATGGGTACGTAGGGTTTGATATGGGCAGCTTTCAAAGCTTCCAGTGAAAGCTGTCCGGTGGTCTGTTCCGGAAAATGCAGGATAAAAGGCTCTTCTGCCAGAAGGGAGAGATCAAGTTTCGGGTATGTGCTGTGAGTGGATGCCTTGCCGGCAGATGCAAGGGGATGATCCGGCGGCATGATCAGAAGGATCTCTTCCTTTTTCAGAAGCTCATATTCCAGCTTGGGGTGTTCATGAACCTCGTTAAAAATGCCGAAATCAAGCTGATCGTTAAGAAGAAGTTTTTCCTGGATGGAATAGGCTTCTTCCAGGATATTAACCTTTACTTTGGGATATTTTTGAAAAAAAGAGGTCATGATCTGAGGAACCATACAGGTACTCCTCATCAGAGGGAAAGCTACGTTCAGTTCCCCTTCATTATTTTCTGTAAGATCTTTCAGTTCTTTTTCCCAGTCCTGCCGTATCTGCAGGATCTTTCGGGCATATTCCATGTATTTGCGGCCTGCGAAGGTAGGCGTATAGCTGTTTCCACTTCGGCTGAACAGTTTGGTTCCCATTTCCCGCTCCAGTTTCTGGAGATGTTTGGTTAAGGTTGGCTGAGAAATATAAAGCTCCTGAGCAGCTTTTGTAAGGTTCTGATGTTTTGCGATGCAGAGAATATACTGCAGTTCATGGTAATTCATAGACTCCTCCGACTATTCCATTTTGGCATAATTTTTATGTATAATATGAATTTGACTTCCTGATATGGATATTTTACAATACTTTCTATCATCATATCAAGGGGGAAAAACAAATGAAAAACTGGCTGGAAAAACAGTTCAGACTGTCTGAGTTCAATACAGATATAAAAACAGAACTTCTGGCAGGTCTGACAACCTTTGTAACTATGGCATACGTACTTGCCACGATTCCCAACATTCTGGCAGGTGCCGGCTATGACAAACATACGACGCTGACGGTTATGATCCTTCTGATCATTGTGACCAGCTGTGCAATGGCATTGTTTACCAATCGTCCATTTGCTCTGGCACCGGGACTTGGAAGCGTTGGGATCATTGCATCTATGATCACCAATGAAGGGGTAAGCATGCCCATCGCAGCAGGGGTGATCTTCTGGAGCGGTGTTCTTTTTATCATTATCTCTTTCTTTGGTCTGAGAGAAGCAGTGG
>ERZ825324.4836-NODE-4836-length-10753-cov-2.773229_pt1 | contig 10753 bp, 10 predicted proteins | sample MGYA00519859_ERZ825324 | MGnify/ENA primary metagenome ERZ825324 (study PRJEB31778, sample SAMEA3449198) | human gut metagenome | biome: human gut; feature: human-associated habitat; material: faeces | place: United Kingdom | collected 2010/2012 ... | reverse complement strand
AGAAAGTCCGCTCATTGTCTGCGGCTTGTCGGACACACTCCGTGAGTGTCCAAACGTGGAAGAGACACGGAATTCGATGCAAACATCTCCTTTAGCATGGCAGTGCGCTTTTCCATCTCTCCCGGTCTTGTCTGATTAAAATCATACAGACGCTCCAGACACGCCGTCTGCTCCCGCACCAGTTCCTCATCTGACAGCAGATAAAGCTCTATATTGTGCATCTTCTCTCTTACCAGCCATTGCCTTCCCTCTCCTTTGTGTTCCTGTCCATCTCCCCTCTCCTCTGCCGTGTGCTCTCAGTCATCACAGCAGAACAGATAGTAACCGGCGATCATGCATAATACCAGAAGAAGGAACCCAAAGAAACGGCTGTGGAGCACAAGCATCACCAGCATCCCCATGGAAAAGCAAAACAGTGCAAATCCCATCATCCGCTTCATAAGATCCCCCAAACAATCTGTCTCTTCATCATATGCATCTGCCGGAAGTTTCTCTACTGTTTTTTAGTTTTCTTCTTTGTTCACGGAATCCTTTAAGATGTCCTCCATCTCTTTGCCAGCCGCTTCTCTCGCCTTCGTCTCATCCTCGTCTGCAGCGGACGCTGTATCGGATGTGACCTGATTCCTGGAGGTAAATTTGTTCACAAAATCCGGCACCATATCCAGAATCTTTGTGACGCCGTCCTGGTTCTTGATGTTCACGAGCTTCGTAGTACCGTTCTGGATCACCAGCACAGCGCTCGGCATAATCTTGCCGCCCATACCGCCTGCTCCATTGTTCTTCTTATCCTGTGAAAATGCTCCTGCGGCAACGCCGAATGATACATCCACGAGCGGAAGAATGATGGTATCCCCGATATGAATCGCATCGCCCACCACCGTCTTCGTCGTAATAAAACTGTCCATTCCCTTAAACAGGGATTCTACTGTTGTGTGAAAACTGTTATCTGCCATAATGTTACCCCTTTCTTATCCTTTATCTGTGCATCAGCCATTTCAGCCAGATGCGGAACTCCTTTTTGCCAAGCAGCCGGACTGCCGATACTGCGATATGCAGTCCTCTTGCACGCCCTTTTATATCAAATGTGCCTGTTACATAGGTATTCTCCGCTTCAAAGTCCGGATATACCTGCACCTGATACCGATACAGAAACGGAAGCACACATAAGCCCCCGAGCACCTGCCCGGTCAGCGCCGGATCCCCCATGGAAAATGTCAGATCCGTCCGGATCCTCCGGAATTTAAAATGGGTCAGCAGGTATTTTAATTCTGTAAAAATGAGCGGCAGCACCTCTCTGTGCCGCTCGTCCGTCAAAAACGTACGGACATCTTTTATTTTCTTAAGAGCCTCTTTTATGCCGGCACGAAACTGCCGCAGTTTTCTGACGAGTCCTGCAAAGAATGCACGGATACGCTCCCATATCCGCCGAAACAGCCCGCCGCGCTGCTTTCTGCGCACAGCCGGATTCGCTTGTTCCAGTTCCTTATGCTCCGCAGGATCCGGCTTCTTCGCCCCGGCGCAGACTTTCTTCGCCTGCCTCTCGTCGAACCGTTCCGCCTCTCCCTGCTCACTGTCTGCCAGGATGCTGCCTGTTTTCTGCTCCCCGTCTGTCAGGGGGACATCTGCCGCACTGCGCTCTTCGGGTTCTTCTGCACCGTCCTCCCGGTCATCCTCCCCGGGTTCTCCATCGTCCGGCTTTTTTCCTTTCCGGGTGATCCCAAAGATCCACAGCTGTGAAGAAAACCCTTCCTCTTCGTACGCTGCCCTCCAGCTTACCGCATGCAAAAGCCATGTCACAGCAATCCGGACGGTCGTCTTCTCCCCGATGCTGCCGCTCACCTGATACCGCACCGGAACAAAAAGCACCACTGCCAAAATGAGCAGGATCAGTCCAAGCAGGATCAGCAGGATGATTCCAATTATTTTTAATATCAGCAATAGAACTGCCATTATCCCTCCCTGCCGCTCCGGTGCTCATCCAGATAACTGCGCACAAAAAACGCTCCTGTGTTCCGGTATACTTCATCCACAATCGACACCGCCACTTCCAGCGCCTCATCATAACTCCCGGCAAGTCCGGCAATCTTAAGGTCTTTCTTCGGATACCCTTTCTGCAAAAGTTCGGCAGCCGGGATAATATCCAGAAGATTTTTGTCATTCGACGCAGGCGCGATCACATAAATGCCGATCTGTCCCGCATTGTGGTCGATTTTCCACTTCACGCGCTTTGTCTTATGTACAATACTTTCCCCTACATATAACTCGTCATACCATGTCATGCATGCTCTCCATATCACACTGCTCTAAAAGTATTTGTGATTTCCCCACAAATTACTCTTCTTAAGCTCCAGATATTCATTGTAAGCTTTCTCCAGAATCTGTTTTTCGTTCGGAAACTTCAAGAGATGATACGCTTCGTGATACTTATAATATCCGGAATCAACAAAATATTCTTCCCGCTGCGGCTTGCTGTAATAACTGTCTGCCATCATAAGATACCAGTGGACGTCCTTCTCCACCGTGTCCTCCGGTACCGTAAAGGAATACTGGCTCTTGCCGACATATTTGATAATTGCCGCCTTCACCCCGGTCTCCTCCAACACCTCACGCGTTGCCGTATCCGGATACTCCTCCCCGGCTTCCACCGTCCCCTTGGGCAGAACCCAGCCTTCATACTTGTTCTTATAATTCTTGTATAAAAGCAATATCTTACCACGGAATATTACCACACCGCCACAGCTTGTTGCCTCTATCATTGCAATACCTCCCGATGTGGTCTTTTCATAATTATATCCAGTATAATACTTTTTCAGACTTCACGCAACCTCGTATGCGCTTAGTTCTCCCATGTATAATACGCATCAAAGATCTGTTTTGCAATCGGGACCGCATACTCGCTTCCCACGCCGGAATTCTCCACGATCACCGCCACCGCGATGTCCGGTTCCTCCCCGTTATGCGCATATCCCACAAACCAGGAATGTGTGGCGTCCGAGCTGGATGAGAACTCCGCCGAACCCGTCTTTCCGGCTGCCTCATAGCTGTCGCTCTTTAACTTGGTCGCTGTTCCTTCCTCCACAACATAGCGCATATATTCCTGCAAAACGGAAGCATCGCTCTCCGAGAGCAGTGTTTTGTACTCCGCAAGCTCATACTGCTCCACAACCTCGCCCTCCGCATCCGTGATGCGGTCAATCACATACGGCTTCATCAGCACACCGTCGTTGGCGATCGCAGAAGCGATTAACGCCATGTGAAACGGTGTCACAAGCGTCTTACCCTGTCCGATGGACGTCTCCATCACCGCTGAATCGCTGTCTCCCGGCTCCAGCACAAAGCTGCTCTTCGACGACTCGAAATCCGTCGGAAGCGCGGTATTAAACAGCATCTGGTCACAGAGATCATCAAACTGTTCCAGATCCAGTGTGAGTCCTAAGGACGCATAGGAGGAATTACACGAATTTGCGAAGGAGGTCTTTAAATCCTCCGATCCGTGCCGCTTATTGTTATGGCAGTGGATGGTCTTTGTGCCCACGGTATACTCGCCGCTGCAGTCAAAATGATAGTCCGCATAGTCCGCATTCTCATGAATGTACTCGAGCGTGGTAAAGATCTTAAACGTCGATCCCGGCGGATACAGCCCCTGGGTGGCACGGTTTAGAAGAACCGAGCTGTCACTGTCGTCTGACACAAAGGTATCCCAGTCATCCGCGATCGTGTTCGGATCGAAATCCGGCTTTGACACCATGGCAAGGATCCTGCCTGTCTCCGGCTCCATCACAACGACCGCCCCGTCATAGCTTCCCAGTGCATCGTACGCCTGAAGCTGCAGATCATAATTCAACGTCGTTGTGACACTGTCCCCCGGATTTTTCTCTCCCCTGATCTCACTGACCGCCTTCTCCATATACAGAATGTTGGAGCGCAGCAGATTGAAATTCGCCATCGCCTCAATGCCGGAAGTACCGTGTGTGGAATATCCGACAACATGCGCAAAGATCCTGCCCGCCGGATACTTTCTCGTCTCATTTCCCTCTGCATCCGTAACCGTCTCCGCCAGTGTGACTCCGTCGGCGGAATAGATACTGCCGCGCACGACGCTGCGCGTAAAGAGCTCCTGCCGTTTGTTGTACGGATTATTGATAAACTGTTCGCTCTCCACCTGCTCAAAATACACAAAATAGCCCATCAGGCACAGAAACAACCCCAGAAAAGAGTAGGTTACTACCGCAAATTCCCGGTTTTTTGTATTCTTTTTTTTCTTTCCGTTTTTATGAAAAAGTTTCCACATCTTCGTCAAATCCTGTTTTTCTTCGTCTTGGCGGTGCTGCATTTTTTCTTTCATTTGCTGCCCCCTCATCCTGCCGTCTGATGTATAAGCCCTGCACAACGGCAAACATGATCATCGTTGAAAATAGCGAGCTTCCTCCGTAGCTGACAAGCGGAAGCGTGACTCCTGTCGACGGAATAAATTTTGTGACTCCCCCGACGGTGAGGAACACCTGAAATCCGTATACGGTTCCCAGTCCCAGCGCAATCAGCTTGTAAAACTGCTCCTTCATCTGCATCGCCACGTTAAAAAACATCAAAAAGCAGCTGATGCACACCATCAAAAGACAGATTGCAAAAATGCCGCCCATCTCCTCCGCAATGGCGGAAAAGATAAAGTCCTGCTCGACCACCGGAATCTTTTCCGGCATCCCCTGGTATAGTCCCATTCCAAACCAGCCGCCGGTACCGATGGCGAACAGGGACTGGCAGATCTGGTAGCCCTCATTCTCAATTCTTGAGAGCGGATCCTGCCATGCCAGGACACGCACGCGCACGTGGGAAAACAGCTGATATGCCACCACCGCGGCAATACATCCGGTCAGAAGTCCTCCCGCAAAATAGAACAGCTTTCTGGTCGCCACATAGAGCATCACCAGGTAGGTCACAAAGAAGATCAGTGCTCCTCCCAGATCTCTCGATAACACCAGAATCAGGACATGCACCGCTGCCAGCACCGTCGCGATGCACACGTGCTTCAAATCCGTATTCTCGTAAAGCATACATGCCACAAAAAATACAAATATGATCTTGACAAATTCACTCGGCTGAACCGATATTCCGGCAAGCGAGATTGATATTTTCGCACCGCTGCTCGTGATTCCGAACGCCAGAACCGCCAGAAGACCGATGATCCCGGCAGCTGCGTAAAGCCACGGCATTTTCCGCAAAAAGCGCACTTTCTGAATCAGCACCGGTATAATGAGCGAACACACCATCGCCCCCACCGCAATGGCAAACTGCCGGATCGCCTTGTCAAAGGAAAGCCTTGTAATCATAATAAACCCGATCATTAACAGCATGCACATATTGTTGATCAAAAGCCCGGAAGCCCTTCCGTACACCAGGCGGTAACTGGAAATTGTGACGGCAATAAACGCCGCCTGCACCACATAGAACAAAATCATGCGGATATCGTCCGTCACCGCGTAGATTGCCAGAAACGCATCCAGATGAATGAGATACATCAGGCACATCTGACGCTTAAATATCTTCGCCCTTTTCTCCGGGGTAAGCTTCCCGCGGAATGAGGAAAAACACTCGTACGTATAGAACGCGAACAAAAGTGTCATGAGATATTTTGATAATTCTACAATCAAATCTGTCATTGGTTATTCGACCCCTCGTTTATAATGTCCCCTCGTGTAGCCGTCGGGAAACAGTTCCTTTACGCTGTGTTTTCCGGAAAGGAACGTCCGCTCAAAAAGATCCAGTATGAAAGCTGCCTGCTCTTCCTCCTCAATCGTAAACGATATCCGGTATGCGGCAATTCCCATGCGTAAAAAATCCGCGCGTTCGTCAAAAAGCATGAGCGGCGTGGTATTATAGATCGTATTATAACACTCCGTGCAGTTATTTTTGACCGGGAAATATTTTCCATACCGATCCTTCAGATATAAGATTCCGCGCTCCCTATCACACTTCTCCGTGTTCGCATGCACGCACTGCGCGGATGTCATCAGTGGAAGATAACCGTACACCATCGCCTCGCTGTGATGATTGTCTCTCGCAAACAGTTCGCTCCGGTTGAGTTCAAGCGGTACGGTATCGCGCTCTGGTGCAAGCTGCAAAAACACATCCCGCGCTGCACTGTTCCAGCTATAGAGACTGTGATCTAAAATTAACGGCGTCTCCGCACCCAGCTCCTGCCGCACAAATGCGGCGGCATCGTAACTTTTTGCCACAAATCCGTCCAGCGGCAATGCCTTTAAGTGCTCTATATTCTCCCTGTAAAATGCTGCCGTTCTGCTGCGAAATACCGCCGGCAGAATATAGTAGAATTTCTTTCCCGCCAGGTGTGCCTCTCCTGCATCTTTTAAAAGTGCCATCCATAATTCATCCCTGGTATAGCAGCTGCTGTCCGCATAAATCTCATGTACAAAGGAAGAACGAAGCACCACCGACAGCAGACACCGGTTCTCCAACGAAACGATGACCGTTTTACCGGCATCCTCTGCTTCTCTTCGCTCCTCCTGCCGCGTCCTTTTGTCCGCGCCACAGCCTAACTTCTCCGCCTCCGGGGACGCTGCCCCATCCCTGCGGTATCCCTGCAGAAGCTTCTCCTCCAGTGCAAGAAGTGCCTCCCTACGCAGCGCGTTTAGTGCCTGCACCGGCAGAAAAACATCCTCGTCCATCTCAATGGCCAGCTGTTCAAATGCAAACGGTGTATTTCCTGTTTTTCTCATACAGACGTCCACCCTGTCACGCGAGAGCGGCTGTTTCTGCGCCTGCAATACCTGCTCCCCCTCACACGTAATCTCACATCCTTCACATTGCAGTTTCAGTGTAGCAGATAAATCTTTTTTTAATCTTAAGAATCCATTGATTTTTTCTTTGATTTCCTGCTCCGGCCGCACTTTGATATAGTGTTCCCGCACCGTCTTCTGCAGTGCCTCGTCTGTCTTCGCATGTCCCGGGGAATCAAAGGTAATCATCTCCCTGCCATTTCTGCGGAAATAGTACCCGTCGGTAAAACCGCTGCGGTTGCCGAGCGCCAGCAGCTTTCTGTGATCCTCCTCCGTTACCGCGTAAGCCTTCTTCGCCCGCCGGCGTGCCTCATCCTCGCTGCAGCCGCCCGCTCTCTCCTCATTCAGCCGGTCCAGATAACGGTCCATATACTGCCGGTAAACGGATACAACGCCTGCCGCATACTCCGCCTGCTTCATCCGTCCCTCAATCTTAAAGGAGAATATGCCGCTCTCTGCAAGTGCGGGAATGGCATCAATCGTACACAGATCCTTCGGGCTTAACACGTAATTGCCGCACGCGATACGGGATTTCTGATCCTTTTTGTAGACCTCATAGGGAAGCCGGCACGGCTGTGCACAGCGCCCACGGTTGCCGCTGCGACCGCCGAGCATGGCGCTGAAATAGCACTGGCCGGAAAGCGACATGCACAGCGCACCGTGCACGAAAGCTTCAAGCTCCACATCGGTCTTTTTTGAGACTTCTTCGATTTCTTTCAAAGACATCTCACGCGCCAAAACGACGCGGGACGCACCGAGTTCCTTTAATAGCGCCGCGCCGCCGGGCGTGTGCAGGCTCATCTGGGTGGAGGCGTGCAAAGGCATCTCGGGGCAGGCTTCGCGCAGAATATTAAACAGACCCATGTCCTGGATCAAAATGCCGTCTACGGGAACAAAACACAGGAACTTGCAGAAATCGAGCGCTTCGGGAAGTTCGTCATCTTTTAAAAGCGTGTTAACCGTGACGTACACGCGCACATTGCGCTCGCGGGCAAAAAGCACCGCTTCCCGCATTTCTTCACGCGAAAAATTCACCGCCGATGCCCTGGCGGAAAACAGCGAGCCGCCCATGTACACGGCATCCGCACCGGCGAACACCGCCGCTTTCAGGGCCGCGGGATTACCGGCGGGCGCGAGCACCTCAATCTTCTTCGTCTTCACGCGCGGTCTCCTTTACGTCTGCCTTTTCGAAAAAGCTCACAAGCCCCGTTTCGTCGCCGTAATCGGGCAGCATGGGATTGCGCAGGTCGATGGGCGGCAGGTCGAGCGGTTCTGCAGCTGCCGTGTGCGCTGCGTTTTGGGCAGCGGCTTTCGCTTCTTCCGCTTCCTTTTCCGCAGCTTCGGCGCGGTTTTCGGCAAGGCGCAGCTTTTCCTGCAAAACGCCGAGCTTCATTTCCGCTTCGGAAAGGCGGGCCTTCAGGCCGTCCGCACCGGCAAATTCCTTTGTCTTTGTGCGCAGGGCATCCGCTTCCTCGCGGGCCTGATTCAAAGCGGCCTCCGTGCGGGAAAGCTCCTCGCTCAGGTTCATGGCCGCAATGACCGCCGCTTTCTCTATGGTCGCGCCGTAGGCGTTGTTTAAAACCTCCTCCATACGCACGCGCACACGCTCTGCGATGGCTTCTGCACCGTCGCGGTCCACATCGCCGGAAACGGTGACGTCCACGCCGCAGATATTCAGTTTGAATCTCGTTTTTTCCATTGCACAGATTCCTTTCCCCGCGCCGATTTTACGCAGGTTATACTCTGTTCTGCATTATATACCAAAAGCCCCGCCTTGTCAAAAAAAGCGCGCAAGACGGGCGTTTCGGCGGTTTTCTGCAAAATCTGCACGGATTTTACACAAATGTACTTGTAACCCGCTGTTTTCCCCTATATAATAGTATACGGTGTGTGTAAGGTCGAAAAAAGGCAGGCGCGCTGCGGTTTTCGACCGGTTTATACCGAAAGCCGATATTTTCTGTCGAAACTATACAAAGCCACAGCTTTAATTTCTGCTTATCCGCCTGCTATTGGTCTTGAATTTTTCATAATTTTAGTATATAATGGGTATAAACCATTTGTTTTTTAATCAAAACGCATTTAATTTTGTGCATATAACACAAATTTGGCGTGTTTTTCACGCATAACACATGGAGGACAAAGAATGAATTACAAGATGACCCCCGCGCAGGTCCAGAGCGCAATCCGTGAGAAGCTCTCGCACATTTACGGCGTTTCCGCAAAGAACGCTTCCGACGATGAATTCTACAAAGCATCCGCACTTGTGGTGCGCGACCTGCTCGTTCGCGGCCGCGACGAATTTGTACACGAAGCTGAAAAGCAGGAGACAAAGCAAATCTACTACCTGTGCATGGAGTTTCTGCTGGGCCGCTCCCTGAAGAACAACCTGTTTAACCTCGGTCTCGAGGACAGCTTCCGCAAAGCACTTTCCGAAATGGGCGTAAAGCTCGATAACCTTTACGAACAGGAGCCGGACGCCGGTCTTGGCAACGGCGGCCTCGGCCGTCTTGCCGCCTGCTTCCTTGACGGCCTTGCAACACAGGGCTACCCGGCCATGGGCTATTCCCTGCGCTATGAATACGGTATTTTCCGCCAGAAGCTCGTTGAGGGGTGGCAGACGGAGCTGCCGGACTTTTGGCTGCCCGGCGGAGAGGTTTGGTTAGTGCCCCGTGAGGAGCGCGCCCAGACTGTCAGCTTTGAGGGCTGGGTCGATGAAAGCTGGGACGGTGAGTACCATACCGTCACTATGCGGGATTGCAACACCGTGATCGCTGTGCCCTATGATATGTATGTAAGTGGTCTGGGTGACGGTGTGGCTCGTTTGCGCCTGTGGGCGGCTCGCAAGCCTGCACTGGATATGAGCCTGTTTAATCAGGGCGAGTATATTAAGGCTATGGAACAGTCTGCCATGGCAGAGACCATCAGTAAGGTGCTGTATCCGGCAGATAACACGCCGGAGGGCAAGTCTCTGCGCCTGCGCCAGCAGTATTTCCTGGTGTCCGCCTCTGTGCAGGATATTATTCACCGTCACCTGTCCAAGTACGGCACGCTGGATAATCTGCCGGAGAAGGTGGCGATCCATATTAACGATACCCACCCCACCTTGGCCATTCCGGAGCTGATGCGCATTATGCTGGACGAGTGCGGCTATGATTGGGACTCTGCCTGGAAACTGGTAACCGACACGATGGCGTACACCTCCTCGGCGCTGTCCTACCTGATTCAAAACTCGCCAAAGCCCATCATCATCACCGGTGCGCAGAAGCCAATCTCCATGGAAATCACCGATGCCAAAACCAACCTGCTCGACTCGCTGCGCTTTGCCGCCTATCCCGATGCACACGGGGTCACCATCGTCTTCAACGGCAAAATCATCGCCGGCACCCGCGCCAAAAAGGTCCACTCCAAGAGCTTCAACGCCTTTGACAGCATCAATTTCCCGGTGCTTGCCACCATCCGCAACAATAAAATCGTCCACTATGTCAAGGACAGCTGTCCCTGCTCTTATCCTGCCTTTTACAGCGACATCAATCCCAAGGTCTGCTTAGTCAAGCTGATTCCGGGCATGGAGCCGGACCTGCTGCCCTGGATTGGCGAGCATTATGATGCGGTCATCATCGAAAGCTACGGCGTCGGCGGTCTGCCCAGTGCACCGGACCGCGACTTCCTCAAAGAGGTGGACAAGCTGATTGCCGACGGAAAGATTGTTGTGATGACCACGCAGGTCATGTATGAAGGCAGCGATATGGAGGTCTATGAGGTTGGACACGTTGCCAAAGAACGCTACGGACTGATTGAGTCCTATGATATGACACTGGAAGCCACCGTTACCAAGCTGATGTGGATTATGGCACAGACCCACGACCCGCAGCGCATCAAGGCGATGTTCTACACCACCATCAACCACGACATTCTCTTCCAGAACAACTGATACCCCTGCAAGGAGGTCCTTTACTTGT
>ERZ825324.4835-NODE-4835-length-10754-cov-5.516030_pt1 | contig 10754 bp, 10 predicted proteins | sample MGYA00519859_ERZ825324 | MGnify/ENA primary metagenome ERZ825324 (study PRJEB31778, sample SAMEA3449198) | human gut metagenome | biome: human gut; feature: human-associated habitat; material: faeces | place: United Kingdom | collected 2010/2012 ... | reverse complement strand
GTGGGATTATCATCCCACTTTTATGCTCATATCGGGGCGGGTCCCAAGGTCTTTCACCCACATATGAGCAAGCTCATGTGGGCTTAGACCTTTTGACCCTGGCATCTTTAAAATTATTATTCTGAGAGAAAGGAATTCCTACTATGGGAATCAGATTAGTCTGTAGTGACCTGGATGGTACACTTTTACAATATGGAAAAAAAGAATTGGAAGGCGAGATTTTTGACCAGATCCGTGCGCTGCATGACCAGGGGATCCTGTTTTGCCCGGCATCTGGAAGACAGTATACCAGTCTGCGGAAGCTGTTCGCTCCGGTGGCGGATTGCTGTATTTTCTTATGTGAGAATGGAGGAGTAATCTATAAGGACGAGCAGTGCATTGCGAAAAATCCCATGCCCCGTGCCCTGGCAGAAGAGATTGCGGAGGATCTGTGGAATCGTAGTGACGGTCAGGGTGAAATCATGCTCTCCGGACAGAATACTGCGTATCTGATGGAACGTGGGCTTGGAATGCTGGACAGAATAAAGTTTATCGGCAACAACTATCAGGTCATTCAGGATCCTTCCGAAATTCCGGAAGACATCGTAAAGGTCTCCGTATATCTCCATGAAGGCGTAGCGGCTTATGCTGACCGCTTCGTCCCCCGCTGGGAGCAGGCGAACTGTGCAGTGGCCGGACCTTACTGGATCGATACTACCCTTGCCAACAAAGGCATCGGTGTCACCTCTATCTGCAGGATCCTTGGTATTGACCTTACAGATGTCATGGCATTCGGTGACAATTATAACGACGTATCCATGCTGGATATCGTGGGACATCCTTATATTATGGATGGTGCAGCGGCGCCCCTTCGGGAAAAATACCCGGATCACACGCCGCGCCCGGAAGACATTTTGCGAGAAATTTTAAACGGATACTCTTAAGCCATGTCCGGATGATCTGCTTTTTCCGGAGGTATTCTGCGACTTAGGCTGCTTCCTTCTGTCTCGTGGTAAAAGTACTGTTTTCGTAATGCCCGTTATATTCCGGCAATAATTTCTTTCACTTCTTCTAGCGGTTTGTCTGTAGCGGAGGCTATCTGCTCTGCCGACAGACCATTCTTATACATTTTCAGAATGAGGCCGGCTTCGCCTTCTATTCGGCCTTCTATACGCCCCTTTTCTCGTCCGATTGCAATTCCTTTTTCTTCAATTCCTTCGCCTAAATTGCACATAGCGCTCACATCCTTTCTCATATTTTCTTCTATGGGAATATTATACTCATTTCCTATGATGTTCAGCTTTTCATCTACACTCAATTCCTGGGACAGCAATGCCCCCAGCAAGCGGTGTAATTCGTAGGTTTCATCATGTTCCGGCAGTTCCCTTGACAATCCTATCATTACGATGTTGATCAGATCCAGATTTCCCTTCCACTCATAGGAACCGATCACATCCTCTTTGGTAAGGTGGATATGGCTCATGGTATTCTCATCCATATTCATGCATACCCAGATGGAATACACACGCTTGATGTCATCGTAGCGGGAATTCTCAAAATCCCTTTCCTTCTGGGAAGAGACCAGTCTGCTGACATAGAAAATTGCCCGGTTTAAGATCTCGTACTCTCCCGGTTCATCCTTCTGTGCTTCTACGTTAATAATGATCTGCGACAGACCATCCTTCGTCCGCACATAAAAAACAATATCAAATCTCGCCAGTCCTTCGTTGATCTCCTGACTTTCCGTATTAAAACCAACAATACGCTGTCCGTTTTTGTCAAGCATTGCGTTGGTCAGCCCCGGCTCCACAGGCACAGTGCTGATATAAGGGGTTCCTTCTATGCAGTTTGCAACTGTTTTGGGATTCATCCCCTTAAATTCATCCACAGTTTTGATCAAAATCTGTGCCAGAACTCTTTTGTGTCCTACCAGCCGCTTCACTCTTGCATCATACTGTGCTTTCAGATCGGCTGCTTTTACCGCATTCTTCAATTCTGTATTCAATTAATTTCCTCCTTTTGTGTCAGGCAACTATAGATATTTTCAGACGCAAAAGGAATCTATACATATCTATATTATAGCTTACCTGTTTTTGTGATACAACTGGTTTTCTGTGGTGTTTTGCTCCCCTTATTCTTCTGTTGTATTATCTTGAGGGTTCGGCTGACTTTTTTATCAAAGTCTCAGACATCAGCTTTTGCTGACATAGAAATTTTCATAAGTGAAGTGTACTTATAAACAAAGCATACTCTATGTTTTCTAATTATGCAATAACTATATTTCAAAATGATATCATTTAAGGGGACCTTTTACGATCCCCTCGTACATTGCATGTAAAACAAACAAAATCGTTACCTTCCTTCGTTTATTTCCTCCCAGTGTGCTTTTGTCATTACATTTGTATGACCAGTTCTTACTTCCTTCAGTAAAGGCACGGGAACATTTTCGCAGGTATGATGGTACACGAAACCGACCTTTTCCTGCACTCTTTTGGATTTTTGATTTCCCTCATAATATCCGCACCATATGGTGTTCATCCCAAGTTCTTCGAATCCATGGCGCAGAATTTCCTTTGCGGCCTCCGGCATGTACCCTTTTCCCCAAAATGGCTGTCCCAGCCAATAGCCCAGTTCACACTCGTCCTCACGGTCTGTCATATCCGTGTGGCCCTTCAATTTCAGTTCAATGGCACCGATTGCCTTCCCATTCTCTTTTTCACAGATGGCATAGCACTCCGGACCATTGAATACATTTCTGATCACATCGAGGCTTTCCTCTACGGACTTGTGGGGTGGCCATCCTGCGATAGGGCCGACTTCCGAATCTTTTGCATACTCATATAAACTCTCTGCGTCTGCCTCTGTCCATTTTCTTAATACTAATCTTTTTGTTTTCATAAATAATCATTCTCCCATATAAGTGCAACCTCAAACTTCTCTTTTTTCTTGGTCATAGACCTTTTTCGAGTATAATATTGCAATAATCGTTGCTGATAATAAATACACCAATAATAAAATTGTACTGGTTATTCCATTGGCAAATGCAGCCGTAATAATGGTCAATACTCCTGCAACAACAATACTGATGGCTCCAAAACGGTTACTTTTTCTCCATGTATTATCATTATACATACTCCAGGCCGTTCGAAACCCAACTACCGTATTTCGCTTTGCCTTTGTCATATAATTTCCTACTACAACAAAAATAATTCCACATAAGATGCAGGAAATCCTTGCAATATCAACTGTTACCTTTGAACCATTCACATTTTCCTGCACACAAGAGGAATAAAGGATACAATAATTCATAATTCCAAACATGATAGCCTGCGATAGTCCTACCACGCATAGTACCCTTGCGGAGGAATTTGCTTCCATACGTTCTTTATCCGTACTTGCTTTCACGGTCTTTTTTTCGAATGTACCAATTAAAAGGTGCCAAAAGAATGTAACACACAAAATAACTATCGGAAAAATAAAAATTCCGATTTTATGCGGTATCATATCCGGTATCACCTGTAACATCATACTTGCAACCACCACTGGTAGCACCGCAACAATCCACATGATTTTTTTCATCCCTTTGCTCCTCCAAACTGGTTAATCCATAGAATTAATTCATCAAAAACTGTCGTATTGATTTCGTAAAATATAAAGTTTTTTTCCTTATATTCGGATACTAAGTCGGCGCTTTTTAACAGTTTTAAGTGGTAAGACAAAGCAGCCGGTGTGACTTGTAATTTTTCGGCAATCTCCCCGGCATTTAATCGGCCATCTTTTAGCATTATCAGAATCTCTCTCCGTTGTTGATCCGCCAATACTTTAAAAATATTTGTTTCTTTCATAATCTTCTTACCCATTTAAAATTATCTTTAAATAGAATATAGCATACTCCCTTTTGCTTGTCCACAGGTATTTAAAATATTTTTGAAATAGTTGTGTCTTCCGAAACATCTTTATTCAACTGGGGTGTGACGCTAATATTTACATAGATGAGAATGACAAACAGACTGTTATTTTCGCTTATCCAAATCTGTTCACAAATCCTTCTACCCTACAGGTAATCCGTCTGGAAATCGGTGCATTAGCAGCCTGGACACCTGCTAAAATTGCAAGCATTGAACCGTATACAGCTGTATACTACCCAAAAATCTTTGAGCAGAAAAATACTGAAATTCTTACCGTTTCACCAGAGCGTACCTTTTGGGAAAAGGCAACAATTCTTCATCACGAAGCCAACAGACCGGAACATCTGGATATGCCACAACGATATTCCAGACATTACTATGCTCTTTATAGAATGGCCCAGACCCCAGTAAAAGATGTTGCTTTCTCTCACATAGATCTTCTGAAAACAGTTGTTGATTTCAAAATGAAATTTTATCCAAGAGCATGGGCTAAATATCCGGAAGCAATTCCCGGCACCTTAAAGCTGATTCCACCGAAATACCGCTTTCCAGCCCTCATCAATGATTATGAAGCTATGAAAGATATGTTATATGGCGATATTCCAAGCTTCAATACTATTATGGAATCAGTTCACCAATTAGAGAACGAGATCAATTCTCTTTACATAATTACTTTTTATTCCTAACAAGCTTCTTGCTATCTGTGAACTGCTGAATATCCACAATATTTATACAGAATTTATTGGGAAAAATTCTGATAATCCGCAATGATGCCCAGCTTTATTTTCATTTTCAAAATACGCAGAACCGATTCGTTGAGGCATTCCTCGGTAATCTCACCGGTTTCGACCGCCTTAATGACTGCGGGTACCTGTACTTCAAAATCGGTGCAGCACAGCATATCATTTCCCGCCTGTACCGCCCGCACGGCAATCTCCGCATCCCCGGCGAACTGCCTTACTCCTTCCATGACCAGATCATCGGTAATGATCACGCCGTCAAATCCTAATTCATTACGCAAAATATTATGTACCGGTAGAGAAATAGATGCCGGTACCTGATCATCCATGCAGGAGACAACATTGTGGGCTACCAGCACCATATCCGCCCCTGCGTCGATGCCTGCCTGAAACGGCAGAAAATCAGAATTTACAAACCTCTCTATGGGACGTTCATCATAAGCGATCCCTGTGTGCGTGTCCGAGTTATTGCCATATCCCGGGAAATGCTTTAATACACTTCCCATCTGTTCCTGCGACATGGTCTGCACGACGGTCCTCACATACTCCGTCGTCTGTTCCGCATCCTGCCCGAAACTGCGGGCATAAATAAAATCCTGCGGATCCTGTGATACATCGCATACCGGAGCAAAATTCAGATTAATTCCCAGGCTCTGCAGTAATTGACATTTTTCCTGTGTGTCGCTCCGAATAAGATCCCATCCGCCCTGCGCATACAGTTCCTGAGGAGAGGCAAAAGGCGTTTCCCGCAAGTTCGCATTTTTGCTGACACGGTTTACCGTGCCGCCTTCCTCATCCACACCGATCAGCAGAGGCACTTTTGCAGCATTCTGATAGCTTTGAATGGCTGCTGTTACTTCCTCTTTTGTCTTCCCGGCAAAATCCCGGGCAAATAAGATATATCCGCCGAGATGATACTGCGTCACTTTGGATGCTGCATCCGTCTCCGGGCACCGGGCGATGAACATCTGTCCGACTTTTTCCTCTAAGGTCATTCCTGCCAGGAGTCCTTCTGCCCTCTGCTCTACAGGATCTTCCGTTTTCACCGGTTCGCTTTCTTCTGTCTCCGGCAATTCCGTAGGATCTGCACTGTTCTCCGCACCGTTGCCGCTCACATCAGAATCCGATACACTCTGTTCCGACATAGGCTCCGGCTGAACTTCCGGTATTATTTCCTGTGCAGACTCCTCTGTACTTCTTAAATTCCACAACAAAAAAACCAGAATTCCAACACATATGACAGATAACACGATCACTACGATATTCCGCACCTTTTTCATTTCGCATTTCTCCATAATATTATTATAAAGATGCCAGGGGCAAAAGGTCTAAGCCCACATGAGCTTGCTCATAAGTGGGTGAAAGACCTTAGGACCCGCCCCGATATGAGCATAAAAGTGGGATGATAATCCCACGATATGCGAATAGAGGGGAGGATTGTGAGAGTACGTAGCACGGAACAATCCGTAGGCATCAAAGTCAGGGTCAAAAGGCCCCGGTCTTCGGCTGATACTTCATACTCGATACATTATATACGGTAATAAACGCCTTGGGATCCAGTTCATTGATAAATTTCATTAACTTCTGGTACTCGCTTTTGTCCACAATGGTGATGATCTCGTTGTGTTTTTCAAAATGATAGGCACCGGTGGCTTCATAGATCGTAGCGCCGCTGTGCAGATCTCTTGTAATAAACTGGCGCAGTTCTTCTTCTTTTTTCGTGATAATGCAGACACGCCGCTTGATATTATTGTCAAAAATAAAATGATCCAGAATGATTCCGTTGAAATAGGTACCCAGGATACTTAGCACCACCGTTTTCTTATCATATACCAGTGCCGCGGACAGCGCCACACACATACCGGAGAGAGACATAGCCTTACCCAGTTCCATATGGAGATATTTGTTCATGATCTTTGCTACAATATCCAGTCCTCCGGAAGATGCATTCCGGTTGAACAGAATGCTGAGTCCCACGCTGACCACCAGAATATAGCAGAGCACGTCCAGCTCCTGACTGTCTGTCAGGGATCCGAAATTCGGAAACAGAATCTCGAAAAGTCCCAAAAATATCGGCAGCATCACAGAGGTATACACCGTTTTGACTCCGAACTCTCTGCCACAGGTAACAAATCCGATCAGTAACAATACCACGTTCAGAATCATGGTAATGGCAGACAACGGAAGCGGAATAAAGTTAGCCAATACGATTCCCAGACCGGAGATGCTGCTGACCGACGCGTGACTTGGCACCAGGAAAAAGTAGACTGCTGCCGCGATGATGGCCACCGCCACAGTCAGGATCCCTGTCTCCTTCATTATTTCTGCATAATTTATTTTTTTCTTCATAATAACATTTTCTCCAACGATATATTTTAATTTGTTTCTATACTCTTCTCATCTTATTATTCTTAGAGTACTATTACAGCGGCATCAAGTCCCTCTATTTTTCCATCAAAGGGATTCTCTCTAAGTAAATCATATTTTTGCGCATACTCATTAAACATTCTTGCGCTGCTGCTGCAGTTGAAGATCAAAGCGAGTGTCTCTTCTCCATTTTTTCTGGTCAGGACGATCGTCTCTTCCTCGTCCCTTGCAGCTAGTTCCATCGGTTCACCCTCTACGATACATGCATGGTTTTTTCGCACCTTCAGCAGCTGCTTATACCATTCAAACATCTCTTTATCCTGGTATTCTTCATCCCAGTACATGCCACGTCTGCAATCCGGATCATTTGCTCCGGGCATCGCGAATTCATCTCCGTAATAAATCATGGGCATTCCCGGTAATAACAATTGAAAAGCTGCAGCCAAATGCTGCTTTTTCTTATTATCATCACATAGATGTAGAAATCTTGCTGTATCATGGCTGTCGATCAGATTCCACATTAGAGGATAGCATTTTTTGTTTAAGCGCCCCTTCAAATATCCAAGATTCTGTATAAACTGGCTGACATTGATTTTTTCATCTGCAAGCAGATCTATGAGATTCAGGTAAAATGGATAATTCATGACCGTATCCCATTCATCTCCCTCAAGAAAATCTCCTGCATAATGCCAGATTTCTCCAATGATCAGCAGATCCTTTTTTACTGCCTTAACAGCCTTTCTAAATCGCTTCCAGAAGAAATGACTGATTTCGTCACCTACATCCATTCTCCATCCATCGATATCGCATTCCTTAATCCAATAACATGCAACATCTGTAACGAATTTTTCAACCTCCGGATTTTTCAGATTCAATTTTGGCATTCCATCATAATAACCGAAACATTTGAAGTCAGGAGCTTCTCCTTTTTCCCCTTTCAGTGGAAATCTCTCGATAAAATACCAGTCCAGATATCTGGATTTTTCTTCTTTTTCTATAATATCCTTAAATGCAAAAAAATCTCTTCCTGTATGGTTGAATACCGCATCCATCACTACTTTCATTCCACACTCATGCGCTTTTTGCACCAGCTCCTTAAGATCCTCTGTTGTTCCGAAGGAAGGATCAATCTGATAATAATCAGTGGTATCATATTTATGGCTGGAATCCGATTTAAAAATAGGTGTTAAATACATAACATCTATTCCCAGCTTCTGAATATGATCCAAATGATCTATAATTCCTCTGAGATCGCCATGCAGATTATCTTTAGACGTGATGGGTGCTTTATACCACAGCTCCTTGTCTATTGGCTGTGACGCTGCAAAGCGAGATGGAAAAATCTGATACACGACCTTGTTTACTGCCCACTCCGGCACCTCAAACATTTCTTCCTCACGAAGGTTTTGCGGACAATCGAACATTCTGTCCCTGTTTGTAATGCATTCCCGGCTAAACTCATAGTTGCCGTAATATACCTTTTCTCCCTGCATATCCGTAAATTCAAAATAATAGCGCAGACATATCAAATGCATCTGAAGCTGTGCTTCATAATAGTCATGAAACTGTGATGTGGCAACCTTCTTCATCGGAATCGTCCTTCGCGTATCCTTCCATTCCAATGGTATGTACTTATCCTCATAATGGAGAATGATCTCTTTTATATCATCTTTTTTTACCTGCACACGTATCACGAATAAATCCTTATCGATTGCATAGCAGAATCTTTTATCCATATCATGAAGAATTGCTGAATATTCCATAATTTTTTCCTTTCTATAGCTCGAAAAAAGCGTTTTTTCCTTCTTGATTATAATTCCTTTTTATTATGCTGCACAAGTCACAAAACGATAAAAAGGTCACCGTTTCTGCCTGTTCTGTTGGGGCAACGGAGCTGTAATAGATTTTTTCTTCTTCAACTGTAAAAGGTGGGCGCTTACGCTCCCACCTTCACACTTTTATTCAATTACTATGTCAGATACTTATTCTTCTGAACCACTCTTTTTCCTTACATAGAATATGGCTCCAATAACAATCAGCATAATACAGATACGCCCTGATTCTTTCTCATCTTGTCTATATAATTATATTCTGTATCTCCCTCACAGAATACTGCAAACCTCTTCTGGAGGACTCTTGTTTTTCTACTCAAATGCCGTACCTCCCAATATTCCCTTCATATAAAACTCATATATCTTAGTGTTTTCATACCTCACTTCCGGAAAATCTGCTAGAGAATACAATTCTGATGTCAATTCATCTTTACTTTTTGTAATGAAATAAATCTGCTCTTTCATGTATGTCTTCAAATTTAGGTGTAATACATTATGTGTAGAAAATACAAACTGCCCTCTGTGCTCCATACCGTTAATATACGCAATAACACGGTCTGACAAGATTGGATTAAGAACCCGGTCCATCTCATCTGCAAATACCACTTTATTTTCATATACCACGCGAAATATCTGTACAGCCCATGCAAAAAATTCTCTGACACCGGTTGAATCCTGTGATAATTCTCTCTTAAACTGCTTTCCCTGTGCATTCTTACGAATTACCAGAGTTTTAGAATAAGGCTTCTCATCATCCACTTCAATTCCGCAAATGCTGTAATCTACCATCTTAAAAATTTCTACATATCTTGGATCTTTCATAATTTCAAGATCCCGTTCCTGCCTGACAATGCTGTCTATATTGTCAGAGGGGATATTACCCGGATATAGGACATTTAACATCCATTCAACAGTTGCTGACGCATCCTTATTTCCGAGAAGAGCCAGTTTAACTACAAATAATCCGTTACTATTATTGCTATTCTTAAGAGCAGCTGTCACTTCCCTGGCTGTTCCTCTTTGTAATGTATATATGTTCTCCTGATCCCGTAAAATATCAAACACTACATGCTCAGCTGATTTCCGCTGGCTGCTTCTGATAAGTTTTTCGCTATAGATTCCTTTTGTATCAACAATAGTTTCATACTCATAAATATAATGATTCCCCGCTAAGAATACTACATTAAATTTCTGTTTGGGATTATTACACTCCATCAAAGTATCTGCGTTAATATATGAATTAACAGACTGCACTTTCATGTTTGTATCAAACAATGATTTCAGATATTTTAATCCATTTATAAAGTTGGACTTACCACCTGCGTTCTCACCTACGATAACTGCCGTTTTCAGCAAGTCGTATCCTGTTTCTGTTGTAATATAGTTATCCGGAAAGCGCTTCTTTACTTTCCCGCCTGGTGCTTCTAATGAAAACTCACACTCTTCCTTGAACGAACAAAAATTGTCAAACATATATCTTATGAGCATACTTCCACCGCCTTTCAATAATCATTATATACTAAAAAGATCCGATGTAAACCAGTTTTTTGTTTTACATCGGATCTTTTTATAGATATCATGTTAAAAAGTGAGCACCAAATATTAAATACATACTTTTAGCTGTTTTTTGTTGATTTTGCTCTTTCTATTAAATCGTGCAACTCCTATGAAATCATCATTATTCTTCTTCTGAACCACTCTTTTTTCTTACATAGAATACGGCTCCAATAACAATCAGCATAATACAGATACCTATAATAATGATTATCGTATTATTCCATGTATATTTTGAAGTGCTGTCATCTGTCTTAGACGCAGGAATGGTTTCATCAGATTTGTTGTCTGCCTGACCGTTATCACTCATAATCCTGGTATCAACAACAATCGTGTAATCTGATGCATGGGTAAATACAAGTTCCACATTTCCA
>ERZ825324.4831-NODE-4831-length-10774-cov-3.114936_pt1 | contig 10774 bp, 9 predicted proteins | sample MGYA00519859_ERZ825324 | MGnify/ENA primary metagenome ERZ825324 (study PRJEB31778, sample SAMEA3449198) | human gut metagenome | biome: human gut; feature: human-associated habitat; material: faeces | place: United Kingdom | collected 2010/2012 ... | reverse complement strand
TACAGCCACCTCGACGACGGGCTGTATCTGGCGGCGCACACGCTCCCGCGGGAAAAATACTTCGTTTTGCTGAACGTGCAGCTCGAGGCCATGCGCGACGCGCTTGACCGCGCCGTGCGCGAGGCCGTCCCGGATTATGTGCTGGTCAGCTGGCGGGCGCTTCCGGCGGAATTTGACCGATACGAGTTGATTGCTTCCGACGTGGGCTATGACGACGACAACCGGCTGAACAAAACGCTGTATCTGTACAGGAGGAAGAGCGAATGAAAAGGGCGTTCCCCGCGCTGCTGGCGCTGCTCTGCGCGACGCTGGCGCTGCTGATTGCGACGAGCAGTTCGCCGCTGTACGCCGCCAATTTTTGGACGGATACGAACATCTATTTCACCATCGGGCGCGGCATGACGCGCGGGCTGATGCCCTATCGCGATCTGTTTGACCACAAGGGGCCGCTGCTGTTCATGCTCTACGCGCTGGGGGCGGCGATTTCGGATACGAGCTTCATCGGCGTGTTCATTCTGGAGGCGCTGAGCCTCGCGGCGGCGGTTTACGCGGGCTGGCGAACGGTTTCGCTTTTCGGCGAGGGACGGCTGACGCTGCTGAGCATGCCGATTCTGGCGGCGGTCGTTTGCTGCTGCACGGCGTTCACGCAGGGCGGAAGCGCGGAGGAATTCGCGCTCCCCGCGCTGGCGGCGGGCGTGTATCTGGCGCTGGCGCTGATGGCGCGGCCGGGGGAAGCGGACGGACGGCGCGCGCTGGGCTTCGGCGCGGCGGCGGTCTGGGTTTTCCTCATCAAATACACGGATATCGGGCTGTTCGCGGGGCTGGGGATCGGCCTGCTGGCGTTTGTGTGGCGGCGGGAAGGTTTTGGCCGCGCGCTGGCTTCGGCGGGGCGGATGCTGCTGGGCGCGCTGCTGGTCTGCGCGCCGGTAGCGGCGTATCTGGCGGCCAACGGGGCGCTGGGCGCCTGCGTGGAGGTCTACTTCATCCAGAACCTGTTTGATTACAGCGGCGCGCCGATGAGCCTGAGCGGCCACGTTTATAACGCGCTGGCGTATCTGCGCACACAGAGCGCGATCAACCCGGCGGTGGTGCTCCTCGTCGCGCTGGGGATGGTCTTTCTCCTGCTTTGGGCGGCGAAAAGGCACGAAAAGGGCATGGCTTGGCAGGCGCTGGCGCTGCCGATGGGCGCGGGGCTGCTGCTGCTGACCTGCTATTGGGGCGAAATGGCGCACCCGTATTATGCGCTGGTGTTCGCGGGACTCTGCGCGCCGGGGCTGATTCCGCTGGCGTGGCTGGCCGGCTGGGCGGAGAAGCGCGGGCTGCTCGCGCGGGCGCTGCCGTTGGCGGGCGCGCTGGCGATTGTGCCGGTCTGCATGGGGCTCTGCCGCGCCGTGCCGCTGATGCGGGTGAAGAAGGCGGACATGGCGCAGACGGTCTTCGCGGAGGTGATGAACAGGGAGGCGGAGCCGACGCTGCTGGACATCACCAGCTTGGATCAGGGGTTTTATCTGGCGGCGGGGATCGTGCCAAACTGCCGGTACTTCGCCGACAACAATTTGCAGACGCAGGAAAAGCGGGACGCGATTGCGTCGTATCTGGCCGAGGGAAAGACGCAGTTCGTCGTAACGCGCTATGCCGACCCCGGCGAGGCATACGAGCTGATTGCCGAGGCCGACGGCGTGTTTGACCTGAACGACATGCGGCATTACAAGCTGTATAAGAGGAAAGAGCCATGAGCGACACGAGAATTTCAGAAAAAGCGCTGCGCGCGTTTATGGAGCGCGCCTACGAAAAAGAGGGCTTTGAGGCGGAGGAAGCCCGACAGATTGCCGACGTGCTGATGCAGGCGGATCTGTTCGGCATCGAGAGCCATGGCGCGCAGCGGATGATGTATTACCACCAGAACATCAAAAGCGGGAGCGTCGATGTGCGCGCGCGGGCGGAGGTTCTGCGCGAAACGCCGGTTTCCGCGCTGATGGACGGCCATTTCGCGATGGGGCACCTGACGGCGGCGAAGGCGATGCGCATGGCCATTGAGAAGGCGAAAACGGCGGGCATCGGCATGGTCGTGGTGCGCAACTCGTCGCATTACGGCATTGCGGGCTACTACCCGCTGATGGCCGAGCGCGAGGGGCTGGCGGCGTTTTCGATGACCAACACCGGGCCGATTATGGTGCCGACGTTCGGGCGCGAGATGATGCTGGGCACGAATCCGATGGCGTTCTGTATGCCCGCCGATCCGTATCCCTTCTGGTTCGACGCATCCACGACGGTGGTGACGCTGGGCAAGGTGGAGGTTTACAACAAGCGCGGCAAGCCCATGCCCGAGGGCTGGACGATCGACGGCGCGGGGCAGCCGTGCAGCGACGCGCACAGGATGAACGAATCCATCCTGAGCGGCGGTCTGGGCGGGATTCTGCCCCTCGGCGGCGAGGGCGAGCGGACGAGCGGCCACAAGGGATACGGGCTGGCCATCATGGTGGAGGCGCTGACGGGCGTGCTGGCGCAGGGCATGCTCAGCCCGGAGATGTGCGGCGCGCACGGCGACCACACGAGCCATTTCTTCATGGCGTTCGACCCGGCGATGTTCGGCGACCTGGCGGCCATCCGCGCGCGGATGAGCGGCTATTTGCAGGCGCTGCGCGAGAGCGAGAAAGCGCCGGGCTATCCGCGCATTTACACCCCCGGCGAGAAGGCGCACGAGGCGCAGCGGGACAGGCTGCAAAACGGCGTTCCGGTGGAGGAAAACACGCTGGCGGAGCTGCGGCAGATCGCGCGCGAATTGGGGATTGAGGGTGTGTAAGCCATGCGGAAGATGACGCAGGGGAGCATCGCGCGCCACCTCATCGTCTATGCGCTGCCCCTGATTCTGGGCAACCTGTTTCAGCTCACCTACAACGCGGTGGATTCCATCGTCATCGGCAAATTCGCGGGGGAAAACGCGCTGGCGGCGGTCAGCGCGGCGAACCCGGTGATGACGATTATGATTCTCGGCGTATCGGGCGTGAGCATCGGCGCGTCGGTGCTGATGAGCCGGTTTTACGGCGCGGGCGACGAGGACGCGCTGCGCCGCGAGGTCGCCACGACGATCGTTTTCGGCGGCGCCGCGTCGGTCGCCGCGTTTCTGCTCGGCTGGCCGCTGAGCGGGCCGGTGCTGCGGCTGATGCGCGTGCCGGGCGAAATTCTGGCGATGGCGACGCGCTATTTGCAGGTGATCTTCGTCGGATTCCTGTTCACGTTTCAATACAACATTCTGGCGGCGGCGCTCCGGAGCGTCGGCGACAGCAAAACGCCGGTGATCTTTCTGGCGCTGGCGAGCGTGATGAACGCGGGGCTTGACGTGCTGCTGGTGGCGGTCTTCCGCTGGGGCGTGGTCGGCGCGGGCGTTGCGACGGTGATGGCGGAGGGAATCAGCGCGCTGCTGTGCGCGTGGCACATTTACCGGCGGATTCCGCTGCTGCATCTGGCGCGGCGCGAGCTGAAAATCGACAGGCGGCTGCTGCGGGAAACGGTTTCCTCCGGCGCGATTACGGCGATGCAGCAGGCGTGCCAGCCGATTGGCAAGGCGCTGATTCAGAGCGTGATGAACGCGCAGGGCGTGAGCGTGATTGCGGCGTTCAACGCGGTGAGCCGGGTGGACGATTTCGCCTGCATCCCGGAGCAGAGCATTTCCTCGGGCATGATGACCTGCATCGCGCAGAACAGGGGCGCGGGGGAGCACGCGCGCGTGGGCGAAACCCTGAGGCGCGGCATGGCGATGGAGGCGGTCTACGGCGTTTTGATCTGCGCGGCGGTTCTGCTGGCGAAGGAGCCGGTGATGCGGCTGTTCGCGGCGCAGGACAGCGTGCGGATGGTGAGCATGGGCGTGGATTATCTGGCGCTGATGGCGTTTTTCTACATTCTGCCGGGGATCACGAACGGCTTACAGGGGTATTTTCGCGGCATGGGCGAGATGAAGACGACGCTGACGGCGACGTTCATTCAGATTTCGATCCGCGCGCTGGTGGTGGCCGTGCTTGTGCCGCGCATCGGATTGAACGGCGCGGCGTGGGCCTGCGCCGTGGGCTGGAGCGCGATGCTCTGCTATACCTTCGCGCGCTATCGCCGGGTGCGGGAAAACGAATAGGACAGAACAGAAAGCGAGACAAAAAACGTCGGGACGGCTTGAACCGCCCCGACGTTTTTTGTGCAGAATTTACTTTTTTAATCCAATAAAGATAGAAGATGAACATGTCTTGGGGTATGAGCTTTTTTCAGACTTAACAAAAATGAGGAACGTGTTATGATAAAAACAGAAGGATACCGAAAGGAATGGAAAGCGATGAAGGGCAATCTGATCTTGATCCATGGCGGCGGGCCGACGGCTGTGATCAACGCATCGCTGGCGGGGGCGATCCGTCAGGCGAAGAAAGAGCCGAACGTTGACCGGATTCTGGCGGCCATCGGCGGCACGGGCGGCCTCATGCGCGGGCAGGTGCGCGACCTGACCGACATCACCGAGGAAGAGCTCGCGCTGCTGGAACGCACGCCCGGCAGCGCCATCGGCACATCCCGCGACGCGCTGGAGGAACCGGAATACCGCCTGCTGGCGGAAAAATGCGTGGAGCTGGGCGCAAAATACGTGCTGATGAACGGCGGAAACGGCACGATGGACGCCTGCGGCAAGCTCTGCCGGATGCTGGCGGGCACGGACATCCGCGTGATGGGCATCCCCAAGACGATGGACAACGATATCGCCGTGACGGATCACGCGCCGGGGTTCGGCAGCGCGGCGCGGTATATCGCCCAGAGCGTCGCGGAGGTGACGGCGGACGTTCGCGGCCTGCCGATTCACGTGGTGGTGATCGAGGCGAGCGGGCGCAACGCGGGCTGGATCACCGCGGCCAGCGCACTGGCGCGGCAGGCGGGCGTGGACGGCCCGGATCTGATCTATCTGCCGGAAAGGCCGTTTGACGAGACGCAGTACCTGCGGGACGTTCAGAAGCTGATCGAGGAAAAGCGCGGCGTGGTCGTCGTCGCGAGCGAGGGGCTCAAGGATAAGGACGGCAAGCCGATTGTCGAGCCGGTGTTCAAGGTCGGGCGCGCGACGTACTTCGGCGACGTATCGGCGCATCTGGCGAATCTGGTCATCAAGCATCTGGGCTACAAGGCGAGGAGCGAAAAGCCGGGGCTGCTCGGGCGCGCGTCGATTGCGCTGTCCTCCGACGTGGACAGGCGCGAGGCGATTCTGGCCGGAGAGGAAGCGGTGCGCGCGGCCTGCGCGGGCGAAAACGGCAAGATGGTCGGCTTCATCCGCGAGAGCACGAGCCCCTATCGGGTGCGCACGACGCTCATCGACGTGAACGACGTGATGCTGGTGGAAAAGAAAATGCCGGACGAATACATCAACGAGGCGGGCAACGGCGTGACGCAGGCCTTCCTTGACTGGTGCGCCCCGCTGATCGGCGAGCCGCTGGGCGAACTGATTTCGCTGAGGTAAGGGTCACGTTGGGGCGCTGCCCCAAGCCCCGGAAGGAACCTGAGGTTCCTTCACCTCCCGCATATTGCCCTGCGGCATGCCGCAGGGCAAAGGATGGGGTTTGGGGTCTGAGACCCCAAGCGGGTTCGGGCGGCAGCCCGGCACAGCCCTAAAGGATGATGAAATTTCACCCTTTTGAATTGGCGGAATTTGACGTATAATCAAAACATCAAAAGACATTTTATCCCAGAATGAACAAGGAGAAAGACATGGAAAACAAGAATAGGAAAGGGAGCCTCGCGGATCGGATTCCGCATCAGGTCTGGCTGCTGATCTCGTTCGCGGCGGCTATGGCGCTGTGGACGCTGCTATCCGTCATCCCGGCGACCTCCCGCGCGTTCCCGAACGTGTTCAAGGTGCTCGGCTCGATCAAGACCATGATCGACCGCGGCGTGCTCTGGAAGGATATCTCTTCGAGCCTGATCTCGGTGATCTCCGGCTATGCGCTGGGCTTTGTCATCGCGCTGCCGGTCGCCATCCTGATGGCATGGTATAAGCCGGTTCGCTTCGTCATCGAGCCGTGGATCCAGTTCATCCGCAACATCCCGCCGCTGGCCTACGTGCCGCTGATCGTCATCGCGGCGGGCGTCGGACGCAAGCCGCAGATCATCGTCATCACCATCGCCTGCTTCCTGATTATGTGCGTGACCATCTATCAGGGCGTTATCAACGTGGATGAAACGCTGATTAAGGCGGCGCGCGTGCTCGGCGCGACGGACAAGGATATCTTCATCCGCGTCATCGCCCCGGCGACCCTTCCGTTCATCCTGACGGCCATCCGCCTCGGCGCATCCGTTGCGCTGACGACGCTGATCGCCGCCGAATCCACCGGCGCGATGGCCGGTCTGGGCATGCGCATCCGCAGCCTCAACAACTCGTTTGAAGCCGCGCCGATGCTGCTGTACATCATCATCATCGGTATTCTGGGCATCACGATTGAAAAGCTCATCAAGACTGCGGAAAGGAGGCTGACGTCATGGCAGGAGAAGCGCGAAATCTGACCGAAAACAACGTTCGCGTCAAGATTGACAATGTGCGCAAGGTGTTCAACACCCGCAACGGCGAGATGGTCGCCCTCAACGGCGTGAGCCTTGACATTCACAACAACGAATTCATCTGCGTGGTCGGCCCGTCCGGCTGCGGCAAATCCACCCTGCTGAACATCATCGCCGGTCTGACCGAGCCGACCAGCGGCAAGGTCTACTGCGACGGCAAGGAGGTCACCGGCACCGGCACGGAGCGCGGCGTGGTCTTCCAACAGTATGCGCTGTTCCCGTGGCTGACGGTGAAGAAGAACGTCATGTTCGCGCTGGAAATGCGCGGCGTGAAGGGCAAAGAGGCCGAGGAAGAGGCACTCAAGTATCTGGCGATGGTCGATCTGGTCAAGTTCGCGGATCACTATCCCAAGGAGCTTTCCGGCGGCATGAAGCAGCGCGTCGCCATCGCCCGCGCCTACGCGGCGAACCCCGAGGTGCTGCTGATGGACGAGCCCTTCGGCGCGCTGGACGCGCAGACCCGCACCCAGCTCCAGACCGAGTTGCTGGAAACGTGGGAGCGTGAGAAGAAGACCTGCTTCTTCATCACCCACGACGTGGAGGAGGCCATCATTCTGGCGCAGCGCGTCATCATTATGAGCGCGCGCCCCGGCCGCATCAAGGATATCGTGGACGTCAACATCCCGTATCCGCGCACGCAGGAAACCAAGCTGACCCCGGAATTCAACGAGCTGAAGAACCACATCTGGAGCCAGGTCTATCAGGAGTATCTGGCGGTCAGAAAGTAAAACGTCCCCAAGCGGATCGGCAAATTCCGCTTCAATAAAAACGACAAATTCGGGAGGTAACAACATGAAGAAACTCATCGCTGTGCTGCTGGCGCTGTCCTGCATGCTCATCGGGGCTGCGGCTGTCGCCGAGACCCTGAACATCGCCTACATGCCCAACTACGGCAGCCTCTGGTCTGTGGAGACCGCGATCAACAAGGGCTACTTTGAGGAAGAGGGTCTGACCATCAACCTCGTCGAGTTCGCCGACGGCCCGACCATCATCGCGGCCATGGAAAGCGGCTCCATCGACATGGGCTACATCGGTCAGGGCGCGCACAAGCTGTGCATCAACGGCCGCGCTTCCATCTTCGCGCTGAGCCACATCTCCAACGGCGACGCGCTCATCGGCGGCAAGGGCATTGCCACGGTGGAAGACCTGAAGGGCAAGGTTGTGGCCTACTCCTCCGGCACGTCCTCCGAGGACATCCTCAAGAACTCCCTTAACAAGGCCGGCATGACCATGGACGACATCAAGGCGATGGACATGGACGCTTCCGCCATCGTGACTGCGATGCTCTCCGGCGGTGTGGACGCCTGCGCGACCTGGAGCCCGAACAGCCTCAAGATCCTTGAGGAGATGCCGGACGCGGCCAAGCTGACCGACAACATGACCTTCAGCGACACCACCGTTTCTCTGGCGAGCTGGATCTGCATGCCGAAGTACGGCGAGGAGAACCACGACCTGCTGGTTCGCTTCACCCGTGCGCTGTTCAAGGGCATGGATTACAGCGCGAACGAGCACTACGACGAGGTCAGCGAGTGGGTTTCCAAGCAGACCGCGACCGATTATGAGTCCGTTTACAACCAGCGCGGCGACGCGCAGTGGCTGACCGGCAAGGAAGTGGCGCAGGGCGCTGCCGACGGCACCGTTGCCAAGTACTACGAGCTCCAGCGCGACAACTTCGTGAAGGCTGGCGCGGTGGAGAAGGATCCGGCGCCGGACGTTTCCGAGTACGTGCTCTTCGACGTGATGATCGAGGCCGGCAAGTAATTCCGGGAAGCGAAAACAAAACTGAAAGCCTGGCATTAGGCCACCCTTCTGCGGGTCGGCCTAATGCCTTTTGGCACGTAGAGGGCGATAAACCGCCTGCGCGCGCAGGATTTGGCCAAACGGGGCGCGGGCGCGCGCGTTCAAAGAGGATTTCCGCAAAAAAAGGCGAACATTATCAGACAGAAGAAATCGGAGGCGGATCATTCCATGCTGTTTGTGCTCATTGTGCTGCTGCTTGTCGCGTCCGTTTTTGTGCTGCTGATGAAGAAGAACCGGGAATCGCTGTGCCTGCTGGGCATGTGCTGCAGCCTGATGGTGCAGTTTTCCGGCATCCTGATTTTCATTGCCAAAAAGGGCGGATATTCCAGAAGCATCATCAATTTTCTCTTTTTCTCGCAGGCGCTGAGAAATAAGCTGCAATACCTGTTTATCACGCTGGACGCGCTGGGCTACATCATCGCGGTGGGGCGCTATCTGTTCCCGCTGTTTTTGCTGGAAAGCGCGCTGCAATACTCGATGATCGGCTGGATCAGGCGGCACCCCGATATCCAGAAATGGATCTGCGTGCTGCCCGCGGCGACGCTGGCGGTGTATTTCCCGCCGGTGTTCCGCTTCATTGCGAACCGGTGGCCGGTCATGCACTCCGTGCTGGTCGAGGGCTCGTACTGGTGGATCACCGCGTATGTGGCGGTCGCGCTGGTGCTGATGATTCAGGAGCTTTTCGCCATCACGATGCGCTTTTGCCGAAAGCAGTTCGTGGGCATTGTCGGCTGCCATCTGGCGCTCAGCGGGCTGTATCTGCTCTACTGCGGGCAGGACCCCGCGCAGGTCTATCAGTTTTACAGCTACGACTATATCTGGAACAAGGGCATCGGCTATCTGCAATACGCGCCGACGATCGCGGGATATGTGACCATCGTGGTCGTCAACGTCATCTGCGGCGTGCTCGGCACGATCAGCCTGCTGCACTACACGCAGGATTCGTTCCTCAGCGATCAGGAGGAGATGGCGCTGGAGCGCAAGTTCGACATCGCGCGAACGGGCGCGTCCGTGTTCGTCCATTCCATCAAAAACCAGCTTCTGGCCAACCGCATCCTCGAAAAGCGCATCTCGCAGGAGCTGGACAAGCCGGAGCCCGACCTGAGCCGCGTCCGCGCCTGCGTGAAGCAGCTTCAGGAGAGCAACGAAATGCTCATTTCGCGCAGCGAGGAGCTGTATCGCACGGTCAAAAACAAGTCCGTGACGCTGGTGCCGACGACGCTGGGGCAGATTCGGGAGACGACGCTGGAGCGATTCAAGCGCAAATACCCGGATGCGCTGCTGGAATGTCGGTTAAACGAGAGCGAGACGGTGCTGGCGGACGGCAACTACCTGAGCGAGGCGCTGTATAACCTGCTGACCAACGCATGGGAAGCGAACGTGGACGCGGGGCACGGGGACAGGCCGATCCGGCTGTCGAGCAGCCGGGAGCGACTGTACGTCGTGCTGGAGGTTCGCGACGAGGGATGCGGCATGACCAAGGCCGAGCAGAAAAAGATTTTTGAACCGTTTTATTCATCCAAAAACAGCAATACGAGCTGGGGCATGGGGCTTTATCACGTGCGCACGATTGTGCGGGCGCATGTGGGCAGTCTGCGGGTGGAGAGCAAGCCGGGGCGGGGAACATCCTTCTTCGTGCTTCTGCCCAAATATGTGCAGGACAGGTGATGAAATGATGAAGATACTGATTGCGGATGATTTCGAGCTGCTTCGGGAGGATCTTTGCGACACCCTCGGCGCGCAGGCGGACATGGAGGTGGTCGGCGCGGCGCAGAGCGGCGCGCAGGTCGAAGAGATGGCCGCGCGGCTTGACTTTGACGTGCTGCTCATCGACATCGAGATGGAGAACACGACGGCGGGGATTCGCGCCGCGGAAAACATTCTGGCCGAGAAGCCGGACACCATCGTGATTTTCCTGACCGCGCACGAGACGGAGAACATGATTCTCATGTCCATGGGCGCGGGGGCGGTGGATTACGTCGTCAAGGGCTGCGCGGAGGAGGAACTGCTCGAACACATCCGCAAGGCCTACGAGGGCGAGCCGATGCTCGACGCGCGGGTGCAGCACATGGTGCTCAAGGAATATTCCCGCCTGCGCCGCTCGGAAAAGAGCCTGCTGTTTTTCATCAACAACGTGTCCCAGTTGACCCCGGCGGAGCGGAGCCTTGTGCGCTATCTGCTCGACGGAATGAAGGTCAAGGATATCGCGGCGGCGCGGTGCGTCGAGGTGGTGACGGTCAAAACCCAGATCAAGGGGCTGCTGCGCAAATTCGGCTGCACGAGAACCAAGGAAATTGTTGAAATGATACACGAACTGGGCGTAGAGCATTTGTTTTAACCGTAAACGAGCAAAACCGAAATTTTGCACAAATTCCGATAACGGGCGCGCGATGCGCGCCCC
>ERZ825324.4817-NODE-4817-length-10807-cov-7.326544_pt1 | contig 10807 bp, 8 predicted proteins | sample MGYA00519859_ERZ825324 | MGnify/ENA primary metagenome ERZ825324 (study PRJEB31778, sample SAMEA3449198) | human gut metagenome | biome: human gut; feature: human-associated habitat; material: faeces | place: United Kingdom | collected 2010/2012 ... | reverse complement strand
TTCGGCGGCATGACCAGAAGGTCAATGCCGCCTCGTTTCAAGGCACCTTGCTCGCTCTGGCGGGCTTTCGCTGTCGGTTCCAAGACATCGAGGTAGTCATTGGGGACGTTCTTAAGCGACTAGTCGAAAGGGACACTCTTGTGGCACTTGGCACTTGGGGACGTTCCTTTTGTGCCGGCACTTGGGGACGGTCCTTGCAACAATCTGTCGATTGAACGTCGTTGTGTGTTCACGCTATCATGTAAGCTTAAAATTGGTTAGCCATGGCAAACGGTTAGCCATGGTGAACATAAATACAACGCCCTGTGGGCGCCGGGGGAGGAACACGGACGTGAGGCTCGATACACTCGAGATTGGAAAGGACGCCGTTGTCGCATCGGTGGCATCGGACGATCAGGCACTCCGACAGCATATTTTGGACATGGGTCTAACGCCGGGCACCGAAGTCACCATGATGAAGTACGCCCCCATGGGCGATCCGCTCGAGATCCGCCTGCGTGGCTACGAGTTGACACTGCGCAAGGACGATGCCGCTCGCATCGAGCTCGTGGGTATTCACGACACCGATACGGGTCCGCGCGCTAACGCCGCAATCGGCACGACGGAGCATCCGGCTCTGGGCGAGGGGACGTATTCGCCCCGTGCGGCAAAGACGGCCGTGCCCGAGGGCGCACCGCTGCACTTTGCCCTCGCCGGCAACCAAAACTGCGGCAAGACCACGTTATTCAACCAGCTGACGGGCTCCAACCAGCACGTCGGTAACTTTCCCGGCGTGACGGTCGACCGCAAAGATGGCACCATCCGCAACCACCCCGAGGCGAACGTTACCGACCTGCCTGGTATTTATTCGCTGTCGCCGTACACAGGTGAAGAGGTCGTGAGCCGTCAGTTCATCCTCGACGAGCGCCCGGACGCCATCATCGATATCATCGACGCAACCAACATCGAGCGCAATCTGTACCTGACGTTGCAGCTTATGGAGCTTGACCGCCCCATGGTCATCGCGCTCAACATGATGGACGAGGTGACGGCCAACGGCGGCGCCGTAGACGTCAATCTGCTCGAGAGCCTGTTGGGCGTGCCTGTTGTCCCCATTAGCGCTGCCCGCAACGAGGGCATCGGCGAGCTGGTGGATCATGCCTTGCACGTGGCGCGGTTCCGCGAGCGCCCCGGTCGCCTGGACTTCTGTGCGCCCGACGGTCCGGACGGCGGTGCGCTGCATCGCTGCATCCACGGTATTGCTAACCTGATCGAGGACCATGCCGTGACGGCGCACATCCCGGTGCGCTTTGCGGCGACCAAGCTGGTCGAGGGCGATGAGCTGGTAACCGAGGCGCTTCACCTGGATCGCAATGAGCTCGACGCTATCGAGCACATTATTACCCAGATGGAGGGCGAGGCCGGCACCGACCGCCTGTCTGCGCTGGCCGATATGCGTTTTAGCTTTATCGGCGACGTGTGTGGGCGTTGCGTCGTCAAGCCGCACGAGAGCCGCGAGCACGTGCGCTCCGTCAAGATTGACCGCATCCTGACAGGTCGTTACACAGCCATTCCGGCGTTTCTGGTGATCATGGGCCTCGTCTTTTGGCTGACGTTTGGCGTGATCGGCGCGGCGTTGCAGGGACTCATGGAGGACGGTATCGCTGTCATCATCGCCTCGGCCGATGCGGGCCTCAAGGCGTTCGGAACCAACGACGTGGTGCGTTCGTTGGCCGTCGACGGCGTGCTTACGGGTGTGGGCAGTGTGTTGACCTTCCTGCCGATTATCGTCGTGCTCTTCTTGTTCCTCTCCATTCTGGAAGACTCGGGCTACATGGCGCGCGTGGCCTTTGTCATGGATAAGGTGCTGCGTCGCTTTGGCCTGTCGGGCCGTAGCTTTGTGCCCATGCTCGTCGGTTTTGGCTGCACCGTGCCGGCTATCATGTCAACCCGTACGCTCCCATCTGAGCACGACCGCAAGATGACCGTCATGCTCACGCCGTTCATGAGCTGCTCGGCCAAGCTGCCGGTCTACGGCCTGCTGTGCGGGGCGTTTTTCCCACAGGCGACAGTTCCCGCCATGGTCTCGCTCTATCTGATCGGTATCGTGGTCGGCTGCATCGCGGCTTTGGTGCTCAACCGCACGGCATTTAAGGGCGACCCGGTGCCGTTTATCATGGAGCTTCCCAATTACCGCCTGCCGAGCGTCAAGACGACGGTGATGCTGGCATGGGATAAGGCCAAGGACTTCATCACCAAGGCCTTTACCATTATCTTTGCCGCTACGGTGGTCATCTGGTTCCTGCAGACGTTCGATATCCGCTTTAACGTGGTCGCCGACCAGTCGCAAAGCCTGCTTGCGGGCCTCGGCAGCATCATCGCGCCGGTGCTGGCGCCGCTCGGTTTTGGCGACTGGCGTGCATCGACGGCGCTCGTCACCGGACTTATTGCCAAAGAGAGCGTCATCTCGACGCTCACGGTGCTTTTGGGCGCAACCTCTCCCGCGGCACTGTCAGCCATGTTTTCGCCGTTTACCGCCTACGTGTTCTTGGTCTTTACGCTGCTGTACCCGCCTTGCGTGGCGTCCATCGGCGCCGTCAAGAGCGAGTTGGGCGCACGCTATGCCGTGGCCGTATTCGCGTTTCAGGTGACGGTCGCCTGGGTCGTGGCGTTTGTCGTGCATTCGGCGGGCATGTTGCTGGGGTTGGCTTAGCTATTTATTGACGGCGCAACCTCTGTGTATTGAGTTGATTGCGGCCCTGCATCTGTACTGACGGATGCGGGGCCGTTGCTATATAATCGCCCACCGCCCAAGACAATCGGAGAGGTTTCCTACATGACTCAGGCAAGACAAGATGGCATCTCGCTCAAGCAGTGGCTCCCGCTTATCGGGCTCGCCTGTTGCGCGTTCGTATTCAACACGTCGGAGTTTATGCCCATCGGCCTTTTGACTGATATCGCCGCGTCGTTCTCGCTCACCGAGGCCCAGGCGGGCATCATGATCTCGGTCTATGCCTGGGGCGTCATGCTGCTGTCGCTGCCGCTCATGGTGTTCGCCTCGCGCTTTGAGTTCAAGCGGATGCTGCTGGGCGTGCTGGCCGTGTTCTCGCTCGGTCAGTTCCTGTCCGCTGTGGCGCCGACCTATCCCATCCTGGTCTGCGCGCGCCTGGTGGTCGCTTGCGCACATGCCGTGTTCTGGTCAGTCGCCTCGATTATGGCCTCGCGCCTGGTCGACACTCGCCACGGCGCGCTCGCCATCAGCATGATCGCCACGGGCTCTTCCATCGCGCAGATCTTTGGCCTGCCGCTCGGTCGCGCCATTGGCTTGGCCGTGGGCTGGCGCATGACGTTTGCCGTGGTCGGGGGCCTCTCAGCCATCGCGGTCGTCTACCAGGCAGCGGTGTTCCCGGCCATGCCGGCGGGTGAGCGCTTTACCGTCAAACAGCTGCCCGAGCTGCTCGAGAACCCGCTCCTCATCGCGCTCTACGCAGTCACGGTCTTCATGGCGACCGGCTATTACGCAAGCTACAGCTATATCGAGCCCTTCCTGGCGCAGGTCGCGCACGTCGATGCGGGCGCCATTACCATGACGCTGACGGCGTTTGGCTGCTCTGGTTTGCTCGGAAGCTGGCTGTTTGGCCGCCTGTTCGATGGGCATCGCTTCCCGTTCTTGGCTATCACGCTCTCCGGCGTGCCGGTGGCCCTGCTGCTCATGGGGCCGGCCGCATCGTCGCTCGTGACAGTGCTTGCCGTCTGCGCACTGTGGGGTTGCTGCGCCACGGCCTTTAACGTGGCGTTTCAGGCCGAGCTCATCAAGCACACGCCGGCAGATTCGTCGGCCGTCGCCATGTCGATCTTCTCGGGCCTGTTCAACCTCGGTATCGGCACGGGTACCGCGATCGGCGGAGCCGTGGTTTCGGGTCCCGGTATCGCCTGGATCGGCTTTGTGGGCGGGGCGATTGCCGTCGTGGGCGTTATCCTCGCCATCACGGTGATGTTCCCAGCCATCCGCCGCGCCAAGCCCGTCGCCTAATCACGTCCCCTCATCAGTTGCGGTGGAATAGTTCCTGTTTAAGGCTTCTGAAGGCCCAGACAGGAACTATTCCACCGCAACTTATTTTGGGGAAGAGGATACAAGCTGGGCATACAATGGATGTCGTTGTGTTGCGCTTACCGGGAGGTTGCTATGTGGGCATACGAGACGACGTTCTATCAAATCTATCCGCTGGGCTTTTGTGGAGCTCCGCGCGAAAACGCCGCGCCCGTTGCCGAGGATGAGCTCGCCCAGGCCGCCGATGCCACAGCTAGCCCCGATGCCCCCATCATGAAGATTGCCCAATGGGCCGACTACCTGCAGGAACTCGGTATTGGCGCTGTGCTCATCAACCCGCCGCTCGAGTCTGATAGCCATGGCTACGACACGCGCAGCCTGCGCCATATTGATCGCCGCCTGGGTGGGGATGCCGACTTTGCCGCCGTGTGCGACACGCTGCACGCCCACGGCATCCACGTGGTGCTCGATGCCGTCTTCAACCATGTGGGCCGTGGCTTTTGGGCCTTCCGCGATGTGCAAGAGCGCAAGTGGGATTCGCCCTACAAGGATTGGTTCCACATCAGCTTTGACGGTGACTCGTGCTACGGCGACGGCTTTTGGTACGAGGGCTGGGAGGGCCATTTTGAGCTTGTGAAGCTCAACCTGCAAAACCCCGCCGTGGTCGATTACCTGCTTGAGTCTGTGCGTCACTGGGCCGAGGTCTTTGGCGTCGACGGTCTGCGCCTGGACGTCGCCTATATGCTCGACCGCGACTTTATGCGCCGCCTGCATACTTTTACCCGTGAGCTCAAGCCCGACTTTGTGCTGATTGGTGAGACGCTCCACGGCGACTACAACCAGATCGTCAACGACGAGATGCTCGACTCCTGCACCAACTACGAGTGCTACAAGGGCCTGTACTCCAGCTTTAACTCGGTCAACATGTTCGAGATCGCCCATTCGTTGCACCGCCAGTTTGGCGGCGACCCGTGGTGCATCTACCGCGGCAAACACCTGCTGTCGTTTGTTGACAACCACGATGTGCCGCGCCTGGCGAGCATCCTGACGGACAAGTCCTGCCTGCGCCCCGCCTACGGCATGCTCTTTGGTATGCCGGGCATTCCATGCGTCTACTACGGCAGCGAGTGGGGGATTACTGGCGAAAAGGGCGGCCCCGATGGCGATTGGGCGCTACGTCCTGCGCTCGATGAGCCTGCGCCCAACGAGCTGACGGCCTTCATCAAGCAGCTCGCGCACCTGCACTCGACAGACGGTGCGGCGGCCCGTGCTCTCAACTACGGTGCCTATCGCAACGTGGTGATCCAGAATAAGCAGCTGCTGTTCGAGCGCGCCTGCGACGACGCGACGGTGCTCGTGGCGGTGAACGCCGTGGGCGAGCCTTACACCTTTGGAGCCGGCGAGTTCAACGGGTCCTTTGTCGACCTGCTTGCCGACGATACGCCCACGGTCGAGCTGTCGGGCTCCCTTGAACTTGCGCCCTATGAGGTGCGCTATCTGCTGAGGGCCTAGCTCGTGGCCGCGCCGGACGAGGGCTATCAACATATTGAGCATGGGTTTGAGCCCGTGTTCGACCAGTACTCGCGCGTTTTGGTGCTGGGGTCGTTTCCCTCGGTGCTTTCGCGTGCCAACGCTTTCTATTACGGCAATCCGCAAAACCGTTTTTGGCGCGTGATGGCCGCGTGCCTCGGTGTGCCCGTGCCGCCCAACGAGGGCGATCTTTTGGCAAGCGGTGAGCCCGCGACGCTCGATGCCTCCATTGCCGCCAAGCGGGCCATGCTGCTGAACGGCGGCGTGGCCCTGTGGGATGCAATCGAGAGCTGCGACATTAAGGGCTCGAGCGACGCGAGCATTCGCAACGTTGTGCCGGCACATATCGAGCGCATTACCGACGCCGCGCCGATCGAGGTCGTTGTCTGTAACGGCGGTACGGCAGGGCGACTCTACAAACGCTACTTACAAGATCGGACGGGGTTGCCCGCCGTCGTCCTGCCCTCGACAAGTCCTGCTAATGCCGCCTGGCGCCTGGAGCGGCTTGTTGAGCGGTGGAGCGGCGCCGCTGATTGGCAGGCTTTTTCGATTTAGCAGTTTGAGTGCTCGGCAAGATGCCTCATAACGGCGTGCCAGATCGGTGTGGGCAGTGCAGACGTGGCGCGCACCATGCCGTCGGTGTCGACGCCACCCGTTGCGGCACCACCGAGCTTTTGCGCGTGTTCGACGGAACATCCCATGCGAACGGCGCCCACGAGCTTGTCCATGGCCTCAGAAAACGGTCGCCGCAAGAGTCCCATGCGCGGAGAGCGACGAAGCGCCGCAATGCCGCTGCCGGCGCAGATGGCAACGCCGCCACACCACAATTGGTCATGGCGCTCACATGCCTTGTGCAGGCGAACGGCGGTCCCACGCGCCTGCTCAGTGCCCTCTTGTGCGGCTCGAATCGCAGCATAGACGCGCGTTCCCGTACCGCCAAAGCGCTCAAGCGCCTGCTCGATGGCTGTCAACGTCTCATCGTCAGCCACATCTTCAATGGCCAGCACGATGCCATCGGCAACGCTGCCGGCGTCATTTGCCTTCAAGTCGACCGGGCGGGGGAGTGCGGTGCCGGAAAGCCGGGCATAGGCGGCGATGGCATCCTGCAGGTCCCAGAGCAAAAAATCAAGATCGGCGCTATTGGGAATACTGATATACGCAATGGTTTGCAGTGTTTTTGGTACGTCGCCACGCGCGGTCGTCTCCATGCCGCCTCCTTTCCGGCTCGTTTCCGTTTAGGTTACACCGTCTGACGGCGCCTCGCCGCGCTATCCTAGTGCAACCCTTACGAAAGGAACGTCATGCGTCTGCCCATGAATACCTCGCTTGCCACGCTTAAGCCCTCCGGTATCCGCCGGATCAACGCACTCGCCGCCCAGCATCCGGGGTGCATCGCGCTTGCGCTTGGCGAGCCCGATTTTCCCACGCCCGATGTGATTAGCGCCGAGGTGACCGCCGCGCTGGACCGCGGTGACACGCACTATCCGCCCAACAACGGTCGCCCCGCCCTGCGTGAGGCGTTATCTGCCTACATGGGGGACGCGGGCCTTACGTTTTCCGCCGATGAGGTCATCCTGACCGACGGTGCGACCGAGGCACTGTCGGCAACATTCATGGCTATGCTCAACCCCGGCGACGAGGTCATCATCCCCACGCCTGCCTTTGGCCTGTACGAGAGCATCGTCGTGGCCAACCACGCCAAGGCGGTCTTTTTGGATACGGAGCCTGCGCAATTCCAGATTGACGAGGACGCACTTCGTGCTTGCGTGACGCCGGCGACCAAGGCCATCGTCATCTGCACGCCCAACAATCCTACGGGTTGCATCCTCAACGCGGTTTCGCTCGACGCCGTGGCGCGCGTAGCAGAACAGTCGGGCATCTACGTGGTCTGCGACGACGTATACAGCCGCCTAGTCTATGTGGATGGCTATGAGCGTTTTGCCCAGCGCCACCCGGAGCTACGCGAGCAGACGGTGGTCATCGAGAGCTTTTCCAAGCCCTGGGCTATGACCGGTTGGCGCCTGGGCTGGCTCGCAGCGGCAACCCCCGTCATCGCCGAGATCGCAAAGGCCCACCAATACTTAGTATCGAGCGCCGTCTCCTTCGAAATGGACGCTGCAGCCCGAGCCCTCACCGTCGACCCAACCCCCATGCTCAAAGTCTACCGAGCCCGCCGCGAGCGCGTACTCGAAGCCTTAAACGCCATGGGCCTCGACGTAGTAGAGCCCGCAGGAGCCTTCTATACTTTCCCGAGCATCAAAAAGTTCGGCCTAACCAGCGAAGACTTCTGCATCAAAGCCATCAAAGAAGCAAACGTAGCCCTAGTCCCGGGAGACTGCTTCGGAACCGAAGGCCACATCCGCCTCAGCTACTGCGTTTCCGACAAAGACCTGGACGAAGGTCTCCGCCGCCTGTCCACCTTCATTTCAACCTTGTAGCCATCAGGGACGCAACATATCAGCCCACCGACTTAAGGCTTATGAGTGGGGGCGTCGGCCAACGGGAAACCGGGCTGCCCCAAAGTCACCGCAGGCCGCGCCGCCGAAGGCCAGGCGCAAGGTTTTCGTAGATTCCGCACGAGCCGAAGAGCACTTAATGTGCTCTTCGTGCGAGCCCAGGACCTGACCGAGCGAAAACCTTGCGCCTGGCCTTCGGCGGCGCGGCCGGATGGTGGAATTGTGTGCAGCCCGGTTTCCCGTTGACCGACGCCGGGGTCCCCGCCATAATACTTTCGGTTCACGCACGAATCCGCTGCCAGAGACAGCCGGCGCAAACGGGTCTTACCCGCGAGCTTAATGGGACTTCCCGCCAGCCGAGGTGGTCGAGTAGATATGTCTTCTCGCCCCCGTCGCTCATGCAGCGCGGGGGCTTTCTTTTTGGACATGCCCCCGTCACGTCCTTGTGGCGGACCGTGCCCGGAAAGAATTCGAGGAGGTGTAATTCATGCCCCAGCAGTACAAAATCGACAAGGTTGCAGAGATCGAGTCCCGTATCGCCGAGAACGCCGGTCTGTTCGTCGTCAACTACAACGGTCTGACGGTTAAGCAGGCTCAGGAGCTGCGTCATCAGCTTCGCGAGTGCGGCGCCGAGATGAAGGTCTACAAGAACAACCTGGTCAAGATCGCTCTCAAGAACCAGGAGCAGCCCGAGCTCGACGAGATCCTCGCCGGCCCCGTCGCTTATGTGTTCTACGAGTCCGAGCCGGTCGAGGCCGCTAAGGCCCTTAAGGACTTCTCCGCTAAGTCCAAGGGCGTCCTTGAGATCAAGGGCGGTATCTCCGACGGCAAGGCCGTTTCCGCTGATGATGTTAAGGCTATCGCCGAGCTGCCCACCAAGGATCAGCTTCTCGGCCAGATCGCCGGTCTCATCTCCGGTTTCGCTCGCGACATCGCTGTCTGCGTCAACGGCGTTTCCTCTGGTCTCGCTCGTTCGATCCAGCAGGTCTCCGAGCAGAAGGCAGCCTAGTTGCTGTTTTCACCCGCGGCGGCAACGCCGCACCCCTGGCGCATTCGCGCTGTGTTTTAACTGATCTCCGTGCACAGACACGGAAACCGAAAGGACTTAGAAATGGCTAAGCTTACCACCGATGAGATCATCGATGCTCTTAAGGAAATGACCCTTCTCGAGGCTTCCGAGCTCGTCAAGGCTATCGAGGACACCTTCGGCGTTTCCGCCGCTGCTCCCGTAGCCGCCGCCGGCGCTGCCGCCGCTCCTGCCGAAGCTGAAGAAGAAAAGACCGAATTCAACGTCGTCCTGACGGAAGCCGGCGCCAACAAGATCGCCGTAATTAAAGCCGTCCGCGAAGTGAAGGCCGGCCTCGGCCTGGTGGACGCCAAGAAACTGGTTGAAGGCACTCCCGCCGTCATCCTGGAAGCCGTCTCCAAGGACGAAGCCAACGCTGCCAAGGCCAAGCTGGAAGAAGCCGGCGCCAAGGTAGACGTCAAGTAAGCTTTTTACTTCCCGCGCAACAGGAGAAAAGCCGTTTTTCTCCTGTTGCGCTTCCTCGTCTTCACATCCCGCGTGACCGACTAGAGGCCTTTTATTTCGTAAAACGCTTCCAGTCGGTTCCGTCCCCCAGGGAAAGAACCGCCCAACCCGGCATCCGGGTTTTTCAGGATGCAAACCATAACATCTCCGCCACAGCAGCCCATGTCAAAGCGACTCTACTTCGGGAATATCAAGGAAGTCATCGAACCTCCGAACCTTATTGAGATTCAACTTCAATCATACTTCGATTTTCTACAACAGGACACGCCGGCCGCGGCCAGGAAAAACATCGGGTTACAAGGCGTTCTGAAGGAAATCTTTCCTATCAAGAGCTATGACGAAAACATTGAGCTCGACTTCGTCTCCTATGACATTGAACAGCCGAAGATGAGCGATTACGAGGCCATCCGCGCGGGGGAAACCTACAGCGCCGCCCTTCAGGTCACCTTCAAGCTCAAATCCGACAACGAGTCCAAGGAAGAAACGGTCTATATGGGAGAACTCCCCATGATGACCAACCGCGGCACCTTTGTCATCAACGGCGCCGAACGCGTCATCGTGTCCCAGCTGCACCGTTCCCCGGGCATTTGCTTTGAAAGCGCCCAGCATCTGAACGGAAAACTGCTCCACTCCTTCCGCATCATCCCGGACCGGGGCTCCTGGCTGGAGGTCCAGTTTGACACCAACGACCTGCTTTACGTTTACCTTGACCGCCGCCGCCGCCGCCGCAAATTCCTTGCGACGACGTTTATGCGCTACCTGGGCTTCAAAACGGACCGTGACATCGTCAGCCAGTTCTACAACATCCGCACGCTTCCCCTGAGCGAAGACATGACGGAAGAAGATCTGCACAACCTCGTGGCTGTGGACACGATCAAGGACAAGGACCTGGTTCTTGCCAAGGCTTTCGAACAGCTCAATATGGGTGTGGTTCGCCAGCTCCTCCAGTTCGGCATCAAGAAAATCGACGTCATTGACCAGAGCGAGGACGACGTGCTGATCAAAACCCTGAAGAAGGATCCCGCTCACGACGAAGAATCCGCCCTCAAGGAAATCTACAAACGCCTGCGTCCCGGAGATCCCGCTACTGCCGCTCAGGCACGCACCCTGCTTAAGAGGCTTTTTGACGATCCCAAGAAATACGACCTCACCCGCGTGGGGCGCTACAAAATCAACCAGAAACTCGGGCTGGACACCAGCTTGGACCAGCGCCTGATGACGGCGGACAACATTTTGATTCTGTGTCACAAAAACCCGGAT
>ERZ825324.4815-NODE-4815-length-10811-cov-3.029844_pt1 | contig 10811 bp, 9 predicted proteins | sample MGYA00519859_ERZ825324 | MGnify/ENA primary metagenome ERZ825324 (study PRJEB31778, sample SAMEA3449198) | human gut metagenome | biome: human gut; feature: human-associated habitat; material: faeces | place: United Kingdom | collected 2010/2012 ... | reverse complement strand
CCCTTGAAGAAAATAATAAGTCAGATCATAGATCGCCTCGGCCTTGTGAAAAACTCTCAAGTTACGATAGCTTGTCTTGGGGCGGGCGAAATCATAGTCATTCATGGTTCAAAAATTAGTTGAGGTGAGTATAATAGCTATGATAGCTACAATAGCTAAATTAGCTACTATAACTAAATTATCTGCAAATATAGTCATTTTATTAGATTAAATTAATACTGAACTATTAAAAAGCAAGCGGTGCTTCAACGCTTTACGCAGCATTGAAGCACCGCTTCTGTAAGAGCCACATCAAAGGATGCGATGAAACTCCGGATGACAGGATTTGAGAGCTCGCCGGCCTTTGTAATCCGCCTGGGCATAGAAGCCTCCCCCGAGGGGGATGGGGCCCGCCATCGGACGGCTAAGCTTGTCTCGGCATTTCATTTGTAATTGATGAGTTTCCCAATCTACTTTGATGTGGTATGCCTTTTATCAATGAATTCTCTTTTGTCGCTGAAGCTCTCTCGCTTCATCTTTATAACGCAAAGTTACATCATCGTGTTCGCATTTCCAAATATTCCCCGACGTTTTTTTCAACATCTGGATCCAGCCAAAACTATTCAGAAGATGGTGAGGACTTTGCAGCCGTCGGCGAGGGCATCGCGCACGCTGTCGGGGAGAGATTCGATATCGGCAAGATCGTCCATTATCACAGGATCAATATGGCATATCAGACGTCCGCCTTCGCCTATGGCCGTTGGCGACACAAGGCTGAAAGCCGACATACGATCGCCATATTTACGCACTCCGCTCTTGCCTGACTTCTTATCAAATATAAGATAATGATAGACCGATGCATCGTAGATCAGTCCGAAACCGAGTCCATCGGCTGTGACAACGGGATTATCTATCAGCTGCACTCCGCCCTCTTTAAGCAATCCCTGTTCGTCGGCCTTTATGTAATCCAGTTTGGCCAGTTCGTTGACCGGTCCGTGCTCAAACTGAAGGATTGTCTTGCCGATAATCTCTCCGGTCATATCAAGATGATAGATTGTGTCAGATGGTGACGAATAGAATATTATCTCCTTATCAGTCATACGGAAAGGGTTACCTGTACCCCAGCCTCCGACATAATTCTCCGGAAACGGGAGCATCTCCTTCACCGGATTCATGAGAGAATCGGTAATGCATAAGAAAGAATTTATCTTCCCGGAGTGAGAAAAATGGAATAGGAACTTGCCGTTGGCAAGCTTCACGAAATTGCCGGGATAAAACGGTGTGTCAATCTTGCCGAGATAATTACCCTCATGATCATATTTCAGAATAGCCTGTCCGGGGCCGTTGGCGAGATACACATACTGGCTGTCGACAAACACATCGTTTGGAATTACGAACTCACCCGGTCCGTTGCCACGCTTGCCGAAGCTCGCCACCGGATTGCCCTGATGATCGAATGCCACAAGCTTGCGGCTGCTCCATGAATCCAGAACGAAATATTTGCCGTAAGCATCCACAAGACGGGTTATCTCGGAATACATCGTGGCATCATCCTCCTTGAGAATCACGAATTCCGGAGACGGCATGCGCCCGACCGCCTCATCATAAAAATCACCCGATGCCGAAATATACAGCGTATCGACTACTACGCCGCCATCGGCCAAAGCGCCCGACGACGAGCTGTGGCTGCAGCCACCGCATATCATCGCAGCCGCCAGAAGAAGACTGCCAATACTGTTTTGCTTCATGCTGAATTTAAATTTCACAAAAGTAGCGATTTATCAATAGTTCGTTAAAAAATTATTCATAGGCTAAGCGGCATCCACCGCCAAGCCAAAGAGTTCTTTGACAAGTTTAGCATTTAAAGTCTTGTTCGGGTCAATTCCGCTCAGGTCAAAAAATCTTTTTATGAAATGGGCGTTGACCATCAGAGACTTAATTTGACCAATAGAAAAAGGCGTCATCGTCTGCTTCCTCAATGCCTTAGTGATGTTGACGGCAGCAAGCGAGGCGTTATAGGCAAAATCCAAAGCCTTTTCATCGCGCGCCTGACAGTCGAGCAGTCCGGTGAACTGGTGACCATCCCGGAAACAGAACTCAATCTGGAATCGTGTCCGGTAAATGTCATATACATCTTTGCCACAGACAGAGGTATCGGTTGAGAAATACAGTCGGTGTCCACCTCCGGGAAGATAATGAATTACCAGCCGTATTTTCTGCTTCAGAGACTTGCACCATGCCTCAAGTCCAAAGGCTTCGCCTTCTTCGGGAGCGATGTCAAGTCGGGTCATTCTGCTTTTGTCAGGATTGGAGAAGTCAATCTTTCCATCCTTGGTCTTGGGGCGTCCTCTTTTGCCGGTTCGCGGTCCTTCGTAGATGTAATACAGCACCGCATTGGAACGCAGACGGCTTATCAGTGAGAAACCGATTTCTTTCAGTCCCTCGATAAACGGCAGTACGGAGAAAGCGGCATCGGCAACGAGCAATGAAGTGATTTTCAGCAAATCAGTTCTGTACTTCTTCAATACTGAAAGATACCACTGGTTGAGAGTCATATTCATTCCTTCAAGTTCTGTCGAATTGAGAGTCTGCACGGCACGGAGCATCATCGCATCCTTAATGTCAGCATCAACCACAGCGATACCGAGTATCTCAAGTCCGTGCTTCACAGCCGAGGCGCATCCCGACCAGAACCGGCCGATATGCTCTGTCTTCTTTCCTGCTTTGGAGACATAGCTTGGATCTATGGCGATAGCCAATCGCCTCATGCCATACTGGAAACGGTCGGCGGCGAGGTTCATATTGAAGCATAGCCAGTCGAAATCCTTACGGAATGTCTGACGGTATCGCTGTTCCTTACGCCTCCCGTAGCGTCCAAGCTGAAGAAAGTTTATCTTTCGCGGTATGCACATGATTAAAATCAGTATCTCGATGATGTTTGTCTTGAAAGTTTTGTTTAACTTTGTAGCGCAACCTAAGAAAGCTCTCCGGCAGATGCCCTCATATTGGTCAAGTAGTTCGAAAATCAGCATGTCTTTAAGAGTCGTAGAATAACCTTAAAGTTGCTGAAAATCAGCGACTTGACCAAATTTTTAGTGTTAAATTTTCATGCTAAACATCAGATTTTTAACGGATTAAACACTTGGCTCCTCGGAGCCGTTAACAAATTCTCAAAAAATAACCGAAGTATTGATTTATTCTTAACGTCAATAAATTTGCCGGGCAAAAAGACGACGAAAGAAAACAAATGGTCAGAAATAGTTCGATTTAAGAAAAAATATCGGACATGGTGTAACTTTTCTTATACCCTCTACGTCTAATAGGCGTGAATCATCAAAAAACACAGACACAGACATCACGACTACAATGATCATCGAACTGAATGACATCAACAAGACATATCCGGGCGCTGTGCCGCTGCACGTGCTCAAAGGTATCAATCTTGAGATCGACAAAGGAGAGCTTGTATCGATAATGGGCGCATCGGGCTCGGGCAAGTCGACACTGCTCAACATACTCGGCATTCTCGACACCTACGACACTGGCGAATATCATCTCGACGGAGTGCTTATAAAGAATCTTAGCGAGAACCGCGCCGCCGAGCTGCGCAACCGGATGATAGGCTTCGTATTTCAGTCGTTCAATCTCATAGGATATAAAAATGCACTCGAAAACGTAGCGCTGCCGCTCTTCTATCAGGGGGTAAGCCGTAAGAAACGCAACGCCATGGCCATGGAGCAGCTCGAACGTATGGGTCTGGCCGACCGCGCACACCATCTGCCCGGCGAACTTTCGGGCGGACAGAAGCAGCGAGTGGCCATAGCCAGAGCAATCATCACCAGCCCGTCGATAATCCTCGCCGACGAACCGACCGGCGCTCTTGACTCCAAGACGTCGAAGGATGTCATGCAGGTGTTCCGCGACCTCAATTCGGAGGGTATGACTATCGTCATCGTCACCCATGATCCCGGCGTCGGAGAGGCTACCGACCGTATAATCCGCATAGCCGACGGCATAATACAACCTTCAGAACCGCGCATCCATGTTTGACCTCATCAGAGAGATAGGGCAGGCGATGCGCAACAACAAGCTGCGCACGTTCCTGACAGGCTTTGCCGTCACCTGGGGCATCTTCATGCTGATCATACTGCTCGGCATGGCGCGAGGAGTGACCAACTCGTTCGCCGAACGCACCTCGGGCGACCGCTCCAAGCGGCTCAACGTCTATGCCGGAGTCACATCCAAACCCTACAAAGGATTCAAGGAGGGGCGCTGGATCACTCCCGACATAGACGACATAGAGCAGCTCCGCAAAGACAATCCCGACCTGGTGGAGAGCGTGGCCTCCTACAAATATCTGGGAAGCGCTGACATCGCATCGGCCACCGACCATATCACAAAGTCGCCCGAAGGAGTATATCCCGCCGAACTTGAGATGTACCGCATACCGATGACCTACGGGCGCTTCATCAACGATGCCGATCTGCGCTCCAAGCGCAAGGTGATGGTGATTGGCACGGAGGATGCCAAGACGCTCTTCGGCGATCCGGAGAAGGCCACCGGCCAAAGGGTGAACGCTCTCGGACTGTCGTGGCTTGTGATAGGTGTCTACGACCATGAATGGCTCAGCGACGTGTATATCCCGTTCACTACCGCGATGGCCCTGGCCGGGACAGACGGAAAGGTGAGCAACCTGCAGGTAAAGCTCAAGGGCATGAAGACGATGGAGGATGCCGACCGTGCCACTGCCGAAGTGCGCCGTAGCCTTGCACGCGCCCACGACTATGACGAGACTGATGAATCGGCTCTCTACATGCACAACCGTTTCAGCTCCTACCTGCGCGAGAGCCAGAGCTTCTCGATACTCAACATGTCGATATGGATAATAGGAATCTTTACGCTCCTTAGCGGCATAGTCGGCGTCAGCAACATCATGTTTGTCAGTGTGCGTGAACGCACCCACGAGATAGGCATACGCCGCGCCATAGGTGCCAAGCCGCGGTCGGTGCTGATGCAGGTAGTGCTTGAAAGCGTGGCCATCACGGCTCTGTTCGGCTACATAGGCGTATTTCTCGGCATGACCGTGATGCAGCTGGTCGACATGGCTTTCGGATCGTCAGATTTCATGCGCAATCCCACCATCGACATCAGCATAGCGATAGAGGTGACCATAGTGCTCGTAGTGGCCGGCGCCCTGGCCGGACTATTCCCCGCCCTGAAAGCCACCAAAGTGAAACCGGTGGAAGCATTAAGAGACGAATGACATTATGAAAAATCCGATATTCGACATAGAGAACTGGCGCGAGATCGGCGCCACACTCGCCCGCAACAAGACGCGAACGTTTCTGACCGCCTTCGGCATATTCTGGGGCACAGCCATGCTCGCGATGCTCTGGGGAGGAGCCGGCGGCCTCAAGGGACTGCTGATGCGCAACCTCAACGGCTTCGACACCAATATGGGCGTGATCTTCCCAGGCCGCACGACGATAAGCTACAAGGGCTTCAACAAAGGCATGCGCTGGGACATGACCGAGGGCGACCTCGCCAACATACGCCGTCTGGCAAAAGGGATCAAGGCCTCGTCGGGCGTGCGCAACAGCGGAGGCACCGTAGCATACGGCACCAAACAAAAGTCATCCAACGTCACCGGCGTGGAACCCGACTATTTCAAGATCATGACCCCGGTGATATTCAGCGGACGCCTGATCAACGAAAGCGACACCCACAGCCTGCGCAAAGTGGCGCTGATAGGCCGCAACCTAGCCAACGAGCTCTTCGGCACAGAGGATCCGCTCGGGAAGTATATCAACGTCAGAGGGGTCTATTTTCAGGTAGTGGGAGTGATCGGACAGATGTCGGAGGCCTCAATAGGCACCCGCCTCGACGATTCGGTCATCCTGCCCAACACCACGATGATACGCGCCTTCAATCTCGGCAATTCCGTGGGATTCTTCACCTTCACGGTCAATGACGGCCTTGATCCTGCCGATGTGCTCCCCGCCATCAAGCGCGCTGTCCGCATCAGCCATCCGATACATCCCGACGATACCCCGGCAATAGGCATGATGAATCTTGCCGAACAGTTCAGAATGGTCAACAACGTATTTCTGGGCGTAAGCATCCTGTCGCTGTTTGTCGGCGCGGGCACCCTGATAGCCGGAATCATCGGCGTAGGCAACATCATGTGGATCATCGTCAAGGAGCGCACGCAGGAGATCGGCATACGCCGCGCCATCGGCGCCAAGCCCCGCGACATCATAGTACAGATACTCTCTGAAGGTATGGTGCTGACAGCCATATCGGGAATTGCCGGCATATGCTTCGCCACCCTCGTGCTGTTCGCCGTCGACAAAGGCACCTACGATCCCACACTCGGCAGCGCCAACTTCCAGCTCCATTTCTCACATGCGATGACCATCATGACGGTGTTTCTTATACTCGGCACGTGCGCCGGACTCATCCCGTCTATCAAGGCCATGCGCATCAAGCCGATCGAAGCTATGCGCGACAAATAACCGGTAATTCCCGGCCAAAACCAAGATATCAAACAATAAACGACAAGATATGAAAAAGTTTTTCAAGATTTTGCTATGGGTAGTGATAGGAATTGTGTTTATAGGCACATTCGTCTTCCTCTTCCTGAACTCCAAACCCAAAGTGACTACCTATGCCCTGGTAAGCCCCACTGACACAAGCATCGAACGCACCACCGTGCTGACCGGAAAGATCGAGCCGCGCGATGAAATCGACATCAAGCCGCAGATATCCGGCATCATCAGCGAGATCAACGTGGAGCCGGGCGACATGGTGCATGCCGGAGACGTCATAGCACGCATCAAGGTAATCCCCGAAGCTTCCTCGCTCAGCTCGGCGCAGTCGAGAGTGGAGAACTCCAAGATAGCCCTCGACGATGCCACTGCCAAATATGAGCGCAACAAAGCGCTCTACGAGAAGAAAATAATCTCGCGCGAGGAATTCGAGACATCCGAGACAAGCTGGAAACAGGCTCGCCGCGAAGTCGAGGCTGCCAACGACGCCTATATGATCGTGCGCGACGGCGTCTCGAAATACAATGCTTCGGAAAGCAACACCATGGTGCGCGCCACGATCGACGGCCTGATCCTCGACGTGCCCGTCAAGGTGGGCTCGTCGGTAATCCAGGCCAATACTTTCAACGACGGCACCACCGTAGCCACCATCGCCGACATGAACAATCTCATCTTCAAGGGCAAGGTCGACGAGACCGAGGTCGGACAGCTCGCCGTGGGAATGCCCATGACCATAGCCGTAGGCGCGCTCCCCGAAATCTCTCCTAAAGCAGTCATAGAGTACATCGCTCCCAAGGGAGTGGAGGAGAACGGCGCCAATACCTTCGAGATCAAGGCAGCGCTCGACATCGACAGCGTAGGCGGACTGCGCGCCGGCTACAGCGCCAATGCCACAGTAGTGCTCAGCAGGCTTGCCAACGTGCTGACTGTCCCTGAGGGCGTTGTTGAATTTGCAGGCGACAGCACGTTTGTCTACGTGCTGACCGACAGCACTTCGGGCCAGCAGTTCGAGCGGCGTCCGATCGTCACCGGATCATCCGACGGCATCAACATCGAGGTCAAGGAGGGTATCGACAGTCTTGTGAAAGTGCGCGGCGACGCTATCAAAAACTAAGCAGTCATGAAAACGAACAGAATATTCCTCACTCTCATGGCGCTGGCCACAGCCATGACGGCCGGAGCGGAGACATGGAGTCTCGACAGCTGCATCAGCTATGCCATAGCCCACAATCTGACGGTGAAAAGCCGCGAGATAAGCGCCGAGCAGGGCGAACTCGGCATAACCGAGGCCAAGGACCGCTTCCTGCCGCAGGTGCAGGCCGGAGCCAACCAGTCGTGGGGATTCGGCCGCTCGCTGACAGCCGAGAACACCTATGCGAGCCGCAACACATCCAACTTCGGATGGAACGTAGGTCTCAGCCTTCCGCTCTTCCAGGGTCTCCGCAACGTGCGCAACCTCGACTATGCCCGCTCCTCGATGCGTCAGACGCTCGAACAGCTTGAAGAGGCCAAGGACGACATCACCCTCAACGTAATAGCCCAGTATCTCCAGGCGCTCTACTGCGAGGAGCTCCACGGAGTGGCTCTCGAGCAGGTGCGTCTGTCGAAAGTCGAGCTCGACCGCCGGAAAGAGCTTCTCGCCGAAGGGAAGATTCCGGAAATCGATCTGCTCCAGGCAGAGTCGCAGCTCGCTCAGGACGAAGTGTCGGCCGTCACGGCCCTCAACAACCGCGAGATAGCATTGCTCGATCTCGCGCAGCTCCTCGAACTGCCATCGACCGAGGGATTTACCATTGCTCCCCTCAAAGCGGATCCGTCAACAGAGATTCTTCCCTCTCCCATGGCCGTATATGAATCGGCCCTTCGCGTCAATCACTCCATCGCGGCAGCCAATGCCGGAGTGGAGGCTTCGGGCAAATACGTCAAGGTGGCCCAGAGCGGCTGGCTGCCGTCGCTGTCGTTCAGCGCAGGCATAGGCAGCAGCTACTACAAGACATCGGGCTTCGACAATGAAAAGTTCGGGTCGCAGATGCGCCACAACCTCAGCAAATCGCTCGGATTCTCGCTCAGCATACCTATCTTCGACGCTTTCTCCACACGCAACTCCGTACGCCGCGCGCGCCTGCAGGAAATCTCCGCCCGGCTGCAGCTCACCGACACCCGCAACCGCCTCTTCAAAAACATCACGCAGGCCCATACGCAGGCCTTGGCGGCCGAGAAGCGTCTTATCGCAAGCCGCACAGCCGAGACAGCCACTCAGGCATCACTTGAAGCGATGCGTGAGAAATACAACTACGGCAAAGCCAACGCCACCGAGTTCGAGCAGGCCAAGACTGCCTATATCAAGGCCGTAAGCGATGCCGTGCAGGCAAAGTACGAGTCGATACTCCGCCGCCGCATACTCCACTTCTACTCCACCGGACAGCGCAACTGAACCGACGGTTAAAATGTGTCAACAGGGCTATTTCACTCAATCGAGTGTTGCAGCCCTGTTGTCTTTCATTCTGTCATCAGATCATAGCATTTTAACCATAATTACTTCGTTTTCGCAACTAAAATGGCGTTTTTACTTAAAATAAAGTTAAAACAACCAATATTTGTTGCAGTTTTTCTTGCACAGACTGATGAAACCCACTAATTTTGCAACGTGTTTTTCATGGTATTAGATTTAAGGTTAACGAAGATTGATTGTCGTGACGACAATCAATTTTTTTTATACCTCCACGATCTTACAGATTACGCTTACCGGTGTCAGCATGTGTGCTGACAAGGCAAACATTTGGGTTATGCCGGGCGTTTATAGGTCAAAATAAACTATCATAATCCGTCAACAGATATGAAACGCCTGTCGCCAAGAAGATTGCTCAGCATACTGATGATAGCCTCCGTGGCGTTAAGCACAGCCGGCTGCGGCACCATCCGCACCCACTGGGGCATGGAACATGAATATAATTATGATTTTGACCATGGCGATCACCATGGCCACCACAAGAAACACAAAAAACACAAGAAACATCACGGAAAAGACTACCGTGACCATCATCACGATGATGACGATTGAGGCGCCATCTTTAAGATACTGTCATGAACACATCACGCCCATTTACATTCGACCGGGTGGTAAGAATCCTTGCGGGACTGGCATTGCTGGCCGGGGCCATATGGATGATAAATAAACTGCGCAACGTACTCTTACCCTTCTGCCTGGCCTGTCTTATAGCCTATCTGCTTGAACCTCTTGTCGAACTCAACAAGCGATGTATGAGACTCCGGGGTCGTGCGCTGGCGGTAGTGATGACACTTCTTGAGGTCACTATCGTAATCGGTCTGCTGTGGTATTTCTTCGTTCCGTCGATAATCGACGAGATCGGGCAGATAGGCGAACTGATCAAAAACAGCCGGACGAGCAACGTCACTGTGCCATTTGTGCCTGAAGACATTTCCCGACCCATCCGGGAGTGGATCAGCTCCATTGATCTGGCCGATATACTCAGCGGATCACATATGGGATCCCTGCTGAGCTCCGGCACATCACTGATAGCTTCAACAATCGACTTCCTGCTGCACACCCTTGAGTGGCTTCTTACATTCATATATGTGATCTTCATAATGATCGACTACCGCTCGCTGATGTCGGGCTTCAGGATGCTCGTGCCGAAACGCTACCGCAAGGTTGCCTATAAAATCGGCGATGACATAAAAGACAGCATGAACCGCTATTTCCGCAGCCAGGCACTGATAGCCCTGTGCGCGGCTGTGCTTTATTGTATCGGTTTCTCGATAGTAGGCATACCGCTCGCCATAGTGCTCGGCATCATGGTAGGGATTCTCTATCTCATACCCTATTTCCAGTACATTACGCTCATACCGGTAGCCCTAGTATGCCTGATCGACTCTATGACAGGCACGGCCCATTTCTGGCCTGAACTGGGGCAGTGCATCCTTGTCTATGTCGTCAGCCAGTCGATATGCGACTACGTGCTGACCCCGAAAATCATGGGGCACGCCATGGGTCTCAATCCGGCCATCATCCTGCTATCGCTGTCGGTGTGGGGTTCGCTGATGGGCATCATCGGCATGATAATCGCGCTGCCGATGACCACTCTCCTGCTCGCCTACTATCAGCAATATGTAGTCGGCGACAAGCCGGACGAAAACGACGCCTCCCCCATCGGCCACGTCCCCGGAGCAAAAGACGGGAGCGCGTGAGCCGGATGCGGGAGGCGTCGCTATGAATGACGTAAGATCAGCGTATGCCGAGTCGCTTGCGTAGTGCCGACGGGA
>ERZ825324.4811-NODE-4811-length-10816-cov-6.044791_pt1 | contig 10816 bp, 9 predicted proteins | sample MGYA00519859_ERZ825324 | MGnify/ENA primary metagenome ERZ825324 (study PRJEB31778, sample SAMEA3449198) | human gut metagenome | biome: human gut; feature: human-associated habitat; material: faeces | place: United Kingdom | collected 2010/2012 ... | reverse complement strand
GTGCTCTGGTGCACAAGGGCTTTTCTGCCGGTGACCGCCGCCTGATCGAGTCCATCCCCCGCGCACTGGCCGAGACCGACATCGTGTGCAGCTCGGTGAACATCGGCGCCACCAAGGCCGGTCTGAACATGGACGCCATCAAGCTGATGGGCGAAGCCGTGAAGAAGGCCAGCGAGCTGACCGCCGACCGTCAGTGCATCGGCGCCGCCAAGCTGGTGGTGTTCTGCAACGCCCCGGAGGATAACCCCTTCATGGCCGGTGCTTTCCACGGCCCCGGCGAGCCGGACTGCGAGATCCATGTGGGCGTTTCCGGCCCGGGTGCTGTACGTGCCGCGCTGGCACGCCTGCCCAAGGATGCCCCCATTGATGAGGTGGCAGAACTTGTCAAGCGCACCGCCTTCAAGATCACCCGCGTAGGTCAGCTGGTGGCAAACCTTGCCTCCAAGGCACTGGGCGTGCCCGCCGGTATCATCGACCTTTCGCTGGCTCCCACCCCCGCCATCGGCGACAGCGTGGCAAACATTCTGGAAGAGATGGGTCTGGAGACCTGCGGCTGCTGCGGCACCACCGCCTGCCTTGCCCTGCTGAACGATGCTGTGAAGAAGGGCGGCGTGATGGCCTCCAACCACGTCGGCGGTCTGTCCGGTGCCTTTATCCCGGTCAGCGAGGATGCCGGTATGATCCACGCTGCCGAGATCGGCTGTCTGACCATTGAAAAGCTGGAAGCCATGACCGCCGTTTGCTCTGTGGGCATCGACATGGTCATCATCCCCGGCGACACCACCCCTGCCGTCATCAGTGCTCTGATCGCGGATGAAGCCGCCATTGGCATGGTGAACAGCAAGACCACCGCTGTGCGCGTTATCCCCGCCATCGGCCGCAAGGCCGGTGAGGTGCTGGACTTCGGCGGTTTGCTGGGCTACGGTCCCATCATGCCGGTGAACAGCCACGACCCCTCGGTGTTCATCAACCGCGGCGGCCGCCTGCCCGCACCCATGCAGTCTTTGAAGAACTGATACGAACCCTCTCAGTCATTGCCCAGCAATGACTGAGAGGGTTTATTTTTCTGTATAATTCCGCCGCAGCAGACCCATCCTCTGGTTATCATTTCCAGAAGAGGGGTCTGTTTTTTATGGTGCGTTTTTTCTTAAAGCCGCTTTCCGTCCGGCAAATGCGGCTGCTGTGCGCCAGCTTGCTGGCGGGCTTTGTGCTGTGCGGCGCTTTGCAGGGGCTGTACTGGGGGCGCACCCAGCTGGATGCCGGAGCAGCGCTGTGCGCCGACACCCTGCGGCTGCACATCCGGGCAGCCAGCGATGCTGTGGCCGACCAGAGCGCCAAGCTCCGGGTGCGGGATGCAGTGCTGGCCGTGATGCAGCAGTGCCCGGCGCAAAGTGCACCGGAGGCGCGGGCGTGGGTTGCAGGGCGGCTTTTGCAGTTTCAGCTGGCGGCGCAGCGGGCGCTGACCGCACAGGGCATCCGCGCCCCGGTGCGGGTGTATCTCGTGAATATGTACTTTCCCGCCCGGCGCTACCCCACCGGTCAGCTGCCCGCCGGGCGGTACGATGCCGTGCGCATCGACATCGGCAGCGGCGGCGGACGCAACTGGTGGTGTGTGCTATACCCGGGGCTGTGCAGCTTTGCGCAGGGCGGCTACGCTCTGCCTGCGGAAAACGACCTTGTTTGCGGGCAGTACATCCTGCGGTTTCGGCTGGTGGACTGGGCGCACCGGCTGACCGCCCGGCGGCAGACAGTGCTGCTGGCGGGGTGACGCCGCGCCCCGCCGGAGCATAGCATGGAGAGAAAGGAGGGATCCCCTTATGGCGATTCCCGGTTATTATTCCCTGCTCCAGCGCGGTTCTTCCGGGCCGGACGTGGCACTTGTGCAGACGTGGCTCAACGGCGTGCGCGATGCGTGCACATGGTACGATGCGCTGAAGGCAGACGGTAAATTCGGCGTCGGCACCCAGCGTGCCGTACAGGAGTTCCAGCTGAAGAACAAGATGAACATGGACGGCAAGGTGGGGCAGAACACATGGAACGTGCTCTACACCCGCTACACGGCCAAGCACGGCCTGCATGTGCCCTACCCCGGCATTGCCCTGCGCAGCGGCTCTTCCGGCGGCACGGTGCGTCTGGTGCAGCAGAAGCTCAACTCTCTGGGCGAGCGGCTGAAGGATGACGGCAAATACGGTGCGTCCACCGCTGCCGCCGTACAGCGGTTCCAGCGGCGCAACGGCTTGACGGCAGACGGCAGCGTGGGCTACGCCACTTGGGAAAAGATGTTCTGATATACGCAGGCCGTAAAACGATTTGGAATGGCCTCCGCGTGCGCTTTGGCCATATTCAGCGGAAAAATCATTTTAAATTTTGGGACACCGGAGCGTCTGCGGACGCTCCGGTGTCCCATTTTCACAGAAGGGGTCGCAACGGCAAACAGCAGTTGTCCGTTTTTCTGTTTTCCTTGGTTGCGCGTGCAGCGGCGGCTGCGTTATAATAGGACAAAGCATTTTTTGAAAGGCGGTGTTCCTGTTTGCGTTTTCTGCATTTGTCCGACCTGCATCTGGGCAAGCGGGTGTGCGAGTTTTCCATGCTGGAGGACCAGCGGTATATTCTGGAAGAAATTCTGACCCTGCTGGATGAGACCCCTGTGGACGGCGTGCTGCTGGCAGGCGACCTTTACGACAAGCCCGTTCCCCCTGCCGAAGCGGTGCGGCTGCTGGACTGGTTCCTTACCCAACTGGCGGCGCGGAAGCTGCCGGTGTTCGCCATCAGCGGCAACCACGATTCCGCTGACCGGGTGGCCTTTGGCTCTGCCCTGCTGGCCGACAGCCGGGTCTACGTCAGCCCGGTGTTCACCGGTGCGCCGCAGCCCATCCCCTTGCAGGATGCCCACGGTACGGTAGATGTGTACTTACTGCCCTTTTTAAAGCCCGCCATGGTGCGGCACGTCTGGCCGGACGAGCCTATTGAGAGCTACAACGACGCCCTTGCCTGCGTGCTGCGGCACTGCACCCCGGACCCCGGCCACCGCAGCGTGCTGGTGGCGCATCAGTTTGTGGCCGGTGCTGCCGCCTGCGAGAGCGAGGAACCCTCGGTGGGCGGGGTGGACAGCGTGGACGCCGCCCTGTTCGATGCCTTTGATTATGTGGCGCTGGGGCATTTGCACAGCCCGCAGAAGGTAGGGCGAGAGACCCTGCGCTACTGCGGCACGCCGCTGAAGTACTCCTTCTCGGAGGCGGGGCAGCGCAAAAGCGCTACCTTTGTGGAGCTGGGTGCAAAGGGCGAGGTGCACATCACCACCGCGCCCCTGACCCCCCGGCACGAGTTGCGCGGGCTGCGGGGCAGCTACATGGAACTGACCGACCGCCGTTGCTACGAGGGCACCGCCGTGGACGACTATCTGTACATCACCCTGACCGACGAGCAGGACGTGCCGGATGCGCTGGCGCGGCTGCGGGTCATCTACCCCAACCTGATGCAGCTGGACTACGACAACCAGCGCACCCGCCAGCAGCAGGAGATCTGCGCCCCGGAGCGCACCGAGAGCATCTCCCCGCTGGAACATCTGGCTGCCTTTTACCAGCTGCAAAATAACCAGCCCCTGACCGCCGAGCAGACGGCATTCTGCCAGGAACTGATCGAGGAGATCTGGAAGGAGGGCGACACTGTATGAGACCGCTGCGACTGACCCTTTCGGCCTTTGGCCCCTATGCCGCCGAGACTACGCTCGACCTTGAAAAGCTGGGCAAAGGCGGGCTATACCTCATTACCGGCGACACCGGTGCGGGCAAGACTACCCTTTTTGACGCCATCACCTATGCGCTGTACGATCATTCCAGCAGCGGCATCCGGGAGGGCTCCATGCTGCGCTGCAAGTACGCAGACGACAAGACCCCCACCTATGTGGAGCTGGAATTTGAGGTGCACGGCGTGCGCTACACGGTGCGCCGCAACCCGGAATATCAGCGTCCCAAAACCCGGGGCGAGGGCATGACCACCGAAAAGGCAGATGCCACCCTGACCTACCCGGACACCCGCCTGCCGGTGACCAAAGCCAAGGACGTGACCGCCGCCGTGCAGGAGATCATCGGGCTGGACTACAACCAGTTTTCTCAGATCGTGCTCATCGCGCAGGGACAGTTCACAAAGCTGCTCAATGCCTCCACCGAGGAGCGCAGCCGCATCTTCCGCAAGCTGTTCCGCACCCAGCGCTATGCTCAGTTACAGGAGCGCTTACAGGCCGAAGCCGCCGCGCTGAACCAGCAGCGCACCGCCCAGAACGCCAAACTGGACAGCCTGCTGGGCGGGCTGCAATTCAGCCCGGAGGACCCAGACGCCGAGGCGCTGCGCGCCCTGTGCGCCCAGACCGTGCCGGAAACGGCGCTTGCTTTACTGGACGCCCTGACCGCACGGCAGGCTGCGGCGCTGGAAGAAATCGGCAACGCCCTGCATACCACCGAAGCGCAGCTGGACAAAGTACAGCAGCAGCTGGGTGCCGCCGCACAGGCGCAGCGGCTGGCGCAGCAGCTGGCTGCCCGTCAGGCAGAGCTTGCCGCCGCAAAGCCCGCACTGGATGCTGCCCGCGTCGAAGCCGACCGCCACGCCGGAGATGCTGCGCAGCTGGATGCCCTGACCGCGCAGGTGACGCAGGCGCAGAGCGCCCTTGCGGCCTATGACGCGCTGGACGCGCTCTGCCGTCAGCAGACCGAAGCGCGGGCCGCCGCCCGGCTGGCAACAGCACAGGCGCACAAGCGGCGCACCCAGCTGGACAGCCTGAACGCAGCCCTTGCCGCCGCTGAGACCGAACTTGTCGCACTGGCAGACGCGGGCACCCGGCTTTTGGCACTGCAAAACCATAGCACCCAGCTTTGCCAGCGCGGCGAAGCGCTGGCAAAGCTGGAACAGCGGCTTGCGGACTGCCAGCGGCAGGCCAAGGCCGCACACAAGGCGCAGGAGAGTTACCGCACCGCTGCCGCCGCACAGGACGAAGCCCGCGCCCGGCGGGATGCACTGGAACGGGCATTCTTGGACGCACAGGCCGGACTGCTGGCCGAGAGCCTTGTCGAGGGCGCACCCTGCCCGGTGTGCGGCAGTACCCATCACCCCGCCCGCGCCCTGCTGCCCCATACTGCGCCCACGCAGGCACAGGTGGAAGCCGCACGGCAGGCCGCTGCGGAAGCTGACCGGCAGGCACAGAACGCCAGCGCTGCCGCCCAGAGCGCACTGGCCACCGCCAACGAGGCAAAAACTTCCCTCCGGCGGGACGCCGAGACCCTGCTGCCGGAGCGCTTTACCGCCCCGGAGGGTACGGTACCCCTCACCTTTGCCCTGATGACCAACGTTCTGGCCGAGGAAACCGCCGCTTTGCAGGCGGCACAGGCAGACTGCAAAGCACAGTGCCGACAGGCCGAGGCCGACTGCCGCCGCAAGGCACAGCTGAAAGCCGACCGGCAGGAAAAGATCCGCCAGCGCCCGACACTGGAACAGGCCGCTGCCGAAGCCGACCGCAGCGCTGCCGCACAGAATGCAAGTGCTGACGCGCTGGAGGAGCAGATCGCAGAGCGGCGCGCCGCCCTGCCCTACCCCCGGCGCGCGGACGCACAGACGGCGCTGGACAAGCTGGAAGCCGACCGCCGCACCCTGCGCACCGGTATGGACACGGCGCAGCGCAAGCTGAAACAGGCCGAGCAGAGCGTTGCCGCCGCCGAGGCCGCTGCGGAGGCGCTGACCGCACAGCAGACCGCCGCCCAAAAGGAGCTGCCTGCCCGCAGCGCCGAGGAGCTTACCGTACAGCAGACCGCGCTGACCGCCGCGCGGGAGACCCTGCGCAGCCGGGAAAAGCAGCTTTCGGCACAACTGCTGCCCAACCGCAAAACAGCGGCGCAGTACCGCGCTGCCGCCGAGGCGCGGCAGACGCTGGAAAGCCGGTGGCAGTGGGTCAGCGCACTGGCTGCTACGGCGGGCGGCACTTTGACCAGCAAGCAGAAAATCAAGCTGGAAGCCTACATCCAGATGAACTATCTGGACCGCATTCTGCGCTACGCCAATACCCGCCTGATGCAGATGACCGCCGGGCAGTACGAGCTGGAGCGCATCGGCGCAGAGAACCAGCGCAGCCAGTCCGGGCTGGACCTTGGCGTCATCGACCACTACAACGGCACCCGCCGCAGCGTAAAGACCCTTTCCGGCGGCGAGAGCTTCAAGGCTTCGCTGGCGCTGGCGCTTGGCCTTTCGGATGAGGTACAGAGCAGCGCCGGGGGCATCCGGCTGGACACCTTGTTCTTAGACGAGGGCTTCGGCTCGCTGGACGAGGAATCGCTGGAGCTGGCCATCCGGGTGCTCTCCGGCCTGACCGAGGGCGACCGGCTGGTGGGCATCATCTCCCATGTGGGGGCGCTCAAGGACCGCATCGACCGGCAGGTGGTGGTGCACAAGGCCCGCACCGGCGGCTCCACCGTAGAGCTGCGGGTGTAAAACGCTTCTGGCGGGGCACACTAGGGGCGGAGGTGAATTTGATGAATTCTCTGGAACCCTTCATCCGCCACGAACTGGAAAACCAGCCCGGCACCGCTGCCGCCCCGCAGGCAAGCAGCACCCGCAATGCCCCGCCGCTGGGCTGTATGCCCCTGCAGCCCCCGGCTGCGCCGGACACGCCCGGCACCCAGCTGCCCCCGCCGGAGCTGCCGCAGCCGGAAAAGCCCGGTGTCCCCATGACTGACGGCACCCCCATGGCCTGCCGCCAGAAGAATGCCGCCGCCTTTCTGGCCGGGGACGTGCAGACCAGCGTGATGGCACACTACGCGCCCGGGCTATTCAGCACAAAGCAGAAGCTGCACAGCCGCCACCCTGCCCCGGACGAGGACACCGCCGCCGTTTTAGAGCTGGTGGAATGGCGAGAGGACGCCCCTTACGGCTGAGCGTAACAAAAATTTTTTAAAATATTTCAGTTTACCTGTTGAAATCTCGCCGCACTTCCCTTATTATGGTAGCATACAAACATAAAGGCAGGTTTTGCAATATGGCAGAGATCAAATACGAAGTTGTCCAGCGTGTAGCCGTGCTGAGCCAGCGTCCCCGCGGCTGGGAGCGTCAGCTGAACCTTATCAGCTGGAACGACGGCGAGCCCAAGTATGACATCCGCGACTGGTCCCCGGACGGCACCCGCATGGGCAAGGGCATTTCCCTGAGCCACGACGAGCTGGCCATCCTCAAGGGCATCCTGGACGATATGGAGCTGTAAGATGGGCGACCGCGAGGAGTTTTTGCAGATCTTCCAGCAGCATATCACCCGCCCCGGCAGCGAGAAGCTGCTGGACTGGCTGGACAACAAGACCGATTTCTTCTCAGCTCCGGCCTCCACCCGGTTCCACGGGGCCTGTGAGGGCGGGCTGTGTATGCACAGCCTCAACGTCTATCACGCCCTCCATGACACGTTCTTCACCGAGGGCGACAGCGAGGAGAGCTTTGCCATCTGCGCCTTGCTGCACGACCTGTGCAAGGCCAACTACTACAAGCGCGGCACCCGCAACGTGAAAAATGACGTGACCGGCCAGTGGGAAAAAGTGCCCTCCTACAGCGTGGAGGATCTGTTCCCTTACGGCCACGGCGAGAAGAGCGTTTTCCTCATTGAGCGGTTCATGAAACTGAAAGTGGAGGAAGCGGTGGCCATCCGCTGGCACATGGGCGGCTTTGACGACGCGGCCCGGGGCGGCTGCTTTGCCATCTCGGAGGCCTACGATAAATACCCTCTGGCCGTCAAGCTCCACATTGCTGACCTGGAAGCAACGTACCTCATGGAGCACCGCACCAGCGCGGTAAAATAAGCATCAAAAAAGACCGATGCACTGTCGTGAGACAAATGCATCGGTCTTTTTCTTTTTTGTTAAGTCCCCATCAGCTGTTCCAGCTGGGAAATGATGTCCACCGAGAGGTGATCCAGCTTGGTCTTGGGCTCCCACTCCGGGGTACCCGTGTCCAGCAGGGTCTCGATCTCGCCGGGAAGCGGTCCCTGAGCCACCCCGGCATCCCGCGCGGGGGCCGGGAAATGGATGACCGGGAGCTCCGGCTTTTCCAGCACCGGAACGGTGGGCTGAGGCGTCGGCTCCGGCAGGGTCTCGCCCGCCCGGGCCTGCTCACACAGCGCCTGTAACTCGGCGTTCTCCCGGCGCAGGTCCAGCATGGCACGCTCGTAGGCGAACAGGCGAGTCTCATACCGGCGGATCTCCGCATTGGCCTCCGCCAGTTTCCGGCGCAGCAGCTCTGTTTCAGAAGCCGCAGGCGCAGACTGCCCCCCGGACACCGGAACAGCGGTCTGCATCGTCCGCCCCGGCAGGATCGATCCCGGCTGGTTCTGGGTAGCCATGGCTTCCTCCACTTCCTGCAGTCTGCGCTGCGCGCGGCGGTGCTCGGACGCAGTTTCGGCACAAAGACGCTCAATGCAGCGCAGTACGCTGTTTTTGCGGCTGCTCAACCATGCGGTGGGCAGCGTTCCGTCCCTGAGTACCATCCAATGCCTCCTTCCGCTCACGCGCAAGAGACACGCCCCCTCCCGGGCGCTCTGTTGTTCTTAAAAGAAAGAAGATCCCGCTTACTTGCGCTTGTTCAGGATGGCCAGCAGCTCATCGTAATAACGGTTGTCGCTGCTCTCCTCTTCCACCTTGGCGGTGTTGGCAGCAGGCTGCTGCTTTGCGGCATTGTTGGCGGCTGCCACGTCAGAGCTGAAGACAGCCGACGGAGTGGAAGCTGCCGCACCGGCTGCATTGCTCAGGCTGGCACGCAGAGCATCGGGCACCTTGTTGTCAAAACCGGTGGCGACCACGGTCACGCGCATCTCATCGGAGAGGTTCTCATCAAACGCGGTACCCCAGATGATGTTTGCATCGGGATGCGCGCTCTGGGTGATGAGGCCCGCGGCGGTCTCGACATCCTCCAGGCCGATGTCCGGGCTGGAAGTGATGTTGATGATAACGCCATGTGCACCGGCAATGCTGGTCTCCAGCAGCGGAGAGGAGATCGCAGCCTTGGCGGCGTTCTCTGCTTTCCCGGCACCCTTGGCACTGCCCACGCCCATGTGTGCGTAGCCCGCGTCTTTCATGATGGAGCGCACGTCGGCGAAGTCCAGGTTGATGAAGGCGGGCACATTGATCAGGGCGGAGATGGACTCCACGCCCTGACGCAGCACGTTATCGGCGGCCTGGAAGGCGTTCATCAGGGTGATCTTCTCCTGGCTGATCATCTTCAGGCGCTCATTCGGGATCACGATCAGGCTGTCCACATGCATCAGCAGGTTTGCAATGCCCTGCTCAGCCAGGCCCATCTTCCGCTTGCCCTCAAAAGAGAACGGCTTGGTCACGATGCCAACGGTCAGGATGCCCAGGTCATGGGCGACCTCGGCCACAACAGGGGCCGCGCCCGTGCCGGTGCCGCCGCCCATACCGGCGGTGATAAAGACCATCTGAGAGCCCTTGAGCGCATTTGCGATCTCGTCCTTGCTCTCCTCGGCGGCGCGCTGGCCGATCTCAGGGTCGGCACCCGCGCCGCGGCCCTTGGTGAGCTTGGAACCCAGCTGCACCTTGGTGGCAGCATGGTTCTTGGCCAGTGCCTGCTGGTCGGTGTTCATCGCGATGAACTCAACCCCCTGCAGGCCGTCGCTGACCATCCGGTTGACAGCGTTTCCGCCGCCGCCACCGACGCCAATTACCTTAATCGTCGTAACGTTTTCGTCCATTTCTTCGTCGAGCATCAATGCCATAACTTTGTCCTCCATCGGATTTTATCGTACACCCGCCGTGTACAAGGGCAGGATTATCTCATATTACTGCTACTATATAACAGTATCGTATCATCTTTTGGCTCCGATTGCAAGACAAATTTGGGTTTTTGGGGGTGTTTTTTTCACCGGGGGTCACGCGGGTTTCGTTTCTCGATAAATTCGTGCCCCAAGAGAGGCCAAAATCTCTGTAAAATCCGCATATCCACGGTCGAGATACGCAACCCCGCCGATTTGGCTCCGGCCCTGTGCCGCCAGGGCTGCCAGCACCAGCGCGGCCCCGCCCCGCAGGTCGGGTGCGGAAAGGCGCGTGCCCCGCAGTGCACCACCCGGCCGGATGTGCAGCACCCGGCCCGCCGTATTTACCCGCCCGCCCAAGGCCGCAAAGCCCTCCGCGCAGGCAAACCGCCGCTCAAAGATCACATCCTCAATACTGCTTTCGCCCTCCGCACAGAGCATGGCGGCCGCCAGCGGCGGGGCGGCATCGGTGGCCAATGCCGGGTATACTCCGGTGAACACCCGGCCCGCACCGTACAGCCGCCCAAACCGGGCCACCTGCACGCTCTCCCCGCCGCGCTCCACCCGGCAGCCCATTTGTGCCAGAATTTCCAGCACCGGGGCATAGAGCTCCGGGCTGCATCCGGTCAGTTCCACCCGTCCTCCGGCGGCGGCCGCCGCACAGGCCAGCGTGGAGGCAAAAATGCGGTCCGGCAGGGGCGAAAACACGCACCCGCCCAGCGCTCTCCGCCCCTCAATGATGAGCGTGGAGCTTCCCGCCCCCTCCACACTGCCGCCGCACCGGTTGAGGAAATCGGCCAGGTCTGCGACCTCCGGCTCCCGCGCAGCTCCCCGTAGCACGGTGCGGCCCCGGGCGCAGGCCGCCGCCAGCAAAAGCGTCTCCGTGGCCCCCACACTGGGGAACCGCAGGGTGATTTCTGCCCCATGCAGGCCGGAGGGAGCCAGCAGCACCAGCCGCCCCGGCCCGGCGTCCAGCTCCTGCACCCCCATCCGCGCCAGACCCGTCAGGTGCAGGTCAATGGGGCGGGA
>ERZ825324.4810-NODE-4810-length-10825-cov-41.664624_pt1 | contig 10825 bp, 7 predicted proteins | sample MGYA00519859_ERZ825324 | MGnify/ENA primary metagenome ERZ825324 (study PRJEB31778, sample SAMEA3449198) | human gut metagenome | biome: human gut; feature: human-associated habitat; material: faeces | place: United Kingdom | collected 2010/2012 ... | reverse complement strand
TTACTATAAAACAATGTAATAAAATAATTACAACAAAAGTAAAAGTTGAAAAAGCAAAATGTATTGATGTTTCTGAATGGAACGGTGATATTAATTTTAGCAAAGTAAAAAACGCAGGCATAACTTGTGTTATTCTCCGAGCAGGCTATGGCAAAGACCCGAACCAAGAAGATAATAAATTCAATGAGTATTATAGACAGGCTAAAGCCGCAGGACTGAATGTAGGTGCGTATTGGTATAGTTACGCTACATCTGTCGATGCCGCAAAAGCGGAAGTAAGAAATTGTATGAAAACCATTAGGGGCAAAGAGTTTGACTTGCCTGTTTTTCTTGATGTTGAAGAATACAGACAGGCTGTTTTGCCACGCAGAACATTGACTGATATTATTTCAACCTTTTGTGACGGAGTAAAGGGTTATGGATTTGATGTTGGAATGTATAGTGCAAAATCAATGCTTGTTGACAGTGCTTATCCTGATGAGCTTGCAAGCAAATATTTAATTTGGATGGCAGCACCAAATAATTCGTACAATGAGCTTCCGCCATTTGTTGACATTCATCAGTACAGTTGGAAAGGCAAGGTTGATGGAATTTCCGAAAAGGTTGATATGAATTACATATATAATTTAAACTGTTAATTGTAAGGAGAGTGTGCTATGGTTTGGATTACCATTGCTATTGTTATAGCATTTATTTTTAATATGTTGATAATTATGAAAATCAGCAGTGATTGTAGAAATTATAAATTTATTTGTTTGATGGCTAAAATCTGTCGTATATTATTTATTGGCGCTGTAGTTTCTTTGTCAGCTATTGTGAGTATAATATTTATTCCGCCTATTGCAATGAACGAAAGAGAAAGTACAACATATGAGATAACGGAATTTAAAAAAGTTATTAGCAACTACAACGAAGAATCGTATCTATATACTATTAATAAAACAGAAATACACAATGTAAAAGTTGACACATATTTCGATAAAAATAATGACGGAGCTATTACTTCAATTGACTTAGCAAATAGCAATCCCTCAAAGCTCATTGTTAAAGAATATGAGTGTTTACGCTTGTTGGATTTTTCAATGATTAAAAATCACGAATATATTTTTATATAGCTCATATAAAAAATTTAAAGGTGATAATAAATGCTTAAAGGATATGATAGCAAAGATATTATTTTTATCGTTGCAGACTCAAAGAACGATTCTGTTTCAAAATTTTCTTTATTGACAAAAGAATATTTTGATAAAAATAAAATTACAAAACTGAATGACCTTACTCTTTAATAGCGGTAAGGGAACTGAATTTGTTGTTAGTGAAAACGGAGGAATTAAAAATGAAAATATCAACATCGGAAAAATTAAAAAAGGTGATTTCAGAAATTGAAAACACAAAAGCTGAAATTGAAAAATCAAAAGAGAAAATTAAAAAGCTCAACGCACAAAAAAAGAAGCTTGAGCTGCAAATTGAAAAAGAAAAGCACAACGAGCTGTGCTCGGTTTTGTCGGACTACGGAATTAAATCCGTAAATGATTTTCAGGACTTTTTGGAAAAGTATACATCGGAAGCAAGTGCTGACGAAAATGCAAATGGAGAAAATTGATTATAAATCAATTTTCGGATTGTACAGAAAAAAGTTTCTTTTTCTGTTGGTGAGCGTATGCGATTTAGTTTTTACAAAAATAAAAACTATGGGGTTTCAGGGGTATACACCTGACCAGCGATTTGTACGCACAAATCGGATTTTGTGCGTACAAAATCTGTGCTGGCGTATCATCATTTCGTGCCGAAATGATGATACAAAAGCCCTCAGAAAAAGAAAGGCAAAAATCAGGCAAATTTGCAGTTTTGGGAGGACAAAATGAAAAAGGAAGCTAAAAGCTATAGGATATATATAAGAGTGTCAGAAGCCGAAAAAGCGGAAATAGCATATCAGGCTGCACTCAACAATATGTCAATTTCGGAGTACATTCTAAAATGTGTAAGACGAAAGCGAATAGTAGTATGCGAGAATTTTCCCGAACTGCTATATCAATTATCCGCACTTGGCAATAACCTCAATCAGATTGCAGCAATCGCAAACACAAACAAATACATTTCTTCAAATCAAATAGAATCAGCAAAAAATATTCTATCCGACTGTTACGATAAAATGTCTGAATTCGTTTCGTATATCTGTGAGCCAAAATCTGATTCAGAAAATTCTCACAATCAGCTGAGTGAAGAAGTCGTTGAAGAAATCAACAATGCTTTGGCAATTATAAACAGTCGAGTGAATTCAGCAAAGAAGGAAATGTAATTAATGGCAGTAGTTAAAACAATAAACAAAGACCCTAAAAAGCAAATGTCTAATCGAATGACATCAAATGCACACATCTTTAATGCGTTGAACTACATAACTCGCAAAGATAAAACAACTCCTGAACTTACTTACTGCAATTTAACAAATTCAAATTTTACAAATTGGGAAACAACAAAATTTTTTCAACAAACAAGAAAAATGTATGATAAGGATAATAAAATTCTTGCACATCATCTTGTGCAATCTTTTGCGGTTAATGATAAATTAACACCTGAGCTTGCAAACAAAATAGGCAGAGAGTTAATTCATAAATGTTTCCCTGATATGCAGGTTGTAATGACTACTCACCTTGACGGTAAGTGTTTACATAATCACTTTATTATTAATTCAGTATCACCAATCGACGGACACAAATTTCTTGACAATATGAAAACCGTCAGAATGATTAGACGAGTTTCGGATGAGCTGTGCTACAAGTACGGTTTAAATGTAATTGAAAATCCGCAACAAACGTGCAGACTTGATGATGCTACGTTTCGCAAAGCCATTGAGGGCAAAAGTTGGAAATTTAATCTTGTCAATGATATTGATAAAGCACTTGAAGATTGCAAAACAAAAGAAGAGTTTATAAACTTTTTTGAAAGCAACGATTATGAAATTAAATACGGCAACGCACATATTGTGTTTCACAAAAACGGCGAAGCAAAATCGATAAGAGCCGACACACTTGCAAAACAATTTGGCAATAAATATTGCAAAGCCAATATTGATAAAGCATTAGGTTTGCAAACCGAAAAGAAGAAAAAGAAAACCTACAGAAAAGAAAATACACAAAAAGTTTTAGAGGAAATGGAACAAGAAGCTAAAAGACAATGGGAGCGTTACGAAAAGCGTTACGCTGATAAAGTTAAAGTAACAAATCATAAGTATTTCGAAAACTTACGCTTTTTTAAAAATCCTTTTGCGTTTACTCTGAAATTAATAAAGCACATATTTACAAATTCTAAAAAATCAGTTCACAAAAATGTAATCAAGCAAAATTTGAAATATACAGTCAGACAAACTACAGATTATACAAAGATGAAAAAAAGAATATCAAATGTACCGTATAAGGAATTAACAGGTACACTTGGTAATACGGCACAAATTAAGTTATACAGCTTCCAGCTTGCTAAACTATTCAATGACGGGATACTGTGTTATGCAAATGTTGATATGACAACAGGTGTTGCTATGGTTACGGTTAAAGAACACAATCTTAAAAGAATAGCAAATGTTCTCGGTCTTGAAAATGCTGACTCTATTATTTCGCAAGCTGACACCATCAGAAACAAAAAAACATATGCAAGACTTAAAAAGTCAGGCAAAGAACTTGAGTATCTGATGGTAAACAAAAAGCAGATTGAAATGTTAAATTTAAAATGTGTTCAATTTGCAAAATTTCAAAAATCAGAAGATAAGTTCAATATCGTTTTTCTCGAAAATGATAAAGACAGAATATTGAATTTACTATATCCGAATAAATCAACAGAGCCAACTGCACCAACATTTGTGCAGGTCAACGCTCAGATTAACAGAAGATTGAAAAAGCAATCAGAAGAAACAGGAGAAAAACTTTGTTACAAGGTTATAAGCTCAAAGCAATATGACCTTATTAAAAACTCAGATATTGATTTTGCTGTGTTTAAAAAAGAAAACGGAACTTACAATCTTGTTTTTCTTGAGAGCAACAGCAACAATATAAATAATATATTATATCCCGGAAAGAAGGTAACCTTGCAATAATAGTTTTGCGAGCTGATTCAATTTGACATTTAAGAAAAGGAGGACTCTATATGCTACCAAACTTATATAAGTGCGATGGACTTTATTACTTAATCAAAAAAAGTTCAAGTTAGGCTTGACTTTTACGCTTTAAAGTAATAAACTGTTAGGAGAATAATGATGTCAATAGAATATGAAAACAAAGTAAAAAATTATCTTCGTATGCTTGAAAATGAAACAAGATATATTACAGCAACACCCGAAGATTGGCTCAAATTCTTGCATACATCTTGCAATAACTACAAACTTGATTTCAGAGAACTTGTTTTAGTCAATACAACTTTTCCAAATGCAACGGCGTTGTTGCAGCTTAAAGACTGGAATAGTAAATTTGGCAGGAAAGTAAAAAAACAAGAAACCGGTATTCCCTCTTTGGATTTTACACAAGGCAAAAGAATAAGGGTGAAATACTATTTCGATATTTCGCAAACCGTTGAAACCGAAAATTCAAAGCCTGTGCCATTATGGAGATACAACAATAAACACGAAAGTAATGTGGTTAAAGCTCTGAACTCAAAATTTAATTTAAAATGTTCCAATTTTGAAACTGCAATTTCAGGAGCTATCAACAAACTTACTTTAATAAGTCTTGACAGCAATTACAATTATTTGCAAAAAGTTTATAATAATACACCTTTGGTTAAATTCGGAGCTACTGCAAAAAAAATATACGGTGATATGATTGCAAAAAGTGCAATGGCTGTAGTGGTTTCTCGTTGCGGATATGATATTACAAAATTGTTTAATGCAAATGATTTTCAAGATGTAACTATGTTTGATAGCTCAAAAACAACACTGGCTCTTGGCAGCGCAACATTAAATACCGCAAAAGAAATTTTAAATGTTATATCATATACCATTAACAAAGAAATTGAAAAGGAGAAAAGTTATGAGCGAAACAAGGAAAACAGTCAATGGAATAGATTATATTCTGGGCGAGGACGAGATTTGGTATCCGGACCTTCCACTTCCGGAGTTCGAGTTGAACAATTGGGGAGTAGCAAGGAGAGATTACTTGAAGAACAACGACGAGATGCTATTCGAAGAAATGATGATGACGGGAGAGATTCTTCAGCACCTCGAAACAGTTCAAACTCAGGCTCAGGAGAGGTACAAAACATTGATAGAGCAGAAGAGGAAAGCATTGGGAGTAACCGAGGAACTCAAGGAGAAAGACTGGCTCAAGTGGGTACAATTAGCCAACAGCATTCAGGAGGAAGCTCGTCAGGAAGTTCTCGAAGAAATGATTTACATCTAAATGAAGAAAATTTAAAAAGCAATACAGAAGCAGAGGTAATTGATAATTCCTCTGCTTTTTCTATTTCTCAGGAGCAAATCAATAAGATTATTACTGAGGGAAGTGGCGTTGTAAACGGAAAATATAGAATATACGAGCAATTTGCAAAAGACGAAACTTTAAAAGATAATGCTCAATTTTTGAAAAATGAGTATGGGATTGGCGGTAAGTCAAGTGCCGCAACTTATAACCATATTGGTGTCGATTGGGATGGAAAAGGGCTGTTATTAGCTAACAAAAACACCGAAAATAAAATATTACTCAAATGGGAAAAAGTCGCTAAGATTATATCCTATCTCATCAAAACCGACGGATACCTAAATTCAGCTGAAAAACAAGGTTACATTGACTATAAGAAAGCAAAAGAACTACCCGCAGAGAAACAAAAAGAAGCCGAAATCCCTGCTGAGGAGTTAGAACTTGCATATTCTGTAGGGAAAAAGTGTTACATCGGAGCTGATGAGTATAAGATTATCGGTATAACCGATAATGCTGTATCATTGTTTGACAGCCGTTATCCTTTGCTCAGTACAGATATGAGCAAAGAAGAGTTTGAAAAAAAGATTACAGAAAATAGGCAGTTTAATGAACATTTATTTGTTAAAAAATTGCTTGATAAAGATTTATTTTTCAATAATTTAGACAAAGAATCGTTTACATACATTTATTACAATCCTGATGCAGATTCAGGCGGTCAGTTTGTTATTACAGAAATACCTTACGAACAAGTTATTGAAGCATCAAAAAAATACCCTGATAACACATCTGAATTTTTTGACTATATTGTTTCAGTAGGAAGACAAACTGCAGTCGATGTTGACAGTGAATTCTTCCGTGATTCACTCGACAAATACAACAGTAACAGCCACTTCGCCGAAGGTCTGACTGATGATGTAAAAAATCAGCTTACAAATATTGCTTTGTCAGGCGATACCAATTTCAAGCAAAAGGATTATTATGACTCTTATTCAGAGATACAATCAGAAAATCCCGATGCGATAATACTGTTCCGTGTGGGTGACTTTTATGAGGTGTTAGGTGATAATGCTCAAGAAGCAGCCGAGGCACTTAATTTAACGCTTATGTCACGAACAATTAACGGAGAAAAGATACCAATGGTCGGATTTCCGTCCTCTTATCTTGAAGATAACGAAAACTTGCTTGTTGAAATCGGTTATAAAATATTGACCGTTGAGCCGGAGGATGTAGCGGAAAGAGCAAGCTTGCGTAACAAAGCACAGGAAGTTGCAAAGCAAAATAATTTGCCTTTTTACGATAAATTCAGTATGGGTTTCGAAGATGATTTCGATATGGCAGTTTATGACGGAAGTATGTCAGCTGATGATTATGAAAAATTACAGCAAGCTGACATCGAACCAAAAGCCGACCGTCCGACAATCACTTGCGACTGGAGCGAACATTCTGCGTTTGAAGATGGCAAGACTTATTCGGTAGCAGATTTTGACAGAATTATGAAGTCTGCCGATGATGAATGGGTCAGACTCAGACAGTATGAGCAAGACACATATGGCAATGATATGGACGCAATATATCAAGCCTATGAAGACGGAGAAATTGACAGTGTTCATCAAGGCTATGCAAAGACAAAGTTTATTATCAATATGCCCGACGGAACTCGATACACAGAAAGACAAGACATTGGCGACGGTGACGGCGGTGTTATTGACTTTTTAAGGCAGTATGATAACTATAAAAATCTTGTGCCAATACTTGAACAGGAAAGAGATAACGAACCATCACTCTTAACTCCTGTTTATGGGGAAGAATTTGTAAAAGAAGTGGAAGAGCAATCGGACAATTTGTCCGCTCAGCAAAAGCGAGAAGATGTTATTTTTTCTTCTGATGGTAAAAACTATGTAATCACAGATGATAATTTTGCCGATGGCACAAAAAGTGAGCGTTATGCCAATAATATTAACGCAATAAAAACGCTTAAGGAAATTGAAAGCAGCAACAGACAGGCTACACCAGCAGAACAAGAAATACTTGCAAAGTATGTAGGTTGGGGAGGTCTTGACAGCTACTTCAAAGCTGAAAACAACGCACAACTAAAAGCTCTACTAAACGATGATGAGTATAAAGCTGCATTAGCAAGCACACTTACATCATTCTATACACCTCCTGCAGTTATCCGAGCAGTGTATAATGCACTTAATAACTTAGGATTTAAAACAGGCAATATCCTTGAGCCAAGCTGCGGTGTCGGCAACTTTATGGGGTTATGCCCGACCAATATGTCAGACAGCAAATTCTACGGAGTAGAGCTTGATGATATATCCGGCAGAATTGCAAGTAAGCTGTATCCGCAGGCTAATATTGCGGTGCAAGGCTTTGAAACAACCAATCTTCCCGATAATTTTTTTGACGCTGCAGTCGGTAATGTTCCGTTTGCTCAGCTTAAAGTGCTTGATAAAAAGTACGATAAATATAATTTTCTTATTCACGATTACTTTTTTGCAAAGACATTGGATAAGGTAAGACCGGGCGGCATAATTGCTTTTATTACTTCTAAGGGTACAATGGACAAAAAGTCCTCTAAAGTAAGAAAATACATAGCACAGAGAGCGGAACTTCTCGGCGCAATCAGACTTCCAAATGATACTTTTTCAAAGACCGCCGGAACGGAGGTTACTTCCGATATTCTGATACTGAAAAAGCGTGAGAGAATGATTGACATTGAGCCTGATTGGGTACATCTTGGCAAAGATGATAACGGTATTACAATTAACAGCTACTTTGTCGAACACCCGGAAATGATACTCGGCGAAATGCAAGAAGTTTCAGGACCGTTCGGAGCAAAAGCAGAGTGCATTGCTTATGAAAATGCAAATCTTGAGGACTTGCTGAATGAAGCTGTATCTAATATTGACGGAGAGTATAAAGCACAGGCAATCGAAAAGCTCTTTGAAGATACGGAGGATGATGAGGACGCAGACTTAATTCCTGCTACTCCTGATGTTAAAAATTTCTCTTATACAGTTGTTGACGGTGATATATATTATCGCCAAAACAGCGTTATGGAGAAGCAAAAAGTTAATAAAACAGCAGAAAAAAGAATAAAAGCTCTTGTTAAAGTAAGAGAGGCTCTTCGAGAAGTTCTTAATAATCAACTTGAGGATATGCCTGATGAGATTATTGCAAACTCTCAGCGAAAGCTCAATGTTATCTATGATAGGTTCGTCAATGAGTATGGTTATATTAATTCAAAAGCAAATATGAAGGCTTTTGAAAAAGATAACTCAATCAATTTGCTTGCATCACTTGAAAAATTTGACAGTGAAAAGAATTATAAGGGCAAATCGGATATTTTTAGCAAGCGAACAATTCAACCGCATAAGGCTGTTGATAAAGTCGATACAGCATCTGACGCACTTGCGGTATCCATTTCAGAAAAAGCAAAGATTGACTTGGAATATATGAGTCAACTCTACGGCAAATCTGTTGATGATATTATTGATGAGCTTGAGGGAGTAATATTTAATGTACCCGGAACGGATATTTATCAAACTGCTGATGAGTATCTGTCAGGCAATGTAAGAGAAAAACTCAGAACAGCTTTATCATATAGTTACGATAAGCCGGAGCAATATGACTGCAATATAACCGCACTTAAAGCTGTTCAGCCTGTTGACTTAACTGCAACTGAGATTGATGTTCGCTTAGGTGCAACTTGGTTGCCCGTTGATGTGGTAAGGGACTTTATGTATGAAACTTTTGGAACTTCTCGATACATAAGAAACTCGATAGATGTTTCGTATTCTGAATATAATTCCGAGTGGAGAATATCACATAAGAGCTTCGATAAATCTGTAAATGCAGTCAGCACATATGGTACTAAGAGAATCAATGCTTACAAAATACTTGAAGATACACTCAATTTAAGAGATGTAAAAATATTTGATAATGTTTTTGAGGACGGCAAGGAAAAAAGAATACTGAACAAGGAGGAAACAGCCATTGCTCAGAGTAAGCAGGAGCTTATAAAGAGTCGCTTTGCAAGTTGGATTTTTTCAGACAGAGATAGACGAGAAAGACTTTGCCGTCTTTACAACGAAAAATTTAACTCTGTTCGTCCTCGTGAGTATGACGGCAGTCACCTCATTTTTGATGGAATGAACAGTGAAATACAGTTAAGAGAACATCAGAGAAACGCAGTAGCTCACGCAATATACGGCGGAAATACCTTGCTCGCACATACCGTCGGAGCCGGAAAGACCTTTGAAATGGTCGCTATCGCAATGGAAAGTAAGCGTTTAGGTTTATGCAATAAGTCGCTGTTTGTTGTGCCAAATCATATTACTGAGCAAATGGGTATTGAATTTATGCAGCTCTATCCTGCCGCTAATATCTTGGTTGCGACAAAGAAAGACTTTGAAACAGCGAACAGGAAAAAATTTTGCAGCCGTATAGCAACGGGAGATTACGATGCAGTAATCATAGGTCATTCGCAATTTGAAAAGATACCGATGAGCATTGAAAGGCAGCGTCAGATTATCGAAATGCAGATTGATGATGTTATTGAAAGCATTGCGTTTGCACAAGACAACAACGCTGAAAACTTTACAATTAAACAGCTCGAAAAAACAAAAAAGAATTTGGAAAACAAACTACAAAAGCTCAACGACCAATCAAGGAAAGATGATGTTGTTACCTTTGAGGAGCTTGGTGTAGACAGATTGTTCGTTGACGAAGCACACTATTACAAAAACTTGTTCCTTTACACTAAAATGCGAAATGTAGCAGGTGTAGGTCAGACCGAAGCACAGAAGTCAAGCGACCTCTTTATGAAGTGCCGTTATCTTGATGAGATTACAGACGGTAAAGGTGTTGTGTTTGCAACAGGAACACCTATAAGCAATTCAATGACAGAGTTATACACAATGCAGAGGTATTTGCAGTACAACAAGCTACTTGAGTTGGGACTTAATAATTTTGATGCTTGGGCTTCTACCTTTGGTGAAACGGTAACAGCACTCGAACTCTCCCCGGAGGGCTATACTTTAATAGGACGATAAAATTAACTGTCCTAAATTGAAAATACATAAGGAAGGAGGTTAAGAGAATGTCAAGGACTTCAAAGATTACAGCACTTTATGAGAGATTATCAAGAGATGATGACCTGAATGGCGAGAGTAATTCCATTACCAATCAGAAAAAGTACCTCGAAGATTACGCCCGCAGGAATGGCTTTGAGAATATCCGTCATTTTACTGACGATGGTTTTTCGGGTGTAAATTTCAATCGTCCCGGCTTTCAAGCGTTGATTAAGGAAATTGAAGCAGGCAATGTCGGAACATTGATTGTTAAGGATATGAGCCGATTAGGACGAAACTATCTGCAAGTCGGATTTTATACGGAAATTCTGTTTCCGCAGAAAGATG
>ERZ825324.4803-NODE-4803-length-10833-cov-3.312860_pt1 | contig 10833 bp, 5 predicted proteins | sample MGYA00519859_ERZ825324 | MGnify/ENA primary metagenome ERZ825324 (study PRJEB31778, sample SAMEA3449198) | human gut metagenome | biome: human gut; feature: human-associated habitat; material: faeces | place: United Kingdom | collected 2010/2012 ... | reverse complement strand
CCGTGAAGGCATCCCCGAGCTGCTTGCGTATCTCTCGGAGGACATCCCGAAAATGACGATGGAAGAAGCGATGGCTGAGGTCAAGATGGTAGTTGAGGGTGTGTATTCAGCAAAAGCGGCAAGAGAGCTGGCTGAAAAATATGAGGTATCCATGCCGATCGTGGAAAAGGTCAATCAGGTACTTTTTGAAGGCAAATCCGCAAAGGATGCGGTAAGTGAACTGATGATGCGTGACGGGCGCAGCGAATACAGTAACCTTCCGTGGGATTAAAGTTTCAAAGAAATTTCATAAAGTCTTAATGGAAAATCCTTCCGTATAGGCGTATAATGGCGTGTATACAGGAGGATTTTTTGTATGAAATTCGGAAAAAAAGAAAAAGAAACACAAGAGGAAGAAGTCGTTCGAGGCGAGATCCAGCGTGTGGTTCCGGACTACCGGGTAGGTCTTAATCCCGAGCAGATCCGGATAAGGGAAGAGAATGGCTGGACTAATGATGAGGTTGCTCCACCGGGACTTACGACAAAAGAGATTGTTCATAATAATATATTTACCTATTTCAACCTGATCTTTCTGATTCTGGCGATTCTGCTGTGCCTGGTAGGTTCTTTTCGAAATCTGACATTCCTGCCAGTCATCATCTGCAATACACTGATCGGGATCATTCAGGAGATCCGTTCCAAGAAAGTACTGGATAGGCTGACCATGCTGAATGCACCGCACGCGGAAGTAATCCGTGGAGGGGTATCGCTGAATCTGGAGGCGGATCAGCTGGTTGTGGACGACATTGTTGTATTTCGTGCAGGGAACCAGATCTGTGCAGATGCGGTTGTTGAGGCTGGAGAGGTTCAGGTCAATGAATCTTTACTTACCGGTGAATCTGATGAGATCACGAAAAAGCGTGGAGACCGTCTGATGTCAGGTAGTTTTGTGGTATCAGGAAGCTGTCATGCACGCCTGGACAAGGTTGGAGCGGATTCCTATATTTCACAGCTGACTCTGGAAGCAAAAGCCATGCAGCAGGGGGAACAGTCGGAGATGATCCGTTCCCTGGATAAGCTGGTAAAAATGGTCGGAATCGCACTGATCCCGATAGGAATCATTTTGTTTGTGCAGAGTTATTTCTATAATCACGACAGCTTCCGGCAGAGTATTATCTCCATGGTTGCTGCAGTGATCGGCATGATCCCGGAAGGATTATATCTTCTTGCAAGCGTGGCACTTGCGGTAAGTGCAATGCGTCTTGCATCGAAAAAGGTATTGCTCCATGATATGAAGAGGATCGAGACTCTGGCGCGGGGAAATGTGCTTTGTGTTGACAAGACAGGTACGATCACAGAAGACAGTATGTGTGTCAGTGAAGTGGTGAAAGCCAAGGCCTATGACGAAGAAAAGATGCCGGATCTGAACCGGATGATCGGTGATTTTGTCAAAGGAATGGACGCGGATAACAGCACGATGCATGCGATGCAAGAACATTTTACAGAGCATTCAGATAAAGTGCCGGAAAAAGTGATTCCTTTTTCTTCCACGGTCAAATACAGCGGAGTAATTTTCAAAGATCAGGCATATGTGCTTGGTGCACCGGAATTTGTCCTGCGTGAGGATTATACAAAGTATCAGGGAAGAATAGAACAGTATACGTCCAGGGGGTTCCGTGTACTGGTATTTGGAAGCTATGATGGAGAGCCGGATGGTAAGCCGCTGACTGGAACGGTAACGCCGCTTGGTTATGTCCTCCTTCTCAATAAAGTCAGGGAAGAAGCGCCTGCGACTTTCAAATATTTTGCGGACCAGGGTGTTGCGATAAAAGTTATTTCGGGTGATAATCCGATTACCGTATCGGAGACTGCGAAGCAGGCCGGAATTGAAGGCGCAGAGAATTACGTGGATGCGGGAACATTAAAGACCGAAGAAGATATTGCCCTTGCGGTGAGCAAATATACGGTCTTCGGAAGGGTAATTCCGGAACAGAAAAGACAGTTTGTGCAGGCACTGAAAAAGCAGGGAATGACGGTCGCTATGACCGGTGATGGTGTTAATGATGTACTTGCCCTGAAGGATGCAGACTGTTCGGTGGCGATGGCATCAGGAAGCGATGCAGCGTCAAATGCATCACAGCTGGTGCTTCTCGATTCTGATTTTTCGAGAATGCCTAACGTAGTGATGGAGGGAAGAAGAGTTGTAAACAATATCCAAAGGACAGCCTCTCTTTTCCTTGTGAAAAATATATTTTCAATGCTTCTGGCAGTATTTTCGGTTATCCTTATGCTTGATTATCCGCTTGAGCCATCGCAGGTATCGCTCATAAGTATGTTTACTATAGGAATACCATCGTTTGTGCTTGCATTAGAGCCGAATAAATCACTGATAAGCGGTCATTTCCTTATAAATGTCATTGTAAAGGCATTTCCAGCTGGTCTTACGGATTTTCTTGCAGTAAGCGGGCTTGTGATATTCTGCCGTGAATTTGGGGTGGATTCAGACTGCCTGTCAACTTCGTGTACGATTCTAGTCGCGATCGTTGGATTTATGATACTGTACAGGATAGCACGACCACTAAAAAGAGCATATATTTTTATGATGATAGCGCTTGTATGCGGCTGGTTGTACTGTATGCTGTTTATAAGCCACTTATTTGCCATAACAAGTATTTCAAGGCAGTGTGCAATGCTTATGGTAGTGTTTGCTATTGCAACGGAGCCGGTTCTTAGATATTTAAGTATAATTGTAGAATGGATTTATAAAAAGATGAAAAAAAATGTCCACGCATCATAGCGTGGGCATTTTTGTGTCTTGAGGTTATTCAAGCAGGCAGGAAAGCAGTTTGTCGTTATCTGAAATATTCATTATGCAGATCCTTATGAAGCGTTCTCCAAATCCTTCAAATGTTGAACAGTCACGGATCATCAGGTTCCTTCGAATTGCTTTATCGAAAAGATAAGAGGAGGTAACTGATTCGTCAAGTATCTTTAAAAGTAAAAAATTAGATGCTTTTGGAAGTGTTATTGGTGGTTTAGGTATTTTATTTATAGGAATGGAAACTATATACTTTATATCTGCCGCTTTGTGATAACTTATTGTTTAGCCTGTTTCTTTCTGAAAGGATCAGATTGCGTGTTTTTTCTATATATTCATTATCAGCAAACATAGTTTCGCCAGCGACAACTGCAAGGGAATTTATCATCCATGGGTTTTTATTTGTGTTAATTTTGTTTTTAATTGGATCGTTACCTGTCACTGCATATCCGAGACGAAGACCAGGTGTGGCAAAAAACTTGGATGTGCCGCGCAGGACCATCAGGTTATCAAACTCATGGCACAGACTTATTGCGGAAATTTCGTTTACATTTGTCGAAAATTCTATATATGTCTCATCGATCATGACGTAGGTATTGGTATTTTTGCAGTGGGCAAGAATGGTGCGTAATTCATCAGGAAAAATGATACCGGCTGTTGGGTTGTTTGGGTTGCATATTATAATAAGATCCGTTTCAGGAGTTATATTCTTTAAAAGATCGTCTGTATTTATCCGGAAATCATTATTTTCTTCGAGATTAAAATAGCAGACTTTACTTCCGTTTAGTTTTAAGTCTCTTTCGTATTCTGAGTATGTCGGCTCGATAATAAGTGTCTGTTTAGGAGAAGTTACCTGTATGAAAAGGGATATAAGCTCTGTGCATCCGTTTCCAACAACTAGATCATTATAGTCACACTGGCAGTATTTTGCGATAGCTTTCCTAAGGGAGGTGTATTCCCGGTCAGGGTATTGCGTTATGGCGTCAATCCTCTTATATAAGGCATCTTTTAGTTTGGCTGATTCGCCGAGTGGATTCACATTGGCGGCAAAATTTATTATATTTTCTTTGGAAATGCCATAAATTTTTTCGATTTTTTCAAGATCACTTCCATGAAAATGTTCTTTATGTTCTATCATTTTAATAATTCCTGTTCCTTTCCTCGTAGTCTTTGTGTGTTGCAACATAAACTTAAATCGTATATAATTGTAACGATTATATTATATCCTTATATAAACAAAAATCAATAAATCAGGATATTTATTATTTGATACGGAGAGGTAATTATAGTGCGTAAGCGAATAGGGCAGATAGCCAGAGGAAAATTCGAATACGCGAAGCCGATTTTAACGTTTTCAGAGGAGATCATAGATTTTTCTGTTGCAAAAGATACAGATGAAACTGGAGAATTTGTGATCACAAGCAGTGATCATATAAAGATCAGAGGGATAGTTTATTCTACTAATCCAAGAATGGAATGTCTTACTCCTAATTTTGAGGGCGCAGAAGTCAGGATTCGTTATCAATTTCACAGTAAAGGACTCGATGTGGGTGAAACTGCCAAGGGTACATTTGTGATTGTGTGTAATAATGCGCAATACAGTCTTTCTTTTAATGTAAAAATCACGTTGCATCATACAGAGGCATCGACAGGGGCAATAAGAAATCTGGATGATTTTACAATGCTCGCAAAAGAACATTTAAACGAGAGTTATAAGCTTTTTTATAGTAAGGATTTTAAAAATATTATTGCAGACAGGCAGATGAGGGAGAGGATGCTGTACAATGGCTATATGAAAGCCAAGCCATCTTTGCAGAATCTTGAAGAATTTCTTATCGGAATAAATAAAAAGCAGCCTGTTGAGCTTTCGGTCAGCAGGACTGAGGCAGAATATAATGATATAACAGATGATATAAGAGATAGTTTTGAGATTATAAAATCAAATTGGGGATATGTAGAAATATCAATTGATACAGATGCTCACTTTATAAAATTGCCTAAAAAAGTAGTTTCACTGGATGATTTTATAGGCAGTACATTCAGATATGACTATATTATTTCTAAAGCAGATATGCATGCCGGGAAAAATTATGGACGCATATACATAAGATCTGTATATCAGACATATCAGATAGATGTAACAGCAGAATGCGTGCCGGCTGATAAAGCTCTTTATAAAGAAAAAAGAAAACTCAGTTCAGATATAAAAAAATGCAGGGCGGACATTACAAAGCTTTATGAGGCATATCGTTTAAAGAAGATAGTTACCGGAGTATGGGCAAATGAAACGACAGGTATACTTGATCATCTAAGGGCATTATGTCCGGATGAAAAAATATATGTCCTATTGAAAGCCCAGGTGCTTATTGCAAACAGACAGAGACAGGATGCTGAATGGATCTTAGATGAATTTAAAAAAACATGGACAGATAAAAAATCTCCTCTGTGGGGATATTATCTGTATCTTATGACACTTATGGACAGGGAGCCGGCATATATTGACAGGACAGCCCGAGAGATAGAGCTCATTTTTCGGGAGAATCCAGATTCGGATATACTTTTCTGGATATTGCTTTTCCTTAAGGAACAATATTATAACAACAGTTTTCACAAGTTAAAGGCGATAGAAAACTGGGTGGGAAGCGGATGTGTATCACCATATATTTATATAGAAGCATATTATCTTATATGCAGGGAACCATATCTGCTGACGCAGCTTGGAAAATTCGAGATAGGTCTGCTGGGCTGGGCTATGAAAAATAATGCTATCGGAAATGAGATAGCACAGCAGATCTTTGATATAGCAGAGCCGGGGCGCACCTTTGATAAAAGGATTTATGACCTGCTGTGTTTCTGTTATGAAATAGTACCGGAGGATGAAAATCTGGGGATAATATGCGGATATCTTATAAAAGGACAACAGTATGATCCGGCTTATCATATCTGGTTTGAAAAGGGAATAGAGAAAAAACTCAGGATAACAGGACTCTATGAGGCATTTTTATGCTCAATGGACGACAGAAAAATATCAGCAATTCCTAAAATTATACAGATGTATTTTCAATATGACAGCAAAATGTCATACAGGAAACTGGCAGTTCTTTATAATAACATCATTGCGGCAAAGAATACAGATGGTGAGATATACCATAAATACCGGAAAACGATTGGAAAATTTGCCATGGAGCAGGTAGAGCAGGGGCATATGGATGATAATCTGGCAGTTGTCTATGAGGATATGCTTGAGCTTGGATTTATTAACAGGGAGCTGGCACAGGCATTATCAAAGATCCTTTTCACGAACAAGCTTATTGTATTTGATACAAAAATAGTAAGAGCAATTATTTATCAGAACCAGCTGGCAGAACCGCAGATCGTATCGGTAAACGACAAAACTGCATATTTTCAGTTATATTCTGATGATTATGTCATTCTTTTTGAAGATGAAAAGGGATACAGATATTCCAAAAGCACATCATTTCAGCTTCAGCAGCTTATGAATATACCAAGATATATCGAAAAGTGCATGAACCTTGCGCCGGATGCGATAGAGTATTCAATATATTTTTATGCTAAGCTGCATGGAAAGGAAAACACATCGGGAAATGCTGGAAAATTTTTTAAAAATATTATATTAAGCAGCATTGTATCTGATCATTATAAGGCACTTCTTATTCCTGAAATGATAAAATCATGTGATGAAAACGATGTATTTATAGATGAAATAATTGAGAAAACAGATTTTGAGCAGCTGGCATGCAAAGACCGGAATATTATTTTAAATATCATTGTAAAAAGACGTTCTTATGATATGGCAAAAGAACTTACAGCTGTATATGGGATTGACAGGCTTACAGCGGATGCAAAGGTTGCAATGGCATCATATCTGATAAAGAACACATCAGAGAAAGATGATTTTGTTATAACGCTTTCACTTGAGTCTTTTTTAGCACAAAAATATGATACCGCAATACTGGAATATCTATGTCTTTATTATAATGGACCGACAACTATAATGCTGGATATATGGCGGGCTGCTAAAAAATTTGAACTTGGGACATTTGACATTGAAGAAAAAATAATAGACCAGCAGATATATGCAGGCCAGGATTTAAATGCAATATATGATGTATTTATGAGCTATTATAAAAACGCAGGCAGACAGATGAGTGTGCTGGCTTATATTACAGCCGTGGCGCATTCGTATTTCAGGGATGACATAAAAGTCAAAAGTGATATTTTCATGATCATCGAGCACAGATATGAGCAGGAGCTTCTGTTAAACGATATATGTCTTCTGGCACTGCTTAAATTTTACTCGGAGGCTTCACAGATTACCGGCTATGAAAAAAAAATAGAGGATGAACTTCTTGCAAAGTACACTTGTAAAAATATGCTATTCGGATTTTATGGCAAGCTTGACCATGAGCTGATAAGAAAATATCATCTTTATGACAAAGTTTTTCTGGAGTATAAGGGCAAGCCTAAGAGCCATGTTGTGTTGCATTACAGCAGGGATGAGGACGGAAATAATTTTATAACAGAAGATATGACGGAAGTTTATGATGGAGTTTATGTAGAAACGTTTGTGATGTTTTTTGGTGAGATGATAAAATATTATGTGTCTGAAGAATCCGGAAATAAAGTAGAAGTCACAGAGGGAAAAAGGATAACAAACAATAATGTATATGGTGAGGAGGATGAAAGCAGGTATAATCTGATAAATCAGATGATAATATCACATACACTCCAGGATGATAATACTATGTACGAAAACATGAAAGAATATAATACCTTTGACATTGTAACAAAAAATGTTTTTAAGTTATTATAAGAGGTAATAATGAATCAGACAAACAGTAAATTCTATTTGGGAATAGACTTAAATGACCATTATGCGATGATAAGCTATTTTAATACGGAAATGCCTGAGCCGCAGACGGCATCTGTCATTGCCGGAAGTGAGGATTATCAGATACCGCTTCTTCTGGCAAAAAGAAAGGAAATGGGACAGTGGTATTTTGGTGATGAGGCTTTAAAACGTGCAAAAAAGGGAGAGCTTATATGCATAGACAATTTGCTGAAAAGAGCTGTGGGCGCAGAAAAAATACTTATAGATGGACAGACATATCAGGCTCAGGATCTTCTCGCATTATTTTTGCGTAAAATAATGGAGATACCATCAAAGCTTGGAAATCCACAAAATTGTGATAAGCTTGTCATTACAGTCGACAAGCTGACAAAAGAAAATATGAAAATGTTTTGGAATCTGCTGCCCAAACTTGGACTTAATTCAAAGCAGTTTATGGTTATAGACCATAAGGAGAGCTTTTACTATTTTGCATTAAATCAGGATAAGACATTGTGGATCCATGATATAATGTTATACGATTATGATGGAATACAGCTAAAGTATTATCATTTAAATAGAAATCAAAAAACCATCCCACAGGTGATTTCCATATTTGAGAGTAAGAAAACAGATATGGAAAGCGATGTTGATAAAGAATTTTCTAAGGTTGTGCAGACCTCCATGGATAATAAAGTGGTTTCGACAGTCTATCTGGTTGGAGAAGGTTTTAATGAAAACTGGATGAAATCATCACTTTCCCTGTTGTGCAGGGGAAGGCGTGTATTCGCCGGCAAAAATCTTTACACAAAAGGTGCATGCTATGCTGCAAAAGTGTCAGGTGATGAGGAAAACTGGCCTTTTGTGTACATGGGGGAGAATGAAATGAAATTCAATCTCAGCCTCAAAGTAAAAGACAAAGGTGAATTATCTTTTTTGAATCTTATAAGTGCCGGTAAAAACTGGTTTGAATCAAAAGGAGAATGTGAAGTGATAATATCCGGGGCGTATGAGATCGATTTCTGGAAGCAGCTGCCAAACAGCAGGGAGGCAAAGATAGAAACGCTTGAGCTTACAGATATGCCGGCAAGACCGGATCGTACAACGCGTGTGAGGATTACGGCCACACCTTTGTCGGATGAAAAAATTGCAATAGATATAAAAGACCTTGGTTTTGGAGATATATTCAGAAGTTCTGACAAAACATGGCATTATGAAATGACAATGTAGGAGAGAGCATGGGAGAATTATTGTTGTGTGACAGACCTATAGCGGCGATGCCTTTTTATCTGGAAGGTCTGTCGGTGAATGTATACTCACTTGAAGAGTTAAATTATTACATTTTGAATAATACCTTTTTACTCGATAGTGATTTTATGAGTAATGAGCTATGTGAATGGATCCGGGATGAACTTAAACAGCCAAAGCTTGCAGAAAAGCTTGAGCGTATAATCTTATATCACGGAAGACTTGCAGAGTTTGTTTTAGAAATACTTGATCATACAGGATATTGTACAAAGAGTGAAAAGCAAAAGATAATAGAAAACGTAAAACAGCTAGAAGAAAAGTCGGATTTTGAATGTAGTAAGATGCGCACCGATAAGCTGATGGAAAATGGAAAGTATTTAAATGGCATATATGAATATAAAAAGCTTCTTGAGTCAAAGGAAGCAGATGGTGAAAATGAACAGATCAAGGCTAAAATAATACATAATCTGGGAACAGCATATGCAAGGCTTTTTCTATTTGATGATGCTGCAAAATATTACAGACAGGCATACCTTATAAGCCATGACCGTGAATCACTTAAAGAATGTCTGCTGGCATGTATCTGTATGCATGATAATAATGCATTCAGGATAACTGCTGATGAATTCGGGGTATCACATGAGCAGATAAACAATATAACAGAATTTTTCAGTCAGGAAGGCCGAGACGAGGAAATTACTTCGTTTGATGACAAATTAGATAACATGGCGGCTGAAAAAAAAGCAGATAAGGACGCATACAACAAAGAGATGGCAGCAATAATACTTGCCTGCAAAGAACAATATAGAAGGATGAACAGGATATAAAATGTTTTTCGACAGATTTAAGAAAAAAAAGACAAAAGATGTCAGCCAGGATATAATCGAAAGAGAAAATGGTTATGAGAAACTTCATGAGCCGGTAATATCCGGCAGACAAAAGGTTATCGAATCGTGCGAGCAGATAATAGATGTTACGCGTGAGTTCGAGGACGCAAGAAAAGAATATGCTCTTGTTACAGAGTATTTAAAAGATATAGAAACGATCGGCTCGCTGCCTAAGGATGAGAGTAAAGCACTTAAAGAAGCAGCCAAAAATATTTTTACGCTCAATCAGGCAAGAAATGACTATATGAAAACTGAAAATAAGATTTCTGACAGTCAGTTTGCACAGATGCAGGAATTGGAAGATGATCTGCCGGGAATTATACGCCGGCTCAAGGATAATGAGGAATATCTGGATACAGTAAATCGTGATTTAAGAAATCTGGGGGCAGAAAAGGCTGAACTTGAAATAGAAAAAGAAGAGTGTCAAAGTGAGCAGAAGCATTTAAAAGTAATTGCTATATTACTCATAGTACTGTTTGCTGCTATAATAGTTTTATGTGCACTTATGCGTGTACTTATGGAAAAAGATACATCACTTATAATGATGGCGGTTTCATTTGTAATAGTATTGCTTGGAACATATGTCTTTCTCAGATACCAGAAATGCCAAAAAGAGATAGAAAGCTGCATGTTAAATAAAAATCATGCCATATTGCTTGAAAACAGGGTGAAGATCAAATATGTCAATATAAAGAATGCGGTTGACTATTCATGTCAAAAATATCATGTAAAAAACTCAAGAGATCTTACCTACGTTTATGAACAGTATCAGGCAGCTGTTATTGAACGGGAGAAGTTTCAGCGTACAAGTGAGGATCTGGAGTATAACAGCGAAAAAATGCTTTCAATTCTCAAAAAGCACAATCTGTATGATGCTAAAGTCTGGCTTAATTATGCAAATGCTATAGTAAACGAAAAAGATATGGTTGAATTAAAACATAATCTCATAGTCAGACGCCAGAAGCTTAGAAACAGGATGGAATACAATATAGGTGTTATAACACAGCTTCGTGCAACAATCCTGCTGCATAGAAGTGAACTAGGCGATAAGG
>ERZ825324.4799-NODE-4799-length-10843-cov-3.447164_pt1 | contig 10843 bp, 5 predicted proteins | sample MGYA00519859_ERZ825324 | MGnify/ENA primary metagenome ERZ825324 (study PRJEB31778, sample SAMEA3449198) | human gut metagenome | biome: human gut; feature: human-associated habitat; material: faeces | place: United Kingdom | collected 2010/2012 ... | reverse complement strand
CAGAGCTTATCGCCGGAGAAGTACAGGCTCAGTGCGCCCTTGCGGACGGCGGTGAAATCCTGACCGTCCACGGTGCGGCGGTCATATTGCAGGGTGTCGCGGAGCACCAGGGGGCCGCAGTCCGCCGTCAGCGTCAGGTCGGCGGCCAGTACCTCCCTGCTGCGCAGGGCGGCCCAGGACCGCAGCAGGCGCAGGGTATCCGCGGGCAGCACGGTATTCTCCGGCTCCGTACCGCCGGCGATGGCGGCGGTCACCGCCTCCGGCACCTGGGGCGCCGTGACCTTGGCGGTGAAATCCATCACAGCGGTGAGGACGGGGGCGTCCTCCGGCCCGGCAGTGAGCCGGAGGGACCGGGCGCGGCCATCGGCCACGGTCAGCACGGCGGTGAGCCTGTCGATGCCGGTGAGGTCGCCCACCTCCGGCTCCAGCAGCGTCAGCAGGGCGTCCGCGTCGGCGGCGGACAGCGCCGCCGTATACAGGGTGTCCGCGTCCGTCTTTTCACAGTCCACATGGGCCTCGCGGAACAGGGCGGCCAGGTCGGAGAGGGTCATGCTGCTGCTCAGACGGTAGGCGCGGCCGTTCTCCAGATACAACGCATCGCCGGTGCAGTAGACGGTCACGCCCTGCCACCGGACAGTGACGATGCGGGTGGTGTCGGCTCTGGTGCGGCAGACATCGGCGCTGGCGGTGAAGGTCTCGCCGCTCTGGACGGAGACGGTCATGGCCAGCGAGTCGGCGTTCAGGGCGCGGTGCAGCAGACGCCAGGCGTTGAGCTGGCGGCCCAGACCGGTGGCGGTCAGGAGCACCGCCGCCGCAGCGGCGATGCCCGCAACGATACTGACGGGGATCCACCAGCGCCGCTTTTTCTTCTTGGCCGGGCGGGAGATGCGGGCGGGCGTTTCCGTGCTTTCGGCGGCATTCTCCGCCGTCTCGGGGGCAGAGGCCGCGGCGGCCTTCCGCCGGCGGCGGTGACGCCGTCCCAGCAGGACCGCCAGCACGATGGCCACGCACACGGCGATGGCCGCAACCAGCGGCCACCACACCGATGCGGTGGTGACCACGGCGAATTCGGGGCTGGCGCCGCCTGCGGTGAAGGAGAGGTAGCTGCCCACGGTGTCGCAGGACACGGCCTGCCAGCCGTCGCCATCGTTGACATAGAGCCGCAGGTGTGATGCGTCCTGAGACGGCAGGTAGCGCAGAGTGTGGGTCTCCTGGCCGTCATCGGGCAGGGATACCCGCCACTGTTCCGCCACGCGGCGGTTTACGGTCAGGGGCGGCAGCTGCCCATCCTTCAGGTAGGAGAACCAGTTGGCAGCGCGGTCTGCGAAGCTGCCGTCTGCCGCGTGGAACTCCTCCGGCGTCAGAGTCAGGGCTGTGGCGGCCATGGTGTCGCCGTCGTTGAAGTCACCGCCGGCCAGAATGATGGGGCGGCCGTCCTCGCGGGTCTGCTCCGAGGACAGGGTGGGCAGCAGCGGGTCATAGACGGCGGTGACCACCGTGTCGAGGTGCAGGCCGTGGAGGTCGGTGCGGTCCCAGTGGGCGTAGATGCCGTCCTTTTCCGGAAGCGGCGGATAGACGCTGCTGTCAAAGGATGCGCCGTAGGAGAAGGTGCGGCTGGTCAGCACTTTGCCGTCGGAGACGAAGGACAGGGTAAAGGTGGTCATGCCGCCGGGCATACCCTCCGCCGCGGCGAGGGTGTCGAAGCTCACAGGCTCCGCGCGGCCCGCGAAGCTCTGGCGGTTGATGCCCGCCAGCGTGTCGGAGACGAAATAGTTATCGGTGAACGTACCGGTGTCCGCACCGGAGACGGCACCCTCGTACTGCTGGCAGTCGGTGATGTCCACCAGCGACCAGCAGCCGGTAACGGTGCTGGCGCTGCCGTCGGACTTCTCCGCCACGCCGGAGCCCACGATACCGCCCACGTATTTTTTGCCGCTGAGGGTACACTTGGCATAGCTGCTGCGGACGGTGGCGGCGGTGAGGCCGGCGATGCCGCCCACGCAGCTGCCGCTGTCACTTTCCACGCTGCCGTAACTCTCACAGGAGATGATGAGGCCGAGGTCCATGCGCCCGGCGATGCCGCCGGTGTTGCTGCGCTTGGCGGAGACGGCACCGGTGTTGGCGCACTGCTGCACCACGGCGCGGTACTCGTACTGCCGGCGGTATTCTCCGTCCAGATCGGCACTGACGTCATCCTCTGGGTCCAGCTCGTACTCGATGGCGATGGAGCCGGCGATGCCGCCGGTGTTGACATCGCCGCTGACCGCGCCGCTGTTGGTGCAGGCAGAGGTCTTGCCCAGCGTGATCTTGTCGATGTTCCCCTGCGAGCCGTCAGAGATGACGGAGGCGGGGTTGCCGGCGGCGGAGATGGCGGCCAGCACGGTGTTGGATACCTCATTGAACTTGCTGTTGATGTCCCGCAGGTCGTCCGCCACGGTGTCCACCGAGCCGGAGGCGCTGTTGTTCAGGTCCTTCAGGCGGCTGCCGAAGCCGGTGATGGCAGCCAGGGGGTCCTGCGGGTCGGAGAGGGCGTCCTTCAGGTAGTCGTTCATGTCGTTGAGCCGGCCGGACACGTCGCCTGCGCCGTCCTGGGCATCGTTGGCGGCCTGGTCGGTCAGGGACTTCAGCTCGTACAGCTGGCGGTTCAGCTCCGACAGATAGGTGGGAGAGGCGTCCACCTGGATATAGGGCTCGATCTGGCCCACCACGCCGCCCACGTCCTTGCGTCCGGCGATGGAGCCATCGTTCCGGCAGCGCAGGAGCTGGCCGCAGCTGCGGCCGGCCACGCCGCCGGTGTTATAGCCGATGTGCTGGTAGCCCACGGCGCCGTGGTTCACACAGTCGGACAGCGTACCGGCGCTGTATCCGGCGATGCCGCCGGTATCAGCGGCGGAGGCGCCGGCGTTGGCCTGCCCCAGCTTGGACAGGTCCGGCGTCAGCGTCAGATCCAGATCCTCCAGATCCAGACGGGGATCGGTGCTCTCCACGTTGACGCAGGCGCTGTTGGTGCAGTCGGCCAGCAGGCCCTCGTTATAGCCTGTGATGCCGCCGGTCATGCTGTCGCCGATGACCGCGCCGCGGGTCTCACAGGCGAGGATGCTGCCGGAGGCGCCGGTGTGACCGGCGATGCCGCCTACGTATACCTGACCGGACACCGTGCCGGTGAAGCTGCACTTTTCGATGGCGCCGTTGTTCTCGCCGGCGATGCCGCCCACGCTTCGGCCGTCACCGGAGGGGGTGACGGTACCCACCACATGGAGGCTGCGAACGGAGCCGCCCGCCTGTACCACGCCGAACAGGCCGGCAGGGGACAGACTGTCCGTTATGCTGACATTATGGATGGTGTGACCCTGCCCGTCAAAGCTGCCGCCGAAGGTGGGGATGGGCAGGAAGGACGGGTCCGCCAGCGTCAGGTCGCTGTCCAGCACCACGTTTTTATCGCGGGACCAGGTGTCCAGCGCGCAGCTGGCGGCCAGATCCCGCAGCTCCGCTTCCGAGGAGATGTGGATGGTATTGCCGGCAGCGTCGGCCTGCGTCACGGGCAGGCAGGCCAGCAGCATCAGGGCTGCCAGCAGAGCCGCGGCCAGATGCCGTATGTCAATCTTCTTCCTCATCGTCGGGTACCTCCTCTCCCTCTGCTCCGGAGAGCATGGTCAGATCTACGTCGCCCTCCACCGTGGCGTGGATCATGCCGCGGACCGTGCCGTTGATGTGGCCGTACACCATACCGTTCACCGTCATGCGGCCGCGGCTGTTCTTCTTGGCCACCACGGATGGCACGGAGAAGGAAGTCTTGTCGATGACGCGGCTGCCGATCAGCAGGATCTGGGGCAGGGCGAACATGACCATGATGATGGAGATCACCGTGCCGCGGCCCAGACTCTCACCGATGCCGGCGATGACGGGCTCCGAGGTCATGCTGCCGATGAGGAAGCCGCAGATGGACATGATGGCGCCGGAGGTGAAGATGGTGGGAAAGGCAAAGTTCAGCGTCTCTACAATGGCGCTGCGTTGGGCCATCTTCGCCTTCAGCTCCTGATAGCGGCTGGCGATGACGATGGCGTAGTCGATGTTGGCGCCCATCTGGATGGAGCTGACGATCAGGTAGCTCAGATAGAACAGATACTTGCCGGTGACGGCGGGGACGGAGAAATTGATCCAGATGCAGCCCTGGATCACCAGAATCAGCAGCACCGGCATACCGGCGGACTTGAAGGTGAACAGCAGCACCACCATGACCACCAGAATGGACACGATGCTCACCACCTTGTTGTCGATGGCAAAGGACTTCTCGAAGTCGTACTCGTTGGTGGAGTCACCGGCCAGATATACCTTCTGGTCGGGGTAATACTTCTGGGCAATGTCCAGAATCTTATCGGTGAAGGCGTACGTCTCATCGCCGCTCTCCGGCAGGGTCAGGTATACCAGCATGCGGCTGAGATCCTCGCCCCGCAGCTGGTTCCTGGCGCTGAGCATCTGGGTCTGGGCGTCCTTCAGGGCGGCGGTCTGGTCATCGCTGAGTGTTACCACACCGGCGTCGATCTGGTCGCAGACGAACAGGAACATATCCAGCAGCGGCACCCTGTAGGTGGAGAGATGGCCCACCAGCTGGCCGTAGTCGCCGTTGTTGGCGGCATAGGCGGCGTAGACCACCTGCGCGGCCTCGTAGTCCAGACCGGCCAGCTCCGCGAACTGGCGGGGCGTCAGCTTATCCGCCAGCGTGTAGCCGTCCATGGCCTCGATGTTCACAAGGCCCATGGTGTGGTCCACCTCATCATACTGCTCCAGCTCCGCCAGCAGGGCGGCCTCCTTGTCGTAGTCGCCGGCGGGGACCATCAGGGCCAGCATGTTGCGGGAGGTGAAGGTGTCCTCAATCATCTGCTCGGCGATCTGGTTATCGTTCTGGATGGGCGTGGTCAGCAGGCTGTACCCGTAGGCGAAGGGGCAGCGGGAGGACAGGAAGAAGCCCACGGTGATCAGCAGGGCGAAGATCACGGGCACCACGTGCCGCGTGGCGTAGTCAAAATTGCCCACGAAGGGTATCTTGGGCACGAAGCTGCGGTGCTGTGTCCGGTCGATGAGGGGGCCAAACAGCATCAGAAGGCCCGGCATCACCACGAAGGCGGACAGCAGCGCGAACAGGATGGATTTGATGAGGCACAGGGCCATATCGGGGCCCAGCTTGAACTGCATGAACAGCATGGCCACCAGACCGCCGATGGTGGTCAGGCTGCTGGCGCCGATCTCGGGGATGGACTTGCTCAGGGAGACGATGACGGCTTCACGCAGGTCCAGCAGCCGGTGCTCCTCCTTGAAGCGGTTGCAGAAGATGATGGCGTAGTCGATGGACAGCGCCAGCTGCAGAATACTGGTGACGGAGTTGGACACGAAGGAGATCTTGCCCATCAGGAAGTTGGTGCCCTGATTCAGCACCAGCGCCACCACGAAGGTCAAAATCAGCACCGGCACCTCGCCGTAGGTCTCGGAGGTGAAGGTCAGCACGATGACAATGACGATGGCCACGTAGATCATAATGACGCTGATCTCATGCTCAATGGTCTCCTGCTGGGTATTGCCCAGATCCGTGGAGACATAGAGGTCATAGCCGCTGAGGGCTGCCTTCACCGCGTCCAGAGACGTCAGGCAGGCGTCGTCATCCTCGTCGTAGGCGAAGGTGATGGAGAACAGAGCGGACATGTCGTTGTAGTGGTCGGTGGTCTTGTCGTAGGTCAGGCTCTGGACGCCCTCGATGTCCCGGAGCTTGTCAGCCAGCTTCTGGGCCTGGGCCGGTGTGACGTTGGCCACCATTACCTCCGCCGTGCCGTAGGTGACGAACTGCTCGTCCATGACGGCCAGCGCCTGCTTGGTCTGAGAGTCGTCCGGCAGGTAGAAGGTCAGGTCATTCTCCACCTGGACCCAGTTGCGGGAAAAGGCGGAGAAAATGAGGCCGATGATGGTGATGAGAAAGATCAGATTCCGCTTATCCACGATGAACGTGGACAGCTTTTCCATGAACGTGGCGCCGTTTGCATTGGTCTGGCTCATGATCTGCGTATCCCCTCCTTTGCCGCGGCGCGCAGCTTCTCCACGATGGCCGGCGGCTCCGGCGGCAGGATCTGCACCACGTCGCCCAGTGTGCATTCCAGCCGCCGGCAGATACGCACCAGCACCTCCAGCGATACCGGCTCGTTTTTGGACAGCTTGGCCAGCGTGTTGGAGCTGATGCCCACCTCGCGGGCAAACTCCGTTTTGGACCAGCCCCTGTCGATGAGCAGCTTGAACAGGTTGTTGTAGGATATGCCCATGGCAGTACCCCCTTTTTTGGCATTTTTCGCGTCTATCATAGCAGAGCCGTCCCTGGCTGACAAGTAAAAATTGGCAAACGCAGATATTTTGTGCAGCTGCGACAAGCTCCGGCGGGGGAGACAGGGATGTTTTCGGCGGGTTGCAGAACGGATAAAGAGGGGGCGGAACGCACCGTGTTCCGCCCCCTCTTTATGAATGCGATTGCGCAGCGGCAGGGAATTTGCTATACTGGTGTCAGCATGAGAAAGGAGACATTCCGATGCAAGAACTTTCGAAAATACTGGAGACATCGCTGGGAGGGTACAGCCTGAGCCGCATTCTGTCGGCGGTGCTGACGCTGCTGGTATGCCTCATCGTGTCGCGGCTGCTGCTGAAGCTGGCCAAACGGCTGCTGGACCGCAGCAAAAAGCTGACTGCCCGCCTGCGCCAGATCGTCCTGACATCGGCCAAGGTGGTACTTTATCTGCTGACGGGCATCATCACGGCGGAGGCCCTGGGACTGAACACCTCGTCCCTGACGGCGCTGGTATCGGTGCTGACGCTGGGCGTGACCCTGGCGGCGGAGGACATTCTGGGCAACGTGGCCGGCGGTCTGGTGATCCTGACATCCCATCCCTTCAACATCGGCGACGACATCGAGGTGGCGGACACCGCGGGCACGGTGCGGGAGATCACCCTGAACCATACGAAGATCGAGACGCCGGACGGCCAGTTCGTCATGCAGCCCAACAAGGAGCTGTCCTCCAGCCGCATCATCAACTACACGGCCATGGGCCGGCGGCGGGTGGTGCGGACTGTGACCGCCTCCTACGACGCGCCCACCGAGACGGTGAAGGCCGCCTGCCTGGCGGCGGTGGCGGCCACGCCCAATGTGCTGCCGGAGCCTGCGCCGGTGGTGTATCTGACGGAGTACGGCAGCAGCGCCATTGAGTACAGCGTCCGCTGCTGGACCAGGACGGAGGACTACTGGAACGCTTTCTTCGCGCTGAACGAGAACCTGCGCGATGCCTTTGCCGCGGCGGGGGTGGAAATGACCTACGACCACCTGAACGTCCATCTGGTGGAGAGGTGAGCGCCGTTGCCCCCTGCCCCCTTGGCATAGAAAAACACCCCATTTCTTAGTACAGGTATTTTACCATGCCTGTCTAATAAATGGGGTGCTGTTCATTTTTTGGCACGCATCAATACAGATGCAGCTCCGACAGGTAGTGGTCCATGCGGGACAGCCGCTGCTGGGGAAAGACGCCCAGCTGGCGGCTGACCTCGAAGGCGATGGCCTCCACCAGAAAGTTCACACCCAGATAGGAGTTGACAGCGGTGGGACTGGTGAAATCCGCCAGCAGCACGATGTCCGCCCCCACGGCCAGGGGCGCGGTGAGCTTGTCGGTGATAACGATCAGACGGCAGTGGGCGTCCCGGGCGATCTGGGCCAGCACACAGGACATGCGGGAGTAGCGCTCTGCGCCGAAAACCACTACGCAGTCCTGGGGGCCGTAGTCAATGAGGCCCTCCACGCAGCGGGTGTCCGCATCGCAATAGTAGGTGACGCGGTTGATGTACTGGGACAGCAGCACCCCCATATAACGGGCGGAGCCGGAAAAGCCGCGGAAGCCGGAGATAAAGATGTGCTCGCTCTGCAAAAGAAGCTGGGCGGCCCGCTCAAATTTCTCCGGCCGGTTCTTCCGGTACGTCTCCTGCAGCGTCTCCATGGCCAGCTGCAGGCACTGGAACGGGCTGCAGTTCTGGTACTGCTCCAGCTTGCCCTCCACCTGCTGCCGGGGGATGACGTAGCGGCCGTTTTCCATGACCTGAGCCAGCTCCGCCCGCTGGCTCTCCTGTAATTCGCGGAAGCCGCGGTAGCCCAGGGTGCGGCACAGCCGGATGATGGACGTGTCGCTGACGCCCAGCTCCTGGGCGATGTCTCGGGCGGTCATGAAGTACAGCGACTCACTGTGGTCGAGAAAATAGTCGGCGATGCGCTTTTCCGTGCGGGTGAGATCGGCGCTCTGAATGCGCTGCTGCAAGCTGGTGTTCATGGGGCAAAACTCCTTCTGTCACAAAGTCTGCGGCAATTGTTGTTGCTGCAACAACATTATACTGTATATTTTGTAGAAAATGCAACAGCAGCGATGTAAATTGTTGAAAACCTATTGACTTTCTGTCTTATATGAATAAGATGTGAACAAACCTGCCGGAGACCATGATCCTCCACCGTTTTCGGCGGGAATCACCAAAAAAAGGAGAAGATGAGAAATGGAAAATCAAAAGAAGATGCAGTTCTATGGCGGCACCTTCGGCGCGTGCCTGCCGCTGTTGGTGTTCATGGCACTGATGATCACCATTGCAGCCTTGCAGAAGGTCTCTCTGGTCCTGTTCTGCATGGCGGGCTTCGCCGGTCTGTGCACAGCCTTCCTGCTTGCCAAGGACAAGAAGGAATTTGAGAAGGCGGTGGTCGCGGGCCTGAAGAACGATACCCTGTGCGTCATTATCTTCGCGTTCCTGCTGGCCGGCGTCCTCTCCCAGGAGCTGCGCCAGAGCGGTCTGATCCAGGGCCTGACCTGGCTGGTGACGGAGCTGGGTCTCAGCGCCGGCTTCCTGCCGCTGGTGGGCTTCATCATCTGCGCACTGATCTCCACGGCCTGCGGCACCTCCAACGGCGCCATTGTGGCCGTTCTGCCGGTGCTGCTGCCCGTGGCCACCACCGTGGGCGCCAATCCTGCCGTTGTGGTGGGCGCTATCGTCAGCGGCGCCATCTTCGGCGACAACCTGGCCCCCATTTCCGATACCACCATCGCCTCTGCCCTGACTCAGGGCGCTGAGGTCCGCGACGTGGTCCGCACCCGTCTGCCCTACTCCCTGATCGCCGGCGTGGTTTCCGCCGTCCTGTTCGTCATCATCGGCTTCCGCACCTCCGAGGCCGTGACCCTGCCGGAGCTGGTGGACGCCTCCTACGCCAAGACCCTGATCATGCTGGTGATCCCCGTCATCATGATCATCCTGATGCTCAAGGGCTGGAACCTCATCGGCACTCTGATCGTCTGCGACCTGGTGGGCTTCGTGCTGTGCCTGGTGTTTGGCTTTATCGAGCCCGCCAAGATGGTGGATGCCGCCGGTCCCATCGGCGCCGGCCTCACCGGCATGCTGAACGTCATCTGCTTCAGCTTCTTCATGTTCGCCCTGCTGGAGATGCTCACCCGCAGCGGTGTGTTTGACATCATGCTGGGCAAGCTGCATAACGCCAGCAAGACCCCGCGTCAGGCGGAGCTGGTCACCATCCTGATCTGCTTCGTGGGCAGCGTGGCTATCGGCGCGGCTTCCATCACCATCCTGTTCGTGGGCCCGCTGGTCCGCAAGCTGCTGGAGACTCACAACATCGAGCGTACCCGCGGCTCCAACCTGATGGACGGCATCAGCACCGGCTTCGCCGGTCTGGTCCCCTACAACCCCGTGTGCCTGAACGCGGTGAGTCTGGCCATCGCCAGCGGTGTGGTGGGTGAGTCCTTCTCCTTCCTGGACTTCATCCCCTACAACTTCCAGAGCATCATGCTGATCGTCCTGTTCACCCTCAGCGCCATCACCGGCGTGGGCCGCCGCTTCGACAAGCCCCAGGCTGCCAAGTAAACAAATCATTTACAGATAGAATGGAAAAAGGAGATCCCTATGGAAAACTATGAGCATGGTCTGCTGTTTGACCCCGCCCTGTCTGCGGAGATCAAGGAGCGCTTCTGCTATGTGGATGCCGACCCCGAGTTCGGCAAGCGTCTGTTCTTTGAGAACTCCGGCGGCTCCCTGCGCCTGAAGGCGTCTGTGGAGGAGCAGGCCAAGTACCAGGCCTTCCCCGATTGCCCGGAACGCGTACACGCCCGCTCCAAGGAGCTCAAGCGTATCCAGCTGCGGGGCATCGACGATGTGATGCATGTGGTGTTCGGCGCCTCCGGCGGCGCGCTGCTGACGGAGATGACCGCCTCCCAGTGCATGTTCCAGATGGTGGGCGCCATTCTGGAGAACTGCCCGGGTACCAACGCCGTCACCTCCGTGCTGGAGCATCCCTCCGCCTTCGACGCCATGAAGTACTACTGCGAAAAGACTGGCAAGGAGTTCCGTGTGGCTCAGGCCAATCCCAAAACCGGCGGCATCGACCCCGAGGAGATCCGCCGCGTGGTGGACAAGGACACCTGCCTGCTGAGCGTCATGTACGCCTCCAACATCACCGGTACCATCATGGACATGGAGGGCATCGTCCGCGCCGCCCGTGAGATCAACCCCGACATCTACATCGTCACCGACGCGGTGCAGCATGCGCCCCACGCCCCCATGGATGTGGACAAGCTGGGCTTCGACGGCGTGAACTTTGCGCCCTACAAGTTCTTCGGCACCCGCGGCATGGGCTACGGCTACGTGTCCGACCGTGTGGCCAAGCTGCCCCACCGCAAGGTGCTGCAGCGTCCCGAGGAGATCTGGGAGCTGGGTTCTCCCACCCCCGGCAACTTCGCAGCCATGAGTGCCGTGGTAGACTATGTTTGCTGGCTGGGCAGCC
>ERZ825324.4793-NODE-4793-length-10863-cov-2.627406_pt1 | contig 10863 bp, 7 predicted proteins | sample MGYA00519859_ERZ825324 | MGnify/ENA primary metagenome ERZ825324 (study PRJEB31778, sample SAMEA3449198) | human gut metagenome | biome: human gut; feature: human-associated habitat; material: faeces | place: United Kingdom | collected 2010/2012 ... | reverse complement strand
TAAAGAGTTCTGCTGTCTGATACAAGAGGATAAATTGAATTGATAGAACTCACCTTAAATAACATTTTCTATGAAAAAACTGTTCTATTTCGCATGCGCCAGCCTGCTGGCTCTGGGCACCGTCTCGTGCGACGACGACGATGAAGCGCCGGTACGCTCGCTGAGCGCCACTCCGGGAACCCTGACTTTCACGGCGACTCCCGACACCCCCAAGACGATCGATGTCAAGGCCGAGAACGTCAGCTGGAAAGCGACGACCGAGGCGGGCTGGCTGACTCTCAAAAACGCGGAAGGCACGGCCGACGGCACGATCACGGTCGAAGCACAGAGCAATACGACGACCGACCCGCAGAACGCCACGATCGTCATCAAGGCCGAGGGAGTCGACGACGTAACGATCACCGTTACCCAGGATGCCGGCGAGCCCGCGATTACCGAACCGGCCATTATCTGGGACAGAAGCTCGCGCTCGCGGATGAATCTCCAAGGCGACGTGAAAACGGTATCCGTTTTCGGCAACCATCTGGACGACACGTTCATCTACAACCTGACATTCGACGATAACGGCATGCTCTCGTCCTACGACAGAATGAACGGCTCGAAGACGGTCCACTTCACGCTCACCTACGACGGAGAGAACCGCCTGACGAAGATCGCGACGGACGAGTTCGCCATCGATTTGGGCTACGCCGATCACGGGAAATACGTCAGCACGGACAACATATTCACCAACCTCAGCTATAATATGTTCATCACGGATTTCAGCGTATGGCTGCCCCGTTTCATCAAAAACCTGTCGAGTATCACGGCTGCGGATGCCGGATACAGCACCTCGATCGCCATCAACGTATCGGGCGATCAGGGCAATATCGTCTATGACGGGAACGAGGGAAGCGCCACGCCCATCGCTTTCTCCGGCGAGTTCATGTCGGAATATCAGGGCGCAGGCGACTATGCCACCACGGAAACCTTCACCGTCAACCCGGAAAACGGGAATCTTTTGGTCCACCATATCACAGATTTCTTCGGCCCTATGGACCGTAAATACAACGACGACCGGATCAACTCAATTTCGGAGCTGAGCGGAGGCAACATCCAGCAGAAAGCCGTCTACAACGAAAATCTGGATATGACGAGAGTCGAAGACATAGACGACGCAAGCAAGAATTTCGACATCGCATACGAATACGACGAGCACCAGAACTGGATCAAGGCCACCTATTCCGGCGGCTCGCACAACGGCGAGGTGCTCGACAGAACCGTCACCTACTAATCCTTTTCGCAGGAAATACTCAGCCGCCCTGCATGCGAATGCAGGGCAGCTTTATTTAACCGGACGACGCATTCGAAAGAATGCGCAACCAATTCAATTTTAAACATATGACGACCATAAAGAAATATTTCGCGCCGGTTCTGGTCCTTTCCGCTGCCCTGCTGCTGCTCTCGTGCGGCAAGGATGACAACGGAAACGGCGGAGGCAACGGAGGCGGAGAGGGAGGCGATCCCAATCCGCCCGTGCCGACCGAGAAAACGACCGTATGGGACAGCAACAGCCTCCATTTCGCCAAGCTGTTCGGCGAGGTGCAGAAAGTGGACACGCTGTTCGACGGCGTCAACACGGCCCTGTTCGACCGCAACGGCTATATTACCTCGTACAAGATCAAAGGGTACGACGCCGCGAACAACCCGGTGGAATACGCTTTCCAATGCACGTACAATGCCGACAGCCTCGTTACGTCGATCACGAGCGACCAAATGACGGTCACGTTCCTGTACGGCGATCACGGCAAGTACATCGAGGTCGAGCAGGATATTTTCGAATACAACCAGCTCGACTACCTGTACGTTTTCCAGCCCCGGTTCCTGAAAAACCTGACGTCCGTCGTCATCAATGCCCAAGGCCAGCGGCTCGAATTCGGGTTCGAGGTCAGCGGCGACCGGATGACGGTCAAGGCCCCCGACGGCACGGTCTGGTCCGAGACGACCTATGCAGGCGAGTTTCCCGCGCAGCGGGTGACCGAGTACAGCGGCGAGGAATACAAGACGGACGACGAGGGAAACTATGTCAAGGAGGACGGGCAATACGTCAAAGTCAGCTACACGGCCGTAGCGACCGAGACGTTCCAGTTTAACGCCGAGAACGGCAACCTGCTCTCGTACCAGGACGAGGTGGTCAAAACCTTCGAGGATAACACGACCTCGACGAGCCGGACTCAGAACCTGTATAACGACGACCTGTTCAACACGATCGCCCGCGAGGGCAACACGGTCTACACCTACGACGACTTCGGGGAGTATATCCACATCGAGAGCGATATGCTGGTCAGCGACTTCACGATGCAGCGCGACGAGCGGAACAACTGGTACGACCGCACGGAAACGACCGTCCTATTCGGCGATACCTTTACTTTCCGCGACCGACGCAACATCAGCTACTATTAGCGGCCGGCCGCAAAACGACAAATAAAAAAGCGGGACGCGCTGCGTCCCGCTTTTTATTATTCCGGCATGATCCGCCCGTCTTCGTCAACCGTTCCGATTCGCAACGGTTCCCGTTTTTCTCGAAAAAAACCGTACATCGGGCACCGTACCCGAAAAAACGCGGACCCTTCGCTCCGATTCGGTCCGCACCGGGCCTCCGGCGATTCTCTCGCGGCATCCGCCGCAAGCTCGGACATCCCCGCGACTTCCGCCCGCCGGCGTTCCGGCATATCCGACAACCGATTGCATACCTTATCGTACCGGTTTTCGAGTTCCATATGTTTCCGGTTTCTTCGTATGAAACCGCTCCCGACGGAAGAGACTTTTCATTGGCAGCGGCCCGACCGGATACGCACCCTGCGGGCGCAAGCCACAGCCAGCAGATACGGAAATTCCGGATGCTAACATACTCGGCACATGGAAGTTACATAATCGTCATCCGACAATCGGGGAAAAGACTTTCACACCGGCTACTCCACGTTCCCTTCTGCCCTCTATACCGAAAGCGGACGTATCGTCTTGTTGCGTCCCTTTCCGGACATCTCCGAAACCCGTGTTCCAAAGCGAACCCCGCTCCAGCCAAACCGCATATTCCGGAGGCTCCGATGTTTCTACTGCTGGAGCAACTTCTTCACCGCTTCGGAAATCGCGCGGCCGTCGGCACGGCCGGCCAACTGCTTCGTAGCGACGCCCATCACCTTACCCATGTCGGACGGCGCTTTGGCTCCCACCTGTTCGATAATGGCTTTCAGAGCGCTCTCCAGCTCGACCCCGCTCATCTGAGCAGGCAGGAAACCTTCGAGTTCGGCGGCTTCGGCCAGTTCGTTCTCGGCCAGTTCGGGACGACCGCTTTCGGTATAGACGGCGGCCGACTCGCGGCGCTGCTTGACCAGCTTCTGGACGATTTTCAGCACGGCGCCGTCGGCTATCGTTTCGGAGCCGTCGGCCGTCTTGGCCAGCAGGATTTCGGACTTGACGGCCCGCAGCGCGGTCAGGCGCACTTTTTCCTTGGCGAGCATAGCGGCCTTGATTTCATCGTTGATCTGTTTTTCGAGACTCATGGCATCTTCGTTATTGATCGTTTTACGCAAAGTTAGCAAATTTTCCCCGAACAACGGTCCGCAAGAACGGCACATCGCAGTTGGGCCGCCGTTTGCCCAAGCGAGGAAATATGTTATTTTTGTACCGTAGAACTAACCCCAAAACGAATGAACCGAAAACTTTTCGCCCTGATCTTCGCCGGACTGTGCGCATTTCCGGCCCTTCTGACCGGAGGCGACGCTCCGGAACGAACGATCACCGTCTTGTGGAAAAATGCTCCGGCCGAGGTCTCCCTGCAAGCCGAAAACGGCCGGATAGGCTCCGTCCGCGCCGTCCGGGGACAGGCGACCCGTCGAAAGGACGCGCTCCGCTTCGCGCCGGGCGCCGAAGCCGCCATCGCCTGCCGGATCGACAGCGCGCGAACGCAAGCCGGCCCCGAATCGACGCTGATTCACGTCCGGGCCGGCAGCAGCTCGTTCTCCTTCTTCCTGCGGGACGTCGGCTCCGAGAACCCGATCTACATCCCGGCCTACGGCACGATCGTACTGCCCGGAGGAGACGACCGAAGCTACGACGAAGCGGAAAACGACATCCTGTCGAGAAAAAATCTGACCAAGATCCAGCGGATCGAGCGCGAGCCGGAAACGTCCTTCGCGTCGGCCTCGGCCCGGACACGCCGCTCCAACGTCCCGATCTGGCTGGGACTGAGCCGCGACATGCGGATGTTCGAGATCGCCGAGGAACTCGAGGACACCTATCTGGACGAGAAAGTGATCAAGCCGATGAACTCCTCTTCGGCCGTCGTATTGCCCGAAACGTCTCCGACCCATATCGAATACCGCTACGCGCTGGGACGCGGCGTGGGCGTCATGGACAATATCCGCCGAAGACTCGAGGACGGAGTGCTGCCGATCTATCACTCGGAAATGACCGACGACGACATCGTCTACCGCAGCACGTCGTTCGTGTCGCTCGCCGGAACGCCTCTGAACGAGCGAACGGTGCGGGGCACGCACTACCTGATTTCCGACCGGCACTCCGCCGGCCGGGTATTCACCGACGAACAGTCGAAGCAACTGGAGCAAGTACAACGGCAAGACACGGCCGCCAAACCGCTCGTAGCGCTGTATATCCGGACGATCGCGGAAAACACGGGCTCCGTCCCGCGTTACGCATGGTTCAAGGCGCCGCGTCCGTCGGCCGCCTACCGCTTCGACGGCGGGCGGGGCTACACCGGCTTTTCGGAAAACCGCATAAGCTGCATATCCAAAGTGGACGGGAAAGCCCTGCATGAAGAAGAAACCGCCATACTGCTCCAGCCCGGCCAACGGATAGAAATCGATTTTCTCATCCCGCACGAGCCGGTTTCGGCCGAAACGGCCGATGCGCTGACCCGGGAGAACTTTTCCGACCGGCAAGTCGAATGCAAGGCCTACTGGCAGAAAAAACTCGACCGGGCCGCCCGCATCCGGCTGCCCGAAAAGCGAATCGACGAGATGCTCCGGGCCGGCCTGCTCCATCTCGACCTGATTACGTTCGGGACGGAACCCGACGGAACGCTGGCCGCAAACGTGGGCGTATACTCGCCCATCGGCACCGAAAGCGCCCCGATCATTCAGTTCTACGCTTCGATGGGACTGGAGCAGCAGGCCAAACGGGCGCTGAACTACTTTCTGGACACCCAGCAGCCCGACGGGAACATCGAAAACTATAACGGCTACACGGTCGAAACGGGAGCGGCGCTGTGGTCAGTCGGCGAATATTTCCGCTACACGCGCGACCGGGCATGGATCGAGCAGATACGCCCCAAGCTACTCAAAGCCTGCGACTACCTGATGCGCTGGCGGGCCAAAAGTTTCGACGAAAAGCTGCGCGGCAAGGGCTACGGCATGATCGACGGCAAGGTGGCCGACCCGGAAGATCCTTTCCACCAGTTCATGCTCAACGGATACGGCTATCTGGGACTGAGCCGGATGGCCGAAACGCTGGGTGCCATCGACCCCGCCTGCGGCGACAGTCTCCGCCGCGAGGCCGAGGCATGGAGACAGGACGTCAGGGAGTCGTTTTTCCAGTCGCTGGCCCGGTCGCCCGTCGTACCGCTGGGCGACGGCACATGGTGCCCCACCGCCGCTCCATGGGCAGAGGCCCCGGGCCCCCGCCTGCTGTTCCTGAAAAACGAGAAGTTCCGCTCGCACGGAACCTTCACCGTCCCCGACGGACTGCTCGGCCCGATGTATCTGGTATTCTGCGAGGTGATCGAACCCGACGAGCCGGCGGCGCGCATGTTGCTCGACTACCACAGCGAGCTGATGTTTCAGGAAAACTCGGCCTTCAGCCAACCCTATTACAGCCGCCACAACTGGTATCAGGCCAAAACGGACATGGTCAAACCGTTCCTGAGCACATATTACCACACGGTAGCCCCCCATGCCGACCGGCAGACCTATACGTTCTGGGAACACATGTACAAGCTGTCGGCCCACAAGACCCACGAGGAGGCCAACTTCCTGATGGAAACCCGCTGGATGCTCTACATGGAGGATGCCGACACGCTGCATTTGTTCCGGGTCGCTCCCCGGGCCTGGTTCGCCGACGGCGAGCGGATCGACCTCGAAGGCGTCCGGAGTTATTTCGGACGGATCGACGCCCGGGTTCGCTCCCATGTCGGCGAGGGATACATCGAGGCGACCGTCACGTGCGACCCGGAGCGGAAACCGTCGCGGTTGGCGGTTCGCCTGCCGCATCCTCAGGGCAAAAAACCCGTCCGGGTAACCGGCGGCCGGTATGACGAGACGACGGAGTCGGTCCTCATCGACGACTTCGACGGCGAAGCCTCGATCCGCCTCGAATACTGATCGCGACTTGCCGGTAGCGACCGAATGCAATCCCCGCTCTCGTAAAGAGCGGGGATTCGTCGTATAAAGCGGTTCGGAATATCTGCTACGGACGGTCCGTCACGGGGGAAACGCGCCCTCGCCACGACAGTCGTATAGGCCCCATAGACCCGTGCCTATACAATACGGCGAAACCCGGCGGACACATCGTCGGCCTGCGCGGGAAAGCAGCCATAGAAACGGACCCAGAAAACACGGGGACGACAAAAACGGCAGGACAATTCGAGCAGCCGCTCGAGCTGCAACCGCGCTTACGCAAGATCTTTCTCACTGATTGTCATTCGGTAGTATTCACTGCTGGTACCGAATCTCCGCATACGCTCACTAAAGGACCATATCGGCCGAAAAGCGGTCCGAATCGCAGGCAACGATTCGGCAGATACTCCCGCGCCCGTCGTTTCCGGTCCTTATCCTTTCAGAGCCCCTTTTTGTCAGCAGCCCGCTTTCGGCAACGACTTCGGTATGACGAGAGATGCGCGGTCACCGGACACGGCAATACGCCTCGGGAAAATCGGCGTAAGCCCCGGCCCTCATCGCCCCGAATTGCCGACGAAACCGATATGGTAGCGAGGCAGCCTTATCACGCCTCAACACCGTTTCTGTCCGGCAAGGTCTGACCAGATCCGGCGGCGGCCTGCCTCACGCTCCGACGGCCGAGACGGCAGGAACCGTCCTATAGCGGAACCGCAGGAGGCAAGAGTACGACTGGCTTCTATTTCCGATACGAGACTCGCCGCCGGCTTTACCCGACGGACAAGACACGCCCGCCGTCCGCGCGGCTTCTTCCATCCGACCGAAGCCGGGACCGCCCCCTTGCGGCCGAACCGAACAGCCGGCAGCCGCTCCCCGGACCGTAAGACCGTACCGATGCCGGCCGAACAAAGCCACAAAGCGCCGTGCGAAAATCACCGATAGCTTCCGAGCCTCCGCGCCAAACGACGCGAGGAAACGCCTCCCTTTCGTCACGCGCCAAGCCCGGATTGCAGCGAAACAATAAAAGCCGTAGCTTATCGCTACGGCTTTCTGTCCGAAACGGCTCGAAGATAAGCCGGAGTTATTGCGCTTTCGCCATGCTAAATTCCATAGACATCGGCTCGAAATTCGGAATAGACACGTCCGCTCCCTCCTCGTCCTGGACGGAAATCTGCATTACCGTCAGCGTGAACTTCAGATTAGAGGTCTCGAGTTCATAATCTCCGACATCCTCCGCTGAGATCCGGCTTTCGATATTCAGTACGGCAGGCTCCGCATCCGGACTTTCCGACGGAACGGGCACCGTGGCTTTCAACGGTTCGGGAGCCATTCTGAAAGAAACGCTATCCTGAGCCTCGCTGAGCGCCGGAGTATAGCCTACGCTGTATTTTATGTCGCCCAGCATTTCGACAATCGCCGGCGCCTCCTCCTCTCCATAGAGAGAAACAATGATGTCCTTCACGGGGAAAGCATCGAAATAAATCGTATCCCTGTCCACTTTGACACTCACCTCGGCTCCTTCGGAGGTTCCGCCTTCGCTGCTCTCCGTTTTCTCGTTGTGGGTGACCTCCGCCGTCCGCACGGTACCGACATAATTCCCGTACATATCGCTGGCAGAGGGAAGCGTTCCTCCGCCTCCGTTATCATCATCGCACGATGCGAATCCTACTGTTCCGACCACGAGCAAGGCTGCCGCGAGCAAACTGCTGGCTTGAATTTTCGTATTCATAAGAATTTTTCTTATACCTTAAATTAAAATACAATTACAGTTAAGCAGTCGACTGTCTTGGAATTCCGAATAAATAGATGTTCGGATAAATCCGAACGTTGCATCCTTTTCAACCGTTTGTAACAAATTACATAAAATAATATCGGAACTTCCGCTTATCCTAACGCCTTCCATATTCACGTCCTGCGGCGCGAGGCTATGTTCGACCGGCAATTTACATTCCCGACGCATGGATCCGCCGGAAATTTTCGCCCGCCAACGGGCCGTATCCGTCAATGACCCGCGCCCGACAGCTCCCCTCATAGAACAACGCGCGCCTCCGGCTCGGGATTAGCGGGAAACAGGATGCAATCGGACGCGTGAAAACGCATCCGACAAGACAAAACGTTCCCAAACGGGAACAAAATGTGTACTTAATATCGGATTTTCGGACTCGATTCCGTTTTTCCGGCCATGCAAAACGACCGGCAAAAGACTGTTTTTCAACGAAAAAACAAAAAAGGCGTACTTTTGTACGCCATTCTTGTGAACCAGCCGGGGCTCGAACCCGGGACCCCAACATTAAAAGTGTTGTGCTCTACCAGCTGAGCTACTGATTCTCCGTTTTTTTCGGTGGTGCAAAGATAACCAGTTTTTTCGTTAAACCAAAAAAATCATGTTCCAAATAGAGACGAGACCCTCTCGCGGCACCTTTTCGCCCGGCATCGGCGGATCGACACGTCACGGCAGTATGCCGATCGCGGCATCGGCGGATCGACACGTCACGGCAGTATGCCGATCGCGGCATCGACCGCTCCGAACCGTTGTTCTCGAGCGTTTCCAGACCGACGATCACGGTCATCAGTTCCACGCGGTCATTCGTCGTCAACCGGAAATCGGCGCTGAGCTCCTTGCGGTACGGCCCGCTCATCAGCACGATCCCGAATCCCCCGGGACCGGGATTTCCGAGCGACGAGCCGTCGGTATACATCGTTATTTTCGACATAATCTGCTTTCGACATAAAAAAGAGGGTTCTCGAACCCTCCTTTTATAAAGAATACGAATCTGGCGGCCTGCGGACGCGCTACTTGTGCGACTCGCCTTTCGCCTCGATGCAGAGCGTGGCGTGCGGCACGATCCGCAGACGCTCCTTGGGAATCAGCTTGCCCGTTTCGCGACAAATCCCGTATGTCTTGTTCTCGACGCGGACGAGCGCCGCCTCCAGATGCTGGATAAATTTCAATTGCCTTTGCGCCAGCCTTCCCGATTCCTCCTTGGACAACGTAGCGGCCCCTTCCTCCAATACCTTGAACGTAGGAGAGGTATCCTCTATGTCATTGCTGGAAGTGTGCGTAATCGTGGAACGTAGCAAATCGTAGTCAGCCTTTGCCTTCGCCAGCTTCTCCAGTATGATCTGCTTGAACTCTTGGAGCTCCTCGTCAGAATACCGCGTTTTTTCATTCTCAGACATGGCCTTGCATTTTAGTTGTTCGGTGATAAAAATAGCGCTATTTTATGAATAAACAAACTATTTCGCACGGCTCCGCGAATAATGCCGGACAGGCTATGCCTTTTCGACCGACAAACCGACTTTCAGATCGTCGATCTCGATCTCCTGCGCCCCGGGCATCGCCGACGCATCGGCCATAGCGACCGAAACGGCCAACGTCTGCGCGGCAATGTAGTCGCCGAACGATTCGACCGCCCCGGCAAGCGCCTCGTGGCGCCCGATCGTCACGCGGATCTTGTCCGTCACGTCGAAGCCGCTCTCCTTGCGAATGTTCTGGATGCGGTTCACCAATTCCCGTGCCACACCTTCGCGCCGCAGTTCCTCTGTCACAGTGATATCCATAGCAACGGTCAGTTTGCCCTCCGTAGCCACCAGCCATCCCGGCATATCCTCCGACGTGATGTCGAAATCGGCTGCGGTAGCCTCGACCCGCACGCCGTCGACATCGGCCGTCCAACGGTCCGTACGCTCCAGTTGCGCGATGTCGGCCTGCGAGAAAGCGGCGACCAAAGCCGAGATCCGCTTCATCTGCTTCCCGTAGCGGGGCCCCAGCGTCTTGAAGTTCGGCTTGATGCGCTTGGTGATAACGCCCGTCGTATCCTCGATGAACTCGAGCCGCTTGACGTTCACCTCGCTCAGGATCAGGCTCTCGACCGCCGCGATATGCTCCTTGAGCGCCGGGTCGAGCACCGGAACGACGATTCTCGACAGCGGCTGACGCACTTTGATACCCACTTTGCGCCTCAGGGCGAGCACCATCGACGAAACCTTCTGAGCCAGCGACATCTTCTCTTCCAGATCGGCATCGACCAGCGACGGGTCGCTCGACGGGAAGTCGCTCAGGTGGACCGACGCGTCGCCGTGACGGCCGCTGACGGCATTCAGGTCCGTAAATATCCGATCCGTAATGAACGGCGCGAACGGAGCGGCCAATTGCGCTACGGTCTCGAGGCAGGCGTACAGCGTCTGATAGGCCGCCAGCTTGTCGCGCGTCAGTCCGCCGCCCCAGAACCGTTTGCGGTTCAGCCGCACGTACCAGTTCGACAGGTTCTCGCAGACGAACTCCTGAATCGCGCGGGCGGCGGGAGTCGGATCGTAGGACTCGAGCGAATCGGTCACCGTGCGCACGAGCGTATGAAGCAGCGAGATGATCCAACGGTCGATCTCGGGACGCTCCGCCACAGGCACTTCGGGCTCCGCCCCGGTGAAGGAGTCGATGTTGGCATAAAGCGCGAAAAAGCTGTACGTATTGTAA
>ERZ825324.4792-NODE-4792-length-10865-cov-4.043663_pt1 | contig 10865 bp, 7 predicted proteins | sample MGYA00519859_ERZ825324 | MGnify/ENA primary metagenome ERZ825324 (study PRJEB31778, sample SAMEA3449198) | human gut metagenome | biome: human gut; feature: human-associated habitat; material: faeces | place: United Kingdom | collected 2010/2012 ... | reverse complement strand
GGTTATGTTATATCTGTTTTGGATGGAGTGCTATCAGGTGCCGGGCTTTCAGTCGGATATGCCGGACTATGTGAATAAGGTGGCAGGTATTGCGGGAAATTATGAGTTTCCCTATCCGATCCTGTTCTGGACAGCCAGACTTTCCGCCTGGCTGATCGGAGCGAAAGCGGCCATGGCCATCACCACCGCGCTGTTCAATCTGGCAGCGGTAGTGATCACAAAATATTATATGAACCGGGAGATCCGGAAAGTAAGTCATTATGATGACTTAACTCAGGGAAGACAGGCTATGACGGACATTCTTGTGACCCTGCTTGTCTTTTCGCTATTTTTGCTTTCTAACCTGTATTCTCCCAAGAATACAGCTTTTTTCGGCTTTGATTATGCGTATCGCTGTATGGGGATTTATACGCCGAATCCTTTCTGGAATGCTACTTATCTGGCCACAAGACCTTTTGCGATTATCTGCTTTTTTGAGACGGTGAAGGTGCTGTCGGAATATCAGAAGGATTTTCAGTGGAAGAACTGTACGCTGTTTGCAGTCAGCCTCCTGCTGACGACCATGACCAAACCGAGCTTCACTATGGTGGTGGTGCCTCTGATCGGTCTGATCCTCCTGATTCAGCTGATCGTAAGCAGAGGAAAAAGTTTTCGCAATGCCTTCTGTCTGTGTGTGACCATGATCCCCACAGGAATTGCCCTGCTGTACCAGTTTTCCGGAATTTTCACCGGGACGAATGCCATGGGAGAGGAGACAGGCATCGCCATCGGCTTTGCCAAAGTATGGAGCAATTATTCCAAAAGCATTCCTTTAAGTATTATCATGGGAATGGCATTGCCCATCGGCGTACTTTTCCTGAATCTGGTATTTGATTTCAAAAATGTAAAGTCCAACAGATATTACTGGTTTGCATGGCTGAATTATCTTATGGGTACAGTAATGTTCCTGATCTTCTATGAAAAAGGATTCCGCATGATGCATGCCAACTTTTCCTGGGGCTATATGCACGGCATGTTCTTTGTCTTCCTGATGACGTTGATCGTCATGGTGCGGAATATCAGGGAGTGGTGGAAGAGCTGGAAGGTGATCTTCGTCGTGGGCGAGATCGCGGTATTCTGCTACCATCTGGTGTGTGGTGTGAATTTCCTGATGTATGCCGTCCTGGGCAACGATCTGGCGGGATTTTAGTAAAAATGATTTGAAAAGGCAGACAAGATACCATCTTGCTGCGAGTTACATAGAATAATAAAAGAAAGGAGAGTGTTTCATGAATTTAAGCATTGTAGCCGGTCTTCTGATTCCGTTTCTGGGAACGACTGCAGGGGCAGCCTGCGTGTTTTTCCTGAAAAAACAGATTGGCGGCAATATTCAGAGAATATTTACCGGATTCGCTGCCGGTGTCATGGTGGCAGCTTCGGTGTGGTCTTTGCTGATACCGGCCATGGATATGTGCGAAGAGATGGGGAAGCTTGCATTTCTTCCCGCAGTGATCGGATTCCTGATCGGTATTGTTTTTTTGTTGTTCATCGATAGCATGGTACCCCATCTGCATGTGGGAAGCGATGCACCGGAAGGCCATAAGAGCAGTCTGAACCGCACAGCCATGCTGATGCTGGCGGTGACCATTCACAATTTTCCCGAAGGTGCGGCGTGTGGTGCTATTTTCGCCGGAGTGTTAAACGGGGACGGAACTGTTACGATGGCGGGAGCCCTGACGCTGGCCATCGGTATCGCCATTCAGAATTTCCCGGAGGGAGCCATTATTTCCCTGCCTCTTCGGAGTGAAGGAAATAAGAGAGGAAAGTCCTTTGCCTTAGGCGTATTGTCGGGAGCAGTGGAACCGGTGGGAGCAATCCTGGCCATTGCACTGGCAAGCATTGTGACACCTATTTTACCCTATATGCTGGCTTTTGCAGCCGGAGCCATGATCTATGTGGTCGTGGAGGAACTGATTCCGGAAGCCAGTGAGGGAGAGCATTCCAACCTGGGAACCATTGCCTTTGCGATTGGTTTTGCGTTGATGATGATGTTGGATGTGGCACTGGGATAATGTGTACAGTGTAATATTTGCAAAAGCAAAGTGAGAACAGCAGGAAGGATGTACGGGAATGTCCGTGGAAAATGAAAAAGAAATACAACAGCTGAAAAACCGGATCCGTGAACTGGCAGACAAATCCTACAACCAGAACCAGTACACATTTACCGGATTCTTAGGACTGGCGGAGCAGGATGCCCTGTGGCAGGTGGAACGGGAAGTGAAGTTCGCAGGGATCACCTTATACGGCGGCAGGGAAGAGGCAGAGCGGAAGCTCCTTCGCTTCGGCAGTGAGGCGGAGCTGGGCTATGAACAGCCCTTTCCTATCTGCTGTATCCGGATCAGACCTCTATCCGCGAAATTTGCAGACAAGCTGTCCCACAGGGATTATCTGGGGGCACTGATGAACCTGGGTATTGAACGCAGCACCATCGGTGATATCCTGCCGGGAGAGGGCGAAGCATTTTTGTTCTGTCTGGATACCATTGCAGAATTTATCTGTGACAATCTGGAGCAGATCCGCCACACCCACGTGAAGTGTGAGGTGGTGGATGTGGCGGCAGAAGTACCGCAGGAAGAACCGGTGCGTCAGGTCATTCAGGTGGCAAGTCCACGTGTTGATGCTGTCATTTCCAAGGTATATAATAAATCCAGAAGTGACTGCCTGGAGCTGTTCCGGGTGGGAAAGGTATATGTGAACGGCAGGCTGTGTGAAAATAATTCCAAGCCCCTGGAGGCGGGGGATGTGGTAAATGCCAGAGGCTACGGTAAATTCCGCATAAGTGGAGAACCCCATGCCACGAGGAAGGGGAAGCTTGCCATAGAGGCTGAGGTATATCCGTAGCGGTTCGGTCATGAGATGACAGTTACCTTGCTCGTAAGGAAAAAACGAAGACGTGAAGGAGGTTAAACAGTGTATCATTATACTGCGATCCAATGGCTATTTTTCTTTTATTTTTATTGCTTTTTCGGCTGGTGTTTTGAATCCACCTATGTATCCCTGAAAAGCAGGAAGCTGGTCAACCGTGGTTTCTGCCGCGGACCGTTTCTGCCGCTGTATGGAAGTGGAGCCATCATGATGCTGGTGGTGTCCATGCCGTTTCAGGACAATCTGGTGCTGGTTTACATCGCCGGATGTATCGGGGCTACGGTGCTGGAGTATGTCACAGGCGTGACCATGGAGGCATTATTTAAAGTCAGATACTGGGACTATTCCAAGAATAAGTTCAATTTCCAGGGACATATCTGTCTGGGGTCCTCGCTCGCATGGGGAGGTCTGACGATCCTGATGACGGAGTTTATCCATAAGCCCATTGAACATCTGGTATTGTCCATTCCGGACAGCATCCTCACTCCTGTGACACTGGTGCTGACGGCGCTGATCGGTGCGGATTTCGCATTATCCTTCAAGGCAGCCCTGGATCTGCGGGATGTACTGGAGAAGATGGAGAAGGCAAAAGAAGATATGCTGCGGATCCAGAAACGGCTGGATGTCATTATTGCTGTGACCAGTGAAGATCTGGAGAACCGCAGGGAAGGCTTCAGTGATAGCCTGGCACAGAAGAAGGAAGACTTTACTGCAAGTATTACCACCAGAGTGGAGGACCTGAAGTCCAACATTGAGGGCAAGCTGGAGAGCTTCCGCACTTCCGCACAGAAATCTCCCAATCAGTATTTGGAGAGCGTGAAGAACGAGGTAGCCGAGTTGCGGCAGAAGTACACCAGAAGCGTGGCAGACAGAGAGAATGTCAGCAGCTTACGAGATTTCTTCCAGCGTGACATGATCCGTTCCAATCCGACCATGAGTTCCGAGAAGTTCAAGGAAGCTCTGGAAGAACTGAAAGAGCACTCCAATAAGAAAAATGAATAAAAAGCAGAAAAAGCATGTCTGTGATGCCCGTTTCAGGGGGCGGAAGGGCATGCTTTTTTGCACATGGAAAATGAGAAAAAAAGGAAAAATAGGAAGAAATAGTATTGACAATATAGCGGGGGGGGGTAAACTAAATAACGGTAAAAATAAAATCCATAACATTATACTTAGGAGGAATGAGATAATGAAAAAGAAATTAATCATTGCCGCAGCCATTGCATTTGCAGTATTTGCAGTTCCTTACGGCAGCAGTGCACTGTCTACCGTATCTGTAGCAAGTGAGAATAATACGGTGGTTACACCGACCCCTGCACCGAGCACCAAACCGGTAGAAGAGGTAAAGAATGCGGTAGATGCTATTGATGCATCCAAGATTACTGATGCGGCATCTGCAGATAATGCGGCAGTTGCTTTGATAAAGATCGGTTCTCAGGATCTGAAGGAAGCAATGAATGCAGGACAGGATACTGTTAATGATGTTGCAGCCATCGAAGCAGCATACAAAAAGGCAAAGGGAATTAAGGATACTACTCTTGCTAACTCCGGCGCTGTAAAGGCTGTAGGCATTGTTGGTGCAGCATTTGTTGCTCCTGACACAACACTGAGTGTAGAAGCACCGGCGGCTACACCTGAGATTACTTCTTCTACATACGCAGTAACTTCTACTCCCGTATATGTAGAAATCAGCCTGAAGGCTGGTACTTATTCAGTTGAATCTCTGCCTATTCCCGTAGCAGTTACCATTGAGACTCCTGCAGGTGTAGATGGTAATAAGGCAGTGATTTTCCACTTTGTAAATGGTGGACTGGAAGAAATCAAGCCTATTTACAATGCTTCCGCAAACACTTTGACCTTTACTGTAAATCACTTCTCCACTTTTGCTATTGCAGAAGCTAATAATACCGCAACAGCAGAAGGTACTGACAACGCATTTGGAAGATATCGTGACAATGTGGCAAGCGAGATCGCTAATGCCAAGGACGGTGCTACCGTTAAGATCAGCAGAGACAAGAATATCAATGCTCTGCCCAACGATATCATGCAGGCTCTGTACAAGAAGCAGACGGTAGCTCTGGAGCTGGAGTACACCTTCGAAGGCAACGAGTATACGGTAACCATCCCTGCCGGTAAGGCAGAAGACAATGCTATCGAATGGTATGGTCCTCTGTACCTGCAGATGCGTTACGGCAAATAAGTAACCGTAAGGAAATGAAATAACCGGGAAATATAAGGCACTCTTCAGTCAATGAGGGGTGCCTTGTTTTTCAGTCTGAAGGATAATGTAAGCTATGAAGAAACAGGAACAAAATACAAAAGAGACCGTGAGCATGCTGGTTTATGGGTATCTGGTGATTCTTTTTGCCGGTTTACCGCTGTATATGCAGAACAAGCTGGTGATGATCGGAAATGCAAAATATTTGTTTTTCCGGAATACTACGCTGGTGCTGGGGGCTTTTGTGGTGCTGGCTGTGCTGTGGCAGGGGATCCGGGGAGAACGGACAACGAAACGGACGTGGAAGAAAACGGATGTGTTTATGCTGTTGTATCTGGTGTCTGCAATCTTTTCTTATGGAATCAGTCCCTGCAGGGAGGATGTCCTTTTAGGGTATCCCGGCTGGTATATGGGGCTGGTGACCCAGGGACTGCTGGTAGGAATCTATTTTGCGGTATCCCGGTATTATGACGGCAGCAGAAGTATCTGGTGGATTGCCGGGATCACAGCGGGAATCGTGGCACTGATCGGACTGTTGAACCGTCTGGACATCGATGTGCTGGGAACTTTCCGCGGAATGGAAAACGGAGAATGGAACCGGACCCAGCTGTTGTCCACCATCGGTAACAACAACTGGTATGCAGGCTATATCAGTGTGACGGCAGGTATCTCTCTGGCAGCTGCTTTTATGGGAAAACGGCAGGTCAGAGTACTGGGGATGATTGGGAGCTTTGTGTTTTTTGCATCGGCCATTACTTCCAACAGTACTACAGCTATACTGGCAGCCTGCGGATTAAGCCTGCTGTTACTGTTGCTTTCTCTGCGGAAGAGAGGCCGGCTGCTGCGGGCGTTGGAGATCCTGATGCTTTTACCGCTTTCGGTATTTATGGTCAGGATGTTTTTGCTGTTACATCTGACCGGCCTGGTGCTGGCAGGGGATGCCGAAAAAAGACTCTTTTTTACCCCGGCCTGGTATGTGGTGTTTGTTGTGGAAGTGGCGGTATATCTGATTTTGCAGCTGCGGGAGAGACAGGAGAGAAGTGACCGGCTGGAGAGCGGCCGGGTTTTTCGGACCGTTGTGGGGCTTGCGGTTGCGGTGACGCTGGCGGCACTGCTTCTTGGCTGTCTGCTGGTGGCGGGATATCTGCCCGGCAGTGATAAAGTGTCGGAAGTTGCCAACGGCCGACTGGCACTGTGGAAGGTCACGATTCTTACTTACGGAAAAGAGGGACTCCTGTTTCAGATATTCGGTATGGGCCCTGACAGCTTCTATTATGCGCTCTATCAATGGGGCAGTGACGCCATGGACTGGATCAACCGGGGACTTCTGGACAACAATATCTATTCCAATGCCCACAACGAATGGCTGACCCTCCTGGTACAGCAGGGAATTCTGGGAGTCATTGCCTACGGTGGAATCTTCCTCACCGCATTCCGGAACCTTCGAATCTCCGCAACCAGGGATCCCCGGGCACTTGCAGTTTTCCTCGGCCTCACCGGCTATTTGATCTGCTCACTGTTCACTTTTCAACATGTGTTGTCCACACCCTTTGCCTTTGCTCTTCTGGGAATGGCAGAGGGTGTTTTATGTAAAGTCATCTTAATAAAGTTTTAAAGGTTTTTCCTGTTTTTTATTAATCTGTTATCTGCTACAATAAATTCATCAGCGGGACATCTGTGGACAAAGCAGATGTTCTGGCAGCGTAAGGGAAAGCTCCTTGCGCAGGAAGTGTCCGGGCTGCAGCCACCGGCACAGAAATGAGGGAGAGTATGTACAATATATTGATCTGTGATGATGAGAAGGATATCGTAAACGCGTTAAAGATATACTTAAATGACACCAATTATCATTTTCTGGAGGCTTTTGACGGCGAGGAAGCCGTACATATGGTAGAGACGAATGAGGTGCATCTGGTACTGATGGATATTATGATGCCGAAGCTGGACGGCATACAGGCGATGATCAGGATCCGGGAGAAGAGTAATGTCCCGGTGATCCTGCTGACAGCCAAGGGTGAGGATTCCGACAAGGTACTGGGACTTACGGTAGGAGCGGATGACTATATCACGAAGCCGTTTAATCCCATCGAAGTATCCGCCAGAGTCAAATCCCAACTGCGTCGCTATATGCAGCTGGGTGGAGGTACTGTCCGGCCGGATGTGATAAGAGTCGGTGGTATCGAACTGGATGACAAGGAGAAAAGCGTGATGCTGGACGGCGAGCCGGTGGCGCTGACGCCCACGGAGTACGAGATCTTAAAGCTTCTGATCCAGAATCCGGGACAGGTATTTTCCCCGAAGGAGATCTATACCAGAATCTGGAACGACCTGCCTCTGGGCAGCGAGAATACCGTGGCGGTACATATCCGGCATTTACGGGAAAAGTTGGAAATCAATCCGGCAGAACCCAGATACTTAAAAGTAGTCTGGGGACAGGGATACAAATGTGAGAAGCAGGGATAAGAGCAGGCAGGAGAGCGGAGCAGCTTGGGGAAATAAGGAGACAGGAATATGGATAACATGGAAGAAAACAGCAGGAGCACAGAACAGGACAGAGTGGCAAATCCGGTGGAAGAAACAGTGAGTACGACGGTAGAACCAGCATTGTCAGAGAATAAAAGGGAACGGAAAAAAAGAGAAAAAGCCGAGAAAAAAAAGAATGCACCGGCACAGGGAAACAGCCTGTTGGGCAGCACACTGGCAAAGATCATGGCATTTGTCCTGATGATCGCTGCCGCAATTGCGGGGGTGCTTGGACTCTATGGTACCTGCATGCTTGCAGACAGTGGAGCGTATTCCTCCGGCAAAATGATGTTTATCCATGATCAGCTGTTGTACCGGCAGGTCAATCAGGATCTGTATCGGATACGCGACTGGTATGAGAATGAGAGCTTGCAGACCATGGAAGCTTATTGCAGGCAGCGGAACATCTGGGTAAAGGTGGAGAGCTACGATCTGGATACGGATGAATTCCTGGGAGAATGGAAGAACGAGGATTATGTAGACAAGACAAATGATCTGACTTACCGGCTGGAGTCTCAGGTGCAGCATAGGAATGATAACACCTATATCAACACAGAAACTTCCTCTGTCTCTGATAGTTATGAAAGTTATGGAAGCTCTGATATCATGGAGCTTGAACCATCTGTCAATACCGGGTCTGATGTGGAAAGCATGACGGCAGCGGAGCAGGAAGCCCTTTCCTCCGGCAATCTGGAGAAATATCTGGATCTGGGGGACAGCGTATCCTTAGGTGGAGAGATTTATGTGCCGGTTGAACGGGCGGAACAATATGCAAAATGGATGATCGAGGATGCCTTAAGTGAGACAGAACGGCTGCAGGAAGAGGCTGCAGAGGAAGCATTAGCAGAGCGTAACAAGCGTATTGTGGTTACCCTGACAGCGAATCCCAGCCTGCCGAAGGAAGATGAATATGCCCTGATCTATCATCAGGCAGAGCAGCTTTATGATAACCGAAATGTGATCCCCGTGGTATGCTGTGCGGGAACGGTACTGGCATTCTTATGCTTTATTTTCCTGTTGTGCAGTGCCGGACATAAGAATGGCAGGGAGGGTATTACTCCCAGTGCAATCCATGAGATCCACCTGGATGTGTATACAGTGGTCGTTGCCGTTGGAGCTTTTACCGGTCTGTACCTGGCTTTTGGATGGATCGGTATGAACCCAAGTATGATCAATCTGATCGTGCTGATGGTACTGTTTGCGGCAGAGGTGATATGGTGCACCCTGTACTTCATGGAGCTGGCCATCCGCCTGAAAATGGGAAAATGGTGGCAGAATACGATCCTGTATAGAGTGTTCCGGTTCTTCGGAAGATTCTGCAAGAGAGTTTTCCGCGGTATTGTGAAATTGATCCGTGGGATTCCTATGGTATGGAGAACAGCACTTTTGTGCCTTGCAGTCTGCGTGGTAGAGTTTTTCGGTTTAATGCTGTTTTATAATAATACAGATGTATTACTCTTTTTCTGGGCCATAGAGAAATTTATTCTGTGCGGTGCGATTACTTTTGTCGCATTGATGTGCAAAGAACTGCAGGAGGGCAGTGAAGCATTAGCGGACGGAGACCTGAATCATAAGCTGGATACCTCCCATATGGTATTGTCCTTCAAGGAGCACGGAGAGAACCTGAACCGCATCGGCGAGGGGATTTCCGCAGCCGTGGAACAGAGGATGAAAAGCGAACATTTAAAGACGGAGCTCATTACCAATGTCTCCCATGACATTAAGACACCACTGACTTCCATTATCAATTATGCGGATCTCATCGGAAAAGAAGTGGAAGAGAACGACGCAGTCACAGGGAACAGCCTGACGGATCCGGATTCTGAAAAGAAACAGCGGATCTCGGAGTATGCGGAAGTGTTGTTACGCCAGTCCAAGAAGTTGAAAAAACTGTTGGACGATCTGCTGGAGGCTTCCAAAGCCACCACAGGCAATCTGGAAGTACACCCGGAAGTCTGCGATGTATCGGTACTGTTGTCACAGGCGGCGGGGGAATACGAGCAGCGATTCTCTGACAAGAAGCTGGAAACTATCGTAAAACAGCCGGAGGAGACCGTAAAGGTCATGGCGGACGGCAGGCATCTGTGGAGAGTGTTTGACAATCTGCTGAATAATATTTACAAATATGCCCAGGCAGGCAGCCGCGTCTACCTGAACGTGGAGCATGACGGTCAGGATGTGAGAATCATTTTCCGGAATATGTCAGCCTTCCCGCTGGAGATGTCACCGGAGGAACTGGAAGAGCGGTTCACCAGAGGAGACAAATCCCGCCACATGGAGGGCAACGGTCTGGGATTATCCATAGCCAAGAGCCTGACGGAACTGCAGAATGGTGATATGCAGATTGTCACGGACGGCGACTTGTTCAAGGTGGTGATCACTCTGCCAGAGACAGAGTAACAGTTGTTCGTTGGATTCGTTGGGTTTACGAATGTAAGTATGTGACAGTACGGATAAGATTTGTAAATTTTCTAAAAATAGTATTGACAAAATAGAAAATAGAGATTATTCTAAGACACATAAACAACATTCATAAGTTTACCAAACCTGTGAGGAAGAGTAGTAAGCCTTAGGGAATTTTACAGAGAGCCGTGGATGGTGGGATCACGGTAAAGGAACTTTCGCCGAATGGACTTCCGAGGCTGGCCCGAGAACAGATCAGTTTTAGGCGTCAGCGGGATTCGGACCCGTTATCAAGCCGATGGATATGATAGTATCCAGAGAGAGTGGACACAATTCGCAGGAATTGTCAAATTGAGTGGCACCACGATGATGAGCAAGAGCTTATTACCGTCTCAAGTGTATAGCAATATACATTTGAGGCGGTTTTTTGTTATGAAAGTCTTTCAATCCACATGACGCTTGTATGCAAATACGAATGTGGGTACAGATGCGAAAGCATCTGGCTTTCATGACAGTGAAAGGTTCAGTAATCTTATGAGCAAACTATTTTATGGTATGCGCTGCATATCATGGTACGCAGGACGTACAGAAAGCGAGGAATAAGATTATGAAGAAGAGAATTTTGGCAGCAGTATTAACCGCAGTTATGGCAATGGGTGCCCTCACCGGATGTGGCAGCACAGGAAGCAAGGATAACTACACCATCGGTATTATGCAGTACGCCGTACACGGATCTTTGGATAACTGTCGTGAAGGATTTTTACAGGGACTTGCCGAAGAAGGTATCGTAGAGGGTGAGAACCTGACGATCGAATATGTC
>ERZ825324.4789-NODE-4789-length-10869-cov-3.574718_pt1 | contig 10869 bp, 10 predicted proteins | sample MGYA00519859_ERZ825324 | MGnify/ENA primary metagenome ERZ825324 (study PRJEB31778, sample SAMEA3449198) | human gut metagenome | biome: human gut; feature: human-associated habitat; material: faeces | place: United Kingdom | collected 2010/2012 ... | reverse complement strand
TACCAGAACGATATGAGTTCTTAAAGGGACAGCATGATGATATCGTTCTTGCAGAGAAGAATCTGTTAGATGTGATCGAGAAATTGAATGTATCCATGCAGGAACAGTTCAATACGAAGTTCAAAGAGATCCAGGTTATGTTCGACAAAGTCTTTAAAGAGCTGTTCGGTGGTGGACGAGGCGCATTGGAACTGGTCGACGATACCAATCTGTTAGAGACCGGTATCCGTATCATTGCGGCTGTGCAATGATACGGATACCAAAAATTACAGAACATGATGCAGCTTTCCGGTGGTGAAAAGTCACTGACTGCGATTGCACTGTTATTTGCGATCCAGAGTCTGAAACCATCACCATTCTGTCTGCTGGACGAGATCGAAGCAGCACTGGATGATTCAAATGTAAGACGATTTGCACAGTATCTGAACCGACTGACAAAGGACACACAGTTTATTGTCATTTCACATAGAAAGGGAACCATGGAAGCAGCCGATATCCTGTATGGTATTACGATGCAGGAAAAGGGTGTATCCACTCTGGTATCCGTAAATCTGATCGAGAACGATCTGGACAAATAAGGAGGTACAAGCTATGGCTGAGGAAAAGAAGGGATTTTTCAAACGATTAAAAGAAGGACTCAGTAAGACAAGAAATAGTATCGTAGACAGTTTTTCTTCCGTGTTCGGAGCATCCCATATTGATGATGATTTTTATGAAGAACTGGAAGAGACATTCATCATGGCTGATATGGGATATGAGACAACGGAAAAGGTGATTGAGAACCTGAAAGAACGTGTCAAGGAGGCCAGGATCAAAGAACCTGCGGCATGCAAGGAACTGATCATCAATATCATAAGAGATCAGATGATGGTGGATGAAAGTGCATATGATTTTGAAAAGAAAAAATCAGTTATACTTGTGATCGGTGTAAATGGTGTCGGTAAGACAACTACGATCGGTAAGCTGGCGGCCCAGTATAAGAAGAGCGGTAAAAAGGTTCTGATCGCAGCTGCTGATACATTCCGTGCAGCCGCGATCGATCAGTTAAAGACCTGGGCGGATCGTGCAGGTGTAGAGATGATCTCTCATAATGAGGGTGCAGATCCTGCGGCAGTTGTATACGATGCGGTATCTGCTGCAAAGGCAAGAAATACCGATATCTTATTGATCGATACAGCCGGAAGACTTCATAATAAAAAGAACCTGATGGATGAGCTGGCTAAGATGCGCCGCATCATTTCCAGAGATTATCCGGATGCAAATGTAGAATCCCTGATCGTGTTAGATGGAACGACCGGACAGAATGCATTAGAGCAGGCAAGACAGTTCAGCAATGTAACGGAGATTGATGGTATCGTGATCACAAAGTTAGACGGTACAGCCAAGGGTGGTATCGCGATTGCAATTCAGGCAGAATTGAATGTCCCGGTTAAATTTATCGGAATCGGTGAGAAGATTGACGACTTACAGCGTTTTGATCCGTCCGCATATGTGGAAGCACTGTTCTCAGGCTTTGACGAAGACCGAAGCGAGCTTGACATTCTTATGGATGGAGCTGATCTATAATTATGAAAATAGTGCAGTTTATTATAGTAGCTGTTTGGAAATAAAAAAGATATGACAATGGTGGATGATAACTGTCTGAATATGAAATACAGAAAAAGGAGACTGACAATGGCAGAAGAACTTACATTAGAGAAATTTGAAGAGGCATATAATATAATTAAAAAAGTTGTTTTACCAACAAAGCTGGTAGAGAGCGAATATTACAGCAACCTGACAGGAAATAAAGTATTTTTTAAACCGGAAAATATGCAGCTTACCGGAGCATATAAAATCCGTGGAGCATATTACAAGATCAGTACGCTGACAGACGAAGAAAGGCAGAAGGGTCTGATCACTGCATCAGCCGGAAATCATGCACAGGGTGTTGCATATGCAGCAAAAGCATATGGGGTAAAAGCAACAATCGTTATGCCATCGTCAACTCCTCTAATCAAAGTAAACCGAACCAAATCATATGGAGCAGAGGTTATCTTATATGGAGATGTATACGATGAATCCTGCGCATATGCATTAGAGCTTGCAGAAGATAAGGGTTATACCTTTATTCATCCATTCGATGATCTGGATGTTGCGACCGGACAGGGCTCTGTTGCAATGGAGATCATCAAGGAGCTTCCGTTTGTAGATTATATTCTTGTTCCGATCGGTGGTGGCGGACTGGCTACCGGTGTATCTACACTTGCCAAGATGATGAATCCGAATATCAAAGTGATCGGTGTAGAACCCGCAGGTGCAAATTGTATGCAGGTTTCTTTGAAAAATAAGAAAGTAACGACACTTCCAATGGTAGACACGATCGCAGATGGTACGGCAGTTAAGACTCCGGGATCAAAGATCTTCCCATACATTCAGAAGAATCTGGATGGCATCATCACCGTAGAGGATAATGAGCTGATCGTCTGCTTCCTTGATATGCTTGAAAATCATAAGATGTTGGTTGAGAACTCCGGCCTGCTTACCGTTGCGGCCTTAAAGCATCTGAATGTGAAAGGACAGAAGGTTGTCAGCATCTTAAGTGGCGGTAATATGGATATGATCACATTTGCATCCTTAGTACAGCACGGATTGATTGCCAGAAGCCGTATCTTCACAGTTTCAACCTTGCTTCCGGATAAGCCGGGCGCGTTGATGAATATTTCCAAGATCATTGCAGATTTACAGGGAAATATCATCAAACTGGAGCATAACCAGTTCGTATCGATCAACCGTAATTCGGCAGTTGAACTTGTGATCACACTGGAAGCATTTGGTCCGGAACATAAGCAGCTGATCATTAATACGCTTGCAGAACATGGTTACAGACCAAAGGAAAAAATGACAACAGGAATTTATAATTAATGATAAATGTAACTGTAAACGGAACAGAACAGATCAAATGTAATAAAGGAGATAATTTGTATCAGGTATTGACTGCGGCAGGACATGTCTTTGCAGGAAACTGCGGCATGAAAGGACGCTGTAACCGGTGTCTGGTATGGAATCAGGATACTGGCAGTTTTGTAAAAAGCTGCCAGTACATTGTAGATAGGGATATCTCGATACGGCTGGAGGAAGAACAGCTTACCGGTATCACAGGGCATAAGATGAATCTGCCAACCGAACAGAGAAAGAAGTCTGTTACTTCCGCATATGGCATTGCCATTGACATCGGTACGACTACGATCGGTATGGAGCTTGTGGATCTGAACGAGAAAGCGGTTAAATGCTCATTCAGTACGCTTAACTCACAAATTGCGACAGGTGCTGATGTCGTAGCGAGGATTCAGGCGGCAGATACAAAGGAAGGTCTGGAGCATCTGCGGTCACTTTTGTTTTCGGATATTCAAAAGGGTGTTGACCATATGCTTATAAATACGCCGAAAGCTGTAGATCATATCCGCAGATATGTTCTGGCAGGAAATGCAACGATGCTTTCGATCGCAGAAGGGCTTACGACAGAGAATCTGTTTGGATACCCGTTTACACTTAAGAATTCGGATATCCGGGTGATAGAACAGAATGACTTTATCGCTTCTCCATCTTTTGAGAATGCGGCTTCGGATGTTATCTGTCTGCCGAATATTGCGGCATTTTCCGGCGCAGATATTGCAGCAGGCGCAGTTGCCGCAGAGATTGATCGAGATTTCTCATATCGTATGCTGATTGATCTTGGAACAAACGGGGAGATCATTCTCTGTAATAAGGAATACGGAGTGGCGACCTCTGCTGCCTGTGGTTCGGCGTTTGAAGGATGTTTTCGAACAGCAAATATATTCGGATCGAATATATTTGACATGCTGGCATTACTGTTAAAACGGGGACAGATGGATGCAGATGGAGTGCTTGCGGAACCATATTTTGAATCCGGTATCTCGATGGGTAACAATATGAAGATCGACATGGAGACGATCCGGGCATTTCAGCTTGGAAAATCAGCGATCCTTTCAGGAATTCTGATGCTTGTAAGAGAGATCGGTATTGAATTTTCCGATATCGCTGAAGTCTGTATTGCGGGAGGTTTTGGATTTCATCTGAATCTGACAAATGCAGTTACACTGGGACTATTTCCGCAGAGCTTTCAGGGAAAAATGAAGGTTCTTGGTAATACTTCACTTGAGGGTGCATATTTGTCCTTGATTGAACCGGGTTTTATTGATACAATAAACAGGTTTAAAGAGAAGATACGTTATGTGGATCTGAGTAATCGTTCGGATTTTAATACAATATATATCGAGCATCTGCCGTTTCGGACATATTAGACCGGAATATGTATGGAAGATAGAATAAGCTGATATCCTGAAAGCTTTTTCATACATTTTGGAGATGTAGAGTTGAGGCGTAGAATATGGATTTACTGAGTATCGCCAGCGGTAGCAGCGGGAACTGCTATTATGTAGGCAGCGAAGAGACACATCTGCTTGTAGATGCAGGTGTGAGTGGTAAGAAAATTGAATCAGCGTTAAATGAGATCGACCGAAAGCCTTCGGATCTGAATGGAATCCTTGTGACACATGAGCATATCGATCATGTGAAAGGACTGGGCGTTATGGCGAGGAAGCATGGCATACCGATCTATACAACTGGGGGAACGATCTCAGAGATTAAGAAAATGTCATCCGTTGGAACGATTGATGACAGCTTGTTCCATGAGATCGAACCGGATGAACCATTCTTTATCAACGATCTGTCGATCGATGCATCAGCGATCTGGCACGATGCTGCTGATCCGGTATGTTACAGTATCAGTGACGGAAAAAGTAAATTTTCCATTGCAACAGATATGGGGAATTATGATGAATATGTTGTAAATAAATTAAAGAATTCCGATATCATGGTGATCGAAGCAAATCATGATATACGGATGCTTCAGGCGGGACCGTATCCGTATTATCTGAAGCAACGTATTCTGGGAAACCGCGGACATCTGTCTAACGAGCGTTCCGGGCAGTTGATAAAGGCGTTGTTAAACAGCCATATCAAAGCAATCCTGCTTGGTCACCTGAGTAAGGAAAATAATTTTGAAGAGCTGGCATATGAAACGGTAAAGCTTGAGCTTTCAGATAATGAATATGCATCGGATGTCAGGGAATTCGGTCTAGAGGTAGCGAGGCGCGACCGGCCCGGTGCTTTGCTCACAGTCGGAAATTAATAATAATGAATTGTTTTTCAGTCAAAAATACTATTTGAAGAAGATTCTTTTGCATATCAAAAGAATTAATTATAAAACCAAATAAATGGTGATATATAGGAGGATACATACATCATGAAAAAAAGAATTATTACAGTAGTTGGTAAAGACAGCATCGGAATCACAGCAAAGGTCTGTGTATACCTTGCAGAGAACAGTGTCAATATCCTTGATATTGCACAGACAATTGTAGGCGGGTACTTCAATATGATGATGGTCGTTGATATACAGGAATCTTCAAAGTCAACAGAAATTATCGCAAATGAGCTGAAAGAGATCGGTGATGAGATCGGTGTACAGATTAAGGTACAGCATGAGAAGATCTTTGAAACCATGCACAGAATCTAAGATTTAGAATAGAAATAGGCGAAAAGAGGTCACACTATGATTAGTATAAATGAAGTAATTGAAACCAATGCCATGATCAGCAAGATGAATCTGGATGTCAGAACGATCACAATGGGTATCAGCCTGTTAGACTGCGTTGGTGCGGATGTAGGAGAAACCTGTGAGAAGATCTACACCAAGATCACAACAAAGGCAAAGGATCTTGTATTTATCGGAAATGATATCGGAAGAAAATATGGTATTCCGATCGTAAATAAAAGAATCTCGATCACACCGATCGCATTGATCGGAAGCTCTGTTTGTAAGTCAACAGATGATTATGTAACGATCGCAAAGACCTTGGATAAGGCTGCAGATGCCGTAGGCGTAAACTTTATCGGTGGTTATTCCGCTCTTGTATGTAAGGGCATGACTCCATCCGATGAGCTTCTTATCCGTTCCATTCCGGAAGCACTTGCATGTACCGGTAAGGTATGCAGTTCTGTAAATGTTGGTTCTACAAAGACCGGTATCGATATGGATGCTGTAAAACTGATCGGTGAAATGGTAAAAGAGACAGCAGAGCTTACAAAAGAGGAAGATTCCCTTGGATGCTGTAAGTTCGTAGTATTCTGTAATGCACCGGATGATAACCCGTTTATGGCAGGTGCATTCCACGGTGTTACTGAGGGCGATTGCGTTATCAATGTCGGCGTCAGCGGTCCCGGTGTTGTTAAGAGTGCATTGGAAGAAGTTCGTGGTGAGAACTTTGAGGTTCTTTGTGAAACGATCAAGAAGACAGCATTTAAAGTTACAAGAGTTGGACAGCTTGTTGCAAAGGAAGCATCCGAGCGTCTCGGTGTTCCGTTTGGTATCGTAGATCTGTCACTTGCACCTACACCTGCAATCGGAGACAGTGTCGGTGAGATCCTTGAGGAGATCGGTCTGGAATATGCCGGTGCTCCGGGAACTACAGCAGCACTTGCCTTATTAAATGATCAGGTAAAGAAGGGCGGCGTTATGGCTTCTTCTTATGTTGGTGGTTTAAGCGGTGCATTTATCCCTGTCAGCGAAGATCAGCGTATGATCGATGCTGTATCAGCAGGAGCACTTTCCCTTGAGAAATTAGAGGCAATGACCTGTGTATGTTCAGTTGGACTTGATATGATCGCAATTCCCGGTGATACATCAGCGGCTACCATTTCCGGTATCATTGCAGATGAGATGGCACTCGGTATGATCAATCAGAAGACAACGGCTGTACGTCTGATCCCTGTTATCGGTAAGGGTGTTGGTGATCAGGCTGAATTTGGTGGACTGCTTGGCTATGCGCCGATCATGCCGGTCAACCGGTTTTCATGTGAAAAATTTATTAACCGTGGAGGCAGAATCCCTGCGCCTATCCACAGTTTCAAGAACTAATATAAATAACGGAGAACAAAATGAGAAAGCTTGCATTATCAGATGAGATTTTAATGAGTATCGAAAAACCTGCCAGATATATCGGAGGGGAATATAACAGTGTCATGAAGGACAAGGAACAAGTCGATGTCAGATTTTGCATGTGTTTCCCGGATGTGTACGAGATCGGAATGTCCCATCTCGGCATCCAGATTTTATATGACATGTTCAACCGGAGAGAAGATACCTGGTGTGAACGTGTCTATTCTCCGTGGCCGGATCTGCATAAAGTTATGAAAGAACAGCACATTCCGTTATTTGCCCTGGAATCTCAAGATCCTTTAAAAGAGTTTGATTTTCTTGGAATCACTCTTCAGTATGAGATGTGTTATACGAATATTTTACAGGTGCTTGATCTGGCTGAGATACCGATCTGGTCGAAGAACCGGAAAAAAGGGGATCCGATCGTGATCGCAGGTGGTCCCTGTTCTTACAATCCGGAACCGATCGCTGATTTCTTTGATATTTTTTATATCGGAGAGGGCGAGACGGTGTATGGTGATCTGATCGAATTATATAAGATCTATAAACATTCCGATATGACAAGAGAAGAATTCCTGATCAAGGTGTCACAGATTCCGGGGCTTTATGTGCCGGCTCTTTATGATGTTACTTATCATGAGGATGGAACGATCGCATCCTTTGGGCCAAAATATGAAGGCGTTCCAAAGACGATTCTGAAGCAGGTAGTTACGGATATGTCATCTGCTGTCTATCCGGAGAAGCCGGTTGTTTCTTATATGAAGGTTACACAGGACCGTGTTGTATTAGAGATCATGCGTGGCTGTATCCGTGGATGTCGGTTCTGTCAGGCGGGTATGATCTATCGTCCGACCAGACCGAAGGATGTAAACGTACTGAAGCATTATGCAGAGGCTATGTTAGACAATACCGGTCAGGAGGAGATTACCTTCAGTTCGCTTAGTTCCAGTGATTATCAGTCACTTCCTGAGCTTACGGACTGTCTGATCGAGAAGATGGACAACAATCATGTCAATATCTCCCTGCCATCTCTCAGAATCGATGCATTTTCCCTTGATGTTATGCAGAAGATTCAGGATATCAAGAAGAATTCCCTGACATTTGCACCGGAAGCCGGAACACAGCGATTAAGAGATGTTATAAATAAAGGTCTGACGAAAGAGAATATATTAAACGGTTCGTTACAGGCGTTCCTTGGTGGCTGGAATAAGGTCAAGCTGTACTTTATGATGGGACTTCCGACAGAGACTTATGATGATATTACAGGTATTGCAGACCTCTCAGAGGAGATCAGTGAACTGTATTTTGCAAATATACCAAAAGAAAAACGGGATGGCCGTGTCATGGTATCGGCTTCCGCATCTTATTTCGTACCAAAGCCATTTACACCATTCCAGTGGGCGCCGATGATAACACCGGAGGAATTCCAGAAACGTGCGTATTTTGTAAAAGATAAATTCCGCGAAGCAAAGAACCACAAGAGTCTGAAATTCGCATACCACGAAGCGGATATCACGATCTTAGAAGGTTTGCTTGCCAGAGGTGACCGCAAGCTCTGTCAGGTGATCTACGATGTCTATCAGTCAGGACAGATCTTTGATGCGTGGACGGAATATTTTGATAAATCAAATTGGGACAATGCGCTTGAAAAAAATCATATTGATATCGGCTTCTATACCTATCGTGACAGAAGTGTAGATGAGATCCTTCCGTGGGATTTCATAGATATCGGAGTGACAAGAAAGTTTATGGAAAAGGAATGGGAGCGCGCACAGGCAGAGGTCGTTACACCAAACTGCCGGATGCAGTGTTCCGGCTGCGGCGCAGCGAAGTTTGGAGGAGGTGTTTGTTTTGAAAATAAGAATTAAATACTCCAAGCTTGGGAATCTGAAATTTATCGGTCATCTGGATGTCATGCGATATTTCCAGAAGGAGATCCGTCGGGCGAAGCTGGATATCAGTTATTCCAAAGGTTATTCTCCGCATCAGATCATTTCATTTGCAGCTCCGCTTGCACTTGGGATTACATCGGATGGTGAATATTTTGACGCAGAATTTAATTCTGTGACAACTTCGACTGAGATGATTGAAGCTTTAAATGCGGTATCCGTTGATGAGATACATGTTACGAAATGTGTGCAGATCCCGGAGGATGCAAAGAATGCTATGTCGATTGTTGCTGCATCGGATTATGAGATCACATTTCGGGAGCAGAATGATCTAAGCGAAAAGCTGCTTGCTTCTGTGGATGAACTGAATAAACAGGACGAGATCATTGTATTAAAGAAAACAAAAAAGAGTGAAAAAGAAGAAAATATCCGTCCGGGTATTTTAAAGCTGGAACGGAGAGGTGACGGTATCTACATGCTGTTACAGACAGGAAGTGTCTATAATCTGAAACCGGAATTAGTGGTAAAGGCATTATATGACCTTTGTGGTGAGACCTATGATTTCTTCCGAATCTATATTCACCGACTGGAAACTTATTATGACAAAGATGGCTCATTACAGCCGCTTTATATGGCAGGTGAAGAATTCTGATGAATAAGCTTGTAATAACAAATTATGAAGATCATATACTGGAAGCGGTTTATTCGGATGGGAAACTGTCAGATCTGATGTTATTTGACCGTCAGTCCATTTTATCGAATATCTATGTCGGCAAGGTAGAAAATATCGTGGCCAATATTGACGCTGCTTTTGTCGATATCGGCACAGGGCTTCCATGCTATTACAGCATCAGTGATAATAAACATATATTTTTAAATGCAAAAAAAGATTCTGTGTTAAAAGCTGGAGATGAGATCCTTGTGCAGGTGAGCAAGGACGCGATCAAGACAAAGAATCCGGTCGCCACATCAGAGATCGAGTTAAAGACAGAAAATCTGCTTGTAAATACATCAGGCAGGATCGGTATATCCGGAAAGATCCGGAAGAAAGAGACAAGAGATCATCTGCACCAACTGGCGAAGAGAGTATTGCCGGATGGATTTGGCTGTATCTTGCGGACAGTATGTCAGGAACTGCTGGACGAAGCAATATTGTCTGATTTGAATGAACTATCCAAACAATTAAAACAGATCATACAGACAGCAAAGACCAGAACCTGTTATTCCTGTCTGTATAAGAATGATGCAGAATATCTCGATTATTTTATATTAAAGCATAATGCCGGACTTCAAGAGATCGTAACAGATCAGAAGCTGGTATTTGATGAATTTGCAATGTATCTGTCGGAAAAACAGATCACGGATGTGAAGCTTACCATGTATAATGATAAGAACTGTAATCTGTTGACTTTATATAATCTACCAAGAGATCTGGAAAATCTGAAAAAGGAAAGGGTATGGATGAAGTCGGGTGCCTACCTGGTGATCGAACAGACGGAGGCAATGGTCGTGATCGATGTAAATACCGGTAAATCGGTCGATAAACATTCCTTTGAGGAGCATCTGCTCCGTATCAATTCTGAAGCGGCAGTAGAGGTGTGCAGACAGTTAAGATTGCGGAATCTGTCGGGGATCATTGTAGTTGATTTTATAAATATGAAGCAGCCGGGCTCGATGGATGTTATAAAAGATATTCTCGAACAGGAGCTTGCAAAGGATTCTGTTCCTGCAGCATTTGTGGATGTTACTAAGCTTTCCCTGGTGGAACTGACCCGAAAAAAAATTCGCAAATCGTTGAAAGAACAGTTGACAAAATAAAACCAAAATGGTAAAGTGTACTAGTGTGCCGCACAGTGAGGTATAAGTTTGCATATTTTTATGCGACACCACAACTGGCGAGTTTGATTAAGGAGGTAAACCCTATGTACGCAATTATAGCAACAGGCGGTAAGCAGTACAAGGTAGCTGAAGGAGACG
>ERZ825324.4786-NODE-4786-length-10877-cov-2.983737_pt1 | contig 10877 bp, 7 predicted proteins | sample MGYA00519859_ERZ825324 | MGnify/ENA primary metagenome ERZ825324 (study PRJEB31778, sample SAMEA3449198) | human gut metagenome | biome: human gut; feature: human-associated habitat; material: faeces | place: United Kingdom | collected 2010/2012 ... | reverse complement strand
TTTTTGTTCTTTGTCAGAGAGCTTTTCAAGGCTTCCGGCTTGGCCGGTCGGAATAATTCCGTGGTGTGCAGATATTTTTTTATCATTCCAAACAGCAGATTTAATCTGAAGGTTGCATTGCCTAATTAACGGAAGAAACTTGGGAAGTGTTTTAGCAATTGCGGTTAAAACGGTTTTAGATTCTTCCCATTGAGACTCCGGTAAATACTGGCAATCCGAACGAGGATAGCTCGCTAACTTGTGAGTTTCATATAACGATTGGCAAGTATCCAGGGTTTCTTGGGCAGAAAAACCATATTTGCTGCTGGCCTCGAGCTGAATGTCTGCTAAAGAAAATACTTTTGGCTGAGTTTTCTGTTTGATTTCTTTGGAAAAAGATAGAACCTTTGCTGTTTTTTGATTCTGTAAGCGGCTGACGAGACTCTTTGCGACCGTTCCGTCGATCAGTCTCCTTTCTTCGTCTAACCCACTTTGTCCGTTTTTTGGTATCCACGAGGCAGAAAAAACAGTGCTGCCGTTTGAGACTGTGCATTTGATGGTAAAAAATGGAATGGGCTTAAAGTTTCTAATATCTTGGTCTCGTTTTGCTACAAGCGATAAAGTAGGGGTCTGTACTCTTCCAACAGCGATCAGAGTTCTTTCTCCGGACAATGCTTTTTTAAGCGTCAACGCTCTTGTTAAGTTCATTCCAAGAAGCCAATCCGCCCTGCTTCTGCCCAAGGCAGCAAGTTTCATGCCTTCATATTTGCTGTTCGGTTCAATTTTAGTAAGGCTCTTTCGGATGGAAGCTGAATCCTGCGCAGATACTAAAAAGCGTTGGACAGTCTTTTTATATTTGAAATGCTCTAGGATTTCGTCTACCAAAAGCTGACCTTCCCTGTCCGGGTCTCCCGCATTGACTACGATATCGGCTTTTGTCAAAAGGTCTTTGATGACTTTGAGTTGAGCCTTTACGCCTTTATCCTTTTTCGGCTGAAGAATCCATTTTTGAGGAAAGATCGGGAGATCTTGAACACGCCAAATCTTATTTCCCTTTTTTCCCACAGGAATGTCTTCAGGAAGGTACGCATCCGGTTCTGCCTGTTCCAACAGGTGCCCGAAGCACCATGTTACGTAAATGTTGTTTTTGCAAAGCACCGCGCCATTGAGTTTTTTTACAGTCCCCAATTCGTTGATGATCGCTTTGGCAACAGACGGTTTTTCAGCAATGAATACTTTTATTGTCATTTTTATGGATCAAAGAAGGGAGCGCCGCATGGCGCTCCGGAGATGAGGTTAACGATCAAGTTCAGGGGTCTGGGATTTTCCAGCCTTCTTTTCAGGGGCTCTAAATTTTATGGATTCGATTCCCAGTTGATTTAGGCATAAGGCGATGCTTTTTGCCTTGATCACTTTGTTCTCATACTGCTTTCCGTCTTTTTCAAAATTTTCGGTTGTTAAGGAACCTCGAACATCCAGGCGCATTGATTTTTGAAGCAGTTTTGCCATATTTTCTGCTGTTGCACCGAAATACTGAAGCTTGTAGAAATCAGGTTCTTTTCGTTCAAAAGAACCGTCCGCCTTCTTTTCAAAGTTTGGATGATAGGTTAGGACTTCCAGAACTTTCGTTTCTTTTCCGGCATGAGGGCCTTTAGTAGGAAAAATACTGGTGCACTTGGGTTCGCCCAATACAACCAGAGATTCAGAAAAATCTTGATATTTGCTTGTCATAAGCTAACTCCTTATTTGAGGGTGGAAAAATGCCGCTTGAATTCGCCGGAAGTTGTCTGCGTTTTCTTACGACGGTATAAATTTCGAATGTCCTTTAACGGGGAAGTCTGTTTCTTTTTAGGAGAGGCAGAAGGCGTGGAAGCGGGCGGTTTATCAGTCGGAGTCTCGAAAATTGCCTCTAAATTTTCATCTTCCTTTTCCGGCCCTTCCGTTTTTTTATCGAGGCTCGAGGAAGGTTCTTCGTTTACTGGGGCTGGATCAAAAGAAGGCTGCTGCAACGAAATATCTTCCGGCTCTTGTGCAGGCTCTTTTTCTTGTTCTTCAGTAGGTATATCTACCCCGTCAAACAAATCGCTGATTGTCTTGTCCAGATCTTCAGAAGTTTCACCATCGTCTTTATTACCGTTTATTTTTTCCGGCAGTTGATTCAACTGCTGCTTAGATAGGTCTAACTTAGGAGCGTGTTGGATAGCAGAAAGATTGAACCGATTCGCAGCAATTTTGGTAAAAGAAGCTTCAACATAGTTTTGGATTTGCTCATTACTCCAATCTGAATCCGGCGTTTCGGCAAGTTCTTTTGGAATTTCCGGAAGCTCGTTGACTCCGGCAATTTTTCTTGAGTCTTCTTCTGTCAGCTCTGTGGCCAATACCTTGTTCACTCTTTCGTCTAATGACGCAGTGAAGGTTTCAACGTCCTGCACAGGTACAAAAGGAGTTTCCCAGCGTTGTCTGCACTCAAAGTTCGGGTCTTCGTAATAGCGGATTTTTTGACAAAGAATAGGTTTTGCAGAACCTTTATTAAGTACAACAATTTCTTTTTTATCTCCGATTCCTTTTATTTCCTGAGGGAGCAGAAGAGAGCGTCTTTGATCTGATTCACTGGTTGATGTTGAACCTTTTCCTTTAGAGGTTGATTTGGACTTAACCGTTTGTGTACCCAGCATCTCACTGTACTCGTTTGCTAAAGATTGTTGAGTAGGATTGGGGGCATACATGATGAGTAGAGAGTGATTGGCCCTAATCGTTTCAGCATCGTCTTTCCCGTAGGCGCTTGCCAACTGAGTCATGCTTTGAATAATCGTCAGCAGACGCATGTTGTAACCGGCCATATACGCGATTGCCTGACTGATCATCGGGACTCTGCCGATTGAAGTCATCTCATCTAACAGAACCAAACATTGATACTTGAGGCTTTTGTCTTGTTCCGGAAGTTTCTTAGTGTTCAAATTAAGCAGCTGATCAAAAAATAAATTGACCAGTACCCGGGCTTCCTTAAGTTTGTTCGGCTCGATCTTGAGGTAAATGCTCATTTTCTTTCGACGAACGTCTCTCAGATCGAAATCGTTAGCACTCGTGGCAAGATCAACCCGAGCATTGGCAAAACCGAGAAGAGGTGTTCCGAACGTGCTGACAATGCCTGACAGAGTATTTTCTGAATTACTAAAAACTCTGTTTAATGCTTCAATACAACGGTTGGAATAGGGATGGCCGGCGTCTTGTGCATCCTTAAGTTTTTTTGTTAATGAGTCTTTTAATCCTGCTGCTGATGACTCCCTGAGAATTTGTCCCAAAGTTTTAGGAATGCCCGGCGTTTCTAATACGTAAAGACATAATCCGCGGAACAGATCTTTAGCGTTTTCGCTCCAGAATTTATCTCCGTTTGACTCAGAGTTATAAAGCGCCGTGGCAATGGCGTCGATATCTCCGACGCGATCAACTTCGTTGGAACTAATGTATTCCAATGGGTTGTACCGATGAGTTTTTCCTTCAGGATCGAAAGGAGCAAAAAGGTAAACTTCCTGACCGTGAGCCGCTCGGTATCCGGATGTAATATCGAAGTTCTCTCCCTTAATGTCCAAAATAACAAGACTGTCGCTGTAATTAAGGCAATTCGGAATAACAACGCCGACACCTTTACCGGACCGTGTCGGGGCGGCTAAAAGAACAAACTCTGTTCCGCCGTAATTAAGGTATCTTCCGTTATGTTTGCCAACCAAGATGGTTTTATCCAATCCGTCCGGAGGATTGATAAGCCCGTATTTTTGAACCTCCGTGTTGCTGGCAAAAGCCGCATCCCCATGTAAACTTCTTTTTCCGGCTTTAATTTTGATAGCGATTGCAACGGCTGCGGTAATCAGCCAAGGAGCAAGCAGACAGCCGAGGATAGCCGCCTTGATGAAACTCCTATTGCTGTCCCGATACATCATCCAGTATTGAAATATTGTCCAAGGACGGCATATTTCAAGGGGGAGGCGAAAAATCTTGAGGAATAAAAATCCTGAAATCTCAAAGAATAAAACAGCTAAGAGAAGGCAGCCGATGATTCCGACGGCAACCTTGATAATTTTTTTATTTCTAGGCTGACTCATTTGGTGGTTCCTTATGATTTGAGCCTGGCCGGCTTAAACCAAATATCCGTGATATGGCGTCCGATGCCTTTTTTATCGTTATGGATGTGGACAACCACATCTATGACGTCTTGGAGGTAACGATTGATTTGTTCTGTTGTCATCGTTTTAGCGTCTTCAGCTTGCTGTACTTTCAGAGCAAGGTACTTGAAGACATCCTCACAGCTGCCTGCATGACAACTGGTGATCGAGCCGCCGTGTCCGGAAAGACAGATGTTTAAAAAATCAAAAGTTTCGGGCCCTCGAAGTTCCGCTAATAGAATTCGATCCGGCTTCATTCGCAGACAAGAACGCATCAGAGAGGCAGCCGTTACGTTTGAATTACGTTTTGCTTCGCTGGGGTAAAACAGGCATACCTTGTTGTCATGATAGGGGAGCCCATGAACCAGTTCCGGAACGTCCTCGATCGTGACGATCCTTTCGTCTCTGGGAATGTCCTGCATCAACGCCTTCATGAAGGTTGTTTTTCCACTCCCGGTTTCTCCGGCTATCACGATGTTCTTTCCGTACCGGACAGCCTTTCTCAAGAATTCAACTCTTTTTTTCGCTCCTTCTTCGTATTCCTGAAGGTGTTCGTAAATTTCTAGTAGTTCTTCATCTTTCGGATTTTGTTCTTCAGCTTTTCTCATATGATTGAAAAAACCTGATCGATAAAAATCATCAACGGAAATAATTTTTAAAGAAGGTTTTCTGATCGTGAGACTGACCAGTTCGGGAGAGCAAGCAGGAGGTTGTATAAATTGAGCTCGTTCGCCGTCGGGCAGTGTGACGGAAACAATAGGTTCCGTCTTGGAGAAGTTGACGTTGTCACCGGAGTATTTGGCTGCGGTGATTCCAAGCTCTATCAGCGCGTCATAAGTTAGGCTCGGAACCGAGACTTGATTCCAAACTCCTTCTCTTTCATAGTAAAGTTGGCCCGGTCGATTAACAGCAATTTCAGTGACGCCTTCCATCTGTAAGAATTGATTGAAAGGTTTTAATTTTTGACGGATGGAAATATCTCTATCGATACTCATGATTTAATTTCTCCTTGAACGGTTTAACGTTCGAGTCCTTTGGTTTTGTTTTGTTCCGGGATTTTTTGTTCGGTTTGGGTGCGGCTGGCTGGGGTTGGGCGTTTAAAAAACTCCGAGTTGACCTTCAGTATTTTTCCCTGCCGTTCACTCTCAAGCATTCTTTCTTCCACAGCTTGAAGCACTTTTTCTAAAAGCTTGGGGTTTTGCATCGCCGGGTCAGCGTTCGGCAACTCTTTTCGCATTAATTCCAAAGTGTCTCGATGCTGCTTGTTAAGCGAAAAAAGGATTTTTTCGTTTTTTGTCTGAGAAGCGGTTAATTCTTTTTGTTCTGCTAAGGCCTTAATGTTTGCCTTGGCGATAGTCACAAAGTCGTCAGTGGTAAGAGTTTTACTATCTTTAAAGCCATGCTCTACAAGCCAGACGCTTACAGTCGAGCGCATCTGTTTGTACCATCGCTGAAGCTTGGGCAGCGCGTTTCTTTGTTTAGAACATTCTTCAACAAGGTACGCCGCAGTCTCTTCCGCATAATTGGGATGATCTTTTGTAATCCCGGAATCTTTTAAGCGGATTTCGGCTGCCATACAGACTGGATCTCGCTGTCTGAAGCCTTCCTCTAATAGACGCGGAGCCTCTTTTACTAAAGGGATAACTTTTTCTTTCAGCTCGGAGTCGTAAGCCATATGGATACCGACTTCGTGAAGCAGCACCGAAGAGGCAGCTTCCGGCACTAAGTTTTCAGCAATGAGAAACGCAGTTTTATGCTCTTGTTCATAGAATCCTTGTACTCTTCCTTCACCGGAGTTAATGAAATGAGGAGTTTTTTTGAAGCTCCTTTTCTCCCCTGAGCGAGCTTGAGCAAGATTGTTTTTTAATTCTTCGGTATAATCCACGTCAGTGTAGAGACCCTTGTGCGACTTCACGGGTTGAGTTCCGTTTTGATTCTGCTCAATGGCTGGTACTAAAGAGGGTGCTGTTACGGATGCAGTATGGTCGGGAAAGATGAGCGCGCCCGACAGTCTCACGCTATCATTTCCCCAAATCTTATATCGGTCACCTCTTACGTTGACGGGTCTGTCGGTGATGACTGCAAAAAGGTCCCCGTCATCATTAAGTTTGCATGGGACGCCTCTGTTATATTTATTTGAGTAAAAGACGAATTGATCTTCTTTGACTTTAAATAATTCTGAAGCCGATCCTAGTACTTCTTTTAAAGATAAGAGTGCTTCCTCGGTTTTGTTCTCTTGAGTGACTGACAAAGATCTATTGGGATGTTCCAAGAGGTTTCCAGTCAAATGTTTTGCTCCGAATCCTCGATGTTGATAGGCGATGTGAAAACCCTCTTTTACGATTACTTTCCCGCTGGGGAAATGAAGGTTCTCTTTTAATTTCAGAGTCGCAAAAATTCCTTCCGGATTGCCGTCATGAGCAAGTTGATCGGGGACAATAAATCCGGTCTTTGTGTTTTTCTTGGAATTTTTTAACTCTTCCGGCAAAGCTGACAGGTATGGCGGTACATCATTGATGCCGGAAACAATTTTGAGACGGCCATTGTCAATTAAGGCGTCGATGGTAGTTTTGCCGAATTTTTTCTCCAAGGCTTCTCTAATCTCAGAAATCTTGGCACCGCTTTTGCTCTCTCTGGTTTTTGAGAATAGAGCAACTCCTTTTTCAGTTTCTTTGCTTTTAATCTCTTCAAAGAGGGCTTTAAATTTCTCGGAAACCCTCCGGACGTCCACGCCGTCCAAATAAGGGTAGTAGGATTCTTTATCTAACGTCTTCTCGACAAATGCTCCGTTTGTTAAGAAGTCATTGGTAATGCCTAACTCTTGACTGCGCACCTCTACGAAAGCTTCAAAGCTTCTGGCCGCTTCTTCTGTTTTACTATTCCAGTACGCTTTTTTCTTCAGCATTCTTCGGTGCATCGCAGTTGAACGAATGGTGTCAATCGTTTCTGCCCATGCGTGATGCAGCTCCGGCCGGATCTTATCTGCTGCGCCTCGTTCTGTCTGAATGAGATCTTCCTTGGTAAGAGTTACCTTGTAGACAAGTTCTCTGCCTCTATCCGGGATGTCCAGATTAATATCGGCCAGATCCAGTTCTCCGGCAACAACCCTTCGCGCTAATTCAGCAGCTTTCGGATTGGTCTTGAGTTCGTATTCCACCCGGGAGGCAGAACCCATCCATAGCGAATAAATCTTTTTACCGCCCTCATTGATTCGTTCCTGAGCCTTCGGTGTTAATTTAAAAATTACCTCCGAATCAACCTGTTCACTGAGCATCCTGACATCGAGCTTTTCCCGGTAATTCGTTCTCATCAGATAGTGGTCGAGCGCATGAAACCATTCGTGAGCCAGACAAGAGTAGCCTTTGGTTTTGGTGAGATTTATCAGTCGGTTGGCCGGTTCGTAATGGGCAGATGCGCTGCCGTGTCCTCTGGAACCGAAGCACAATCCCAATTCGCCGTCTAGGGCTACGGCCTTTGGAGGAATGCCCAATATCTTTGAGAGATCCATGAGGGAGTCGTAGGCATTATTGAGCATCCATTGGCGCTCTCTGCCGTTTTTGCCTTGTTTTACCCAATTACCAAACTCCACACCTCTGAAGCCGAAGGTACTCATAAACATTTCCGGCGTGGCGTCTTTTCCTTCTCGGTAGTCCGGGCCTACACGATCTCGAATCGGAGAACCGCTTCTCCAATCTTTTTCTGTTTTGGAAAATTCCGCCCGGAATTCTCGGTACTTATTTTCCAGTTCCGTTCTGTGGGTATTCACATAGTTCCAAAATGCTTCATCAGATTCAAAAGCAATCTTGTCTGTGAGCTGGAACTCGATTGTTCCGGATTTTCCATATACTTCATAAGTATGGCTGTTACGAACTCCGCGGCCGTACAGTTTTATGGATAGGGCAGGCTTGGGCTTGGACTCTTGTTCTTTTTCGGGTTGACTTGCAGTCTCAAGCAGTTTTCCGAAGGTTGTTTTGAGCTGCTTTTCAATATTAGCTTCGAACTCTTTTTCGCTGTTTCCGACGGCTACCGCATAATAGGGAAAAAGCTTCCCGTCAGAGTTTTTTAAACATAATTGCTTGTTGTCCCGGCTTCCCGGAAGAATACATTGATATTGATAGGATTCAATGTCGGTATCGTCAGATAATCTAAAGTCATTCCAGCGACAAATATCTTGTGCGTCGCCGATACTATAGGCTCCGATGAAGGGCCAGTACTTCGTAGAAATATGCGCGAGAACCTTATACTTATTCCCCACTTCGTAAAAATGATCAAAGGCATCGGTCGGGGCTTCAGGAGCCAGTTCTCCGTTTATAACTTGGCGATGCAAGGCGATTGCTGCGGAGGCAGTGTGCAGATAGCGTCTGAATTTATAGGTATCTTTGGCCGGCCGTCTGCCTCTTAATGTTGATCTTACGAGCCACAGACAAGCAGCCGCTTCGGGGTTGTCTTTATGCAGCTCGAGGATGGAACTTTTAGGCCAGATCTTATCCAGCGGTTCTGAAGAGAGACGTTTTTCAAGTTCTTCTGGGGATCCCTGGATGAATTTATAAGGTTCAGTGCTCCTGTTGAGTGATCTTCCCTTGCGGGTGTTATGAAGGTCTTCCCCGAAATCTTGAAGCTTGCGGCTGCCGTCCCTGTTTAATTGGTAATTCAAAATATCAGCGTCTTTGATTGCAGTTGAGACAGCCGGCTTTTTATCGATCTTAGGTTTTTCGTGTTCCGGAGGCACAAAAAAATCAAATTCTAGTTGTTCAGCGAGTAATGAGGCCATGATTAACTCTCGATATTTATAGTGTTATCAATGTCTGAAGTAGGGTTTATCTTTTGATACAGATCGAGAGATGATTTAAAGTTAAAATAAATCTCTCCTACATTGTGGTAGTTCAATAAATGCTCTATACGGTTTGTGAAACTCCGGTTTTTACTCAAAAAGCCCTTGAGGTTTGGACTAACCAGGAGAAAGAGGAGTTCATTGGTTGGATTGCAGGAAAGCCTTATTCTGGAGCAGTGATTCCAAATAGCGGAGGTCTCAGAAAAGTTAGGTGGCACGCAAGCGGACGCGGCAAAAGAGGGGGTGCTAGAGTAATCTATTACAACCTTTTGGAAGATGGAGAGATCGTTTTGCTTATAGTCTATACAAAAAATATGTTTGATGATCTTCCGAAAGAGTTTTATAAAAAATTGAAGGAGGCGGTAGATGCCTAAGATTGTTAACCAAAAGTATTCTTCTGACGGGGAAATGCAGGCTTTTTGCGAAGACCTTTTGCTGTCGGTTTCCCAAATGAAAGCTCGTAATTTTTCAGCGAAAGTCGTGGCTACTCCAATAATTGCGACACGTAAGAAAACTGGCTTAACCCAAGAAAAATTTGCAGAAATGCTTGGAGTATCAAAGAAAACTTTGAGTGCTTGGGAACAAGGTGTCAGGAAACCATCCGGAGCCGCCAGAACCCTCTTAAAAATTGCAGATAAGCATCCCAAAATTATTAAAGAAGTGGCATCTTTATAAATTTGGAGGAGGAAAGAGGACCAATTAGTTAGGCTGTATAGAGAGGAAGGAACTTGCATCATCTTAACGCTCCCTTTCTTTATCAGGAGCTTTGCTTTTAATTTCTATGACTTTTCTCGCTTTTGCGTTTTTGTCATAGATTTCCACGGACAACTGTTGTCCGGCATCTTGAGCCTCTTTAAAAACAGAGGCCATCTTGTCTCGAAAAGCTTGCTGAAGACGTGGTCTGTTTTTAAATTGAGGGGCGCGCAGGAATCCGGCAGTTACGACTTTGCAGGCTTTTTTGTTTGCCTCTGACAGTTTTGCAAAATCCGGTCCTTCTTTATCAAGTTGTTTGAGCCTTGTAAAATCTTTTTTTCCTTTGTTGAAAATAGCTTCAACAACTTTCTCCTTAGGCTTGGCGGAAATTGAGAGCTTCCCTTCCCGGTCCCAAGGTCTGTTTAATTTTTCATTGGAAAGATAGGCGGAAAATTCGGGCTGATGCAGGCTTAGTACCGGATCGTGCTGAATCCCGCTAAGAAGGCTTTGCCACTGTTTGGTGTAATAGAGGCTTTCTGCCGGCTCAATGTTGCGGAAATCTGCTTCATAGCTGATTTCTTCTCCGTTTTTTCCAACGCGCTCCAGGCATTGTTGAAGTTTGAGTTCACAAACCTGAGCTTCAATTTCGCTTCTGAACGGTTCAAGAAGCGTTTTTGTTGCCGAGATGATCTGTCTTGATTTATCTGCGATAAACTTTTCAATCTCGGAATTATCGGATGTGGGCTCAAAACCTAAAGCTGTTCCGGGAAGCTTCTCCTGAGGATCAAAAATAAGCTGAGGGTTAAGTGTGACTTCTTTAGTTTCAAGAACTTTGTCCTTTTGAAAACTTCGGATTTCACCGTTGAGAGTACTAATCACCGTACCCTTGGATGATGCATACAAATCCAATGTGGCAGGAAAAAGTTTGAGTTCCAGCTTATGGGTGTTCTGAGCTTCTAATTCGATAGCAAGTTCGTCGTGTTCTGAAAAAGTCATTTTGTTGTCTCCGGGAGGGGTTTCAAACTGTATACAGAGGAGAAATCAACATCGCGCGCGACAAGAATGCCGATGCGCTCCCCTTGATTTTTGGTTAGAGTGGGCGGAATGTTGCCGCTTTGACGCATAGCCTCTTCAATGATTCTTTCCATCCCGTCTTGGCTGTTTTGGTAGTAATTCACGCCGCCGTTGTTTTCGGTGTTTTTGCTCATGCCGAA